>Ga0265293_10004090_pt1 | contig 26171 bp, 18 predicted proteins | sample Munlanlewell138R_FD_192505 | JGI IMG/M metagenome (GOLD analysis project Ga0265293, IMG submission 192505) | Leachate microbial communities from a municipal landfill in Southern Ontario, Canada - Leachate well 138R | ecosystem: Engineered > Solid waste > Landfill > Unclassified | place: Canada...
GGATATACGGCTTTTTCTCTGGTGTATTCATGTGTCCATTCGTTGGCACAAGCTTCTGCCGCCGTATGAGGGGCATTTTTAAGCAGACTGACTGAAGTCTTGCATTCTTCCATAATGGTAATCATGGCTTCTGCAAAGCGGTCCAGCTCTTCTTTGGATTCGCTTTCTGTAGGTTCAATCATCAATGTTTCATACACGGGGAAAGATAGCGTGGGAGCATGGAATCCGTAGTCCATCAACCGTTTTGCCACGTCTGTAGCGTCTACTCCGTATGTTTTTGAGAAATGGCGTAAGTCTATGATGCATTCGTGAGCTACATAGCCGTTTTTGCCTGTGTACAATGTAGTGTAATGTTCTTCCAGTTTTCGGGATAAATAGTTGGCGTTCAAGATGGCGTATTCAGATGCCTTTCGTACGCCTTCTTTACCCAACATTTTTATGTATCCGTAAGTGATAGGGAGTAGTAGAGGACTTCCGTATGGGGATCCGGCTACGGTATGGCCTCCGCCGCAATCTACCAATGGGTGACCGGGCAAGTACGGTTCCAGTTCTTTTGTACAGCAAATGGGACCTACACCGGGGCCTCCGCCGCCGTGAGGCATGGCAAACGTTTTGTGTAAGTTCAAATGACATACATCTGAGCCTGTAATGCCGGGATTGGTGATACCGGTCATGGCGTTCATGTTGGCTCCGTCCATATAGACCAAACCTCCGTTTTTGTGTACGATATCTGTGATTTCACAGATGGTTTCCTCATACACTCCGTGGGTGGAAGGATACGTAATCATGGTACAGGACAAGTTGTCTTTGTGTTCCTCTGCTTTCCGTTTCAAATCTTCTACGTCTACGTTTCCTTGGTCGTCACAAGCCACAATGACTACTTCCATTCCGGCCATAATGGCGCTTGCCGGGTTGGTTCCGTGTGCAGAAGAGGGGATGAGCGCTATGTTGCGGTGTCCTTGTCCTTGAGCTTCTTGGTACGCGCGTATGACCATCAGACCGGCATGTTCTCCGGATGCACCTGAATTGGGTTGCAGGGAACAAGCATCAAAACCGGTAATGACAGCCAATAAATTTTCCAGCTCATGTATCAGTTGCAAGTAACCTTCTACTTGCCAAGAGGGAGCAAAGGGATGTATGGCATTCCATTCCGGCTGGCTAAGTGGCATCATTTCTGCAGCGGCATTCAGTTTCATGGTACAAGAACCGAGCGGTATCATGGAGTGCGCCAAAGAAATATCTCTTGTTTCCAAGGTTTTGATGTACCGCATCATCTCTGTTTCCGAGTGGTACGTATTGAAAATGGGCTCCCTGAGCGCAGCCTCTTCTCTTTCCATAAAAGAAGGAATAGCGGGGCTTTTTGGCATTTCTGCTGTATCAATACCAAAGATCTTCAGTACTTCTTGTACCTCTGTCAAGTTGGTGAGTTCGTCAAAAGAAATACGCACTGCATCTTCACTTGGGTAGAAGAAGTTGATTTTTGCACTTTCAGCTGCATCTCTTATTTGAGAAGCATCCACTCTTGCAATTTCGATAGTGTCAAAGAAATGTTTGTTTTTGACTGCAAATCCGTTTTTGGTGAATACGTCAGCAGCCAAATGGGCATAATATCTTCCGTTTTGAGCAATTTCTTTTACTCCGTCGCTTCCGTGGTACACGGCGTACATACTGGCCATGGTGGCCATCAGGGCCGTTGCCGTACAAATATTGGAAGTAGCCCGTTCGCGTTTGATATGTTGCTCCCTTGTTTGCAAGGCCAGGCGGTATGCCGGGTTGCCCAGTCTGTCTTTGGAAACGCCTACGATTCTTCCCGGCAGGTTGCGGCGGTATGCATCTGAACAGGCGATGTAACCGGCCGTAGGTCCACCAAATCCCATGGGAAGACCAAAGCGTTGGGCGCAACCGGCAGCTATGTCGGCACCCCAGGCAGCCGGCTCTTTGAGGACGGCGAGCGATAACAAATCGCAAACAGCTGTTACCATCAATTGGTTGTCGTGAGCTTCTTTACACAAATGGGTGTAATCACAAACCCTTCCGTCTGCTCCCGGGTATTGGACTACTACTCCGAAAATGCGTTCTTGGTGTTTCTTAAAGATTTCCAAAGGATTTTCTTGCAAATCTTCCAGGATGATGTCAATGCCCAATCCCAAGGCCCGTGTTTCCATGACGGCCAATGTTTGCGGGAAGATGTTTTTGTCTACCAATACGCCTGTGCGTCCTTCTTTTACTAACGCTCTGGGACGTAAGTCCAGCATCATGCGCATGGCTTCTGCAGCTGCCGTGGATTCGTCCAAAAGCGAACTGTTGGACAAATTGAATCCTGTCAAACTGCATATCATGGTTTGGTAATTGAACAAGGCCTCCAATCTGCCTTGCGAAATTTCAGATTGGTACGGAGTGTAGGAAGTATACCAGCCCGGATTTTCAAACACGTTCCGCAGTACTACGGGCAAACTGGCTGTACCGTAATAACCCATACCTATGAGAGAACGGAACGGCAAGTTTTTAGCCGCCATGTTTTTTAGGTGTACAGTAAATTCGTATTCACTCATTCCCTCCTCTAACGGCAGCGGATCTTTCATGCGTATGCCTTCCGGAACTACTTTGTTTATAAGTTCTTCCATAGAGTTTACCCCAACAAACTCCAACATTTCCTGTATTTGTTCAGGACGGGGGCCAATGTGTCTTTCAGTAAATGATCTTGCCATATGTGTTTCTATAAAATATATTTTTAATAATTAGATGCGTCCAATTTCAGCAAAATAAACAAAAGTAATGTAAAAGTCCACAACGAAGAGCCTCCGTAGCTGATAAACGGGAGCGTAATTCCAATTACAGGAGTCAATCCAATGGTCATACCCACGTTAATGAAAACGTGGAAAAAGACACAAGCTGCCACTCCGTATCCGTAGATACGACCAAAAGGATGGCGTTGTCTTTCTGCCATGATAATGATGCGGAAAAGCAGGAAAGCGTATAGGGAAATAACGAGCAAGGCTCCAACAAATCCCCACTCTTCTCCTATAGAACAGAAAATGAAATCTGTGCTTTGTTCAGGGACAAAATTGTACTTTGTTTGCGTTCCTTGCAAAAACCCTTTGCCCGTCAATCCGCCGGACCCTATGGCCACTTTGGACTGGTATACGTTGTATCCGCTGCCATATATGTCAGTATCAATGCCTAAGAGCGTTTCTATGCGGGCTTGCTGGTGTGGTTTGAGGGCTTTGTTGAATACGTAGTCTACGGAAAACACCAAAAGGACACAGCCGGCAAAAACGGGAAGAAGGACCTTTAGGTATGTTATTTTATTTTTGAAAGCTATGATCAAAAGAGTAGCTGACAGGACTCCGGCCAAAGCCAAGAACCATTGGTACTTCTTTATGTGCGAAAAGAGATTTACGGAAAAAAGTTTGAGTATCAGGGGAATAGCAAAATAAACGCTTGCAAAAATGAGCGCTGTAATAAGTACCGGCCTTTTTTTAGGTGATTCCAAAAATCCTATAAGAAAAACAATCCCCAGACAGAGCCAAAGGACATACACGGGGTCCCACAAAATGGAAAGAAGAAAAAGAACAACGGCTACAATACCCATAAAAGGAACCCATCCTGACAAGCCTTCTCTGTATAGCACTACAATAAACGCCGTCAGCACAACGGCCAGTCCTGCTTCTTTTTGCAGGAAGATAAGTGCCATGGGAACCAGAATAAGAAAAGCTGCTTGCAAAAAACCCCTCCTGTTTTGGATGTGAAAATGGGGACGGCTCATGACTCCCGCCAATCCAATAGCCACAAACAATTTGGACATCTCTGCCGGTTGAAAATGGATGGGACCCAATACAAGCCAGGAACGGGATCCACTCCGCTCTACGCCCAAAAAAAGCACCACAACCAGCAACAAAATTCCTATGAAATAGATGAGGTTGGAGTAAAGTACATACGTACGTGCCGGAATGAGTAAGACAACAAGCGCTAGCAACCAGGCTCCGAACATCCAAATCATTTGCATACCGTAACGCTGGCTTGTATCAAAAATATGGCTGTGTTCCGGATCGTATACGGCAGAAAAAATACTTATCCATCCAATAAAAACCAAGAGCAGGTAGGTGACTATGCTCCACCAATCCAAGTTTTTAAAAAGCAGATGATCTCTTCTTTTTCTCATCGCAAATGCCTACTTAATAAATCTTGTTCCAACGTTCTTTCATACAGCCATTTTCTAGACGGCTGTATGTCTCCTGTTAAATATTTTTCTACCAGTAAAGATGCAACCGGAGCCGCCTGGGACGCTCCAAAACCACCTTGTTCAATGTAAACGGCAACGGCAATTTTGGGATCGTCTTTGGGAGCAAAACAGACAAATACGGAATGGTCTTCTCCGTGGGGATTTTGAGCCGTTCCCGTTTTGCCGCACAAATCTATTCCGGGGATGGCTGCCAGTCGGGCAGTGGCACCTGAACCGGGCGGACTGTTGACGGCCAAATACATGCCTTCCACCACCGGTTCAAAATGATGGGGGTTGACAAGCGTATGGTTTTGTGTTGTTTTGGGTTGTGCGGCGTTGTCTTCCGGTATTTCTTTTATCAAATGAGGTGTGTAAAAATGACCTCTGTTTGCCATGATGGCTGCCAGGTTGGCCAACTGAAGCGGAGTCGTTCCAATTTCACCTTGACCAATGGCTAAAGAGATAACTGTCAGCGATCTCCATCCGTTTTTCCCATAAATTTTGTTATATAAGGCAGACCCGGGTAAGGAACCGGTCAATTCTCCCGGAATGTCTATACCCAATCGTGTTCCAAAACCAAAACTTTTCACATAACGTTCCCATTGGTCCATAGATTGGGCTGTATTCTCGTATACAGGGTTGTCTAAAATAGCCCGTAAGACATTGCAATAATACGCATTGCAAGACATCATGACAGATTGCACCAAATTGGTGGGACTGGGATGTGCATGGCATCCTACCGTCAAGGAACCTGCCCTGTATCCCATATTGCAAGAAAAACGCGTATTGGGGTCAATGACTTCTTCTTCCAGTCCTATAAGAGCGTTTACCAGTTTGAATACAGAGCCGGGTGGATAAGAAGACATAATGGCTCTATTAAAAAGCGGCTTTAATGGATCTGAAATGATTTGTGAATAATGGACCCCAAAATTTGTCAAATATTCTGTTGACAGTCCGGTAGAAGTAATCAATGTGAGAATCTCCCCCGTTGTTGGGTCCAAAGCAATGACAGATCCTACTTTGTTTTGCATCAACTCTTCCCCAAACAGTTGCAAAGGCAGGTCAATGGTCGTTACCATATCTTTACCGGGAACAGACGGTTTGTCGTATGCTCCTTCAGCGTATGGGGATTTTATGCGGTTCAATACGTCACGAAGGAAAATGGTATACCCTTTTTCTCCTTTCAATGTCTTTTCGTACGCTTCTTCCAGGCCTGTTCTGCCTATGTAGTCACCGGCGCGGTATTCCGGATTTCTTTCAAGGTATGTTTTATCGGCTTCTACTATATATCCCAACAAATTTCCGCAAATATCTGAGGGATAGTTGCGTACACTGCGTGTTTGAACGGAAAAACCGGGGAATTTATACGATTTTTCTAAAAAGTGGGTGTATTTTTGGTTGCTAACCTGACGCAAAAAAATGACAGATTGGTACCCGATGGATTGGCGTCTGGCGTCTATATCAGCCAGCATATTGACCAGACGCTCCCGGCTGATATTGAATATGGAACAGAAATCTGCAGTATCAAATGGAGCCAATTCACGAGGAGTGATGAGAATATCGTAAGCTGCTTTGTTGTCTGCCAAAATAGCTCCGTTCCTGTCGTAAATCAATCCTCTTGAGGGGTAAATGATTTCATACCGCAACACGTTGTTGTCTGCCGTGACTTTATACTCTTTGTTGATCAATTGCAAAAAAAACAACTTGCCGATAAGGAGCAGCAGTCCAACAATGAAAAAAAGAATGATGGCGTTTTTACCTCTTTTGTTCATAAAATGTCTTTTTGAAAAGAAGTATCAAAAACGTATTGAGCAACAAACTTCCGGTAAGGCGGCCCAAGGTATGCCAGAAGAGATGAAGACTAAAGGCTTCCAGGAAAAAATATACGGAATGGTGAATGGCGGTACACAACAATACAAAAAGTACAAAACGTACGGTTCCAAATTGCATAAAACCCGGTACAGAAAGATTGTCTATATCTCCCTTGAGGGTCATGGCTTTGATGAGTCCGTTTCTGAGGGCAGCCAAAGCCACAAACGCAGATGTGTGTAATCCCATAATTCCGGCACTGAAAAAATCTAAGAGAAGTCCAAAAGCAAAAGCCCATATCATGAGAGCGGCCGTAGAATAGGTGCAAGGAAAAAGAAGCAGAAACAAGATATAAGGCATAGGGTATACATACATCCCCAGATCCATATGTTCAAAAAGCAAAAGCTGCAGAACAAGAAGCAGAAGAAAACGAAGGATGATTCTTATACTTTGATTCATAACGCCTCCTCTTCTTTTTGTTTGATCTGTTGCAATTCTTTTTCTTTTACCCTACTGATTACTTGAACGTAGCGAAGGGTTTTGAAATCTTGAAACAGTTCAATTTCCAATTCTAAAGAAGTACCTCTTTTTTGGCTTTGTGACAACACGGTTCCCAAGGGAATGCCGTCCGGGAAAATGAGGGAAAAAGGACTGCTGATTATGGTGTCGCCTTTCGTTACTTTCGTATGTTGAGGAATCTCAGACAATTGAATCTTTTTGTAATGAACTCCGTTCCAGCGCAGGGTGCCAAACGTTCCCGTTTCTTTATGCTCTGCTGTAAAACGTTGCTGGGTGTTTAACAGTGAAATGACCAGAGCATGGTTTTCTGCTGCATACGAAACAACTCCTGCAATGCCCCCCGACCCAATGACACCCATGTCCGGTCGGACACCGTCTGCCAATCCTTTATCAATCACAAGGTGATTGTGCCTGTGGTTGACTGAATTTTTAATGACACGGGCGGGAATGAAAGAAAAAGTATCAGGGGTGCTCGTGGGTATTTCTTGTTTTGCCAGTAGGGAGTGTTCCAAAAGGGAGAGTCTGGCCAGCTCTTCTTTAAGAGCCGCATTTTCTTGACTAAGGGCATCGTTCAGAGTCCTAAGATTTTTGAAAGCAATCCACGAAGAACGTCTTTCCCAGGCTGATGTTTGCCATTTTCGTACTACTTGCAAGACGGCGTTTTGCTGAAAATAACTGTTGTTGACCATCAGGACAATGGCCACAGTCTGCAATGCTACAAACAAGAGCAGCACCAAAATTTTTCTAAGCAAATAGGGTAGGCCGGCCATGCACAACCTCTGTTTTTTATCTTAATAAAAATGGGAAACTCCCAATGTTTTTTAATGCAATGCCCGTTCCTCTAGCCACAGAGTGCAACGGACCTTCAGAAATATGGAACGGTATATTTATTTTGTCTTGCAAACGTTTGTCTATACCGCGCAAGAGAGCGCCTCCACCCGTAAGGAAGATGCCACGTTGTACAATGTCTGAATACAGTTCCGGTGGCGTTTGTTCCAGAACAGCCAACACGGCCGATTCAATTTTGGCCAGGGATTTATCCAAACAGTGGGCAATTTCCTGGCTGGTTACAGACACTTCTACCGGAAGGGCTGTCATCAAGTTGGGACCGCGCACAAGCATGGGTTCCGGTTGTTCTGTCAAATCGGAAAGGGCAGCTCCTACACTAATTTTGATGTCTTCTGCCGTACGCTCTCCAATTTTTATGTTGTGCTGGTGTCGCATGTATTGTTGGATTTCTTGTGTAAAGACATCTCCTGCCACTCGGATGCTTTGGTTGCACACAATGCCTCCAAGAGCAATAACGGCAATTTCCGTAGTTCCACCGCCTATATCTACCACCATGTTGCCTTCAGGGGCCGTTACGTCAATACCAATACCCAAGGCGGCTGCCATGGGTTCGTAAATCATATAGACATCGCGGCCTCCGGCGTGTTCGGACGAATCGCGTACGGCACGGATTTCTACTTCTGTACTACCGGAAGGGATGCATACTACCATACGTAGGCTGGGCATGAAAAACTTGTTTTTTGGGTTGATCAGCTTGATCATACCTCTGACCATTTGTTCTGCTGCATTGAAATCTGCAATGACTCCGTCTTTCAAAGGGCGGATGGTCTTGATGTTTTCGTGCGTTTTCCCTTGCATCAGTCGCGCTGTTTTACCGATTGCCAAGGGTTTCCCCGTATTCTGATCAATGGCAACGATGGACGGTTCGTCAACGACCACTTTGTCGTTGTGAATGATGATGGTATTGGCAGTACCCAGGTCAATGGCCAGTTTTTGTGTCAAGAAAGAAAAAGCCATAAAATTGTATCTAGTGTTTAAAATGGCGTATGCCCGTATGAATCATAGCCATGTTGTGGTTATTACAAAAATCAATACTCAAGGGGTCTTTCACGGAACCACCCGGTTGGATAACAGCAGTAATGCCTTCTTGATGAGCCAATTCCACAGCATCCGGAAAAGGAAAAAACGCATCCGAGGCCATAACGGCACCTTTTAGCGAAAGGTTGTTTTCCTGTGCTTTTGTGATGGCTTGTTTCAATGCGTCAATACGCGAGGTCTGCCCCATGCCGGCGGCCAGCAACACGCCGTTTGCTGCCAAAACTATGGCGTTGGAACGGGTGTGTTTTACGATCTTGTTGGCAAACAACAAGTCTTGCAGTTGTTTTTTCGTAGGCGCTTTGTGGGTAACTACTTTGCCCGTACCTTCTTCTATGACAAACGTGTTTGTGTCTTGGACTATGACGCCTCCTAACAGCGAACGGAACTCTTTACGGGGCCCGGATATTTGCGGGTTGTATTCCAACAAAATCCTGTTCTTCTTGTCTCTTAGCAGGGTGAGGGCTTCCGGATGGAAAGAAGGAGCTAAAACAATTTCCAAAAAGATTTTGTCCATCTCTTTTGCCAACGCTTCTGTAACGGGGCGGTTTGTCACGGCTACTCCTCCAAAGGCACTGAGCCGATCTGCTTGTAACGCTTTTTTCCAAGCAGTAGTGATATTGGAATGCGAAGCGCAACCGCAGGCGTTGTTGTGTTTCAAAATGGCAACCGTCGTTTCCTCAAACTCGGCAATCAATTGCAAAGCGGCTTGTGTGTCTAACAAGTTGTTGTACGATATGGGTTTGCCGTGCAATTGGCGAGGGATACTGTCTGTTGTGCCAAAGAAATGTGCTTCTTGGTGTGGGTTCTCTCCGTACCTTAGGGCAATGGGCTGGTTGTCTATGCAGTGACTAAAAACGGGAAGCCTCATACCCATGTTGAAATATTGGAAAATTTCCGAATCGTAACGGCAACTGATTCTGAAGGCGTGTGTGGCAAAAATCCTACGTTCTTGCAACGTGGATGTGCAGTCCCTGTTTTGCAACAGGTCCAGTAAAATTCCGTACAGTTCCTTGTCCGGCATGACAAGGGTGTTTTCATAATTTTTGGCAGCAGCCCTTATGAGAGAGACTCCGCCGATATCAATTTTTTCAATGATGTCTTCATGAGAAGCCCCCGAGGCCCACGTTTGGGAAAAGGGATACAAATCCACTATGACCAAATCAAAAAAATGTGCTTGCAAACGTTCCAGGTCCTCTTTGTCTTGAGGATTGTCCCGTCGGGCCAGAATGCCTCCAAAGATCTTTGGATGCAACGTTTTTACGCGTCCTCCCAGCACAGACGGATAGCCCGTAAAATCTTCAACAGCAATGGGGTTTGCTCCCAACTCTTGCAGGTAAGCAAGAGTTCCTCCTGTAGCATACAAATGCACTCCGTTTTTCACCAATTGTTCAACAACGGGCTCCAAACCCTCTTTGTGGTATACAGAAATAAGGGCGTTACGAATAGGTATGTTTTTGCTGCTATCTATCATTGCTTAACCCAAACCTGACGTTCAATGGCCTGATCCAGAGAGATTAAAGTTTCCGTTTGTATAACTGAAGGGATGTTGCGGATGATATCAATCAACACTTCCATCAAATGGTCGTGGTCGCGACAATACAATTTGAGCCACAACGCATATTTGCCTGTTACAAAGTGGCATTCAACGACTTCTGAAATACTTTTGAGTGCTTCTATCACAGTCGGGTATTGGTTGGCTTGTGCCAATTGGATGCCCACAAAAGCACATACGTTCAAGCCTAACGTTTGGGGTTTGACCAACAGTCTGGAACCGGTAATAACCCCCATAGCTTCCATTTTTTTAACGCGTTGATGGATGGCCGCTCCTGAGACTCCACATTCACGTGCAATTTCAAGGAAAGGCATACGGGCATTCTTAACCAGAAAACTCAAAATTTTCTGATCTGTTGCATCAATAGGGTGTTTAGACATAGTAATTTTTCGTTAGGTGCGTAAAGTTATGAAAAATTATTAGACTTCTGGTAGTAAAACAGCCATTTCATGGGTATTTCTCCCTTACACGCGAGTGCGTAATCGCTGATGGAGCAAGAGATATAGGAGGGTTGATCAGAGTGCTTACTATTTGGAACCTCCATCCACCAACGACCGCTTTTTTCCGACTGCAAAAAAACAATTTCTTGACCGTCTTCTCCCATTTGAACGGCTTTTTTTAAGAAAACTCCGGAACCGTTCAACGGATGTTCCTCAACGGCTACGGCAAGGCCCTCTGTAAGGTGCCAGATGGTCTGCGCTATCAGCTGAGCGGCTTGCGATCCTTCAGAACAATTGGAAGGATATCCGTACAGTACGGCTTGATGAAAAGCGTTGGACAATCCTATGTATCTGGCCAATGTACAAAGCTCTTCTGCGTAAAGTCCGTTTGGCGACGGAGTCAAACCGTCCGGCAGATCGGCATGGCGTACGGCACGCATATCTATGAAATGATGGGTGGCTTCGCGTAGTAAAGGTTCGGCGTCCAAGGGATTTTCTCTAAAAGCTCCCAAGCGCATCACTTCTACATACCGTTCGTTACACTCATGCAACACGTCTGGGCATGCAAGATATTTCTGAAACCCTACCCATGCCATATATTCCTGAGGGTTGGAGTGCAACAGTTCTTTTAAAGGGCTTTCTTCTCTCGTTCCTCTGGAGATCAAACTTACGCGGGATTTTCCTTGCAAAAAAGCAAAGGTGGAAGGGCTGTCTTCTCCGTGAAGGACCAAGAGCGGCACGTTGTTCCTTTCCGCCGTTGCCATGATGGCAGGCAGACGTGTTGTCAACGGGTCGTCTGTATAAAAAACGCAGTTTTGGCTTTGACGGTACAGTTTTTTCAATTCTTGTACAATGCCGTCAGACCTTCCGGTAAAGACCAAGAAAGCCGTACAAGAAGGCGTGTTCTCAGAGAACGCCTCGGCGTGGAGGTATTCCAGTGGGAATGAAAAATCATTCTTTTCCCTTTTTTGACTCATTATCTTTGGTTTGAATGATGGCCATACAGTCTTCAAGGGTCATATCTTCCGGGGTGGTTCCTTTTGGAATTCTGTAGTTCTTTTTCTTGTATTGGATATAAGGTCCGTATCTTCCACGGAGTATAGATATGCCTTCTTGCGGAAATTCTTGAATGTGTTTCTTTTCTTGCAATTCCGCTGCTTGCTCAATCAATTCCACACCTCTTTCCAAAGAAATCTTATACGGGTCGTCTGTTTTGTGTAAAGAAGTGTTTTTTCCTTGCCATTTTATGTAAGGGCCATAACGTCCCGTAGCTACAACTATAGGAGCGTCTTTATACAGACCCAATTCTCTGGGCAGACGGAACAGTTCTAAGGCTTCTTCCAAGGTGATGGACTCTATGAGTTGCCCTTTGCGTAAGCCTGCAAAGCGTTTTTCCGGGTCATCTTTCTCTCCCAGCTGGGCCATAGCTCCGTATCTGCCAAAGCGTACAAAAACCGGTTTGCCTGTTTTGGGATCTGTGCCCAAAAGCCGTTCTTCTGCCGAGGTGCGGGTAGTTTCCAGGGCCGAGTTGACAGTCTTGCTGAAAGGACCGTAGAAGTTTTTCAGCATGGCGTTCCAAAGAAGTTTGCCGGAAGCTATGCGGTCAAAATCCTCTTCCACATGTGCTGTAAAATTGTAGTCTACAATAGATGGGAAATGTTCCTCTAAGTAGTCGTTTACTAAAATGCCCGTATCTTGCGGAAACAGTTTTCCTCTTTCTTCTCCGTAATTTTCTGTATGCTTCTTTTGCGCAAGTCTGTCTTCAAGAAGCTGTATTTCAATATACTCTCTTTGTTTGGGCGGAAGGTCTGTTTTTACCACGTAGTTTCTTTGCAATATGGTAGACAAAGTAGGAGCATATGTAGAGGGACGCCCTATTCCCAACTCTTCCATTTTTTTGACAAGACCGGCTTCCGTATAGCGGAAGGGTGGTTGTGTAAAACGCTGAACAGCTCTTACTTGATCTGCTTGCAATACATCGTCTGACTGCACTTTGGGCAACTGTCCGCCTTTGTTGTTTTCTGCGCCTTCCTGTTCGTCATCAACAGACTCTTTGTACACTTTCAAGAAACCATCAAAGACAATTACTTCGCCTGTTGCTACGTAGGTATAGTCAGATTGGCTTATACCTATGGTAATTTGTGTTTTGTCTAACAATGCATCTGCCATTTGAGATGCCAACGTTCTTTTTCTGATCAAGCCGTAGAGTTTTTTCTCTGCAGCCGAACCTTTAATTTCTTCTGTTTCCAAAAAAGTGGGGCGGATGGCTTCGTGAGCTTCTTGTGCCGTTTTGGATCGGGTGGCGTACTGTCTTGTTTTGCTATACTCTTGTCCGTACGTTTCTGTAATGACTTTTTTTGCCATACCTAAAGCCAAAGAAGAGAGTTGAGTAGAATCTGTACGCATATAGGTGATGCGTCCCGATTCGTATAGGCTTTGAGCAACTCTCATGGTTTGACTCACAGAAAATCCCAATTTGCGGGAAGCTTCTTGTTGCAAGGTGGATGTGGTAAAAGGCGGAGCGGGACTTTTACGTCCTTTTTTCTTTTCTATCTGGGCTACGGTATAGGTGGCTCCTATACTTGTTTGCAGGAAAGCAGACGCTTCTTCTGTGGAGGCAAATCGTTTGTTTAAGGTACCCTTGAAGGGTGTCTTGCTTCTTTCCGGACAAGTAAACATGCCTTCAACCTTAAAGGAAGAAGAGGGTGTGAACTGTATGATTTCACGTTCTCTGTCCACCACAAGGCGGACGGCTACAGATTGCACCCTTCCGGCTGAAAGTCCCGGTTTTACTTTTCTCCAAAGAACCGGTGATAGCTCATAACCTACCAAGCGGTCTAAAATTCTACGCGCCTGTTGTGCCAACACCAGGTCCATATCTATGTCCCGGGGGTTTTCTACGGCCTTTTTAATGGCATCTTTAGTAATTTCATGAAAGGCAATGCGCCTGACTTTGTGGTCAGGAATATTCAGCGTTTCTTTCAAATGCCATGCAATGGCCTCACCCTCACGGTCGTCATCAGAGGCCAACCATACCAAATGGGCGGCTTCAGACGATGTGGTTAATTTTTTTATCAAATCTTTCTTTCCCCGGTCTACTTCGTATTCCGGTTCAAATCCATTCTCAAGGTCAATACCCAGTTTTTTCTTGGACAAATCTCTTATGTGACCAAAACTAGATGCAACCTCAAATCCTTCTCCCAATGCCTTGGCAATGGTTTTTGCCTTTGCCGGCGACTCTACAATAACAAGGTTTTTCTCCATACACGTTCTCTTCTATCTGTGCAAAGTAAGACATAATATAAGGTATATTCCAAATATTTATATGTAATTTTGCCTCGTTACACCATTGTCTTATGCAAGAAAAAACAAAGAAAGCGATTATTAAATGGCTGTGGATTGCAGTACTGGCCTCTTTAGCAGGTGTATTTACCTTGTTGTTTCTGGTAAGCGTGTTTACCAATGTGCCTTCTTTTAGAGTACTTGAGAATCCACAAACGAATTTGGCAACAGAACTCATCTCTGAAGACGGAGTAGTGATAGCTACATACCACATAGAGAATCGGTCTTACGTACAATACGAAGACCTGCCCATGTCATTGAAACAAGCTACGATAGCTACGGAAGACATACGTTTTCACCGCCATTCCGGTATAGATTTCCGCGCACTGGCCAGGGTGGCTGTCAAATCTATTATCCTTAGACAATCGAGTGCCGGTGGAGGCAGTACCATTACGCAACAAGTAGCCAAAACACTCTATCCGCGAGACACCACAGTATATAAATTTCCGGGTGGGAAAGCAGCAAAAATGGTTGTCATTAAAATGAAAGAATGGATTACAGCCGTTAAACTGGAGCGCAACTACACCAAAGAAGAGTTGTTGACCATGTATTTGAACTCTGTGTTTTTTGGAAGCAATGCATACGGCATCAGAACGGCATCGTCCACATTCTTTGACAAGCATCCTTCGCAGCTGAGCGTAGAAGAAGCGGCTGCATTGGTGGGGATGGTCAACAAGCCTACCCGTTACAACCCGGTACTTAATTACGAACATTCGTTGCGCAGGAGAAATTACGTTCTCTCGCAAATGAAGAAATACAAATTTCTAGATGTCCACACAGCAGATTCACTCATGGCTTTGCCCATTGTATTGAACTTTGCCACACAGGACCACAACGCAGGGTTGGCCCCTTATTTTCGGGATATGTTGCGGCGTGTCATGGCGGCCGGTCCTCCGGAACGCAAGAATTACCAATACAAAGAACATTACGAAGCCGATTTGGATTCATGGGAAAACGATCCTTTATACGGCTGGCTATATAAAAACAAAAAACCGGACGGATCCATGTACAGCTTGGATAGGGACGGTTTGAAGATTTATACAACCATAAACGCCCGCATGCAGCTGTATGCCAATCAAGCAGTAGAAGAGCATTTGGGTACGTATTTGCAACCTACATTCAATAGGGAACTGCGGTACAAAAGGAACAGGCCTTTTTCTGACGATGTGCCGGAAGAGGTGAGAGATTTGGTTGTGCGTCAAGCCATTCGCTGGAGCGATAGGTACCGCAACATGAAAGCCATTGAGGCAACGGACCAAGAAATTGACGAAGCTTTCCGCACCAAAACACCCATGCGCGTTTTTAGCTGGGTTGGAAAAGACGGAATGTATGCCACAGATACGGTACTTACGCCGTTGGATTCCATTATGCATTACAAATCTTTTTTACGTGCTGCCATTATGGCCGTGGAACCGCATACAGGTCATGTCAAAGCGTACGTAGGAGGTCCCAACTACAGGTATTTTAAGTACGACAATGCAAAGCAAGGCAGAAGGCAGGTAGGGTCTACCATCAAGCCGTTTTTATACGCATTGGCCATGCAAGAAGGGTGGACCCCGTGCGATCAAGTAGTCAACGTACCGCAGACGTTTATTGTGGGAGATACCACTTGGACACCTGAAAGCGTAGACAGAGAAGAATGGATTGGCAGGCAAGTGACGTTAAAATGGGGGCTTACCAGGAGCAGCAACAACATCTCGGCGTATTTGATGAAACAATTTGGGCCGCAGGCCATGGTGGCCATGAGCCACAAACTGGGCATCAAAAGCTACTTGGATCCGGTAGTGTCCTTATGTTTGGGACCTGCAGACTTGCGTCTGTATGAAATGGTGGCTTCATACAATACGTTTGCCAATAAAGGAGTCTATGTAGAGCCTTTCCTTGTTACACGAATAGAAGACAACAGCGGCAATTTGCTGGGAGCTTTCAGTCCTCGCAAACGAGAAGCCATTGGAGAACATACGGCTTATTTGATGATCAACTTGTTGCAAGGAGTTGTCAATGAAGGTACGGCCATACGCATTCGGGCGCTGTACATGCCTCAAGGAGCTGTGGCGGGGAAAACGGGAACTACAAACGACCAGGCAGACGGCTGGTTTATGGGAGTTACCCCCAACCTGACGGCCGGTGTTTGGGTAGGAGCGGAAGACAGGCAAGTACACTTTGAATCGCTTGCTTTAGGAGGTGGTTCCAACATGGCTTTACCCATTTGGGGTATTTTTATGAAGAAAATTATGAACGATCCGTCGTTGGGTTTTTCATACGAAGACGAATTTCCCGCACCTCCCGGATTTAATATCTCTTTGAATTGCGATGGTTCGGATGAAGACCTGGAAGTACAACAACGCCGTAGCGACGGCTTCTTTAATTAAAATGTATGAACGTAGCTTTGGTTTACGGAGGCAGTTCCTCTGAACGTGAGATTTCTATTTTGAGCGGAACCCATGTGGCGCAGCACCTTCAGGCGCCCGACAGACATGTGTTTGAGATAGACTTGTACAACAGCCGTTGGAATTTGGTAGCCGTAAACGGCAATGCAGTACCCAAAACGCCTGTTGATAAAAACGATTTTACCGTATATTGGGAAGGGGAAAAAATCTCTTTTCATGCCGTAGTCCTTATGGTGCATGGAACGCCGGGAGAAGACGGTTTGTTTATTTCTTACCTGCAAATGCTGGGGATTCCACATACCGGTTGTCCGGCTAAGGTGGCGTTGACGGCTTTTGATAAGTACGCCTGCAAATGTGTTTTGCGTGCGCAAGGGGTACTCATGCCTAAAGAAATACGCGTTACAAAAGCTATGGAAAGCAGCTTATGGGAAGACCCTGTCCGTTGGTGCAAACAAGCCGAGAAAACGATAGGTCCCATGCCTTGGTTTGTGAAACCGGCATCGGGAGGTTCCAGCTTTGGTATTTCTCGTGTACACAATCCCTCGGATTTGCTTCCGGCTGTGGAACGTGCTCTGGAAGAGGACGTAGTGGTTTTGATAGAAGAATATATAGAGGGGGTGGAGGTGACAAACGGGTATATGAAAACGAAAGACAGGGAATTCATCCTTCCCGTAACAGAAATTGTACCTCATACTCCAACCGGTTTTTTCGATTACCAAGCCAAATACAAAGGTGCTTCCAGTGAAATCACACCGGCACGTATTCCGGCACACATCACAAAACAGATTCAAGACACAACGTCTTTCATATACAACACGCTTATGTGCAAAGGCGTGGTACGAGTAGATTATATTTTACGAGGGGATTCCTTGTTTTTCCTGGAAGTGAACACCGTTCCCGGCATGACAACCAAAAGTCTTGTTCCTCAAGAAATTGAAGCAGCCGGCATGACTTTGAGAGAGTTCCTGAACTATTTGTTAGAATCGGCCTTAGATGACCATAAAGTATTTTAAAGAGTACGCCGTTTTGCGTCTGGAGCGGCAGTACAAAACTCCTGAATTGCCACTTTTCATTGGCAGTTTGCTGGAAAACCTGGCAGGCATTCCTCGGTATGCTTACTTTACACGAGAGGAAGATGTGCTGGATGACAAACAACGTATTACCTTGATGAGGGCCATAGATCAAGCGGCTGCCGGAAGACCGCTTCAATATATTATAGGACATGTAACGTTTGCTACGTGTCATATAAAGGTAGATGAGCGTGTTTTGGTGCCTCGTCCGGAAACGGAGCAGTTGTGGAGTCTGGTAGCCGCCATACCGGGAACGGTACTGGATGCCGGCACAGGTAGCGGGTGTTTGGCCATTGCCTTGAAAAAGGAACGACCCCACCAGGCCGTATATGCGTTTGACAAGAGCACCGAGGCTCTGGAGTTGGCCAAAGAAAACGCTTTGCTTAACAACGCCCGGGTGCATTTCTTCCATGCCGGCATGGAAAATCCCAACCGGGTGGAAACGGCGGGCGCACCAACAGGTTTGGAGCCGGGGACGATAGATGTGCTGGTCTCCAATCCTCCTTATGTAACGGAAAAGGAAAAGAAGCAGATGCTTCACCGCGTGATGGCTTTTGAACCTGCCGAGGCCTTATTTGTTCCCGACGAAGACCCTTTGGTGCATTATCGGGCTTTGGCTGCTTTAGGCAGCCGGTTTTTACGTCCCCAAGGTACACTGTTGGTAGAAATCAACGAGGCTTTTGGTGCCCCGGTGCAACAGCTTTTTGAAACAAACGGCTACGTAGAAACGACCCTTCACAAGGATTTCCATGGAAAGGACCGTTTTGTTCAAGCCCGGTGGCCGTTGTAAAAGATATTTTTCTATATTTGCCGGACAATGAAACAAGAAAGGATGTATAACATATGGTGGTGGCACGGAAAGAAACCCTTCCGCGCAGCACCTGTGGCATAACCTAATATATTATAATTTATTAACCATAAACGCCTCCTTGCTACGCAGGGGGGCGTTTTTCTTTGATGAAAAACGCATGAAAACGACAAAGAAATTCCTTTTACCGGACGAACGTGTACCTAAGGTATGGTACAATGTGTTGGCAGATATGCCGGATTTGCAACCCATGTTGCATCCCGTGACCCGGGAACCATTACAACCTTCTCAGTTGGAACCTCTGTTTGCCAAAGGGCTTATAGAGCAAGAATTTTCCAAAGAACGATGGATACCCATTCCGGAGGAAGTACGCACGTTGTATAAGATCTACCGTCCCACACCGCTCGTAAGGGCCAGTGGCTTGGAAAAAGCGTTGGACACACCGGCTCGTATCTATTTTAAAAACGAAAGCGTATCTCCCGTAGGGTCTCACAAATTGAATACGGCTATTGCACAGGCTTATTACAACAAAATAGAAGGCGTAAAGCATTTGACTACAGAGACGGGAGCCGGTCAATGGGGTACTTCTTTAAGTATAGCCGGCAAACATTTTGGGTTGGACGTAGAAGTGTTTATGGTGCGTTTGAGCTATGAACAAAAGCCGTATAGGAAAATAGCTATGCAGACATACGGCGGTACCGTTCATCCGTCTCCCGGCACTTCTACAGAAGCGGGACGCAAATTCTTATCAGAAAACCCCGACACACCGGGAACGTTGGGTATGGCTATTTCCGAAGCGTGTGAACGGGCCATGAAACAACCGGATACAAAGTATGCATTGGGAAGCGTTTTGAACATGGTGATGTTGCACCAAACCATCATAGGGTTGGAAACGGAAGAACAATTTGACATGGCAGGTGATTATCCGGATGTGATTATCGGTTGTTTTGGAGGAGGTTCCAATTTTGGAGGCATCAGCCTGCCGTTTCTCCGCCACCAATTGGCCGGGAAAGCCACGTTTGATTGCATAGCGGCCGAAAGCGCCGGGTGCCCCAAGTTGACGAAAGGTACGTTCCGGTATGATTACGGCGATTCGGCAGGTATGACGCCTCTTATTCCCATGTTTACGTTAGGAGCCGACTACCAACCGGCTGCCATCCATGCCGGGGGATTGCGTTACCACGGAGCCGGAGCCATCATGAGCCAACTGTTAAAAGACCGTATTATACGGGCCGTAGCCGTAGAACAAGACACATGTTTTGAAGCCGGGAGCTTGTTTGCCAAAGCAGAAGGGATTATTCCGGCACCGGAATCCAATCACGCCATAGCCGTAGCCATACAACAAGCCCTTCAAGCAAAGGAAGAAGGGACAGACAAAGTCATCTTGTTCAACTTGTCAGGCCACGGCTTGCTGGATTTGCCGGCATACGAGTCTTACAACTATTTGCGTGCTGCTTCTACTAAATAACGGAAGAGCGGCAACAAGGAATCGTCTCCTTGAGATACGGGGCCTTCCGGATGGAATTGTACACCCAACACGTGCGGGTTGTCTATCATTTCAATAGCCTCGGGTACTCCGTCAAGGGCATACGCACTAATCCGGAAACCGGGTGCCAAGTCTTTAACGGCTTGGTGATGGTACGAGTTGACTCGGAACGTGTTGTCTTTTGTCAGCACATCCTTTAGAAGATTGTGCAAGACGGTGCCTTCTGTCACTGTGATGGTATGCGAACCGTATTCTCTGGGAGCTCTTTGGTTGTGTTTGACAGAAACTTTGGAGCGTACTTGCGAAGGAATGTCTTGATACAGGGTTCCTCCAAAGGCGACGTTCAGCGTCTGCTCTCCTCTGCAAATACCCAATACGGGAATGCCGTATTCCACAGCCGTTCGTGCCAGGTGAATATCAAAGAAATCCCTTATGGGAACAATCGTCCCCATGGCCGGAAGAGGTTCTTCGCCGTACCATTTCAGCGGATCCAGGTCTTCTCCTCCCGTAAGGATTAATCCGTCAACGGCTTCTATCATGCGAGCAATGATTTCCGGATTGTCTGTTACCGGAAGTACAACGGGAATGCCGCCGGCTTTCCTGACGGCAATGATGTATGTGTTGGGTACGGTGTTTTGTCCCGTTTCGTACGTAGCCGAAAGTCCAATGATGGGGGCTTTCTTTTGCGTGGCTGCAGTATGTTGTGACCATGCCGTTGTCGTCGAAAAGACAACAAGCGTCAGCACAAGTGTGCATATGTGATGTACAAAGTATTTTTTACGTGTCATTTCCGGGCCCTCCAAAGTCCCATATTTTCATTTTGTCTTAAGTTCAAATCAAAAACCAATTGATAGTCATCCATAGAGAAGGTGAGTGTAAATCCGCTGCCGCCGGAACGGAAGCTGAATTGCTGTCCGTTGATATGTGTCATTTGGTGTTTGCGTACCGGGAAGTCTTCAGGTCCCAAGGCTATAAACAACTTTCCGTCTTCCAAAGTGATTTCCGCTTCTCCTAAGGCAGTATGTGTATACGTACCTACGTATTCTGCATAAGGAGCGGCCGGTTCCGGAATTCTTTCCGCTAAGTCTTTTTTTCTTTTGGCTTCTTGTTCTTTAGCCTTGTCCAAATACACCTTCAAATCACGTGTGCTGTAATCTTCTGTGGGCAGATCCATATAGTAGTCAATAATATGGCGCATGATGGCGTACCTTGGTTCTGCGGGAGGGCTGCTGTTGCTCAGCCACATGATGCCCAAATTCAATTTGGGAACAAATGCACAGATGGCCGTAAAGCCCCACGTGGTACCGGTATGGAACCACACCCTGTATTGGCTGTTTTGTTCCACAAACCAACAAGGCGAATAGGTGTTTGTTCTGGCATCTGTATGGGATGTGATCATTTGTCCGCGGTGCAAATAAGCCATTTGAGCGGCAGAGAGCAAGGTGTCTCCGTCAAGAACGCCGTCTGAAAGGTGAAAACGGCACCATTGCATCATATCCGTTACTGTGGAATTGATGCCTCCGGCGGCACTGATGACGGTGAGCCAATGCAAGGCACGCTCTTCTCCTTCCATGGGAGTAGTTTTGATGACTCCGTCTGTTACAGACGTACTATGCGGGGTATTTCCGTCAGATGTAGCCAGGAATCCGTCTTCGTTCATGGTGGTGTTGTGCATGCCCAACGGAGTGAAAATACGCTCTTGCATATTTTCTTCCCATGTTTTACCGGTGACAGCTTGTATGACCTTTTCTGCCACAATAAACAAGATGTTGTTGTATCCGTATGTAGTTCGGACGCTGTTGGCCGGAGGCATGTATTTAAACATTTGATACATTTGGTTTCTGTCGTAACCCAAGCAAGGAATATACGTACCGGCTTGGTTGGGCAAGCCCGACCGGTGCAATAACAAGTCTCTTACTTGTAGGTTTTCTGTAACCCACGGATCGTACATTTCAAAATCTGGCAGGTACTTTTTTATGGGGTCGTCCCAAGCAACCTTCCCTTCATCTACCAACATGGCAATGAGTGCTGCCGTAAAAGATTTACTAACCGATCCAATTTGGAAAACCGTTTGCTCATCTACGGGCAAACCGCTTCCGTTCCGTTTTTCTCCAAAACCTTCAGCAAAAACTATGGAGTCGTTGTGAATGACAGCCAAAGCCGATCCTGTGATATTCCAGTCTTTGGCAACTTTCTTGGCATAAGCACCAAAATCTTGTGCCCATACACAGATTGGGAACAAGAGCAACAAAAGCAAACTGTATTTTTTCATAAAGTAAAGATAGAATAAATTATCTTTGTACTATGGCGAAAGTAAAAAAAGCATGGTTTTGCAACAACTGCGGAGCCGAATCTGCCAAATGGTTGGGCCGATGCCCTTCTTGCGGTGAATGGAATACGTACGTAGAGGAAATCATTCAATCGTCTTCTGTAAAAGGAAAATCAGGTGGAACAAGGGTGTCCACAGGGGCTCGTGCCATTCCTGTTGGAGAGATTTCCACACAGGATCAGGAGCGGATCTCTTTGCACAACGAGGAGCTGGATCGCCTGCTGGGAGGCGGCCTGGTTCCGGGGTCGGTTATCTTGATTGGTGGAGAGCCGGGCATAGGAAAGTCCACCCTCAGCTTGCAAATTCCGTTGCACGCCCCGCATTTGCTTACGCTGTATGTATCGGGCGAGGAATCGGCCCGTCAAATCCGTATGCGTGCCGAGCGTCTGGCACCTGCCGTCGGGACGGACAACTGCTTGGTACTGTGTGAGACCATGTTGGAGAACATTTTGGAACGCGCCCGCGAAATAAAACCGGCCCTACTCATTATTGACTCCATTCAGACGGTGTACTCGCAATTGTTGGATTCTTCGCCGGGCAGTGTGACCCAGGTAAGGGAATGTGCCGCCACGCTGTTGCGCTATGCCAAAGAGACTCATACACCGGTCATTCTGGTGGGACACATTACAAAAGACGGCAGCATTGCGGGGCCCAAAATCCTGGAACATATTGTAGATGTGGTATTGCAATTTGAAGGGGACAACACCCATACGTACCGCATGTTGCGCAGCTTTAAGAACCGATACGGTTCCACGGCAGAGTTGGCTATTTTTGAAATGACACAAACGGGACTGCGGGAAGTGAAAAACCCTTCAGAGATGCTCATCCCCATGCACGAAGAAAACCTGAGCGGTATGGCGGTAGCGGCTATGGTAGACGGAACGCGTCCGTTTTTAATTGAAACGCAGGCACTTGTGAGTACAGCTGCTTATGGAACACCGCAACGATCGGCTACCGGGTTTGATATCCGCCGGATGAACATGCTTCTGGCCGTGTTGGAAAAACGGGCAGGGTTCCGTCTGGCTGCCAAGGATGTGTTTTTGAACATGGCCGGAGGCTTGAAAGTCACCGATCCGGCTACCGACCTGGCCGTAGTCAGCGCCATCCTTTCCTCGGCTTTTGATTTGGCCATTCCCGGCCGATGGTGCTTTGCTGCAGAAGTGGGATTGAGTGGTGAAATCCGCCCCGTACCTCACCTGGAACGCAGGATTGCCGAGGCCAACCGACTGGGGTTTGAAAAGATATTCATCTCGTCCTACAACGCCCACACCCATATCCCCAAAGGCACACGTATAGAAATTGAGAAAGTAAGCGGGATGGGGGCACTAGGCAAGCTGTTATTTAAAAACTAAAAAGCTTTGTTCTTGTAGAGAAAATTTGAAACCCAGTATGCATAAATGGCAGCCGGAATAAAAAGTATTTTCCCGTGTGAAGTGTCGTATGTCCCGGTTTTGCTTTTTGTAGTTACTATTATCTTGCGAAGATCTTTGTTTGACTTCAAAAACGTGTGTAGTGATTTCAGCTCTGCCGGGTTATGATAGGGCCTGTCCGTCCATTTTATTTCTGCTATCGAAAATGCTTTTTGCGTAGCAGGATCAGTCCAGACCATATCAACCTCGCCTTTCTCTCTGCCACCTTTCCAGTTAGCGTAATAGAAATCGCTTTTTTCTCCTTGTATCCATTGTGCGAAAATGGCTGTTTCAACCATATTCCCTATAAAATCATCTGTTTCTTCAATGGGTGAGAACAGAGCACATCGCAAGGATGGATTGGTCAGATACAATTTAAAGGAGGTAACTCGCTGCATTTGCTTTGCATTTTGGTCTATTCTATTCACCACTTTAATTAAAAAGGCTGCCTCTAAATACTCAAGATATTTCTTTAACACCTCTTTTTTTATTCCGGCTTGGGTAGAAAGTTTTTCATAAGAAAACTCACTGCCTGAGCGAAATGCAATATGAACAAAGAACCTGTTTAGTTCCTGAATGTCTGTAATACCGTATAGACTTGGCAAGTCTCGCAACAACACCTTGTCAATAATATCACTTTTGATATACTGTCCTGGGTTAGAGCGTATTTTTTCGGAGAAAACGATTTCCGGATAACCGCCATAATTGATATACTCAATAAACAAACGGTTTAATTCATCCATATTTATGGTATCGTATGGAGTGATGGATGTATCCTTCTGTTCTACTATGATAGTATCCAGTTTCTGTAAATGGAGAAACTCATAAAACGTCAAAGGAGGTAGCATAAAGTGGGTAAAACGTCCGGCTCCACTTTCGTTGCTTTTCATCTTCAAAGCAGCAGCAGCAGAGCCTGATGCAATAAATTTAACGTTGCGAAATGTATCAACAAGAGATTTTAGATGAACTTCCCAATGCTTGAGGTATTGAATTTCATCATAGAATACAAAAAATCCATCGTAATTACCATCTTGTTTGAGCACCTGGCATGCATAATGAAAAAGCTCTTCAAGTGAGATGTTGTTGTATATGGGGGTATCGATTGATAAATAGATGATTTTTTGAGGGTTAACACCGTCTGCTATGAGTTTGTTTATTGTATGATACAGCATAACTGTTTTGCCAACGCGCCGAGGTCCCATCAATATAGTTGCACGTCTGACAGTGGTGTCTGCAACTAGCGGGTAGAATAGGTGAGAATAGGGCCTTAGCGGCATGTTCTTATAATCGTCTGCTATCATTCCGGACAACCACCAAGGATTATCTATGGACATTCTTTTAAGGAGCTGCTCTTTTAATTGACTATTAAGTTGACTCATACCATATGTATTTTAGATATAGCAAAGGTAGTGAAAATGCTTATAATAGCAAAGTCACACAGAATAAGACGGTTTGAGCATCCTTATTTACGCATAAAGCGTGCATATAGGTGTTTAGAAAAGCTCTTAATGTGTTTTCTTGCTCTTTTTGGATACGCTCATGTGGATGACGGCAAAGAGCCCGGTCAGCAGCATGGTGACGGCCTGTGCCTCGTGACTGATGGTGGCAAATACCATTCCCATGGTATGCGATAAATCGTAAACGGCCGTCAAGGCCAATGAGACAATGAAATGGAATGCTCCAAAGCCTCCTTGTACCGGAACTACCCAGCCAAAGCTGCCGACCACCATCAGAAATACAGCGTCTGTAAATGTAAGTGAATCCCGCAAAGGGGTGGCCAGGATGATGCAATAAGCAGTGCAAACGTAGAGGAACCACAGGAGGACGGTATGAAAGAAAAACATTCCCTTGTGGGGCATTTTGAAGCTTTCAATCAGGCCCTTCCACATACCTTTGAAGAAGTCGGTAACTTTACGAACGGCCTTGTGTTTTTTTAGTTTTTCGCGGAAGACAATCCAAAACAATACAGGCAGTATAAGTAGAGCTGCGGCCAGGACAATGACCCATATGGTAGAACCATCAAACCATTTCGTAATCGGAGTCCAGATATACCGGACCAAAAAATCCCCAAACACATCCATCCTGAGAAAAGCTACGGCTACGGTTATGATCAGAAGGCATATCATATCAAATGTTCTTTCCAGCACAACTGTTCCCAGAACTTTGTCAAACCCCAATCCGGTACGTTGGGAAACGACCCCGCAACGTGCCACTTCCCCTGCTTTGGGCAAGGCAAAATTGGCCAAATAGGCAATCCCCACTCCGTTGAACGTGTCTATTCGCTTGACCGGTTTTCCCAATCCCAGTAGGAGGATACGCCAGCGGGCAGCCCGTATATAAAAAGAAAGAGCACCCACAAAGACAGACATCAACACCCAAAAGTAATTGGCTGCTCGCAATCCTTCCAGGAACTCTCCCCAATGGATGCCTCTGAAAGAAAAATAGAGGAGAACCAGGGCTAGGATGGCAAAGAATACAACCCTCAGGATTTTTTTCCATTTCATAGCCGTGTAAAGGTACGAAAAAAGGACAATCGGAAAATTTACGTTACATTTGTAGTAAAGTAAAACCGTATGAAATCTATTTTGGGGATGGGAAATGCCCTGACCGACATTTTGGCTTTGTTGCCGGATGGTTCTCTATTGGAAAAATTTCATTTGCCGTATGGAAGCATGCAACACGTAGATGCGGCTACGGCGGATACCATTTGGCGTGATTTGAAGCCTCTTGGAGTACAATATGTGGCAGGCGGTTCTGCCGCCAATACTATAACGGGCACGGCTGTTTTAGGTATGCCGTCCGGGTTCATTGGAAAAGTGGGAGACGACGAATTGGGTTCGTTGTTCTTTGCTGATCAGCAAAGAAACGGTATCAAATCTTGCCTGTTGAAAGGGAAACACTCGTCGGG
>Ga0265293_10004091_pt1 | contig 26165 bp, 11 predicted proteins | sample Munlanlewell138R_FD_192505 | JGI IMG/M metagenome (GOLD analysis project Ga0265293, IMG submission 192505) | Leachate microbial communities from a municipal landfill in Southern Ontario, Canada - Leachate well 138R | ecosystem: Engineered > Solid waste > Landfill > Unclassified | place: Canada...
ATAAAGCAATCAGGACCGCTAATATATACATTCATTCCCAAACGGCGCATAAGTTCGGTGTTGCCGTGGGCAACTCGGGAGTGGGATATATCGCCAACAATGGCAACCTTTAATCCCTCAAACCTCCCAAACTCCTCATAAATAGTTACCAAGTCAAGCAGCGTTTGGGTGGGGTGGTCGGATGAGCCGTCCCCGCCATTAAAAACGGGCATCTCTATACCCGTTAATTGTTTGTAATATCTGTCTTGCGAGTGGCGTATGACAACCCCGTCCATTCCTATATTTTCAAAAGTCTTTACGGTATCGTACAAACTTTCGCCCTTGTTAACGCTAGACTGCAACACATTAAACGATACGGGCGCAATGCCAAGATTAATCATAGCGGCTTGAAAACTATACAAAGTACGAGTGGAATTTTCAAAAAAGAGTGTTGCCATTTTCTTGTTAGGATAGCGAACACTCTTACCATTTTTGAATTGCAAAGCGAGGTCAATAATTTCCAAGATTTTTTCCGTAGGAATCCCCTTCAGCGACAACAAACCTCTCATCTTGCGTACCTCGCCCATATAAATCACAAAAAGCACACCGCCCCGGAAGGCTCAAACACCACCGTGCCATTTGAAAAATTATATCACACCCCGCCCCAAAACGCAAATGTTTTGCACCACTTCCCCGCAGTTCAAATAATGAACTTAAATGGCGCTTTATTTTTAAAAAGGAATAATGCGTACTTTAGACTTGGAGATAATGGTGTCAAAGATATTGTCAAGTATTGGTCTTAATCTGCAATCCTCGCCCACTTGGCATATAAGGTAATGTCCGACTTAACCCTATCAACTTCGTTAACCCACGGCACGGTACAGGCGCTGTCTTTATACCACCCCTCAAAGGTGTAGCCTGTTCTTTGGGGGCGAATAGGAGCAAAATATGAATCCCGAGTTACAGAAACCATTTCTGTTGGATATTTTCTATTTCCTACAACATATAGCCCTGCAATTCCACTAATAGCAGGAGAAACATACCCATAGTCAAGTGTAACCATAGGTTTAATACCATAATACAAACCAAAGAATAAGGATAACCCCAAAACAATAACACACGCAACAGCGATAATAATCTTTAATTTTTTAGGCATAACAACCTCCTATATTATTAGATTATTACCAAAAACTAAAATTGTCAATAGAAAGGTGAAAAAATGGCAAATGGAATAGCAAGTTTATATGTTTCTTCCCCCTCAAGTCTTTCAACTAATGCCGTAAGAGCAAATACTTCGGGCATTGCAGGGCTATATCAACAAAGCGTAAAACCCTCCCCCTCCACTCCCTCTCGCTTTGGCGGCGGGATAGGCTACACTTTAGGCAATTTGGGCAGCGGAGCATTTGGAGTGCTTGAGGGGATATATGATTTTGTTGCGGGTGGTATAGCAAAAGCCGCAGGCAACGAGGGTTATGCACGACACCTTATGGAGAACGATATAAGCGGAAGAATGCAACAAGACTTAGCCGATTGGTATCAGCCGTCAAAGGGGATGCAATTTGTTGGTGATGTTGCAAGTGGTATTGGGCAGTCTACCGTAGGCGCATTGGCGGTTATTGGCTTAGGCGCAATATCGGGGGGTAGCTTAGCAGCTCCCGTAGCAGGTTTGGTTGCAGGCGCTACAATAGGCTTGGGTGCGGCGGGCAAATCAACGGCAGAGGCATACCGTAAGACGGGCGAGTTAGGCGGTAAAGAGTTTCTTTATGGCGGTGCAAGCGGCTTGTTAGAGGGTGCATTAGAGGGTCTAACGGGGGCGGCTGGCAAGGCAGCTGCCGTTCACGAGTATATGCACTACCTTGAGGAAACTGCTCCGCACTTGCTTACCGACTACCTTAATCAAGTGGATAAGCTGATAGAAATGTTTCCTAAATACAAGGAGATAGCAGACAAAACAACAGAGCTTTACCGCACGGATGAGCGGACAAAGAACATTTCCGATAAAGACCTAAGAAACGAAATTGCCTTTAAGATAACCAAACACCTTATTGACAACCCCGTCGAATTTAATGCTATCGTTACAAAGGATTTAAGCATAGCCCAAAGGCTTAGATTGTGGTTTAGAAACCTACTTAACCGCCTTAACAAGACCAACCTTACCGCCGAGAAACAAGCTGTTAGAACGGCGTTAACAGCGTTAGAAACGGCGATAAAGGAAAGTGGCAATAGGGCAGAGCAAAGGCAGCAACAAGTAGCAACTAAATTAAAGCCTATACAACAGTACGATTTAAAAGACAGCATCAAAACTCTTGAAAGGTATTCGGAATTAGAGCGTAGCCGTATTTTGGCAAATAAAGCAAATCTCATAGCAGAAAGGCATGAAGACATTGTTGAATTTATTAAGGAGGCACAAAGTTCCAACACAAATAAGTTTTTATATGTTGGAAAAATAGGCGAAATTCTATCACAAGATGTTAATAAATCAACAGGTATCAAAATAAAAGGCTATAATATTGTTCTTAACAGTCATTATATTAAACATATTTTTAAAAGCCACGGCAATGTAAATGTAGAAACAAGCAGAGGACAAGTCGCTGTTACAAATGACAACATTCTAAATATATTAGATACGATTCTCACTCCCCAAAATGTGAAGTTAGACAGCGACAAATCTGTGGTTGCAATTATATTTGAAAAAACAATTGGGAGTAAACATACGGCAGTTACGCTTTTATCGACAGGAAAAACGAGGCTTACACTAAAGACGGCTTGGATAAATAAAAGAGGTGGAGCACTATCTCCGACGGCTAATGACGCAGATAAATCTGCCGTTAGCCAAACGCCCGATGACGGACGGAGCACACACTCCACTAATATTAGTATATCCAATCCCACCGAAAAAAGCAACACTTTTGTTGAAAATTCACAAAATATTCACAAAGAAGGTGAAAAGAGCTTCTCTCTCCCCGACACCGACAGTCAAGGCAGAAAGCTAACCACTGCACAACAAGAGTATTTTAAGGATAGTAAGATGGTGGACGGGCGAGGGCGATTGCAAACAGTATGGCATTTTTCAGATAGTAAAAATGATTTTACTGTTTTTGATACTAAGAATAATCGATTAAGGCTATTGTTTGCATCCACAGAGCCAGGGGCAGTGCTTAGTATGAATTACCTAACAAATGATAGATATAATTCGGCAATAGAAAAAAGAATAGACGAATATGGGGATACGAGTTTTTATCTTTATGGTGATGACATAACACATATTGTTGAGGGCGACATAGACACAGAGTTTGAACTTTTAGGGCAAAAGGTTAAACCTTACTATTTAAATGCCAAACATCCATTTGAAAAGTTTAAAAATGAAAGCGAGTTTGTAGAGTTTATGCGTTTTGCAAACAAGCCCCAATATACGCAAGAAATGATAAATACTTATGATATATATGAAGAGGACATTAACCGTATTGCCGATATGAGCAATGACGAAATAGTTGATGCTTTTTATAGTGAAATTTACCGCCCAATTGACGAGGGAGCATACGAGCATAGGGAAACAAGAGTATTTGTAGATTGGGTAAAGTCCAAAGGATATGACGCCTTTAGTATTTTAGAGGGGGATAATGATAGTAGTACGAACTATGCCTTTTTTAACCCTAACCAAATAAAACTCACCACCAACCAAAACCCTACAGCGAATGAGGATATAAGATTTGCGTTAAACGATAACAAGGAAAACAATCCATATTCTTACAAAGCTCTCTCCCAAAAGCCAGATATGAAGGTTACTGTTTTCAACAAGAAAATACCTCTAAATGAAAACGGAACTATAAATAGAGCAGGTTTAAGGCAACAATCAATTCAAAATGTAAGAGAGCAAGGCAACCCTAAAAATACTCAAGATTATGTTTATGCGTACTGTAACGACACCGGAACTGATATTAGAGTGGGCAACAGGGGGTTAAAACACGGTTTGGATAGACGCACACAAGACAACGCAAAAGCATCTCTTATTGTGGGCGAATTGATTAATAATGCCATTAAAATTAATGAAACATATTCTTTATATTCGGAAAAAAATAGCGACTATATTTTGTTTTCTGTTTATAAAGAAGGCAGTGTTACTTTTGGCGTAACAATGTATATTGATAGTATGACGAATGAATTAAGCAAGCTTGAGTCAGTTGATATTTTATATTCAGTGAATAGTAAAAAAATAGGAACAGTTTCGCAAAGCGACGGAGCACCAAGTATTAACTCTGCTCCTCCTGTTCCTACTATTAGTATATCCGAACTACTGCAAAAAAGCAACAACTTATTCAAAGATATTTTTTCAAAAGATGTTTATAATCATTTCGGGAATGAGAAAGATACATCCACAAAACTAGGTAGCACTACAAAATACTCTCTCCCTAATGCCCCATACAAAGCCGATGTTATCACCAATATTTATGAGGAAGTAGGTGGCAAGAGGGCGCTTGTCCGCAAAGAGTTCAAGGACGCAACCGTTACCGAGAAAGACGGCTATTACCGTATCAAGGCTGACGGTAAGACCTTCAAACGCAATATAAGAACAAGCGGCACGATTGTTTTGGGTGGCACGGCAGAGAGTGCAAAAAGCAAGGTCTTAACCTCTGTTAGCAAGGAGCTAACGGCAAGAGAAAAGCTATCCCGCAGCCATATTAAGTCAAGGGCTAACGATATTTACACGGGCTTACAAATAGCGTTTACCAACGAGCAAGCGGCACTTGAAAAAGAGTTAAAGCGGTTGGGATACAAAGACACAGAGGCAACCGTCCAATTTGTACGCTCCGCTGCCGCCGCCGGTGAGCATATGCTATTCACGGGGCAGTTTGATTATAACGGTACAGAGGTAGGGCAATCGCTTGAAGAGATATTCCGCCCCGTATTAAAGAACGAAAGTTACAAGCAAGACTTTTATTACTACCTATATGCACAACACCATATCGACCGTATGAAGTTTGGAAAGCCCGTGCTTGACTTGACGGTGGAGCATTATATGAATATTAGGTATTGCAATGCCGATTAAAAGATGCTAAAATTGCTATAAAAATAAAAGACTACAAAAAACACAAAAACGAGATATGTTTTGGCAAAGACAAACAAAAAACTTGCCGTAAAGCAAGTTTTGTATCCACCACTGTGGGTCGGCAGAGCCGACGCTTAAAATAAATTTGTATTTGAACTTGTGTGTAATTTAAGATATCATTATCTTATCATAAAAAAATAGCATTGTCAATAGCAAAAGAGGAGGTATTTTATGGATAAATTTTATTTAGGGCTTGACATAGGCACGCAATCTTGCGGCATTGCCGCAACGGATGAAAACTATCATCTGCTCAAATTTAAAGGGCAAGATATGTGGGGAGTTAGATTGTTTGAGGAGGCAAAGACCGCTGAGCCTCGACGAGTTAAGCGGTCAACACGAAGGCGCATGGCACGGAGGAGGGAGAGAATTAGGCTGTTGCAAGATTTGTTTGCCGAAGAAATTGCGAAAGTAGACTCAACTTTTTTTATTCGCCTCAACAATAGTGCTTTTTTCCCTGAAGACAAAGAGGTAGAGGGAAAATATTCTCTGTTTAACGATGCTAAATATACGGATAAGGACTTTCATAAACAATATCCTACAATTTATCACCTAAGAAAAGCCTTATATGATGGTGTGGATAGCGACATTAGGCTACTGTATTTGACCCTACATCATATTGTTAAGTATAGAGGTCATTTTTTATTTGAGGGACAAGACTTTAGTGAGACACAAAATATAAGACCTATTATGGAAAGGCTGAATGAGTGGCTTTCCAATAACTATTCAGAGGAATCATTATTATTTGATTTAAGTGGATTAGAGAATTTTGAAGCACTTGTGCAAGACAGCAGTAAAGGCTTGAGGGCAAATACAAATGAATTATATAAGTTGTTTAACTTAACTACCAAACAAAGCCAAAAAATTGGTGCAGTTATATTGGGCGGAAGTGTTTCTTTGGCTGATATTTTTCAAAATGAGAGCTATAAACTGCTGGAAAAGAAGAAGGTTAGTTTCAAGGATGCTTCTTTTGAAACGGATATACCTATGTTGCAAGCAAGTTTATTAGGAGATGATTTCCAGCTAATTGAACTACTAAAACAAATTTATGATTGGAGTATTCTATCCAAGCTTTTGCAAAACTCTACACATATCTCTGATGCAATGGTCAAAGTTTATAACAAACACAAAGCTGACTTAAAAGATTTAAAGGCATTTATTAAGACGCACTATTTTGAACAATACTCAAATATTTTCAAAAAGGTTGATAAAAAAGGCGCAAACTATTGCAACTATATAGGAATGGCAAAAATTAATGGAAGCAAGGTGTATGTGAAAAAGTGTAAAAGCAATCTTTTTTATGATTATATAAAAAAGATTATGCAAACAAAAAAGGATGAACTTGGCGATAATATTTTTTATAAGCAATTCATGAGTGATATGGACAACAACAATTTTTTACCTAAAATAAGCAATGCTGATAACGGTCTTTTCCCATATCAATTAAATAAAATAGAACTCGAAGTGATGCTGGATAATGCGAAAAAAGGATTCCCGTTTTTGCAAAATATAGAAGAAGGGTCGACCGTCGCAGAAAAAATAATTTCTTTGTTGGAATTCAAGATTCCCTATTATGTTGGACCTTTAAATGCCCATCACGCACCCCAAACAGACTTTGCTTGGATATCAAAGCGAAGCAATCAAAAAATAACCCCATGGAATTTTGACGAAGTTGTCAACAAAGAAGAAACCGCAGAAAGATTTATTAGAAAGATGACCAACAAATGCACTTATCTTAAAGGTGAAGATGTTATTCCTAAAAATTCACTTTTATATTGTGAATTCAATGTTTGGAATCAACTAAATAGATTAAAAATCAACGGTGAACTTGTAACCTATGAAATTAAACACAAAATTTATGAAGAACTTTTTAAGACCCAAACAAAGGTGACAGATAAAAGTTTGAAAATTTTGTTAAAAAGAGAAGGCTATGGCAATGTTGAAGATATTGTGCTGGAAGGCAAAGATAGCGATTTTACTGCCTCACTTCGCCCCTACATCACTTTAAAAAGGATTTTGGGGAGCTTAATAGATGATAAACCCCAAGTAGGCGAAGATATCATACTTTGGCATACTTTGTTTAATGATAGACAAATGATTAAACAAAAAATAATGGCAACATACGGCAATATTGATGTTGTAAAAAACAGTATTAATGCATTATTGTCGCTAAAATATAGTGATTTTGGCAGACTGTCCCAAAAACTTTTTACAGATATTTATGGGGTTGATGAATATGGTGAGTTTGTAACAATTATTGATTTGCTTCGCAATACCAACCTAAACTTGCAAAATATACTCTCAAGAGATGACTTTAAAGAAGGTATAGATTCACACAACAGCTGTAAAGATATTGCTTCAAGCATTAGTTATAAAGATATAGAAGAGATGTACTTGTCCCCCAGTGTAAAGCGAGGTGTTTGGCAAGCATTGCAAATGGTAGAAGAGTATACGAAAGCTGTTAAAAAAGAGCCAAACAAAATTTTTGTAGAGGTTACAAGAGAAAATACAAATAGCAATAAAACCCCGCCCTCAAGGCGCAAGCAAATAGATGAACTTTTTAGGTCTTGCGGTAAGGATGTAGAAGATATAAATATTTTTATTAATCAACTTTCACAAAAAACCGATGCGGATTTAAGACAAGATAAACTATACTTCTACTTTTCACAACTTGGACGCTGTATGTATACGAATGAAAAAATCAGTCTGGAAGCTCTTTCTTCTGATGCCTACGATATAGACCATATTATTCCTCAGTCGCTAAAAAAGGACGACAGCTTAGACAATAGAGTTTTAGTGTCAAGAACCGCTAACCGCCAAAAGGGTGACAATCCCATTCTTTTCCCCGAATGGCAAACTAAAAATAAATCCTTTTGGAATTTATTGCTTAATAAAAAACTAATCACAAAAGAAAAATTTGCAAGGCTTACCCGCACAACCAACTTTTCTGATGAAGAACTTATAAGCTTTGTGGAACGGCAACTTGTATTTACCAATCAATCAGCAAAGGCGATAGCAGAGCTACTTGCTAAAAGATATCCTAATAGCGAAATAGTTTATTCAAAAGCCACAAATGTTTCAGAATTTAGGGCAAAAAACGGAATATTCAAAAATAGGGATGTAAATGATTTGCACCATGCTCACGATGCGTATTTGAATATCGTAGTTGGCAATGTGTATAATACCAAATTTCAGCACAACCCACGCATGTATTTTACTAAAAGGACGGATGAACTAAGAATGTATAATCTTGAAAAGCTATACAATTACAACATAGCTAATGCTTGGGATAGAAATAAATCACTAGAGATTGTCAAGAGAACTCTGGATAAAAACAGTCCAACCGTAACCCGCTTTTCATTTACTGGCAAGGGCGCTTTTTATGATGAAACAGTATATAATAAAGACGAAGCTTTGTTCCCTCTTAAAGAAAAAGGTCCGTTAAAAGACATTAAAAAATATGGAGGATACAAAACATTGTCAACTGCATATTTTATTGTGGTAGATTCTTTAGATAAAAAAGGGAAAGTCATAAGAACAATAGAAGCTGTACCTATATTTTATGATAATAAGTATAAAGGTAATATTGATATGCTTACAAAAATGTGCGAAGATTATTTGGGACTAAAGTCACCTAAAATAATCATACCCAAAATCAAAAAGCAATCTCTATTAAAAATTGACGGGACTTATGCTCATATCACAGGCAAAACGGGTGAGCAAATTAGTTTAAACAATGCCAACCAATGGTTTGTGCAAAAAGCCGATTCTGATTATATCCGACTATTATCAAAATTTATCGAACTTTATAACAAAAAATATATAAATGTAGATTTAGATACTCAAGTAGAATATATTGTTTCACAAAGCAGAAACTCATCAAGAAAAGATATGGTGAGCAAAAAAAGGAATGCGGAACTCTATGAATTATTCATCAAACAATTATCAAAACCTATTTATTTGGGCATATCCAGCTTCAAGAAAGTTTGTACTGATTTAACAAAAAACAAAGAGAAATTTAATACATTAGATTTGATTGAGCAAGCAAATTTAATTAACCAAATAATAAAAACTTTTAAATGTAATGCGGAACTATCAAACTTGAGTAATATAGGTTTGGGAGCAAATGCGGGCAAGATACTTATTGGCAAAAAAATAGACGGCAAGAATATTCAACTTATCAATCAATCTGTAGGAGGCCTGTATAGTGCCACCACTTTTATATCTAAATAATTATGGGATTTCGCACTATAGTAATAAAATCCCGTGCAAAGCTAGATTTGCAGCTCAATTATTTGGTTTGTCGGGGAGAAAGCGAACAAAGGGTCTTTCTCTCTGAAATCAACACGCTTATAATACAATCTACAGCAGTAGCAATTACCGCAGCATTGCTTTGCGAGATGGTAAAGCGCAATATTAAGGTGATTTTCTGTGATGAAAAATGCTCACCACATTCTGAGTTGTTGCCTTATTACGGATGCCATAATTCTTCTGGGCGCATCAAGCAGCAAATAGAATGGGATACCAACAAAAAAGGCGATGTTTGGGCGGCTATTATTAAAAGAAAAATAGAGATGCAAGCAAAAAATTTACTAAATAGGGGCTTTTATGAGGAAAGTGAATTGCTTTTTGATTATAGTCAAGAGGTCTGCTCACATGATATTACAAACCGTGAAGGACATGCCGCAAAGGTTTATTTTAATAAAATATTTGGTGACGGATTTACCCGCCACCAGCGCATCGCCTTAAATGGATACCTAAATTATGGATATGCTATAATCATGTCAGCCTTCAATCGTGAAATTGTTGCTCAAGGACATTTAACTCAAATAGGCATATGGCATAAAAATGAATTTAATGACTTCAATTTGTCTTGTGACCTAATGGAGCCGTTTAGACCTATTGTTGACGATTTAGCCGACTCATTAGAAGATAATGACAAAAACTTCAAATTAAAAATGGTAGATGTATTAAATAAAAAAACTGTTATCAAAAAACAAACCACCACCTTAGATAACGCTATAAAAATTTATACCAGAAGTGTGTTGAATGCATTGTCAACGGGAAAAACCGCATTAATAAACTTTGTAGAAAAATATGAGTTATAGATTTATGAGATTAATTGTATTTTTTGATTTACCTATGATGAGCGATAAAGATAGGAGAGAATACACAAAATTCCGCAAGTTTCTCATCAAAAATGGATTTATTATGATGCAGCAGTCTGTCTATAGTAAGCTGGTAATCAATGGTTCTGTATCAGCATCGGTAAAAGCATTAGTCAGGAAAAACATACCCCCTGAAGGGCTGGTTGAGTTGTTAGAAATAACCGAAAAGCAATTTGGCTCAATTGAATATTTGCTGGGTACTGCACAGTCTAAAATTATTGATAGTGATAAAAGGTTAATTGAATTATGATAAAATTAGTGCATGAGAGTATAAAAACCCATATTTGCTTTTGCGATAATTGGGTAAATTTATTAATTGTTGAGCATCCATCTTTTTTTTATAACTGTGTGCAAGATTTGCAAATCCAAATAAACGGCGGAGAGGGGCAATTTGTGTTTTCACAAGGTGATAAAATTGTAAAGGCAAACAACTTTTGTGATATCATAACAGATGCGTTCAATATAGAATATAATAATCGAAAGATTGCTACCGCTTTATATAAACTTGCGACACAAAACATCAAGGAAGGACAGCTCTGGGAAAAATGGTTTTTAAACAATAATATGTTACTGGAATTTCTTGCAGAAGTTGAGCAATCAACAAATTTGCCATTGGAATATGAAGATAATATTGAACTCACCACTCTGTTTAAAGCATATAATCTTAGAATAAAAGAAGACCAACCGTCATTCATTGAACGCTTAATTACATATACAAATATTCTTGCCGAGCTAAGAAATATAAAAATACTTTGCCTTGTCAATATTAAAAGTGTCTTATGTTTAGAAATGCTACAAGAATTATATAAACATTGTGCCTACAAAAAAATAAACCTAATATTGTTAGAGTCGCATTACCATCCCCCTGCTTTAGAAAATGAAAAAGTTATAATAATAGATAAAGATTTATGCGAAATTACTATAAATTACCCTCAAAATGTGTTATAATTAGAATATCTTAAATTCTCTCAAACTATATAATTTTAATGAATTTGATGTTTGAGAGTTGTGTGATTTAAGATGGAACTAAAACAAGATTTTAGCCCCCCCGTTCTCAAAGGGCGTTTGAGAGTTGTGTGATTTAAGATGGAACTAAAACGTTAGCTGTCAAGACACTTTCCAGGAACTCGTTTGAGAGTTGTGTGATTTAAGATGGAACTAAAACGGGCGGCGGCGGTACTCCCTCCACACCGATGTTTGAGAGTTGTGTGATTTAAGATGGAACTAAAACTCCGCTCTCTTGATGTTTTAGTTCAGTCAAGTTTGAGAGTTGTGTGATTTAAGATGGAACTAAAACACGGCTGAAGCTCAACGAGCTAAGAAAGGCGTTTGAGAGTTGTGTGATTTAAGATGGAACTAAAACCAGAAGGAACCAACGGCAGAGCAGTACAAGGTTTGAGAGTTGTGTGATTTAAGATGGAACTAAAACCTCAGCGGTTACATTCTCGCCGTTTTGTTGGTTTGAGAGTTGTGTGATTTAAGATGGAACTAAAACTTGGGTTTGCCTTATATGTCCACCCAATCGGTTTGAGAGTTGTGTGATTTAAGATGGAACTAAAACCTGGCACACTACCACATAGCCGTTGACGAGGTTTGAGAGTTGTGTGATTTAAGATGGAACTAAAACGGAACAGTTTAGCTGTTCCGCCTTGACAAAGTTTGAGAGTTGTGTGATTTAAGATGGAACTAAAACAGCTATATGACCTCTTTTGACCTTTAGAGGGTTTGAGAGTTGTGTGATTTAAGATGGAACTAAAACCGATATAAGCTTGATATGCCCCATCTTTGCGTTTGAGAGTTGTGTGATTTAAGATGGAACTAAAACATATCCACAAACGCAACTATCCATTATTCTGTTTGAGAGTTGTGTGATTTAAGATGGAACTAAAACTACAAACAGTCTAAACACCGTCGGTACTATGTTTGAGAGTTGTGTGATTTAAGATGGAACTAAAACAATTCTTAGTCGGTGAAGACCGCCTATCTTGTTTGAGAGTTGTGTGATTTAAGATGGAACTAAAACATATTCACATCCGCTCTGTCTTTCTTGCTGGTTTGAGAGTTGTGTGATTTAAGATGGAACTAAAACCAAGACCGCCACAAAGTTGGCAATATATACGTTTGAGAGTTGTGTGATTTAAGATGGAACTAAAACAGTCCTGCGCTAAAGGTATCTACCACCATTGTTTGAGAGTTGTGTGATTTAAGATGGAACTAAAACTCGGGGGCAATCACCTTTGCGTTGCCGTCTGTTTGAGAGTTGTGTGATTTAAGATGGAACTAAAACTTTGAATGGCGATTGCTCGTTTCCAGTTAAGTTTGAGAGTTGTGTGATTTAAGATGGAACTAAAACTGCTAATACGCAAAGTTGGCATAATCATAAGTTTGAGAGTTGTGTGATTTAAGATGGAACTAAAACGTTTTGCCCGTTCCCGTATAACCGTATAGGGTTTGAGAGTTGTGTGATTTAAGATGGAACTAAAACTCCGCGTCAAACGGTAGCTTGCCCGCCTCTGTTTGAGAGTTGTGTGATTTAAGATGGAACTAAAACATATGGCGTTGCGTATCCGAATGGAGACTTGTTTGAGAGTTGTGTGATTTAAGATGGAACTAAAACTTAATTTTTGTCCGAACCGCATCGTTTGTTGTTTGAGAGTTGTGTGATTTAAGATGGAACTAAAACGCCTATAAAAGACAGGCTCGTAGAAATGGGGTTTGAGAGTTGTGTGATTTAAGATGGAACTAAAACTGAATTGGAATATTATAACCCGCTCACAGAGTTTGAGAGTTGTGTGATTTAAGATGGAACTAAAACTAATAAATAATAAAATATATAATAATAATAGTTTGAGAGTTGTGTGATTTAAGATGGAACTAAAACCAGAACGGGCAACAACACGATAGCAACTAAGTTTGAGAGTTGTGTGATTTAAGATGGAACTAAAACAAGAGTTAGTTTCCCTTTTTTGCATTAAATGTTTGAGAGTTGTGTGATTTAAGATGGAACTAAAACTATTGTCCGTTGCGTTTACATTGTCCTCAGCGTTTGAGAGTTGTGTGATTTAAGATGGAACTAAAACCGTTCACCGACCGCCGTAGCAGTATCAGCGGTTTGAGAGTTGTGTGATTTAAGATGGAACTAAAACGACAAAGCAAGATGAGCAAGCGAGGGATAGGTTTGAGAGTTGTGTGATTTAAGATGGAACTAAAACTTACAGCAAACAAATTAAAACCTATATTACGTTTGAGAGTTGTGTGATTTAAGATGGAACTAAAACATATACCCCTCGGAGGTATACGATAAGGGGGTTTGAGAGTTGTGTGATTTAAGATGGAACTAAAACACGCAACGGACAATAATCGTGGTGACAAGTGTTTGAGAGTTGTGTGATTTAAGATGGAACTAAAACTTTGAAGAGGTAATTATAATTGTGTCGCCTGTTTGAGAGTTGTGTGATTTAAGATGGAACTAAAACTTTTTGCAGAATGTTTCTCGCCGTAAGGGAGTTTGAGAGTTGTGTGATTTAAGATGGAACTAAAACAAAAAATGGGTTGCATTTATCCTAGGTATTGTTTGAGAGTTGTGTGATTTAAGATGGAACTAAAACCTTATACCTGTTATATCAGGCGCTGTCAATGTTTGAGAGTTGTGTGATTTAAGATGGAACTAAAACAAGAATATCAGGCGAGAGGGCAGCAAGTAGGTTTGAGAGTTGTGTGATTTAAGATGGAACTAAAACTGAACATCAGTAATACCATTGTATTTAACAGTTTGAGAGTTGTGTGATTTAAGATGGAACTAAAACTGATAAATCTTTTTTTATTTTGCCGATAGAGTTTGAGAGTTGTGTGATTTAAGATGGAACTAAAACCACTTGGTAAAAAAACCATATTACACCTCTGTTTGAGAGTTGTGTGATTTAAGATGGAACTAAAACCGTTTCGTTGAATAATTTACCCCCAGCGGCGTTTGAGAGTTGTGTGATTTAAGATGGAACTAAAACAATACCGCTATCTTGCGGCAGCTTGCAGTGGTTTGAGAGTTGTGTGATTTAAGATGGAACTAAAACTTCAAGCAATGTGCCTTCGTCCGGTTCATGGTTTGAGAGTTGTGTGATTTAAGATGGAACTAAAACATAACGCCACGCCCAAGCCTGGTGAGGATTGTTTGAGAGTTGTGTGATTTAAGATGGAACTAAAACTTTGATTTATCGGAAGTAAACGACACGCACGTTTGAGAGTTGTGTGATTTAAGATGGAACTAAAACAATTTCCGCCGTGGTGCACGGGTTTCTCGTGTTTGAGAGTTGTGTGATTTAAGATGGAACTAAAACTATCGTTTGTGGAATGAGTTTTTTCGTGATGTTTGAGAGTTGTGTGATTTAAGATGGAACTAAAACAATAATCATGCGGTTTGTTGACATACAAACGTTTGAGAGTTGTGTGATTTAAGATGGAACTAAAACGAACAACATCATACAATTCATCAACTGCGGGTTTGAGAGTTGTGTGATTTAAGATGGAACTAAAACAAGTTTTTTTAAATGTCAAAAAAAGTATTGGTTTGAGAGTTGTGTGATTTAAGATGGAACTAAAACTAAATCTTTTGCGACTTCTGTTGCATATCCGTTTGAGAGTTGTGTGATTTAAGATGGAACTAAAACTACATACATTATGAATCAAACTCATAACTATGTTTGAGAGTTGTGTGATTTAAGATGGAACTAAAACTGCGTGCGTGCAAGTAATGCGTGCGTGCGTGTTTGAGAGTTGTGTGATTTAAGATGGAACTAAAACGCTTCGTTAGTTAGTATCCTTGTGCAGTTTGTTTGAGAGTTGTGTGATTTAAGATGGAACTAAAACCTTGCCCGAAATTGTTGGATATTCTTTTGTTTGAGAGTTGTGTGATTTAAGATGGAACTAAAACGCCTAAGACCTATTGTATTTTGTCCCAGGCGTTTGAGAGTTGTGTGATTTAAGATGGAACTAAAACAGACACAGAGGGCGTCAGGGATTACCAACTGTTTGAGAGTTGTGTGATTTAAGATGGAACTAAAACTAGTTGTTCTTACTATGACGATTTAGGTAAGTTTGAGAGTTGTGTGATTTAAGATGGAACTAAAACGAGTAAATACCCCGTAACGCTCCAACACGGGTTTGAGAGTTGTGTGATTTAAGATGGAACTAAAACTATAAGACTATGATGACAAAACAGTATGTGGTTTGAGAGTTGTGTGATTTAAGATGGAACTAAAACAAAAGAAATAGAAAACATAGCCCACGAATGGTTTGAGAGTTGTGTGATTTAAGATGGAACTAAAACTTTGACAGGGAGAGAGGAAGCGACCTTAAGGTTTGAGAGTTGTGTGATTTAAGATGGAACTAAAACTGGCACACACACAAAGCAATCACGGCTTTCAGGGCAGATGTTGAGGTAGGCATTTATTGGAGAAAACTAAAATAGCCAGAGTGACCCGAGGAAGACAGCGAAGATATAGTTAGATTAGAAAGGTTTCTAATTATAGCATTAGAAAAGACGAGATACTGTATTACATTCTAATATAGTTGGATTAGAAAGTTAGCAAAGACGCCAGCCATTCCGTTGAGTAATTGTATTTACATTCTAATATAGTTGGATTAGAAAGTTTGTAATCGCTCCACCTGTCTGCAAGCAAAGCCTCATTTACATTCTAATATAGTTGGATTAGAAAGTTCTCTAAAAATATTTTGATTCACATTGTCGTCTATATTTACATTCTAATATAGTTGGATTAGAAAGGCGTTTTATCCGTTCAATATCGAGTTTCGGGAAAATATTTACATTCTAATATAGTTGGATTAGAAAGCGTACAAACCGATATTTAGAATATATACGCTCAAAAATTTACATTCTAATATAGTTGGATTAGAAAGGGCGTCTTTTATATCAAGATAATCGGCTAATTCGGAATTTACATTCTAATATAGTTGGATTAGAAAATTTTTGGGTGCCGCTTGATTATGCGAAATTCGACAATTTACATTCTAATATAGTTGGATTAGAAAGTCCACCGCCGCCGCCGATTATAACTCTGCCGTCAAAATTTACATTCTAATATAGTTGGATTAGAAAGCGCAACTTTTTTTGAGGTTATGACGGAAGCACCATAATTTACATTCTAATATAGTTGGATTAGAAAGTTATGCAGTACTTAGCGACCCAATTATTATTAATCTATTTACATTCTAATATAGTTGGATTAGAAAGTGCGGCACGCAAGGCATAATCTAGTGCAACTGGCAGATTTACATTCTAATATAGTTGGATTAGAAAGGATTCAAAGGCTTATAAAATACCTAATTCTGTCTTGCTTTACATTCTAATATAGTTGGATTAGAAAGACTCCCTAATTCCGCATACTTATAATGTGTGACCGATTTACATTCTAATATAGTTGGATTAGAAAGTAAAATTAGAAGTATTGACGAATGGAAAATTACGAAATTTACATTCTAATATAGTTGGATTAGAAAGAGACACATCTAATTGCCCCGCAAACAAGAGTTCACGATTTACATTCTAATATAGTTGGATTAGAAAGACTTTGTTAGAGCCAACAGCTTATCATCTTTAATCTATTTACATTCTAATATAGTTGGATTAGAAAGTAACTATAAACGACTACAAAATGGACAAAGTTTTTAATTTACATTCTAATATAGTTGGATTAGAAAGGATACTTGCTCCCCCGTTTCGGGGAGCAATGCTGCATTTACATTCTAATATAGTTGGATTAGAAAGTAAAGCGTAGCCTAAAATATAGCCTAAAATGAAAAAATTTACATTCTAATATAGTTGGATTAGAAAGTTTACAGCCACGGCTTGCCAACGATGTTAGAAACAGATTTACATTCTAATATAGTTGGATTAGAAAGCGTGTCCGTGCTAAACTTTTCCGTTGCGCCCTCCTCATTTACATTCTAATATAGTTGGATTAGAAAGGCCGGAAGCGATAGGGGCATATTTAACTAACACCTATTTACATTCTAATATAGTTGGATTAGAAAGCTCCTCGCTTGCCATTCCTACAAGCAAAGTGTTCATATTTACATTCTAATATAGTTGGATTAGAAAGTCCTTTCTGCCCGTGTCAATGTGTTCTCGGGTCCAATTTACATTCTAATATAGTTGGATTAGAAAGTAGTGATAGTTTTTGTTGTTGCCCTTGTTATGCTAAATTTACATTCTAATATAGTTGGATTAGAAAGCATAATCCTGCATTTAACTCTACCGTTTCCCCTATATTTACATTCTAATATAGTTGGATTAGAAAGAGTTTGTAACACAGTATTTATTTGATAATTTTGACTATTTACATTCTAATATAGTTGGATTAGAAAGACAGGAAAGGAGAACTGCGTTTTATAAAGAACAATTATTTACATTCTAATATAGTTGGATTAGAAAGAGATGCTAATTATAAAAGCATAGTTGAATTTTACAAATTTACATTCTAATATAGTTGGATTAGAAAGTATATTCTTTTTGCCGTACGAAACCGGCATATATTCATTTACATTCTAATATAGTTGGATTAGAAAGATCAAGCCCTCTCTTTATGAACAAGAGAGCCAATAAATTTACATTCTAATATAGTTGGATTAGAAAGGCTGATCAAAACGAGGTATTTGGGTATCAAGAAGCCATTTACATTCTAATATAGTTGGATTAGAAAGAAGCTGTTTGAGATAGTCGTCCTCGTTCTCACCGAAATTTACATTCTAATATAGTTGGATTAGAAAGTTCGCTATCCGTAAAAACTAAAATAGTATCGGTATCATTTACATTCTAATATAGTTGGATTAGAAAGAAAGCCCCCTCTTATGCTTGTAGGAGTAATAACGGATTTACATTCTAATATAGTTGGATTAGAAAGGATATTTTGCACATTAAACAAACTACTGTATCAAAAATTTACATTCTAATATAGTTGGATTAGAAAGGCTTATGCTGATGTAGATACGGATGTTAGGCAAGTATTTACATTCTAATATAGTTGGATTAGAAAGTTTAGTCGTGTAATATATATCTGTTGCGTTTTCCAAATTTACATTCTAATATAGTTGGATTAGAAAGTTTTGCGGGAAGTGGAGAATGTTGCGGAGATTATAAATTTACATTCTAATATAGTTGGATTAGAAAGGGAGAGTAAATACTTGTTTGAAAATATAACTTACAGATTTACATTCTAATATAGTTGGATTAGAAAGTTGTTTTCGCTTCGTCAAACTTTGCTTGCAGGGCTTATTTACATTCTAATATAGTTGGATTAGAAAGGGAAAAATATAAGGGTAAGCAAAAGCTATATTCCCTTATTTACATTCTAATATAGTTGGATTAGAAAGATATTTGAGCCGCAAGCGTGAGCGCATTGACATTTATTTACATTCTAATATAGTTGGATTAGAAAGTTGTCAACTATACAATTCCCAACAGGTGGAACGGGATTTACATTCTAATATAGTTGGATTAGAAAGGTTTCGTTTTCCTCTGTTGACACCTCACGAGCAGTGATTTACATTCTAATATAGTTGGATTAGAAAGGCCCTTTTCCGCAACGGTTAAATCTGCTTTTTCTAAATTTACATTCTAATATAGTTGGATTAGAAAGGCCGCCGCTTGCTGTTTTTCTCAAAACGGTTGTCAAATTTACATTCTAATATAGTTGGATTAGAAAGTCGTCTTCACGAAAAGCCAATTTAATATATTTACAAATTTACATTCTAATATAGTTGGATTAGAAAGCTGTTTCGTCTATAAGCAATAGGTCATACTTTCCTATATTTACATTCTAATATAGTTGGATTAGAAAGTCCGCCTCTGCCAAATCGACATTAATCATATCCTGCATTTACATTCTAATATAGTTGGATTAGAAAGCCGAAACTAAACGATAAACAACCCGCTCATCTATAAATTTACATTCTAATATAGTTGGATTAGAAAGGGAACGAAACCCACCGACACAAAGAGCTATACCTAATTTACATTCTAATATAGTTGGATTAGAAAGCATATTCAAGCGTGTATGTTTTCCCAAGCCCGCCTAATTTACATTCTAATATAGTTGGATTAGAAAGTTATGCCTATGTGCTAAATATGAATATCCCCGATGTATTTACATTCTAATATAGTTGGATTAGAAAGGCACTAAGTGCATAAGTCTTGCCTCCGCCGTCCGAAATTTACATTCTAATATAGTTGGATTAGAAAGCTATTATACACAAATGCAGCTTGAAATCTTAGTGCATTTACATTCTAATATAGTTGGATTAGAAAGTCTATTCCCAAAGTAGGAGACATTGTCAATCTTTTAATTTACATTCTAATATAGTTGGATTAGAAAGCGCTAAGCGCATAGGTCTTGCCCTCGCCGTCCGAAATTTACATTCTAATATAGTTGGATTAGAAAGCGCTAAGCGCATAGGTCTTGCCCTCGCCGTCCGAAATTTACATTCTAATATAGTTGGATTAGAAAGTCAAACTCCTTTATAGTAAACCTCAACGGGCTAAAATTTACATTCTAATATAGTTGGATTAGAAAGCTGTTACTCGTGCCGATACTGCCTCAATAACATCACATTTACATTCTAATATAGTTGGATTAGAAAGAGATGCTAACCCTAGCACACTCCCCGAACGAGTGCATTTACATTCTAATATAGTTGGATTAGAAAGTCGGCAGAGCCTTTTGACGGCAGAGTTATAATCGGATTTACATTCTAATATAGTTGGATTAGAAAGCTCACTTGGACACGCAATAACAAAGTTGCCGAACGGATTTACATTCTAATATAGTTGGATTAGAAAGCTCACTTGGACACGCAATAACAAAGTTGCCGAACGGATTTACATTCTAATATAGTTGGATTAGAAAGTTATCCAATAAAAGTGTGCCGCTCAGTTTGGACGGCATTTACATTCTAATATAGTTGGATTAGAAAGTTTTGCTGATAATCGTACCTTATTTGCATTTCTGCAATTTACATTCTAATATAGTTGGATTAGAAAGGTTGTAGCGTTCCATTCGGAATGTTTATCATTACCATTTACATTCTAATATAGTTGGATTAGAAAGTGCGTTTTATTGCAAAATTTACACTTTATAAAAAGATTTACATTCTAATATAGTTGGATTAGAAAGGCAAACTTTGTTACTCCCCACTTTATTCCAAAACTCATTTACATTCTAATATAGTTGGATTAGAAAGTTTGCTATTTAGATATTCAATCTCGCCGCAAGCAAGATTTACATTCTAATATAGTTGGATTAGAAAGCCAACACACCCGCTAATACCTTTCTGCAAAAATCGATTTACATTCTAATATAGTTGGATTAGAAAGTGAGTGGGTCATAGCTGACAAGCTCTCCCTCTTTTAATTTACATTCTAATATAGTTGGATTAGAAAGCTTGCTTTCCTTTTCTTGTGTCGCTTTGTCCACAAAATTTACATTCTAATATAGTTGGATTAGAAAGCCCACGCATCAGGTGTTAAATAATGCTTATGGCGGATTTACATTCTAATATAGTTGGATTAGAAAGACGAATTTATTGAAACAGAAAACGAAAGGCGCATAACATTTACATTCTAATATAGTTGGATTAGAAAGGCATTGGCACTTTTTCATCGACAAAACTCTCCCGCATTTACATTCTAATATAGTTGGATTAGAAAGCAAACGGATATTTCATTTTTTACTCCTTAGCCTGTATTTACATTCTAATATAGTTGGATTAGAAAGAAGTTATGACCCATATGCTGATATAGTTAATAGTGGATTTACATTCTAATATAGTTGGATTAGAAAGAAAGAATAAGTCGAGGTTTTTATGACAATAAATGAAATTTACATTCTAATATAGTTGGATTAGAAAGGTGTTGCTAAATACAGTTACTGTTGCTCATGATACTATTTACATTCTAATATAGTTGGATTAGAAAGATAGCTTGTTATCTTTGACAAAAAGCTCTCACCGAAATTTACATTCTAATATAGTTGGATTAGAAAGTCCGCCTCTGCCAAATCAACATTAATCATATCCTGCATTTACATTCTAATATAGTTGGATTAGAAAGAAGTTCCTCAATATAATTTTCCTCGTTCTCTCCGAAATTTACATTCTAATATAGTTGGATTAGAAAGTCCCCTGTTGCTTACAGATGCGGGGCAAGAGCTGTAATTTACATTCTAATATAGTTGGATTAGAAAGTGCGGTGTTTCGCTTGAGGTTCGCAAGCTCGTCAGAATTTACATTCTAATATAGTTGGATTAGAAAGTGTTTTTTGATTTTGATGTAATTCACTTAACTTTTTATTTACATTCTAATATAGTTGGATTAGAAAGCCTAAACAAATCACTCAGTGCACCGCCCACACTAACATTTACATTCTAATATAGTTGGATTAGAAAGCCTTGCACAAACAATTGTTTCTTTTGAAAAATTGCGATTTACATTCTAATATAGTTGGATTAGAAAGAATTGTGTTAATACTCCCTTTTTTGACTTAGAAACAATTTACATTCTAATATAGTTGGATTAGAAAGTATATAGCCTTAAGCACCGCATTAGGTATCTTGTAATTTACATTCTAATATAGTTGGATTAGAAAGCAATTCTGCCATTTATAGCAAAATTATCGCCGTCAAATTTACATTCTAATATAGTTGGATTAGAAAGCCGAAAAAACAACCGCAGCGCACATAGATTTGTGATAATTTACATTCTAATATAGTTGGATTAGAAAGATATTGTGTTCCTCCTGTGTTCTTTTGGGTTAATTGATTTACATTCTAATATAGTTGGATTAGAAAGGAGATAGCCTTGTTTCTTAAATTGAACCTTTTTACTATTTACATTCTAATATAGTTGGATTAGAAAGGGGATATGTTAACGAAGTATGCAATAGCAACAGCAAAATTTACATTCTAATATAGTTGGATTAGAAAGAAGGCAGAGGGCAGCAGACACATAAAGATTCCTGGATTTACATTCTAATATAGTTGGATTAGAAAGGCTCTTTTTCTAAAAGTTCCGCCCTCTTTTGTTTGAATTTACATTCTAATATAGTTGGATTAGAAAGTGTTTTTATATATGTAATAGTTGCGGTGATAAAGCATTTACATTCTAATATAGTTGGATTAGAAAGTTAAGGCGGAAAAGCCCCTTGTAGAGCTGTTTAAGTATTTACATTCTAATATAGTTGGATTAGAAAGGAAAGAAAAAGACCGCCCAATTAAGGACGGTCTTTATTTACATTCTAATATAGTTGGATTAGAAAGTCTACCCTATTACCAAACCTTGCAATCCCATACGGATTTACATTCTAATATAGTTGGATTAGAAAGTGTACCTCCTTGTTTATAGATTTGGTAGTATTAAGCATTTACATTCTAATATAGTTGGATTAGAAAGATAATACAAAATATTTTTTGCCTATATTTTTTGATGATTTACATTCTAATATAGTTGGATTAGAAAGAAGTACACGCCGATAAGTATAGCAAGGCTTTTAACTATTTACATTCTAATATAGTTGGATTAGAAAGCACCTCAAAGCGCAACCTATATAGTTCCTTTACCTTATTTACATTCTAATATAGTTGGATTAGAAAGAATTGCGTTATTGAGGAGCATAATCCGCTGTTGCGTATTTACATTCTAATATAGTTGGATTAGAAAGTATTAATCGTACGCTTGCTGTTCCGTCGGCTTTATCATTTACATTCTAATATAGTTGGATTAGAAAGTTTATGCAGATTTTCTTATTCAACAAGCTAAAATGATTTACATTCTAATATAGTTGGATTAGAAAGTACCTCAAACCTCCAGTACTGACAGTACTACTCCGCATTTACATTCTAATATAGTTGGATTAGAAAGGAAACGGTTGAGTACAATGTTTATCAGTATGTTAAATTTACATTCTAATATAGTTGGATTAGAAAGGGAAACCTAAAGAACCTTCATATAGCTATTATTTCAATTTACATTCTAATATAGTTGGATTAGAAAGACTGTTACTTGTTTATTAGTTAATAGTGCTTTCTTTATTTACATTCTAATATAGTTGGATTAGAAAGTCTACTGATACTGATGAGTTCAACGCTCAATATGATATTTACATTCTAATATAGTTGGATTAGAAAGTCTACAAAGTGCGTACTATACCTATGATTATCGCGGATTTACATTCTAATATAGTTGGATTAGAAAGGCTATGACAACGGCTTCATAGACGGCTCAAACGCAAATTTACATTCTAATATAGTTGGATTAGAAAGAAAAGATTGTAAACGGAGAAAAGACTATTGATATAATTTACATTCTAATATAGTTGGATTAGAAAGTAGACGAATTGGGACAATTCGCAAGTCAATATGATATTTACATTCTAATATAGTTGGATTAGAAAGATGTCTCAAAAGGCAAAAAACATTTTAAGAGGTTTATTTACATTCTAATATAGTTGGATTAGAAAGCATATTACCGCCCGTTTCAAAAGCGAAAATCAAAAATTTACATTCTAATATAGTTGGATTAGAAAGCTTTAGATGTGTTTAGCGCTGACGGCGCAACCACTGCATTTACATTCTAATATAGTTGGATTAGAAAGTACGATTGGCTCTATTCCTTATGTCCAAAATGACAAATTTACATTCTAATATAGTTGGATTAGAAAGGCTTTTCTATAAAGTAAGCACCATACCTATGATAAATTTACATTCTAATATAGTTGGATTAGAAAGGAGGTCGATTATATCACTATTGTCTATAACATCTGGATTTACATTCTAATATAGTTGGATTAGAAAGCGGACACTGTCATTCACATTTGCATACAGCATTTCCATTTACATTCTAATATAGTTGGATTAGAAAGTAGTATCAAATCAAGATACTACAATAAGACTTTCCTATTTACATTCTAATATAGTTGGATTAGAAAGCGTATTATTGCCTGTTTTTATTTTCGCTTTTGAAAATTTACATTCTAATATAGTTGGATTAGAAAGAAACTAACGGTGCGTGCCACTCTGGGCTCGTCTGAGATTTACATTCTAATATAGTTGGATTAGAAAGAAGGGTTAGTTCCTCTTATCCGTTTTTGTCGGCATTATTTACATTCTAATATAGTTGGATTAGAAAGCACCCCCTCGAATGCTTATTTGTCTAGTATTTTTAGATTTACATTCTAATATAGTTGGATTAGAAAGATCGTATTGGCTTGCGAATTGTCCCAATTCGTCGACTATTTACATTCTAATATAGTTGGATTAGAAAGCAGGTTGAGAAAGTTCAATGTCAAGGCTTGTATTCATTTACATTCTAATATAGTTGGATTAGAAAGCTTTTTTTTGCACATAGTCAAAGCTATTATTAATAGATTTACATTCTAATATAGTTGGATTAGAAAGGCAGTTTGGTCAGTACAGAACAGCTTTAATCCCCAAATTTACATTCTAATATAGTTGGATTAGAAAGCATTTTGCCAAAAATTAATTGCTCAGCCTTTTCAAATTTACATTCTAATATAGTTGGATTAGAAAGTTATAAAAGAGGAGAAAGGGTTTTCTAAAGTCATTAATTTACATTCTAATATAGTTGGATTAGAAAGGCATTAATGTTTTCACATATTTCCCGTATTTCATCAATTTACATTCTAATATAGTTGGATTAGAAAGAAATATAAAAAAGTGCTTGACAAGGTAATTATACTAATTTACATTCTAATATAGTTGGATTAGAAAGCGGACACTGTCATTCACATTTGCATACAACAATTCATTTACATTCTAATATAGTTGGATTAGAAAGCAGTATCATTAATAGCAGTAAAATATCGTTCACCTAATTTACATTCTAATATAGTTGGATTAGAAAGTTTTTATGAGTGGACGCAACAGAGCAAACCACACAAATTTACATTCTAATATAGTTGGATTAGAAAGTCAAACCGCAGGGCAAAGGTCTGTTTTACTGCCTGATTTACATTCTAATATAGTTGGATTAGAAAGATAAACGCTTCATATTCTTTTTCTGTCAGAGCCCAATTTACATTCTAATATAGTTGGATTAGAAAGCCAAAACCGTCATTTTTGACAGCCATCAATTCAAAAATTTACATTCTAATATAGTTGGATTAGAAAGGCAACTTAAAGTAAAAATTGGAGTATCTAACTCAACATTTACATTCTAATATAGTTGGATTAGAAAGTTTTCTATAAAGTAAGTACCATACCTATGATTATCGATTTACATTCTAATATAGTTGGATTAGAAAGCGTGTCAAAGAATTCTACCATTCCACCACCTAAGCATTTACATTCTAATATAGTTGGATTAGAAAGGCATTAATGTTTTCACATATTTCCCGTATCTCATCAATTTACATTCTAATATAGTTGGATTAGAAAGATAACAAGGGTGATAAATTCAAGTACTTTTTCGGTATTTACATTCTAATATAGTTGGATTAGAAAGACCAATGTAAGCTAACACTTTGAGGGGCTTTCGCAAATTTACATTCTAATATAGTTGGATTAGAAAGGGTAGTTCTAATTGCATCCTCTGCGGTAGTTCCGTCATTTACATTCTAATATAGTTGGATTAGAAAGTTGTCCTCTTTCTGCTGCTCCTCTCGGCTTACAGTATTTACATTCTAATATAGTTGGATTAGAAAGTTGTGTTAAACGCTGCTCCTTGTATCCACGGCGCTGATTTACATTCTAATATAGTTGGATTAGAAAGCTTACCGCCTTGCCTGTTTGCGTTGTTGCTTGTTCATTTACATTCTAATATAGTTGGATTAGAAAGGTGCAATGGGTGCTTCAACCTTTGCTGTAATAGTTCATTTACATTCTAATATAGTT
>Ga0265293_10004092_pt1 | contig 26162 bp, 25 predicted proteins | sample Munlanlewell138R_FD_192505 | JGI IMG/M metagenome (GOLD analysis project Ga0265293, IMG submission 192505) | Leachate microbial communities from a municipal landfill in Southern Ontario, Canada - Leachate well 138R | ecosystem: Engineered > Solid waste > Landfill > Unclassified | place: Canada...
GGAAAATGTGAGAGTCAAAGCAAGCAAAAACACCAGTGTGCGTTTCATTTTTGTGCCCCTTTCTAATTTTCTCGTCTCGATATAGCCGATCACCATGGGAATCACAAGCAATGCTGCAAGTGAACTAACGATCATGGTGGCTGAAATCAGAAAACCAAAGACGGCGATGGCCCTGAAATGCGAGAATGCCAGAACCAAAAAGCCCAGGATCAACGCTAGGGCGTTGAAGAAGATACCTCGCCCGGCTGTCGATCCCGCCCTACGCAACGCTGTCTTCACATCGTAGCCATCGGCAAGTTCGAGGCGATAGCGACTGATGTAGTGTACCGCGTAGTCAACGCCGATGCCAATGGCAATACTGGCGATGATACTAGTAACGGCGTCCAAGGGCAACGAGGCAAAGCCCATGAGGCCAAAGTTGATCAGTACAGTAAAGAGCAGTGGAACCAGGCTAGTGAGACCAAAGAACCAGGATTTCATCATGAGCGAGACGATAAGTCCTACTGTTATGGAAGAGCTCACCAGGCTCGAAATTTGGGTTTGAACATAGCGGCTCATGAGTCGCATCATCACTTTGGGCGTGCCCGTGAGGCGGACTTTCAAATCGTCCCTCGAACCATAGCGCTCTTCCAGATAGTTCTCCACTTCGCTGATTACGTTGCCCATGGCTGTTGCATCGAGGGTCTTCATGCGAGCGGTAACCAAGGCCTGGCTGTAATCATAGGTGACCAGAGCATCCAGACCAGAACCGCCCTGCATTGTAAAGAGAAGGAGCTGCTGGGCTATTCCTTCGCGAGTATCCGGCACCGCATAGAAGGCAGGATCGCCATCCCAGAGGGCCTGGTTGAGTTCTCTCACCACGTCGGCCATGGAGGTCGCTTTGTTAATCGTGTCCAAGGAGTTGAGGTAGTCCTGGATATGAATCAACTCTTGCACGAGCTGCGGGTCTTTCATGCCATCTTCTCGGCCGGTGTCGACCACCACCGAGATTTGCATGCTTCCCCCAAAGACATCTTCAATCACTTGCGTTCCGCGTTTGACGGGACTGGAGTCACTGAAGTAGTTGACAATATTGCTCTCTAACGTCATCAACGTAGTGCCATAGGCAAAGGCTACGGTGATAATGAGAACACCAATCGCCAATTTGCGCGGGTGATCAATGGCCCAGCTACTTAGAGTGTTTAGAATCCGGGTCAAGAACCCATCCTGGTCTTGCGAGGTCTTCTCACGCCTAACCTCAGGTTCTTTAACCAGAATCAACAAGGCGGGAACAAAGCTCAAAGACAGGACCATGGCTAAGAAGACGCCAATTGCAGTCAACACGCCAAACTCGCGCATGGGGTGCACGAAGGCCGTGATCAGCGAAGCAAAACCCGCCGATGTGGTGAGGGCGGCCATGGCCACGGGAGATGTAATCACCCGAAACGTTTCCACAAGCGCCTCCCGCTTGGGTAGACCTGCGGCCAACGCCTCCTTATACTTGGTGAGAATATGAATACTTGAAGCAATTCCAACGGTCATGAGGATCACGGGCATCGCCATCGTGATCAGTGAAACGGGGATACCCTGCCAAATCATGATGGCGACGGTCCAAATCACACTGGCCCCCACTGTGACCAATGGAATAACAACACCGAGCATGGAACGGAAAACCAAAAACAAGACAACCCCGATGACGACAACGACAAAGGGAACCAGAAGCAACATATCCTGTTTCATGGCTTGTTCGGTGTAGTACAGGATGTAGGAGTCGCCGACCATGTGAATGTTCTCTGGACCCTGAAAACCTGCGACCACATCCTCAATCTGGCCCAGTACGCCGTGGACATTATCCTGATCTTCCAGGTCAAGCAGGAGCGCCGCTCCATGTCCGTCCGCTGTGATCAACACACCCTCGTACGGACTACTGAGGATAAGGTCCTTGAACTGTTCGATCTCCTCGGCTGTTTGCGGGATCTGCTCCGTCATGGGACCAATCTCGATACCGAAGAGACTACTCTCCACCATCTGGGCGTTAAAGGGACTTTGCACATCTGCCACCCCGGGCAACGCTTGCAGTGCTGCTTCCAAATCGGCTATCTTGCGCAGTGTGGCCGGTGTAAACACGTTCTCACTCTCTATGGCTATAAAAAAGAGTTCTTGTGAACCAAACTCCTCCGAAACCGCTTGCAGGTCCAAGAGTACCGGATCATCGTCGGGAATCATGGCGTCAATGCTGGCATCAAACTGCATGCGAGGGAGAAAGGTCACAGCCAACACGGTGAGAAGCGTAACAGCCCCAATAACAATCCAGGGCCGATCTAAGACCATTGCGATCCATCGTTTCAAGTCAACTCCACCTTTCCAACCCTAAAGATCACATTGAGCGCATCGAGGGAGCGTACAATCTTCTTGTCACCTGGTTCGAGGAGTGATTGCACGCCAATTCCAAAAATGCCACTGAAAAACAGACTGGACAGCGCTTCTGGACTATACTTCGAACCGAGTTTTCCAACCATCTCCTCCGTGAAAACACCCTCCGTGATCTGCGTTGTGATGCCTTCAAAGATTTCCCTCACCTGAATGCGCACGGGTTCCGACCACAACGCTAACCCCACTAGATCATAAAGCACCCTGAAGAGACTGGGATCATCCTCTAGTACTTCCTGATAGAGCTGGATGAAGCACTCTCCCTTTTCGATAGGGGACATTTCGGGTTTGAGGTAGAGCTGCATGTAGTCGTAGTACTTGTTGGCCACCCTGCGTGCCACCGCCAGGAGCAAGCCTTCTTTGTTCTCAAAGTGATAACTAATCTGGCTTACGGCTACTTGGGCTTCCTGGGCAATCTGCCGCAAAGAGGTTCTAACATAGCCTTCGCGAGCGATCACAGTATACGCTGCGTCGAGGATCTTCTCTTGCTGGTTCTGCTGGTTCATATCCATCATGACTTCTTTCACCCCTTTCGATCGGACGACCGTTCGAATTCTATGTCTATTATATCACTTTTTGTAGTATATACCATCAGGATGGAAAAAAGGACTAATTTTGGTTTCCCCGAAGATACTAGCAAAAGAGGGGGAATGCTGCGTGGACTTTTTCTTAGGCATACGTCTACCAAGAGACTTCGAGGAGACCTGCGAGCGATATCGGCGCGCCTTTAAGGCACCAAAAACGGTCACCCACATTACGCTGGTACCCCCGTTTAGCTGGGATGAGCCAAAGGAAAAGCTCAAGGAACTTCTGGATTCGACTCTAGGCAAAACCCCTTCCTTTCGTGTCGCCGGAAGCGGCCTGGGCTCTTTTGGAACCAGGGTACTTTTTGTCAATGTAGACTTGACTCCGGAGCTTTTGGCCTTGCATGAAGGGGCCACCGAAGCGTTACGACAGGCTGGAGTTGTGGTTGATACACGTCCGTACAATCCCCACATCACCTTGGCGACACGCCTCGATGCAAAAACCTTCGCCAAATACAAAGCAGAACTGGGGGATTTCAGCCCAGAATATTCCTTCACCTGCTCCCATTTAAGCCTCTTCCACTTCACCCCCGAAAAGCGCTGGCACGAGTGGTATCGAGTTGCTTTGAAATAAGCGGTAGCAAAAGCCTCAGTTGGTCTTGTATTCACAGGGTTAATTTGGTATTATCTTACTAAGTAATGGAAGGGAGTGTTTTAATGCAGGCCTCGAAACGATTGACCGAAAAAGTAACTTGGGTCGGTAAAGTTGACTGGGAGCTTGAAAAGTTTCACGGAGACGAGCTCTCCACCACTAGGGGTTCTTCCTACAACTCCTATCTGATTCAGGACGAGAAGGTTGTGCTCATCGATACAGTCTGGTTACCCTATGACAAAGAGTTTGTGAGAAACCTCAAGGACGAAATTGATCTTAAGAAGATCGATTATATCATCGTCCAACATGCTGAAATCGACCATAGTGGTGCCTTGCCTGAGCTGATGAGAGAAATTCCGGATACCCCCATCTATTGCACGAATAACGGGAAAAAGATCATCCAGGGACACCATCATGCAGACTGGAACTTCGTTACAGTAAAAACCGGAGACACACTCAATATTGGCGAATCCACCCTTACCTTTGTCGAAGCACCGATGCTGCACTGGCCTGACACCATGTTCACGTACATGAGCGGCGAGAACATCCTTTTCAGCAATGACGCATTTGGCCAGCACTACGCCACCGAGACGCTTTACAATGACAGAGCGGACAATTGCGAGCTGTATGAGGAAGCGCTAAAGTACTATGCCAATATCCTTACGCCCTTCAGTGCTCTGGTTACCAAGAAGATCAATGAGGTTTTGTCTTTTGAGCTTCCGGTGAACATGATTTGTACCAGTCACGGAGTAATCTGGAGAGACAATCCAGCGCAGATCATTGAGCAGTACTTAAAGTGGGCCGATAACTACCAGGAGAACCAGATCACCATCGTCTATGATACGATGTGGCAGTCGACCCGTCTCATGGCCGAATCCATCGCTTATGGCATCCAGTTGGAAGACCCAACGGTAACGGTGAAGATTCAGAATGTGGCAAAACAAGATAAGAACGACATTGTCTCCGAAATCTTCAAGTCTAAGGCCATTTTAGCTGGCTCGGCCACCGTTAATAACAGATATCTCTCTGGAATGGGCGCCTTGCTGGAGATGATCAAGGGATTGAAGTTCAAGAACAAGAAAGCTGCAGCTTTTGGTAGCTACGGCTGGAGCGGCGAAGGAAATAAACTTCTCACCGAGGACTTGAAGGAAGCCGGTTTTGAAATCGTCAACGATGGACACAGGACACTCTGGGTTCCTGATGACGAAGAACTTGCTGCCTGTGTCGAGTTCGGAAGGCAGTTTGTGCGCAGTCTATAAGGCGTTTGAAAGGCGGCTATAGGTCGTCTGCAATCAACGTAATAAGAGAAGTGCACCCACAGCGGGTGCACTTCTTTTTTGGTCCCCTATAAGAGACCGAAGATCTGTTGTACGGCAAGCGCTACGATGACGACAATGGCAGAGACGATGAAACCCAAGAGCATAGGGCTCCAGCCTGCCACTTTGAGTTTACTCATGTCAGTATTCAGGCCAATGGCCCCTAGAGCAACTGTCATCAAGAAACGGCTGGTGACTTTTAGCCCGGCACCAAGCTCGGTTGGGATGAAACCCAGACTGTTAATGGCGGCCAAGACTAGGAACCAGAGGATGAACCAAGGCACTGCGGCCTTGAGATAGCCTTTCTCTTGGGTCTTTGCCTGCTGGGTCGATCCGTACACCGAAAACAGTAGCACGATGGGGATGATGGACAGCGTCCTGGTCAACTTTACGATGGTGGCAAAGTCACCTGCCGCTTCGCTGAAGGCGTATCCGGCGGCCACCACACTGGAGGTATCGTTTACCGCTGTTCCGGTCCAAAGTCCATAGGCCAAGTCCGAAAGACCCATTGCCCTACCCATGATGGGAAACAAAATGATCATGGCAATATCAAAAATGAAGGTAGCGGCGATGGAATAGGTAACATCACTGTCGTCCGCGTCGATCACGGGTGACAGAGCGGCAATGGCTGAACCACCACAAACGCCTGTGCCAGCCGAGATCAAACTGCTCATTTTCCAATTGATGTTGAGGAAATGACCGAAGATATACCCGGACCCGAAGGCGGCTGCTAAGGTGAAGATCATGACTAATAGAGAATAACGTCCGACTTCGAAGATCTCACCGACGCTCAGCGTGGATCCGAGCAGTATGATTGCGAGGCGCAAGACGGTCTTCGAACTAAAGCGCAGGCCGGCTGTGAGCCGACTTCTGTCTTGCGGCAGTAAGAGGTTGAGCGCTAACCCCAAGCCTAGGGCCATGACGCTGGAGCCAATCAGGGGCATGGCTTGTCCCAAAAACCATGAAACGATAGCAACAAAAAGTGACAACAATAATCCTGGAAATAATTTCGTAAGCAAGTACTCATTCCTTTCCTTGCTTAACATATCATAATGGTCCCCGAAAGTGAAGTAGACAGAAATTGAGAGGCGAACGAGGAACGCGAAAAACCCCAGCGGAACTTACTATTGCTCCACCGGGGTGTGCATTCGCCAAGGCTATTTGTGATCGCCAAAAATGGCGAACAGCAGAACCCCCTCCTCCAGGGCATTCAACACCTGACCATTGATGCCCGCAGCATGCAGCTTGAAGTTGTTGGAACCCTGCATTTGGAACTGCATTTTCAACGTCGCAGGCTTGTTCTTGTAGGTGACCCCGCCTTCTACCTGTACATAGGTCTCCCCATCCGTACCCACAAAGGAAGTCCATTTAGGGTTGGACAGGTATTTATCCAAAGCCGGGCCGATCTTCTTTTTCGGGTAACCACTGAACTCTCCCGCCCGCACCGTCATGATCGTGGGGGAAAAACCCATACCAAAGTCCAGTCCGGTCTTCTGCAGGATGTAACCTACAGGCCCGAACACAAGCAGGGCGAAGGTAACGCACCAGACTATGGCGTATGTCATGGACTGCTTCAAGAGCCTGGCGCGCTTGGCCATATAAACGGGAACCAGGGCATAGAATCCAAGCTTACTCGGATCGTAACCAGCCTTCCTCAGTTTGTACGCGTCGACTTCAATAAAGAAGATATGGATGCCTGCGGTGATGAGCCAAAGCCTTTTCACCCCGCCCTGGGTCATGACGGCCGCTAGGTTTTCTAGCACCGCACCCACCAAGGGGGCAAAAGCCAGCCACCAGAACCAGCGGTTGTCCACAGCTGAACTGCTCAAAGGCGGAGGGGTTTGGTCACTTTACCTTCTGCAATCAAAGCTACGAGGGCATCCCCCGTCACAGGGCCTTTACGTTCGCCTTTGACTTCATAATGCCATTCTTCTACCATTTCTTCTGCTACGTCTGCTACGTGGGCCACGTTCTCTCTGTGCCCGTCATCAAACTGCAACTCCGTACCTCCCTGTTATGTTTCCCCTTATGTCTTAGTAGTTTTCTGCGTATTCCTCATAGTGTGCACGAGGATGAGCACAAGCTGGGCAAATCTCTGGAGCTTCTTTGCCTGTATGAACGTATCCGCAGTTGCGGCATTTCCAGCGAATGGGCTCTTCTCTGGTGAAAACGGTGCCCGCTTCGACTCTGGCGAGGAGCGCTAAGTAACGTTTTTCATGCTCCTCTTCGACTTCTGCGATTTCCTGGAATACTTCAGCGATCTCATGGAAGCCTTCCTCTTTGGCGGTCTCTGCGAATTCTCTGTACATGCTTGTCCATTCGTAGTTCTCGCCGGCTGCTGCATCCTTGAGATTCTCCGACGTGCTCTTAACGATTCCCAAGAACTTGCCTAAACGCTTAGCATGTTCTTTCTCGTGAAGGGCTGTTTCTTCGAAAATACCGGAAATCTGGTTATAGCCTTCTTTTTTGGCGGCACTGGCATACCAATCGTACTTGTTGCGTGCCATCGATTCACCGGAAATGGCCGCCCATAAGTTCTTCTCTGTTTGTGTACCTTTAAGATTCATAGTAGTCCTCCTTTTGTTGATGTACTCTAATTCCTTCGTCTAAAGGAAAGGAGTTCCTTCTACAAAGTTGGGTCTTTACATATAAATAGTGATAACCCTTAACGTTAATGCAGGAAAATCTAGGGCAGATCAAGAATTCAGGTCTCAATTGTGCTTTTCGATGGAGGACGGTCATGCAAAACGGGAAACGAGGGGTCGGTTCCTCGATAATCGTACTTTTGCTTCTTCTGGCGTTCATGATGCCTGCGGATGCCAGCCAATATTACATAAACGAACTCTTGGAGGCCAACCCGCCTCCCCAAGTGTTGAAAGAAGGGCCTGTTGTCCGAGTTAAGCAACCCGGTGTGCAGAAGCAGACGCCCGATGAGGGATCTACCGAAGTGGAGGAGGAAAAACCTCTGCGCAAGGTGGCTTTGACTTTTGATGACGGCCCGGAAGCTCACTACACGTCGAGGATTCTCGATATTCTACAGGTCGAAGGGGTATCGGCGACCTTCTTTGTGGTGGGCGAGTTCGTGGCGCGTTATCCAAAACTTGTGCAGCGCATGTATGATGATGGCCATTTGATTGCCAACCACTCTCATACCCATGGCGATCTAAGTCTCTTGACGAACGAGGAGATCATCGCCCTAGAACTCGCGCCAACCTCGCGGGCCGTGGAAAAACTGACGGGTTTTTATCCCATGATTATGCGTCCTCCCTACGGTTCGCTGCGCGATGACTCTGTACGATACTTGAAGGAAAACGGATGGAAGATCGTGCGCTGGTCGCTGGACACCTTTGACTGGGACAGTCGACGCAATAAACCCGAGCAAATCATCACCCGTATCCAAACGCAGCACCATCCTGGAGCCATCGTCCTGATGCACTGTAATGGTCCAGCCACCACGAGGGTCTTACCGGACATCATCAAAACCCTGCGCGAACTAGGCTATCAATTCGTCACCGTCACCCAGCTTTAATTGTTAAAGGGGTCTGTCCCCGTTAACAAATGTTAACGGGGACAGACCCTCTTAACAAACCCACACACTGAGATGGAGGTTCTATTGATGACTACACTAATCGAACCAACGCAAGTGTTTTATAACGCCACGATCATTACGCTCGATCCATCCAAGCCGCGGGCAGAAGCCATGGCGCTGGTAGGAGGAAAAATCGTGGCTGTTGGTAAGAACGAGGGGATCAAGGCCCTAGCCTGCGACCAAACCGAGATGCATGATCTACAGGGGCAAGTAGTGGTGCCAGGATTTAACGACAGTCATATGCACCTGATTAACCTGGGGCAAAGCATGGACGGAGTTGACTTGACCAAAGCCCGTTCCGTCGCCGATATGATTAGCCTCGGTCAAGACTTTGTAGCCGAAAACCCATCCCATGCCTGGATTCTAGGAAGAGGTTTCAACGATGAAACCTTCGACCAAAAAGTGCTGCCCACAAGGTTCGATCTCGACCAAATCTCCCAAGACAAACCGGTCTTCTTTACCCGCGTCTGTGGACATATCGCCATCGCAAGCGCCAAGGCCCTTGAGCTGGCAGGAATCGATGCAAACATGCAGGATCCTCCTGGCGGAAGCGTCGATCGAGACCCCGAAACAGGGCAACCCACAGGTGTTCTTCGGGAGAACGCCATTGACCTAATCAGGAGGCTCATTCCTTCCCCAAGCGTGGACGATCTGAAGCGTGTTATCCGTATGGCCAGTCACAAAGCGGCTTCCCTTGGCCTAACGACCGTCCAGAGTAATGATCTGCATGGAACCAGAACGCTTATCAACCGGCTCGAAGCCTATCGGCAACTATCGGAATCCGGTGAACTTCCCATCAGGGTCGAACTGCAATCCACCATGCCAACGATCGACGAGCTCAAGACCTACTTAGAAGTCAAAAAGATCCATCCAAAGCTAGGTTCCCATGTCACTTTGGGACCTTTGAAACTCTTTTCCGACGGGTCCCTAGGAGGGCGCACCGCAGCCCTCACCTTCCCCTATGCCGATGATCCCACGACATCAGGGATGGCAATTCACAAGCAGGAAGAACTCAATGAACTCGTTCTTCTGGCAGCAGAAGCCAATTTACAGGTCGCCGTGCATGCCATTGGTGATCGAGCGATTGATATGGTTATTGACAGCTACGAGCAGGCAAAAAACAAAGTGTCTGGCTGGACGGCCCGTCCGCGCATCATTCACGCCCAGATTACCAGGCCCGATCAACTCCAACGTATGGCCAAGCTCGGCATCGTCTGTGACATTCAACCCATCTTTGTTCCCACCGATCTGCACTTTGTCGAAACCAGAGTTGGAACCGAGGCAGCGCAGAGCACCTATGCGTGGAAGACAATGCAAGAACTAGGCATCCATACAGCCGGAGGCTCCGACAGCCCTGTGGAATCCTGCAATCCCTTATGGGGAATGCACGCCGCGATAACTCGTCAAGACCACAATAGCTACCCCACAGAAGGCTGGCATCCCAAGGAACGCCTGACGGGGCTCGAAGCCCTCGCCCTCTTCACCACCGGTTCTGCTTATGCGGCGCAGGAAGAAGACATCAAGGGTACATTGAGTCCCGGAAAACTCGCCGACTTCGTTGTTCTTCCCAAAGATCCAACCCAGGTGAAACCAGAAGAACTCTTGGAAATGAAAGTGACGGCTACCTACGTGGGAGGTCAGCAAGTCTTCGCACGTTAACGCTACACAAGTACGGCCCCTGATCCTGGATCGGGGGCCGTTTTTCGTGCATCGTATGCATGCTTATTTCATCGGCGCACAATTTTGTAGTACATCCTGGCTGTTATGGTGTAGACAACAGCATAGAACAGGGTAAAGATCAGGAGAGTTCCCACTGTGCACCACGCGAACAAAGCAGTGTTGGTTAGGCTGAAGATGCCCAGGAGCTTTGTCATGAACGGAAAGGCAACAGCAATGTGGACGGCCGATGCAATCATGGGCAAAAAGAAGACGGTCAGTACCTGCGTTTGAATCGACTTCTTTACTTCCTCATTACTCATACCCACTTTTTGCATGATCTCGAAGCGCTGCTTATCCTCGTAACCCTCAGTAATCTGCTTGTAGTAGATGATCAGCACCGTTCCCATAATGAACAGGGCTCCCAGGAACAACCCGAGAAAGAACATGCCACCATACAGGGAGTAAAACGCCTCCCGCACAGTTTCCGCCGTTTCCACTACAACACTGGCATCACCCTCAGGAATATTGGCCCGAAGGTCCCGGTACACTCTGACAAGCTCATCACCTGACACAGGCAGATCAAAGCCCCAGTAGTGAGCGAGCTGCGATCCATACTCACCGTAGACTTCCGCCTGGGCCTCATAGATCGCTTCCACAACCCCCATGTCTTTCACGATCACATAGTGATTGCCTGTGATCGCGGCCAAATTCGACGCTCCTGCAAACTGACTGAGCTTTTCCTTGACGGTGAACGTGCGCTCCAGCACAGTCAGAGTGTCAGAGGGAAAATCCGCTCCTTCCGAGTATATCAGCACCTCGTTCTCCGCCAGAGTCAAAGTCTTGCCGGTTATGCGACTGTAGTCTTCTCCCGGGATAAAAAGCAAAGTCCGTAGCCTTCCAGGCAGCCCATTGACCACACTTCGATCCGTAATAAAATCGCTTCCCTGCTGCGATGCCACAAAGGCCAGCATGCGGCAGTCCATAACGTTGGTCTGCTCCAAACCGTGTTTCTCGAGCACGCCCGAGACATGAGTCCGGAGCTGGGCGATGTATTCGTCCGTAACGCGATGCGAAGAGATCGTGATGTCCTTAGGATAACGGGTCTTGAGCACATCCTCGACTCCGACATATAAGGATACGGTGGTGGACAAGGTAACGAGCACCATCGAAGACAGGATGCAGATGTTGGCGAGTCCCACCGCATTTCGCTTCATACGGTACATCAATCCAGAAACGGTGGTAAAATGGTTCGCCTTGTAATAATAGCGCTTGTTCTTGCGCATCAGCTTTAAAAGCGTGATACTTCCCGAGGTAAAGAGCAGGTACGTTCCTACAATCACCAGCATGACCGCGATAAAGAACATCGTTAAGGCCGCGATCGGCGATTCGGTAGTCAGGGCCAAATAGTAGCCACTTCCCAGAGTGACCAGACCGAACAGAGTCATCAGCCACTTCGTCTTGGGTTCCCGTTCTCCCACCTGTCCACCCTTCAAGAGCTCAATGGGCTTTGCCAGATGAATCTGCCGCAAATTGCCCAGCAAAGTCAGAAAGAAGATCCCTCCAAACAAGGTGAGTGCCATGACCATGGACGATCCCGAAATCTCAAAGCCCATCTGCACGTCAAACCGAAGGAGTCTCAGCAAAAGCAAGAACATGAGCTTGGAAAGAACGACTCCTCCAACTAAGCCGACTGCAATGCTGATCACGCCAATGTACATCGTCTCATAGGTCATGATCCTGGCAATGTGTTTCTTTTCTAGCCCTAGAACATTAAACAGACCAAACTCTTTTTTGCGCCTCTTGATTAAGAAACTGTTGGTATAAAGCAGGAAGATTACCGAAAAGAACCCCACAATGATCGTGCCAAAATCGAGCATCATTCGTATGCTGGTACCGCCGACCATTTTACCCAGACCCACATTCTGGGAAAGGGCGTGCATGATGTAGTACATCGTCACGGCTGCTGCGCTTGTCAACATATACGGAAGATATGTCTGGGCGTTCTTTCGGATGTTCTCGACAGCCAGTTTCGAATAGAAGAATCTAGTCACGGCGAGCACCACCTGTGGCGATCATGGTCAAGGTGTCCGCAATCTTTTGGTACATTTCTTCTTCTGACGAAACACCCTTGTAAAGCTGGTGAAAGATCTCGCCGTCTTTGATAAACAGCACACGCTTGGCGAAACTCGCGGCCTTGGTGCTGTGGGTGACCATGAGTATCGTCTGCCCTTCCTCGTTAATATCTCGGAACAAACGCAACAGACTATCGGTGGATCGAGAATCCAAGGCGCCCGTGGGCTCGTCGGCCAAAATAAGTTGCGGTTCTGTAATCAAAGCTCTGGCAATGGCCGTTCTTTGCTTTTCACCACCCGACACTTCATAGGGATACTTGGCCAGAATTGGTTCGATCCCCAACTTACGGGCAATCGGCCGAATGCGGATCTCCATTTCCTCGTAGGACTTGCGGGCCAGGACCAAGGGCAAAAAGATGTTGTCTTGAATCGAGAATGTGTCCAATAGGTTGAAGTCCTGGAAAACGAAACCAAGGTTATCTCTGCGAAAGGCTGCAATTTCCTTTTGTGGAATGGAACCTATACTACGTCCGCTGAGCAGAACCTCACCGGATGTGGGTTTATCCAAGGCGGCCAGAATGTTCAGGAGCGTCGTCTTTCCTGAACCCGATTCGCCCATGATGGCCACGTATTCGCCCTTTTCCACCGAGAACGAAACATCAGACAGGGCCTGCACATGGTTTCCCCCAAAGCGAGTGGTATACACTTTTTTCACGTTTTTCACGTCAAGCATCTTCATGGCTTATTCCTCCTTCACCTTGGGCCCAGTATAGCAAAGGGGGGAAATGCGCTGCCATAGCTTTGGCTTACACTTCCCCGCCCAATCTTACATTTCGGTAAGGTTTCTGTATGGATCGAAGGTTTCGACCATATCGAGTCCAATTTTCACTCGAGTTCCCCGACCCACTTCCGATTCTAGAGTAATGGTGTGGGAAAGTTTGTCCAGAATGCGCTTGCACAGGTACAGCCCAATTCCGGTGGAACTCTTCTCCATTCTGCCAGCATATCCCGTGAATCCCTGTTCAAAGACTCGGGGCAGATCTTCCGGAGCAATGCCAATTCCAGTGTCTTCGATCACCAGCGTCTTCTTCGCCCGGTCCTCCATATAGACGGAAATTGTTCCCTCTTTGGTGTACTTTAGAGCATTCGAGAAGATTTGACCGATCACAAAGACGAGCCACTTTTCGTCGGTCAGAACCTCACAGTCCAGTTCCTTAAAATCCAGCCCGATTTTCTTACGGATAAACAGTTTGGCATAGCGGTGTACCGCCTGCCGCACGATATCATCGAGGCTGTAACGCTTGAGTACAAAGTCTGTGGAAGGGCTTTCCACCCTAAGATATTGCAGAACCATGTCTGCATACTGCTCAATTTTGAAGAGCTCCATGAGCAGTTCCACGGAGTCTTCGTCGTTCTTCGACTGCAGAGCCAGACGCATAGCAGCAATGGGCGTCTTGATCTGGTGAGCCCACAAGGTGTAATACTCCACAAGTTCCCTGCGCTTTTGCTCGGCAGAGGAGGTCAGTTCCCTCTTTTCCTCCGATAAAAGACGAAGGAGCTGTTGATAATCCTGCTCGATCAAGTCCTTGGACATGGGGAGTTCCAATTCACCATGGGTAATACTCTTGATCAGGGCTGCAAGGTTTTTGTGCTTGCGCGTGAAGGCATAAAAATCGGCGACTGAGACGATGCCTCCGATGGACAAACAGAGGACAAGTGCATACCATAGAGGTTCTGTAGGCAATCTGTAGAGCAAAAAGACGACGAAAAAAACAAGGAAGAAGGCGACAAAGAGAGTGAACGTTTTTCTGCGCTTTTTCAGATAGGGCAAAAACACCTGACCTCTACTCATTTGACCTCATACCCCATACCTTTTTTCGTTGTGATGAACTCGGCGAGACCTACGGCTTCGAGCTTACGGCGAAGCCTTGTGACATTGACCGTCAGTGTGTTGTCGTCGACATAACTGTCTGTTTCCCAGAGCATGGTCATCAGTGCTTCCCTTGGGACCACGTTTCCGCTGTTTTCCATGAGCATTTTAAGGATCTTGTATTCGTTACGCGTTAAGTCGATCTGCTCACCGTTATAGGTTAGAGTGGCGTCACTGGTGTTGAGGATAGCTCCGTTGTGTTCCATGAGATTGGTTTGGCCGGCGAAGTCATAGGTGCGACGCAACATCGCCTGGACTTTGGCAGTCAAAACGGATAGGTCGAAGGGTTTGGCGATGAAATCGTCCCCACCCATGTTCATGGCCATGACGATGTTCATGTTATCCGCAGCAGAAGAAATAAAGATGATGGGCACTTTGGAAAGCTTGCGGATTTCGTTACACCAATGATAGCCGTTGTAAAAGGGGAGGGAAATATCCAAGAGAACCAGTTGAGGATTGAAGGCAACAAAGTGGGAGAGTACGTCCTCGAAATCAGTAGCGCACTCTACCTCATAGCCCCAGCTCTTGATGTGTTTCTCTATCGTCTTAGCAATGACCGCGTCGTCCTCAACGATTAGGATACGGTACATAAACAGTCCTCCCCATGCTCTTTACCAGAGCTTTTTGAGATCGTCGATAAACTCGTCCACCGCATGTTCTTTGGTCGCCCAGGACGTGACAAGACGAATCATGGAATGGTCTGCGTCCACTCGTTTTTGGATCTCGAAGGAATAGGTTTCGGCCAGTTTCCCTATTAGATCATTGGGCATGATAGGGAAAATCTGGTTCGATGGCGAGTGCAGCAAGAGTGGACAACCGATTTCGCAAAGGGCGTCTTGCATCTTGGCGGCCATGGCGTTGGCATGGCGAGCAAGTTCGAAGAACAAATCGTCGCGGAAAAGTTCCCTGAATTGGATTCCCAATAGGCGTCCTTTAGCCAGTAGGGCTCCCTTTTGCTTGATGTGAAAGCGGAAGTCTTCTTTCAGACTTTCATTGCAGATGACGAGGGCTTCCCCGATGAAGGCCCCGTTTTTTGTTCCGCCGATGTAAAAGGCGTCCACTAAGCCCGCTATATCCCCCAGGGTGAGATCGTTTTGCGATGAGGTCAAGGCCGACCCCAATCTGGCTCCATCCATGAAAAGCAGTAGGTTGTGATCCCGGCAGAAGGTGCTTAGTGCGGTAACTTCGGACTTGTTATAGATCGATCCAACCTCGGTGGCATTGGAAATGTACACGAGTCGTGGTTTGACCATATGCTCGTCTGTGTGGAAGTCCACTGCTTCCTGTACGTCTACTGGAGTGAGTTTGCCTTCGGTTCCCACTTTGGTAATGATCTTATGCCCGGTGGCCTCGATGGCTCCCGTTTCATGCACTTCCACATGACCGGTCAAAGGAGCGATGACGGCTTCGTGGGGCCTTAGAAATGCCGAAATAGCGATCAGGTTGGTTTGGGTTCCCCCTGGTATGAGGTGAATATCCACGTCGTTGCGTCCAATTTTCTTCTTGATCAGCTCTGCTGCTTCAAGGCAAAACCTGTCCTCTCCGTAGCCAATGGTCTGTTCTAAGTTGGTTTCCACCATGGCCTTGAGGATATCGGGGTGTGCCCCTTCACTGTAATCGTTCCTAAAGCTGTACATGTTATTGAATACCTCCAGTTAAAGTAATCGTTTGAAAGGACATGAATGCAAGCGACAATTAGAGCACGGCCACAAAAAGTTGAATCAGGCCATTATACACGCCGTGGGTAATGATCAGGGAAAGTGTCGTGTAATCTTCAATTTTCTCTCTAAACAGACAGAAGATTACTCCCAAACCCGCCGTCATGAACACCTGTAGGACATCTCCACTGAATGCATGGGAGATTCCAAAAATCACAGACGATATGATGATAGCAAACCAGCGACAATCACGAATCTCCAACAGCTTATGAAAGATGTAGCCTCGAAAGACGATCTCTTCCGCAAGGGCGACTCCAACGATCATGTAGAAAAAGGTATAGGTAAACTGCCATGCTTCCGTATACGAAGTACTTCCCACCAGGTCTCGAAATCCCAAGAGAATCGGCAAGACAGTAAGGACGAGTGACAGACCCAGAGCAGCCAAGACTCCCAGTATGATCTGTTTGGGAACTCGTACTTTGCGAAAGCCTATGTCACGGATGTTGTCCTTCCGGGTCAGCATTAAAAGACCCGGGACCAGAACAAGGAACCACTGGGTGACAATCATCAGCACCATGCGCGAGTGTAACGAGAAGGACATCAAGAGATGTCTGTTAAACAAAACGAGCCCATACATGGCAACAAAGATGCCCACCAGAGCTACAGCAAGTTCGACAACGGGCTTTCGTGCATTCGTCATAGAGACCTCCATCATTATTAAGAAAATGTTACGGGGGCCAGACCCCCTTAACGTTTTCTACAATGGCAGGTACAATCCTGCACCTGCGTAGGGCGAGCATTGTTAACGAAGTGTTATCGGGGTCTGGCCCCCTTAACAAACTTAACAACCTTAACGACCTGAACGTTTGGGCTATTTTGTACCGCTGCGATCGCCAGAAATCCTAAGGTGCATATACTGGTACAAAGTATGTAATAGGGAGGGATTACACTGAGAAGCAACAACGTTGGTACAACGCAGCAACTCGTGTCGACCCAAACACATGTCCACGAAGTACAGGGCAGCACCACCATTTTTGAAGGGATTCCACACAACCATCGTTTTTCGGGAATGACAGGCCAAGTTATTCCTGTCGGCAACGACCATATCCATGTATTTCAGGCGGACACCGATTTTACCCTTCTTCATCTGCATGAGGTCGGAGGAACTACTGGCTTATCTATTCCTGTCGGAAATGGCCGGCACGTCCATGCCATGTCCGGAATAACTACCCTTAACCGCGATCATGTGCATCAGTTTGTGTTTGCTACCCTAATCGATGATCCATTGCGAATGTAACAAAACGAAGAATCCCAAGCAGAGATGGTCGCCTCTGTTTGGGATTTCCAATAACTACGATAATGCAAACGGCACAAATGCCACAGACGGAGGTTACCCCCAGTCCACGTTCCTGCCTTAAATGAGAAGCAACTCTTCCTGCCGGCCATCAACAAAGTCTACAGTTCCATCCTTGTAGACGACTTCTTCTAAGTACATATAGACAAGCTGATCGCCCCAGGCGTGGATCTGGTCAGCCGCATTGAGTTCCAACGCATGACAGGTCTTGTTTTCAACGGGACGTTCACCAGTCACCGGAACAAAGGCCTGCTGGTCATATTTTCCGATAGTAGGACCCGCCCCGTGACCGAAGGTTCCGAGCGGATGGGTATAGACCATGGCCCGAATGCCCTCGGCTTCCGCCGTTTTCACCGATTCCAAAAACGCATCATTTCCGGTCCTGGACGTACTCATCTTGTCCATCACGATATCCTGCAACCTTTGTGCCTGGGCAAAAAGAGCTGCGAACTCGGCAGGCGCCGCTTCTTCCCCCTCGTTGAGAACATAGGCCATCCACTGCATGTCCGTGTGAAGCTGGATATACGTGCTCTTCAGACCGATGTCGCAATGAAGGAGATCCCCAAGCAGAATTACCGCATTTGTCATCATCGTGTCGGTACTTCCTTTCCGTTGCAGGTTCACATCGGGTCCAAACCAAAAGTGAAAACCCAAACGATTGATGACATCCCGCATGAACCATTCCACATCCGTTGTCGTAGTATAACCCACTCGAATGAACTGTCTCGAAAAGGAGTACTTGATAATGCTATGGGTCACGTCAGAGAGTGCCTTCATGACCTCTTTCTCCAAAGGCGAGACCCTTTGCAACCAACGCAGTACGAGCCCTTCCCCATCATGGAGTTTTTCAGAACTTTCACCCAGAGCTTCCCGAAGCTGCTCGAACATCGTGGAAGAAAGCCCATCACAGAAACCATCGATCCTGCTTCTATTAACAGCGATCTTACTGGGGTTGATTTCGTCTACGATTCGTCCGATGGCCTGCCAAATGTCTTCCTCCGGCTGTTGGACGTTCTCATAGATATCCCTCATCACGGGAGAGTAACGACCAATCACCATCTTACGGATGGCGCCTGTTTCCATATCCCTGTAAAACGCCAAGATTCCATGCCTTCTCACGTCGATCATGTCCCAGGGGTAGAGGGTTTTCAAGACTGGATCCATGCAGTTTTCCCGGGCAGGAATGATCCAACAGTCAAACCCCGACTCTTCCATGGCCCAAGGCAAAACGACATCCAGTCTCTCTTTGAGGATCCGCGTGCTTAACTCAGCCTGCTCTCGCAGGGGCATAATCCCCGCCGCGGCGAGTTTCTCTTCGATCTGTTTGATCAAAGAATCATGTGTGTAGACCAAGCTGTTGTCCATGTTGTGCCTCACTTCCTAATCTGATTATCAGCTAGAATCTCAGGTTTGTGCACCATGCTGTCCGCCTCGGTGATTTCTCGGATCACTCTCGCTGGGTTTCCCGCTGCAAAACTGTTCGCTGGAATGTCTTTCACAACCACACTGCCAGCTCCGATGACGCAGTTATCTCCGATAGTTACCCCTGGACAGACAACCACATTGGCACCGAGCCAACAGTCATTTCCAATACGAACCGGTTTGGCGTAACACATGTGCTTGACCACTCCGTCCTTATCCATAATCCCCCGACGCTCATCTGGAAGCATGGGATGGATGGGAGTCACAATCGTCACATTGGGGCCAAAGCTGCAGTGATCGCCAATTTCCACATGGGTGTCATCTTGAATGGTGAGATTAAAGTTGCCAAAGAAGTGCTTGCCAATTTTCGTATGGATTCCATAGTGAATATACATGGGACCTTGAATAAAACTGTGCTCACCAAAGTCAGCAAAAATCTCGGAAATCAACTTGGCCCTGCGTTCCGTATCATCCTCAAACGTAAGATTGTATTCGGAACAAAGATTATGTGTCCTGAGCTTAATCTCCCTCAGACTCTGATCACCGGGCGCAAACAAGACACCGGCGAAGATTTTCTCCTCTTCACGCATATTGCTTCCTCCCTACTCTGTGCTTGCTTACTCTATGCTTGGCCACGCAGGAAAAAGCCTGCCCCTTGCCGACACACACCACATGTCTAACACGAAAGAAGGGGTTCATGTGCTAAAAATCGCCATGATTGGTGCTTGGCATGTTCATGCACCGGATTATGCCGCGGAGCTTCGTGCCCACCCAGAAACGGAAATTGCTGTAGTTTGGGACAATGATCTGGCGCGAGGACAAGAGTCTAAGGGGAAACTAAGTGGCTGGATTCAGCCGAGCCAGCTTCCCAAAGCATTACCTTCAGCCCTGGAGCAGTGGGTTGGGGCGATTTTGCGTGATGAACCCAACCGCTTCGATATTAACTGTGCTGTGTCGCTGACAGAGCTCATGGATGGGGCCTATCGTTCGCATGATCTAGGCCAGCAGGTTATGTTCCCCCTTGACTGACTACAAGCCGAGTCTTTCGGCGTTCTTATAGTAGACCTTCTCTAAGATGGTATCGTCCAAACCGATGCCATAGATTTTCCACCTTCCTTGACCTGGAGTTTCCGAGAGCGAGTAATCAAAGTACTCGTTCCAGGTTTCGAGAAACTCGAAATAGGGCTGGTAACCTAGTGGATATCCGGCGGTTGCGTCGATTCCAAATAGGATGCGATCTTGGTGTTTTTCGAAGAACTTGCGCGCCGTATAAGGTTGCCGTCCAAATTCCCCGAGGCGCGCTGCTATATCTATGTACATATTGGGATATTGTTCGAGCCACTGACTGACACATCCGAGGTTTTCCGAATACGAGCCTCCGTGGGCGATGATAAAGGTTGTGAAAGGGTTGTCTCGGATCAAGTTTTCTTGCTGCCTCATCAACTGTTCGAAGGTGTATAGAGCAGGATGATAGAAGGACCATTCGGGAAATCGCTGCAGTTCTTCAATGCGTTCGTTGTACTGATCAATAGGTCGAAAGAAGGCTACGGGGTCGGCTACATGAAGCAGGACAATAAGGCCAAACTCGGCTGCGGTTTCCCAAATCACTTTGAGCCTAGGATCGTCAATAGCAATATACTGATCGTCGGCGTCCTTTAGCGAAAGGCCAAGGTCCTTCCAAAACTTCAAGCCCCGGACACCTTTTTCCTTGGCTTCTCTAAGCGTGCTGCGGACATAGGATTCAAACTTCGGTTCCGCCATCTTCGTGACATCGACCGAACTGAAGGTCGTAATAAATTCCTCGTAGGGGTGAATTTTCCGTAAGAGTCGATCGAGCTCCTCACCCCACACTACCTCCAGGTTCACAACCCGCTTGATTCCAGCCTCCTTGAAGCGTTCCACTTCTCTCGCTGTATCGTAACGCTCGGTATAGTTTGGACCCAAAACCAAGGGGCCGAAATGCGTATGGGTGTCGATGACAGGAAACTTCGGTTTGGTCACGTTTACCCTCTCTACCACCAGTTCACTTCGGGGCACAAAGTCCGCCAAGTTTAGGCTCTTCGTGGTCCTGTCAGACGCACTCGTCACGTTCTCCACCTCCACATTTGTTAAGGGGGACAGACCCCCTTAACATTCTTAACAACATGTTCTCCTTACGTTCTCACGAGATAAAAGACCGCTAGCTGGGTTCTGTCCCTGAGCTCGAGTTTATCCAAAATGACGCTGATGTAGTTGCGGACGGTGCCTTCGCCGAGGTACAGAGTCTCGGCGATTTCCTTGTTACTAAGTCCCTGAGCCACAAGGGCAATAATGCTCTCTTCCCTCTCACTTATGCCCAGACCCTTTAGCTTGGGCTTTTCTTCGCCTTTCATGAGCTCAGGCATTTTCGCAACAATCGCATCACCAAAGACACTTTGCCCCGCCTGAACCGCCTTTAAGGCAGGCAAGATACTCTCGAAGTCCTGTTTCAGTATGTATCCCTTTGCACCTAAGCGCAGTGCTTGCATGATGTACTCATCATGGCAAAAGGTTGTCAAGAACAGAATCTTCGCATCAGGATACTCCCCTAGGATTGTGGTTGCGGCTTCAATGCCGGTCATCGTTTCCATGCGGATATCCATCAAAAGTACATCGGGCCTCAGACTTCTATACAAACGTACCGCCGTCTCACCGTCATGCCCTACATCAAGGACATCGATGCCTCCACCCAACTGGAGAATCGTTCGAAGGGACTCGGCCACAATGGGATCATCATCAATGATAAGCACTCTCATGAGACGCCCTCCCTTTAGGAATTGAAATGAACAATCGAAAGCCTCCGGCGTGTTCTGCCCTAAACCGTCCGCCTAAGCTCTCGACTCGATCCGTCATACTCTGAAGACCAAGACCTCGACCTGCCATCTCCGAACCTCGTGTACCATTGTCCTGCATCACCAATTGGTACAAACCAGGGTGTTCCAGCAAAGTCAGAGTAACCAACGTGGCGTTGGAGTGACGGACAATATTGTTCAAACCCTCTTTGATAATAGCTACAAAGCAACTTTCCACTTCTTTATCAGGATTTTGCTCCAGTTTATAATCAAGTCGAATGGGGCAGAAGCTAAACTCCCCCACCAAACCCTCAACCTGGGTTCGCAAGTCTAGAGACTCCTCATACAGGCCATGAACACTAGCTCTGATCCGGTCCATAGCATGCGATAGAGTGTCCTTAATCGACGACAGGTTCTGCTTTGTGGCCGTATCCTCCACGCTCACCAACACTGCGCCAACCTGCAATATGCAACGAGACAGCAGATGCCCCACATGGTCGTGGATTTCCCGAGCAATCCGGCTCCTCTCCTGCAGCCTCGCCATACGTACCCCATAATCTTGCTTTTCGATCAGCTCTCGATTCTGTTTCTTGAGGAGCGTAGTCAGTTCCCAGCTATCATCCCGCAGGATTTTTGCTTCCCTGCGACTCGTTTCCAAATCGACCCCTCTTTGGGCGAGAACATAACCAATGGCTGCAATCAGACCCGTCACGATGAAAAGGCTGACCGGAAGCTTCATTGCGATCACAAGGAGAGGAACTAGCATAGTCACAAATAGTCTCTTACCAGGTCCTCTATGCCCCACCACAAACAGGTCATAAAGAACAAGAGGAAGAAAGAAGGCAAACTCCTTCCAAACAAACGCGACCACGCTGTAACCAAGGACGGATACCACAAGAATCGTGAGCGACCGATGATAACCATTGAGCGCACTAACCGTGATCGCAAGTAAGACCGCCAAGACGGCGTAGACACCGTTGGATTGCCACAGCAAGACGACAAAGCAACAACTAAGAAGCAAAAGCCTATCTACCAGCCCGTACATGACAGCCCCTCCTTGGCACAAGTTTACCATAGGAATGTGACAATTGTCACTTGAGATCCTGATTTGTGGCACTTATTTCCACACAAGAAAGAAATTATGCTGTATATAGCAAGAAATGGAGGGATCGTATGCTGGTTCGAGTTGAGAATTTGGTGAAACGCTACGGCGATCTTGTGGCTCTGGACCATTTCAATCTGGAGGTCCAAGAAGGTGAAATCGTAGGACTTTTGGGCCCTAATGGTTCTGGAAAAACAACCGCCATTAACTGTATCCTGGCTCTCTTGAAGTATGACAAGGGAACCATTGATGTCTTTGGTCATCCCATGAAACCGGATGCCTATGAGAGCAAGCAAAACATCGGAATCGTCATGCAAAATGTTGCCGTGTTCAGGGAGCTTACGGTGTATGAAAACATCGATTATTTCTGTGGTTTATATGTGGAAGACGCCAAGAAGCGAAAGGAGTACGTGGCCGAAGCTATTGACTTTGTAGGTCTCGGGGACTTTCAGACCTTCTTCCCCCACAAACTCTCCGGAGGGCTCCTTCGGCGCTTAAATATCGCCTGCGGTATTGCCCATAAACCAAAGCTTCTCATCTTAGATGAGCCCACGGTGGCTGTCGATCCACAAAGTCGCAACAAGATCTTGGAGGGAATCCGCGAGTTAAACCGTCAGGGTACCACTATTATTTATACAAGCCACTACATGGAAGAGGTGGAACAACTCTGCACTCGCATTGTGATCATTGATCAAGGACGAACTATAGCAGAGGGCACAACGACCGAACTCAAGAGCATGATTAACGGAGGAGAGACAATCAGTGTGGAAATCTACCTCCTGGAGTCGGAGAGACTTGCCGAAATCCGCCAGCTTCCCCATGTAAACCGGGCGCACTATGCAGACCATTTGCTGACCGTGCACTATGACGGAGGCGAACATAACCTCCTTGGTCTTTTGGATTATCTGAAGTCGCACGAAATTGCCTTTAACAAGGTGTTTTCTGAACAACCTACGTTGAATGATGTATTTTTGGAAATAACCGGCAAACAGCTGCGGGATTAGGAGGTGAGTAGCATGTTCTGGCATGTTTTCAAGTATCGCCTAAAATGTCTGTTGCGCGATCGCATCACTCTGTTCTGGACTCTCATTTTTCCCTTAGTCTTGGGCACCCTTTTCCACTTCACTTTCGGGCATCTTACATCGGATGCCGAAGGGTTCGAAGCGATAAAAACCGCCGTCATCGATGACGAGTCCTATCGAGGGAATACCCCGTTTCAAGAGGTTCTGCAAGCCTTGGCGGAACCAGGTCGCGACCAATTCCTGGATTTAGTGATTGTCCCTGCAGAGGAAGCGGAAAGACTCCTTGATGAGGGTTCCGTTGTGGGAGTGATTCGAGTCGGCGAAGACATGGAGCTTATGGTGCGACGGAGGGGTATCCGCCAAAGTATCCTCAAGAGTTTCTTGGATACGTACAGTCAAACGATGAACACAGCCCAGGCCATCGCGGTGGAAAATCCTGCCGCGAGCTTCGAGCCTCGCCTGTCCTTCACGGAGGAGATCTCCTTTTCAGGTGCTAAACCAGATACCAATTTGGGATACTTCTATGCGCTGATTGCCATGACCTGCGTTTACGGTTCCTATTGGGGAATCCGAAATACCATGCACTTACAGGCCGATCAGTCGCCCCAAGGTGCCAGACGCAGTATTGCACCTACCCGCAAGACCAGAATCGTCCTATCCGATACCTTAGCCGCCTTGGTGATTACTCTTGGCGAAGTGTCGCTTCTGCTCACCTATGTTCACTTCGCCTTTGGCATCAGCTTCGGCGATCAGCTCGGTTTGATCCTCCTGACGTCACTTGTCGGGTCAGCGTCCGGTGTTGCTCTAGGCAACGTTGTGGGAACCTCGGTGCGCGGCGATGAGAACTTGAAGTACGTCGTTCTCCTCATAGCCAATCTGACTCTGAGTTTTCTCGCGGGTCTTATGTGGGCACCCATGAAGGATATGGTTTCGCAGCGGTTTCCACTCCTTGGCTATCTTAATCCCGCCGCCTTGATCGCTGATTGCTTTTACAGCCTTCATATTTACAGCACTCTCCAGCGCTTTTGGATCAACATTGGAGTACTTTGCTTGATTACAGTTGTTCTCAGTCTGGTCAGTGCCATTCATCTAAGGAGGGAAAGGTATGCAAGTCTTTAGATCCTATTTCAAGATTCTGCGCTCTAACAGGGTGGCTATCCTCTGGAATCTAGGTGTCTTTATGGTCTTGGCTGTCTTTTTCTCCACAACAGCACCGGAAACCAATGAAGACATGTTCGAACCGACAAGGACCCGTATCGCTGTGATTAATCGAGACCCAGGAGGTGTCCTCGCCGAGGGTTTGGAGAAGCACTTGGAACAAGTGGGGCAAAGGGTGTTCTTGAATGATGATGAAGAGGAGCTTCAGGACGCTCTCTTTTACCGGAGAGTGCAGTACATCGCCATCATTCCTGAAGGCTTTTCCCAAGACTTTATGGAAGGAAACGAGGGAAAGGTGGAGACTGTGGTCATCCCGAACTCGACGATGAGCTACTACATGGACATGAGTGTGGATGCGTTTCTAAACACAGCTCGCCTTCATAATGTGCATGGCCGCAGTCACACGCAAACCGATCTTGTGCGACTCGTCTTGTCTGACCTGGATACCCACACAAGGGTCGTGATGAAGCAATCTGGTGTATCGACGGACAGTGAGCCCAACTATCAATATTTCTTCAACTACTGTGCCTACGCTCTTTTGGCCATGATTGTGAGCGGAATCAGCTCGACTATGATTGCTTTTAACCGGCCCGATCTTTACATGCGTAATCGTTGCGCCCCCATACCCCAGAGGAAGGTGAGTCTACAAATTTTGGCCGGTCACGGGATCTTCGCCTTGGCTTGCTGGTCGCTACTCATGATTCTAGCGATGCTGCTTTATGGACGGAGTCTGTCCGGTTCTGGCCTGACCCTCTTCTATTTCGGAAACACTTTGGCGTTCACCATGGTTTGCCTGAGTATTGGCTTTTTGCTGGGCGATATCATCAAGAATCACAATGCCCAAACAGGTGCAGTGCAAGTGATTACCTTAGGTCTGAACTTTCTCGGAGGAGTGTTTGTTCCGCAGGAAGTCATGAGTCAGTCGGTTTTGGCCGTGGCCAGATTTTTGCCCAGCTTTTGGTTCGTGCAGGGAAACGAACTGATTACTTCCCTAAGCGATTTCTCTAAAGCAAGTATAATGCCCGTCTATACCAGCATCCTAACCCAAGCAGGTTTCGCAATCGCCATCGCCGCCGTAGCCTTGTTGCTCAGAAAAGAACGCCGCATGTCGCAATTCGCTTAGTTAAAAAGATGTTAACGGGGTCTGTCCCCGTTAACATCTTTTTTCCCCTAAGAACTTAATCTAAGAACTTGATCTAAGAACTTGATCTAGAAGAACACGCTGGCTTCCAATTGTACCTGTAACCTGTTGAAAAACTCGATCTGGAAAGCGATCCTCTCTTTCCATAGCGTAGTTGCTGTCTTCGTTCCCATCTGCATGTCTATGTATTTGTTCAGGCGTTCTAAGACGTTTGTCACATATTCGACCTGCTCGTCAAAGGACAAGTCCGTAAAGGCTCTGTTCTTCAGAGTCTCGTGTATCCTGTATGCATCAAACCGATCAATGTTGTCACAATCACCTATGCTTAACGCTAAAGGAGAACG
>Ga0265293_10004093_pt1 | contig 26160 bp, 20 predicted proteins | sample Munlanlewell138R_FD_192505 | JGI IMG/M metagenome (GOLD analysis project Ga0265293, IMG submission 192505) | Leachate microbial communities from a municipal landfill in Southern Ontario, Canada - Leachate well 138R | ecosystem: Engineered > Solid waste > Landfill > Unclassified | place: Canada...
CTGCCCTGGAAACCAGGATTCAGCAGTTCATGCGCCGCGAGCGCCCCGGCGCCGACCCGCTGTGAAGTGACAGGCCCACCCGGCCCGCCGTAACCTGCAGACCTCTCCCGAGACCGCCTCCGCTGACCACGTGTCGGCGGGGGCGGTTTTCGCCGTTGGCCATGCTGCTCGCACTGCGGCACCAGCCGACCCGACGTAGCATCAACACGTTCCTTCGCACAGCCGAGAGTGGGGAGGCTGCGATGAGATCTCTCGAATGTGGCGGCGGCCTCCGGGTCGGCATTCACCTGGCCATCGTCGTCATCTTGATGACAGCGCTCCTGCTGATGGCCCACACCGTGATCCCGCCCCTCTGACCCACGTGGCTGGCGGCGGTTTTCGTCGTCTGGTCAGTCGACGTGCTTCCACGACCGCCGAGAAGTGATCGTGGTGATGGTGCCGGGGGTGACGCCGTACTGGAACGACAGATCCCACCGGTTCACGCCCTCGGCGGCCAGGCGGCGGATCTCCCGAACCTCATCCTCGTTGAGCTGGCGCCGGCCGGTTCCGCCGGTGGGGCCGTCGAGGTTGTTGGTCTCTCTGAAGTGTTTCGAGCAGAGGCCCTTGTAGCTCTCAGGTTTGTCGCATTTTGCACAGGTTCGTTGCTGTTTTGAGGGTGTGGCAGGGGGCATGTCTCGGATAGTAGCGAGGTGTTTGGGGCTTCTCGGGGGATCGGTCTTTCTCGGCTTTTGGCCGGTCAGCGTGGTTGTGATGGTTGTCCGGTAGTAACTGGCGACCTCGTTAGCAAAACTGAGATTCGCCTGAGACGATTCTGATACAGTCACCGCAGCGTGTAATCCAGGTCACGTCACAGCCCCACAGCCCGGGAGTGTCCCTTGAACGAACAGCCCACCCCGCCCAAGCTCCGCAAAGCGAAAGCCGCCGCCGTCACCGCAGCAGCCATCGCCGCCACAGCAGCACTCACCATCGGCGGAACCACCGCGGCATCGACCGTCGTGTCGGCCGACCGCAACGACGTCGCCATCAGCGCACCAGTGCAGCAGCACGACGTCGACCTGGCCGCCGTCGCCGGATTCTACGGTGTCGGCCCGATCTTCTGGGTCGCCAACGCCCTCGGCATCACCCCAGAGAACGTGGTGCAGGCCATCGTCGGACAACTCGACATCCCCGAACTGAACCAAGCAGTCGGGTTGCTATTCGATGCGCTCGGCGCAGTGGTCGAGACCGACGCGCCCGGTCCGCTGCCCGACGATGTCTACAACGCGGTCAACGGGCTGGACTACACCACCGACCTCGTGTTTGGCCTGGTGCCAGCCCCGTTGCGGAATGTCCAGCTGGGCGCGGTGACTGCACCGCTGGTGAATACCCTTCTCGGCACCGACTTCTCGCCGGGTGACACGATCGCCGATGCACTGGAAGCTCTCGCAAACGAGGTGCCGATACTCAAGCAGCGCCGCGCGGTCATCTTCTCAGAAGGCTTCGGCGGCATCACGACCTCGCTGGCGTACCGCGACATGATTGAAGCCGTCACCGGAGACAGTGCAGATTGGGAGCCCGGCGTCACGGGTCAGTGGCTGATCTTCGTCAACAATCCGAGCCGCCCCGGGGGCGGGATGGCCGCGCTCTTCACCCCCTTCACGAACATGTTCGGACTGAACCTCTCTACGCCAGACGGTGGCAGCTACACCAACGATCCTGACGATCCGACGAAGATCCTGAACACGTCGGTGCTCGATATCACCGCGGCGTACAACATGTGGTCGGATGCCCCGACCACGCTGAACCCGCTCGCGTGGGCCAACGCGGCGGCCGGTGGCTTCCTCATTACCTACCTGATCCCGGACAACCTCGATGTCACCAACACCAATCTACTCACTCAGGTGCTGCCAACACTGCTGAATCCCCTCCCAGGCCAAGGCGCCATTGCCAATGGGCTCGGAGTCATGCTCGATCCGACCGGTGGCCAGGGCACGAGAGTCATTCCGATCGTTGGCGATTTGATCGATCTGCTGGATGGAATTCCGCTGATAGATGTCCCGCACCTGGACGGGATCCAGGGAGAATCGTTCTTCGTCACCTACGACTCCGGCAATCTGCCGATCCTGGAACCGCTCGACCTGTTGCCGCGTCTGCTCGGCCTGGTCGGGGTGAATGTTCCGCAGCCGTTCCACAATTCGATCGAAGACGCGCTCCGGATGGCAATCAATACCGGCTACCAAGACGTCGACCCAGACGATCTGACCCGCGGCTTCGACATGGGAGGCGATCAGGCCCTGATCTGGCGGTCCGCACTCACGCCGAGCCAGCAGTTCGACGCCGGCTGGAAGATCAGCAACACACTGCTCGACGGCATCCAGGACAACCTACTGAACCCGGTCGCGTGGACGCCAGAAATTCTCGGACAGGCTGGCTTCAACGACGCGGCGAAAGCGATCATCCAGAACGCCATCTTCATGGCGGCCTCGCAGTTCATCAACGAGGCCCTCGACGCCGGACAGGACCTGGCCAACGAGGGATTCACCGCGCTACGCGATGCACTCAAGCCGATGCTGGACATCGCCGATCAGCTCAACGCCCAGGCTGAGGGCGCGATCGACGATGTCATGCAGGTCGACAAGCTCGACCCGGCGCCTGCACCGCGGCCGGAAGCACTGACGACGACGAGCGGGCCCAGTGCGCGGCTGATGTCGCTGTCCGAAGATCCCAAGGACGATCCGAAGGACATCGAAGCACCCGCCGCCAAGCAGGTCCAGGCCAAGGTCGCTGTCGAGGAGGAGGCACCGAAGTCCCTCAAGGACGCCGCCCCGGACACCGACTTGCTCGCGGACAAGGACCTGGAGAAGAACGCCAAGTCTGTGGCGGTGTCGCTGAAGGAACAGCGCCAGCAGGTCCGCGCGGAACTGCGTGAGGCACGTGACGAGGTTCGCGGCAACCTCAAGGAGGCTCGTAACGAGCTGCGCGATCAGGTCAAGGAGACCCGTAACAACATTCGTGACGGGTTGAAGGACGCCGGCGATTCAGTGCGAAATGCGGTGTCGGGCAACAACAAGAGCAGCAACTCCGAAACGAGCAGCATCAGCAGCAGCAACGAGTCTGACAGCGGCTCGAAGAGCAAGGTCAAGAACGACAAGCAGGACAAGAAGGAAACCAAGACCGCCAAGGACGCGGCTTAGTTTCCTGGCAGACCTCGCCGCCCTGGCGCCGGAGAGAGGGGGCTCCGGTCCAGGGCGGCGCTGTCGTTTCCTGCGGCTAGCTAATGGTCGTGGTTGGCGAAGCCGCCGGCCGCCCCCGCTGGGTCAATATTGACGAGGCTTCCTGCGGAGGCGACGGACCGCACATGGCGGTGTTCGGTTCCCACGCCGGACGCAGCAGGGTCGTGGAGTTGGTGAACCACTCACTCACCGCGCGGCCTCCTCAGCGCGGGGTTGAGGTACTGGCATGTCATCGAGAGATCGAGCCCATCAACACCCTTATCGATCAGCGTATTGAGACGTTGCGGCATTACCACGCAAAAGATTTCGGTGAGTTGCGTACCATGCTCCCTGCGGCCGAACAGGGTCCGAGCGATGTTGCCAGGGCCGCGGTAGTAGTGATTGACGGCGACTCCTTAACCGGCGTTGCATCAGCAACTTCAACGTACAACGATGGCCCTGCGTCAACTGGCATATCAGACCGATCGGCCTCAACATTGGATCGGGTTCTGCGGTGTGGACGCAGTCTGGACATACACACCGTGCTCAGCGTGGCACAGATCCACGACCTCGCGCCTACGGTTGCAGTAGCGCAGTTTTCCAGCATCGTTGAGGTGCACGAGGACGGACGTCGCGCGTGGTGGCGGAGGGTCAACATGCCTACCAGTGTTGAACTGGAGTTGCCCGCGAAGGGCACTGGAGGAACGCCGCCGTGATGTCGATGTCTTGCCCCAGGGGTTGGAGTCGCATCCGGTGTTTCTCCCGGAGTCCGCGCCATGGTCTACTTCCCGTGCGCCTGGCTAATCGCTGAGCCCACATCTACAAGTTCAGATCCGGTCCATCGGTGCTGCGGACATTGTGTGCCCGGTGCTGGTGTTGGGCCCACCATCGGCGTTGCTCGTCGGTCAGGTCTGTATCTGCGGGGCCTTGAGTGCGGTCGGGATGCGATTGGCTGTGGGTTTGGTCGGTGGGGATGAGGGCGGCGAGTTTGGGGTGTTCGCGCCAGGCGGGGCCGTAGAGGGCGTGGGCTGCCCAGAGGCTGATGCCGGGTACTGCGGGGCCGTTGAGTCGCAGTGGTGCGGTGTGGTCTTCGTCGAAGGCCATGGTGAGGGTTCGGGTGTCGGGGTCGGGGTAGAACTCGGTGAGGTCTTGGTACCAGAAGGACACGTAGCCGCCGTCGGGGCGGCTGCACATGAGGCGCAGATTCGTGGTGAGGACGGCGACTTCGCGATGGTTGCGCCAGGTGGGGTGGGCGTCGCGGTCGGCGTGGCGGCGTCGGCGGCGGTTGATAGCGCCTTGAGTGGCCATGGCGCCGCCCATCAGGATGGGGTTGACGAAAAAGGGGGCGTTGGCGCGGTCGTAGTTGCCGTCACCGCTGGCGAGGCGGCTGTAGTAGGCCGGAGCGCTCAGGCGCGTGACTTCGTTGGCTTTGAGCAGTGGGCCGTGGGTGGGGATCACGGGTGGCTCGATGCCCTGGTTGAGGGCGGTGGCGCAGTCTTGGGCGTAGCGCCACCACGGGTCGGGGCTGCGGCGCGGCGCGGCGTTCACCGGACCAGTCCTTCGTCGTTGTCGCGGTGGGCGTCGGTGTCGCTGTGTTCCTGGCTGGCGAGGTAGTCGGCGGCGCGGGCGCGTTCGGCAATCTTTTGGGCGAACCGGTATTGCTCGGCGGTGTCGAAGCCGGATTCCTCGAGGAGGAATGGGGTGGGGTTGAGGTGTAGTGACCAGCCGGGTTGTCGGCCGGCGGCGTGCATGCGGTGTTGTGCTTCAGCGGCTTTGGCCTTGGCTTCTTCGGATTCGGCTTCTAGGCGCAGCAGGGTGGTCAAGGTGGACAGTTGTTCGCGTTTGGCGGCGAGTTCGTCGCCGCGGTCGAAGTCCTCGACGGTGGTGTCGTGGAGGTCTTCGATCTCGGCGGTGAGCTGGTCGTGGTGGCGTTGAAGTCGTTGGTGGTGGGCCGGCAGGTCTTTGTAGAGGTTTTCTACGCGGGTGAGTAGTCCTCGGGCTTTGGCGCTGCCGCTGTCATCGAGGGTGCCTACGGTGCCGTGCAGATCCATTACGGTGACGTCGATTTCGGCTGAGGGGACGTCGGCTTTGATCCATAGTTTGGAGTTGATGTGGTCGCGGCGGGCGATCAGAGCGATGCCGTCGATCGCGACGTTCAACGGCCGTGTTTCGTAGCCGGGGGCGTTCTTCATGGCGTGGTAGGTGTTGCGGCAGACGGTGGCGAACGCTTCGGCTGAGTCTTTGCGTTCCTTGTGGGTTCGTCCTTCGACCACGATGGTGGGTTTGGCCTCGGGGTCGCGGGCGGCGACAGCTTCGGCCACCGGCGCCAGGGCTTCGATGTCGGCGGCGACGATGCCGAGTTGGCGTTGGTTGGTGGAGATTTCGCGGTCGCGGCTGGCGAGGGTTTCGTGGTGGGAGCGTTCCAGGGCCGCGAGGTGTTCGATTTCGTCTTGGAGTTGGACTTGTCGCACGTAGCGTGGGTCACCGGTGGCGATGGCTTTGGTTTCGGCGGCGGCCACGCTCATGTCTCCCCCACCGATGTCTTCGACTTCGTCCACGGCGATGTCGGCGCGTTTGACCTGTTCGATGAACAGTGATTTGGCTTCGATCTTTTGCCACATGACGGTGTCGTAGGAGCCTTCAACGACGTAGTTGAAGATGCTGACCTCGCTGTTTTGGTTGCCTTGCCGGATGATGCGGCCTTCGCGTTGTTCGAGATCAGCCGGGCGCCAAGGAACATCGACGTGGTGTAGGGCCACGGCGCGGGTTTGAACGTTGGTGCCGGTGCCCATCTTTTCGGTGGAGCCGAACAGGACCGAGACCAGGCCGCGGTTGCATTCATCGAACAGTCGCAGTCGGTCTTCGGGTTTTTCCGCGTCGTGGATGAAGCGGATCTTCTCGGCGGGCATTCCGCGGTCGATGAGTTCGTCTCGGATGGCGGTGTAGATGGTGAAGCTGTCTTTGGGTTTGCCGGCCTTTTTCGTGGGTGTTCCTCGGTCACAGAACACGATTTGCAGTGCGCCGGGGTTGGGCATGTCGTGGCCGTGCTGGGGGTCTTTGTAGATGCGGTGCGCGTTGGCGTTGTGTACGGCCATGATTTGCTCGGCCACGGCTGCGGTGCGTGAGTGCGCTGGGGCGGGGAGGTTGACCATGCGGGGGTCGAGGCTGGCTTCGCGGCCGTCGTTGCTGATCTTGAGGATGTTGTCGCGGGCCATGTTCTTGGTGTCGATGTTGCTGGCCCGGTAGCCGAGGTCGGTGATGAAGTCTTTGAGTTCTTGGTCGGCAGGGATTTGGACGATGGTGCGTTTGCCGTCGGTGAGTTCGGGCAGGCTGACCTGGGCTTGGTCGAGTACTTGGTCTCGGGTGATGACGTCGGTGAACACCGAGGACAGGCGCAGCAGTTCTTGCAGGTTGCAGAATTTGCCGACGCGGGTGACTGGTCTGAGTTGGGTGCCGGTGGCGTTGACCTCGACGGTGTTGACGGTGGAGGTGAATGCCGCGCCCCAGTCGTTGAGGTGGAACACTCCGGCGTCATCGAGCAGGTCGGGGCGCAGATAGCGTTGCATGACGTACATTTCGCCGAGGCTGTTGGCGACCGGGGTGCCGGTGGCGAAGGTGGCGACGCGTTCGTCGGTGGGGGTGGGCTGGCGGCCGGCGGCAATTGCGTCCTCGCGGCGGCGTTGGCGCAGCATGTCCATCTTCATGGCGAGGTCGTCAGCGCGTTTGGACCCGTCGGGGCAGGCGAGTTCCTTGACCGCCGAGAGTCGGGTGCGGTTTTTGAACATGTGGGCTTCGTCGATGAAAAGGTAGTCGCAGCCGGTGTTCTCGAAACGCAAGCCGGTGTCTTTTTTGGCTTGGTCGGTGAGGTCTTGGAGTTTGGTTTCGTATCGCTGCAAGGCTTTTTCGAGACGTTTGACGCTGGCGGGGGTGGTGTCGTCGGTGATCCCGTTGAGTGCCTCGCGCAGGATTTCGCGTTCCCGTTCGATGTAGTCGCGCTGGGCCTCGGGCCCGACCGGGATTGCTTCGAACAGCGATTGCGGGGCGATGACCATGTCCCAGTCGGACGTCGCGGACTGCGCGACGAATCGGCGGCGGCCTTCGGCGTCGGTTCCTGGTGCACCGAGCAGGATTTCAGCGCTGGGATACCACCACTTGGCCTCTTTGCCGACTTGCTCGATGATGTGGTTGGGCACGACGATCCAGGGCTGGCGGGCCAGGCCCAGGCGCCGGAGTTCCATCGCGGCCATGAACATGGTTCCGGATTTGCCGGCGCCGACGACGTGGTCGAGCAGCACGTTGGGTTGTGCGATGATCCGTGCCACGGCGTCGCGTTGGTAGGGGTGGGGTTCGAAGTTGTGGGACAGGCCGGGCAGCGTCAATGCTGCGCCGCTGTACTTGGGTGCTCGCAGGCTGTTGAAGCGCTCGTTGTAGACGGCGACGAGTTCGTCGCGGCGGGTGTCGTCGGCGAAGACCCACTGCTGGAACGCCTCGGCGATTTTGGCGGCTTTGGCCTGGGCGGCGACGGTGGCGTCGCGGTTGACGCCGGTTCGTCCGGTGAGCTCGGCTTCTTCGGCAGTGTATTTGACAACGATTTCTTTGTTGTTGCACAGCATTTCGAGCAGGTCGATAGCGTCACGGTTGTCGTAGCGGGTGCCCCAGGTTTCAAACATGCTGGCATGGCCGCGGTCGTAGGCGGGACAGTCGATGGTCCAGACGCCGTGGATGTGATCGACCTTGATGCGGGGAATCTTGTGTTCGGAAGGTTTGAAGGTCTCCTGGGCGAACTGTGCGACGTAGCGGGCCTCGATCCACGGTGATCCGGGCCGGGCGGTGATCTGGCTGGGTTGGCGATCGACCGGCTGTACCTTCTGCAGTGCCTCGACGTATTCGTGGTAGCGCGGATCGGTTTCGGCGGCCTGGGTGGCCTCGCGGAGTTGCTTTCGGACGTTGCCGGACAAGGCGGTGGTGGCCGGGATCAGCACCTCGGGGTCGCGCAGGGAGGGGAATACCAGGCCGCGGAGGTGTTCGCGGGCGGTGTCGGTGTCGGAGCCCAGCAGGGTGGCGATGTGGTTGAGGTCTACCCCGCCGTGTTGGTCGAGGCTGATGGCCAGGGCTTCCTCGGCGGTCTCGGCGCGGTCGCGGACGGTGGGCGGGCCGAGCAGGTCGACGGAGAAGATCGGTGCCTTGCGGACGTCCTTGGTCTGCTCGTCGTAGGACTCCAGGGCCAGCACGGTGGTCCAGGACGGGTCGTTGCGCAGGGCGGTGACGATGTGGGGCCGCAGTTTGTAGGGGTTGGGGGTTTCCCAGGCTTCTTGGTCCCACTGCTCGATGAGTTCCTCGGGGACGCGGGTGGCCTCGGGGTTCTTTTTGCGCCACGCTTCGATCTTCTTGGCGAGCTTGTCGTCGTGTTTGTCCTGGGTGATCTCCCCCGGCGTGCTCCATTTGAACCGCTGGATCGGGCCGTGGCGTTTCACGTAGGCGTCGTAGAGCCGGTTGAGTTGGCCGCGCAGTTGCTCGCGTTCCTCCGGCGGCAAACCGTTGCGTTGGGAGGCGACGACAGCGTTGGCGGCATCGCGCAGGGCCAGCAGTTTGATGGTTTCGTCTTTGCGGCTGGCGTAGACCTTGGTTTCGACCCAGGCGTCGCGGTTCCAGGATTCGAAGCGGTCAGCTTCGGTGTTGAATCGCAGCGTGCCGTAGGCCGGTGGTTGGCCGGCGGTGGCCTTGGTCAGCAATCCGGGGTCGAAGCTGACTTCGCTGACCTCGGTGAGGTTTTCGGCTCGGGCGGTCAGCCCGCGGCCTTGCTCGATGGCGGTGTCGATGATGCCGCGCAGGGCCTGGGCGACCTGGTTGGGCACGGCCGAGGGGTCCAGGGTGCTGACCTGCAAGGTGGTGCTGCCGTGGATGCCGTGGCCGATCATCGGGGTGCCGAGCATGTGCTCGGGATGCTGATGGAAGTAGGTGTTGACCGGCAGTGAGGTCCATTGGCCATCGTCGCCGAGCAGGTCCATGTCCGCGACCTGCAACCAGGTGTCTGTTCCGGCCTCGATCTCGCGGCTGGCTTCACGGCGGCGCAGTACGAGGATGTCGGTGACGACCTCGGTGCCGGCGACTCGGCGGAATGCGCTGGTGGGCAATCGGACGGCACCGAGAAGGTCGGCGCGGGCGGCGATTTCGTGGCGAGCCTTCGGATCGACGTTGTCCAGGGTGAAGCGGCTGGTGAGCACCACGACGTAGCCGCCGGGGGCAGTCAGGTCCAGGGATTTGACGATGAAGTGGTTGTGGATCGATAACCGCTTCGGGTTGTAGGCCGGGTCCCGCAGTGCGAAGTCGCCGAACGGGACGTTGCCGATGACGGCTGCGAAGCTGCCATTGGGAACGTTGGTGGTTTCAAATCCTTCGGAGCGGATCTGCGCCGACGGATACAGGTAGGCCGCCACGGCGGCGCTGATCGGGTCTTTCTCGACGCCGACCATCTGGGCGCTCTGGGGTGCCAGTCCGATGAAGGTGCCGGCGCCGCAGCCTGGCTCTAACACCCGGCCGTCTTGGAATCCCGCGTGTTGCAGGGCTTTCCACATGTGTTCGGCGATGGCCGGGTCGGTGTAGTGGGCGTTGAGAGTGCTGGCCGAAGCTGCCCGATAGTCGCGCGGGCCGAGGGCTTCCTGGAGGTATTCGCGTTCGGACTGGTAGGGGTCCTTGCGGGTGTCGAAGACATCGGCAACCGCTCCCCACCCCGACCAGGTGGCCAGGGTTTCCTGCTCGGCGGTGGTCGCGGGGCGGGCCTCTTGTTGCAGACGCGTCACGGTGTCGATGACGGCGATGTTGGCCAGGAGTCGGGCTTTGGCGCCCGAGGGCACGCGAATGTCGGTGCCCGGCCGGAAATCGACGGCGACCGGCGGCGCTGCGGATAGGTGTTCGGGTTCAGCGGTCGCGGGGTGCTCGACGGCAGGTGCCGCGGGGGGTTGGCCGACCTCGCCAGTGGCCTCAACGGCTGGGGCGGGGGCAATGGTTGGTGCGGCCGTGGCCGCCGCGCTTGGTTGGGGCGCGGCGGCCGCGGGCGGGGTGTGCGGTGCTGGCTCGGTGGCCGGCGGGGGCTCGGCTTGCTCGGCCGGTGGGGTGTCCTCGCGGCCGGGCCGTTGCAGCGCGGGTAGCGGCGCACCGCCGGGATCGATGACCCGCGGGTCGGTGGGGAGGTCGAAGGCGTCCTCGGCGAACAGGGCCAGCTGCGGGTCTTCGAGTTCGTTGCGCTGGCGGCCCTTCTTCTTGCCGTTTACTCGGGTGGGTACCCGTCGGCTCGGAGTTCTTCCTCCACCTGTGGTGTGAGGCGGGGCACCAGGTGGTGTTGCGGGCTGGTCGGCACGGGGCGGCCTTCCTCGGCTCGTGTCGCGAGAAGGTAGGCGGCCTTGACCCGGAACATCGGTGAGCGCTGAGGCCACAGGGTCCTGGCCAGATCCTCGATTGCTTCGTTGGGTTCGGCCCGGTACCGCACGTCCCTCCAGCGGTCCTCCCAGTTGACCTCGGGCCGCGGCGGTGTGCTGGCTGGTTCCTCGTCCTCGGCCGGCTGCGGAATCAGTGCGTAGAGTTCCTGCCGCACGATCGCTTCTCGGGCGTTCTGCAACGCGCTCTGGTGCAGGCCCACCGTCGTTTCGTGATCGGGTTCGGCGTTGTGATGACTCCCCCGCCACCGCACGATCGCGTCCTCGGCCAGGTCCATCGACAGGTGCGTGGCCTTCTCGTCGAGGCGTTCGGTCACGAGGTTGAGGAACGTCTCGGTCTGCTCTGGTGTCCATCGCGTCGGCAGTCCGAGTTGACGGTAGGCGGTCTCCACCGCCTCGCGCATCCATTGGCTCACGGCCATCATTCTCCGATGTCTGGACGCTGAACAGATCCGGCTGCTCTTTGTTGTCGGGCATAGCAGGCGCTCCCCTACCGCGAAACCGCTAGTCATGGATTTCTCCCTTACCTGCGGCATCGCCCTCGGTCGGGCTGCCCGAAACTGGGGCCAGTGCCTGGCGGCGAGCTGGGTCCCCTACCTCTGCGATCGCGACGTTGACACGGCTCAATGCCTCGTCAACGTCGGATTGCAGTTGCGCCACGCTCTGGGCCTGGCGGTTGAGTCTGATCTTGACGGCCTTGAGCCCGTCACGGACGGCGTTGAGCGGCACCAATGCCGGATGCGCCACGGCCGCGCCGATACGCACCGGCGATCCCCCGCGCAGCACCGTGAGGGCCGAACCGCGTTCCCACATCAGGAAGCGGTCGATGCGATCCAAAGTGTCGGCGGTGGGCACGTAGCCGCGCCGGCCCAGTGTCGCCAGGGTCGAACGCCCCGGCCCGCCGATGGCCGCGAACTTGGACTTGGTCATGTTCAGTTCGCGCAGCCGGCGCTCGATGGCCGACACCAGTCCCTCGTAATCCCAGTCCTTGGGGTCTTCATTGGGATCGAACAAAGTCTCCAGCGTGGCACCAGAGTCGCCGGCGCTTTCGGCCTCGTCGGGCTGGGCCTTGGGCAGGTGGCGATACACGCCCTGCTCGCGGGGTACCGCGGTGCCCCCGTCCAGGACGGCCCGCGAAGATCCCGGTTCCCAGACCAGCAGATCGTCGAGCTTGTCCAAGGTTTGCAAGTTGGGGACACGATCAGCGTCACGCAGACTGGTCAGCGTTGAGCGGGATAGGATTCCCAACTTAGAGGCAGCGAGCAGACTGAACCCGAGTTCCTGCAGACGCAATTGCATCTGCTGGGACAAGCGTTTCAGGTCGGGATGCCCGTTGGACTGCTCGCCGGGCTCAACGGCCGCGATGATCGCCTCCTCGGGTGCGCTGCTCAGCAGGGACGTCTCCCCTGGTGCCCCCAGATATTACATGCATGACACGCATACATATAGGTCAACATCGCGCAAACATCGATCGCTCTTCGCAACTGGTCGAACAGCGCCCCCTCGGCCTTAGGTCTCAGAGCACTGCCCGAAGTTCATCACAGGTGATCGATCGTGTCGGGGGCACTGTGTGACCTGCCAAATCAGCCTGATCGCCACGTACAGGCTCGAACAGCGCAATGGGTGATAGTTGGGATGCGCGGCGGGGTATTTGACCGCTGGGGCGAAATCAGGGCGCCTTATGGTGTTTCGGTAGTCCCTGAAGCGTGTCCACTCTCGACAAAGGGCCTGGTGGGGAGCGTTCGGGCAACTTCACACACTGAACCACTCCCCCGCTCGGCCAGCGATCGACGCAACGGCAACAGTTACCTGCCCGCGCCAGGCCCGAGGCGGTGCTCAGCATTCCGCACCACATTCCATGCGTCGTTTGTCGCCCCACCGTTCAAAATACCGCTGCGACCGCAGTCACCAGAATGCGGTGTAGGACCGGCACAGGGCTAGGTACCTCTGTGGCGACTGCAGCGAACAGACAGACAAACAACCGCGTTCGGACACGAATTCCTAAGGCCGCATTGCGCAGTACTCGTAACTCCGTCAATGGCAACGCCCTGGCCGCCACGTGAGATCGACCTGTACCGCCTGTTGTGACGCACATTCCTGGCGGCGCTCGGCCCCAAGCGTGCGTCTACGTGCGTGACCGACTTTGTGGGCGGGTCGTTGTAACCGTTCGCCGGCCACCCGCGCTCATGATGCGGCCGCGTATTGCGAGCGTCGTCGCCCAGGACCCTCTGCGCGGGGCGGCACGATGTGTTTCGCCACTCGCGACACGCCGTATGCGGGACTGAATATTTGATGGCGCCGCATCCTTCCTTGCGGCGCCAATCGCATTCGCCACACACCGAACGATTTGTTAGCTGTGGTCGGCAACAACTCGGCCCGCTAGGTGCCGTCATGCGTATAGGTCGATTGACGCAGAACCGACGCACGCGGCGGTGGGCACCGTACTGCTGAATACCTGGGTCTACATATGCGGCCAGGTATTGGGTCAGGTATTGATTCCGGTATGAGGAAAGGCTTGCGAACAGGTATGAGATGTGGTCTGACGTGGACCCTAGGCGAAGGCGCCTCTCCAGGTAATTCGCCGCCGCTCCCTCTTTGTGCGGGTGCAGATGGGTGCGGACACCGATCTGCGAGCATGAATCTGGGCGCAATGACAGGTGTGCAGCAGCAGGGGTTCGCTTACTCAGGCTTCGATGCGTGGGCTCGCTGGCGTAGACATCAGCGGTGCCGCGTGGGCAGAGGTCGTGTTTGCTGCGGGAGACCTCACTTGAGGCTGCGGCTGAGGGTGGATTGGTGGGCTGGGCCGGTGTCGTGCGTCGAAGCACGGTCCTTACGGGCTGGCGGGTCGCATCGTGCGCCTTAGACTTTGTGCACCATGAGCGCGTGTGCTGTCTGGCACCTTCTACGGTGCCGTTCAGTAGGCGCGCGGCACCCCCGATACTCGCAGAGTGAGGCGTCCGCATGACTAGCAGCGTAGCCGCTTGGGATGACCATAGCCGTGTAGAACCCGCGGTCGATTGGCGGCGGTTGGGCAAGGTTTACTTGTTCGGAAACGGTAAGGGAGGCGTCGGGAAGACAACGTGTTCTACCCACGCGGCAGCGCTCGTTGCCTCCGATGGCGCACGAACTCTACTAGTTGACCTCAACGGGCAGGGCAATGTGGCGAACGTGCTTGGCTTCGCCGCGACCGAGGGCAACGACCAGGGCCGCAACTTGTTCAGTGCGATCACAGCTGGCGCAGCGCTGACTCCTGTTCGCGACGTGCGGCCCAATCTTGATGTGATCCCGGGAGGGCCGTTTGTTCGGCGGATTACGCCGGTGCTAGCTGCTGAGATGGGACATCCGCAGACCGCTAAGCAAGTATTGATGTCGCTTGCGTTGGCTCTGCAACAGATCAGCGATCAGTACCAGTTGATCATTATCGACTCTCCGCCTGAGAGCCAGTTGCTGCTGCAACTCGCGTTGTGCGCGACTCGTTTTGTCTGCGTGCCTATGAAGACCGACGATCTGTCGCGCACGGGTCTGCGCGAGTTGGCTGGGGACCTGCGTGCCATGCGTGAGCACAATCCGTATCTGATCCTGCTGGGCTGCTTCGTCTTCGCTTCGGGCACCAACGCGAAGGCGATCCGCAGGGAGACGAGAGAGAACGTCTCCCGTGACCTTGGCCAGATGGCGGACGACGTCATGTTGAAGTCGTTCATTCGGCACAGCGAGGCGGTAGGGCAGCAGGTCCCAAAGTATGGCCGCCTGGCGCACGAGTTGGAGAAAGAGATCGCCAACAACCCGAAGCACTGGGACTTGAAGAAGGGGACAGCCGAGAACACCGCGGTGGTCAGCACCACCGCGCGTCCGGTTGCTGAGGACTTCGCGAAACTGACAAAGGAAATTCTCACGCGCGGTTCGCAGATTCGCGCGCAGATGATCGAGAAGGGGATGTGGCCGTGACCAACAAGCTGACTCGCCAGGAGTTGCCGACCGAAGATCTTGGAGACCTCGCGGTCTTACCTGAGCGCGGGGCTGGGTTGTCCGGGCTTCTCGACGGTACTTCAGCGCCCGAAGCTGTGCCGGCGCCCGACGAGCCTACATCCGAGCCTGACTCGATGCCGGTGGCGCAGGTGGCGCCAGCGGCCGTTGCACCAGTTCGATCGGTGCCGCCCGCGTCGCCCACGCGCAAGCCGGGTCGGCCTCGGACGCGGACCAAGCCGGCTTCAGCCGTATATGTAACGGCCGGTGTCAAGAAGCGGTTCGAGAAGTACCGGCACGACAACAAGTCGACAAACTTGCAGGTGGTGCTGGAGGCGATCAGTGCGATGCACAAGTCCGACAAGCTTGCCCAGATCATCGAGGAGTCGCGGTACAGCACGGCTCCGGTGAACGACTTGTTCCCGGCTGACCCGTCCGCGGTGCGTTACCTGGGCGGTGGGAGTTCGCAGATCTCGTTCAGCCCGACGCCGGAGCAGGAGGCGGTCATCGACCGCATCGGAAAGACCTTGGGTTTCGAGACCCGGTCGACGTGGATTGCCCCGGTCCTCAACGCATTCCTCCCGGGGAAGAAGGACGCCCAAGCTCGGTGAACCCAGCGGATCCAGCCATCTCGGTTGAGGGCCGGGGGCTGGATCTCTGTGCGCGCCATGTCGGCCCGGCGTTGAGGGGACCGCGAGTCGCGCTGATGGTGGGTCGGCGCGGCGCCGGGTCAGCGTTCGACGGTCTCCGAGCCGATGTCCGCGGAGAGGGCTTGGCTGAGCAATTCAATTGCGGCGTCCCAGAGTTTGTGCGGGTTTCGCCGGTAGTAGACGCGGCCCATGCCGTCCTGACGGGTGATTAGGCCGGCAGCGGTGAGGTCTTTGAGTGGCTGCTGGATCGCGCTTTGTGCGGCGAATCCGAGCTCCACGGCGAGGTCACTGGGATTGACCAGGCCATCGCTCTGCGCGATGGCGGCCATGACGGCCAGGCGGTGTTTCTGGCCGAACACTACCCGGGAGAGTTCCTGAACTCTCTCGGAGCGGGCGTACAGAGACACGCCTGACATGCTATTACAGGATTCCTGTTACAGAATCCGTGTTACTGATATCCTGTTATAGAGATCGTGTAATACCTGTTCAGAGTGGGTTCGCCACACGATATCGCGATAATGAACGGAGTGTGCACATGTCGGACATGCCCGACACTGCTCCGACGCCGCGTCGTCGGAGAAACTGGCGACACAACGAGACACGGGCCCGCGACAAGATGGTGGCTAAGAGGGTCAGCGACCTCGATCACAAGGCGTTGACTAAGTTCGCCGAGGCCCAGGGCGTCAAGGTCGCCGTGCTGCTCGAACCCTTTGTCACTGATCTGATCAAGCAGGCTCACGAGTACTGCGAGAAGAACGGCGAAATCTTGGAGTCGGTCAAAGCGTCCTGAGACGCGGTATCGAAAGATCAGGTCGACTGTTAGGCCGTCAGGATCCGTCCGCCCAGCAACTCGGCGATCATCTCGATCGCTTCTCGCTCGATGTCGATGTCGTCCATCGGTGGGGGACCAGTTGCCATCGTGAGGTCGAGGTAAGCACGTTCGGCGGGTTCGTCCAGCCCCGTCGAGCGGCCGGGTTCAACCAGTGTCTCTCGGCCCCCGGGTTGGGGTGCCCCGTTCCGGGCTTGTTCGCGCTCGTCGAGCCAGTTTTTCCATGCTGCTCGTTCGGCCTGATGCCGCTGTAGACGAACTGTGCGGGCCTCGTCCAGGTGGTGGCCCTGGGCGATGGTGTCCAGATCGACGGGGCCCCGCGCAACGGTGCCGCGACCGGTGCGTTTGAGCAGGCCGGCTACCTCCAGGTCGAGCACCATGGCGTCGCCGGTGGCCCTGGCTACTGCGGCCGCCGCGTAGATGTCCGCTTTGTTTGTCAGCCCGTGGTGGGCGACCAGTTCGTAGATGCGGCGCAGGTGGTGCCCCAGTACAATCCAAGCGTCGTGCACTGGTTCAATGCGTACCCGTTCCGCGTCTGCGGGATCGTTGGTTACGCGGTTCTGCATCGTCAGCGCGTACACATCGGCCTCGGTGCCGATGTGTTGTCTGGCCAGCACTAGGGGCGCTCCGGGCCTTTCCCGAAGGTCAGCAAGTACCCGCCAGACAGTGTCTTCGCTAAGGAGCCCGCAGCTCAGTGAAAGGGTTCTGCCGCCGACCCCGACCAACCACGTCCCTGATCGGTGTTCTCCGGCGAGCACGGCGTAGAAGGCCATGCTCTGTAGCACCGCGTGCACTGTCCAGCGGTACCTTTTGCCGGCGAATTCTCGATCGGCCCACGCCGTTGCGTTGGCGAGCCAGTCCCGCAGATCCTTCGGTCCGCGCGGTCCTGGTGTGTACCCCCCCGGTGTGTTCTTAGTCTTGTGCCGCGGGGGAGATGACTTTAAGACGTTGGTGATCAACCAGTGGAATGCTTTGGTGACGTCGCGTTCGAGGGCTTGGTCGCTGCGGTGGTTGTAGCGGTGGTAGGCGGCTCCGAGTCCTCGGCTCCAGGGACCGTGGGGGGCGATCATTTCGCGCAGGGTGGCGAGGCTGTGGCCGCGGGCGATGGCGTTAACGACCACGGATTGTCGAGCTTCGTGATTGGACTGCCATGTGAGTCGCGCGGGGTTGATGGTTCCGCGGGTGGCATAGGCGGCGACGTCGGCCGGGAGTGGATCGTGGCGGACATACTGGCCGCTGATGCGTCGGTCTTCGCCGGCGCCGACGGTGTATTCGGTCGTGGTTTCCGGGGACTCGGTCGTGCTGGTCGAGCGCTGACGGGCGGGAGGATTGAGAGCGCCGAGGAGCATGAGCAAGCGCGGGAGCAGTTCGGGATCGGAGCGTGTGGTCAAGGCCTCGACCGCCGCCTCCAGGGGTCCGTCGAGCTGACGGTAGCCACCTTCTCGGCATGGAGATCCTGGCGGCGTCATGCAGCCTGTGTCGGCGTTGGTGTTCGGGGTGATGTCGAGTGTGGGGAGCCGGGCAGCCAGAAGCCGCACTAGGTGTTTCATTTCGTCAAGTGACGCTGAGGTGCCGATGGCTAGTGGGCAGATCAGGTGTCGGCCACCGCTGCTGGATCGGTCGGTGACTACGACGCCGCCGCAGTCAGTGAGCCATTCGGCGGCGCGGGCCACGTCCGCGGCCACGGCCGCGGGCCCATGCAGCTTGGCATCGAAGTCCAACCACAGAGTCTGGGTACGGCGCTGCGAGTAGAGGTAGACAGCGGCTGGCCGGCTCGGCAGTCGCTCGCAGTGTTTGGTTGTGTCGCTGAACTTTCCCGTATCAGGGTTCCACAGACGCATCCGGTTGCGACCAGGCGCAGCCAGGAGTCGTGCGAGCCGATTCCACACGAGTTCCGGTGCGCAGGCCGGCCGCGTGCGATCGGCGGGGGATACCGCCGTTGTCACGGGCTGGTCGTGGAAGAAGGGTGCGGGCAGGGCTGCTTCGGCCGAACTGCTCGCGCCAACGTTGCATTGGGATGTCGTTCATTGCGGCTCACAAGGGCGTCCTCTATCCTGGAGCCAGCCTTAGGTGGCTGGCCCCAAAATCGGTCTCAGGCAATTCGGTTGTTACGGGTCTCTGAACGGAAGTTGGCGCTTCAGTTCAGGTTCGGATATCCCCGCTTCGGCGGGGATTTCCGGTTTCTGACCCTGCTTCGTCGTAGGCTGCGGTGCAGCGCCTGACGCGTCAGTGAAGTGCTAGGTCTGTCTCCTTACGCTGGTGTTGACGCCGAGTTTTTCATGAGACGCCGGTTAAACCGGTCAGACACGCTGGTCATGCCCGTTGTTTGTCGAGCGGATGCCCATCAATGGCCTTCCTTCCAGTTCCTCGCCCGGCTTTGCAGGCTCCTGCGCGTCGTGTCAGCCGACGGCAACAAACAAGCTGCAGGGCAGCCCCGCGGTCCGAACTTCACCGCGGGTACGCCCGGAAACGTGTGACGTCGGCGGTGTCTGGCCGATACGCCGCGGGTCGTCAGCTGACACAGCGAGTGGAGTCCCGAGCAGCGCGATGAAGTCCCATGTGACCTGCTGGAATGCGCGTCCCTGGCCAGCACATCGGACGCGTCCGCTGCGGTACCTCCGCCACCACCGGCCCGATGAAGCCCTGATCCGCCGGCCGCGGTGGGCGAGCCTGGGATCACTATCCGGGCGGGCACCCTGCCCGGTGCCCAGTTTCGTGTGTAGGTCCTGCGCTGGTGATGTGGCATTTGGATGCTTGAACGCCCTTTCGATCCGAAGGCGACATACCCTGTAGTTACTTCTCGCGCTGTAAGAACTTCTCAAGCGGTTCCTTGCGTCCGATGGGACGTACAGTACACAATAGAGCAGTTCGTGAACACTTTAAGCACATACACGCACGGTTCAGGAGAGGCGAAGCGATGAGCAGCACCCAGAAGATCAGCTTGGACCCCCAGGCTGCGGCAGCGCTGGCTGACCGCTACGACCGCTACGCCGAGGAGTTGGAACAGTACGTGGCCTCGACCCAACCCGACATGACGCAACTGAGCACCCAATTGGGGCCGATCTACGCGGCGTTCATTCAGGCCAAGGCGTTCGAGACGACCGAGCGTGCCCTCGGCTACGAGCGAGTCATCGCTCAATACCGCGCTCACGCGCAGAAGTTGCGCAACCACCGCAGTGGGTTCGAGATGGGCGACGACGAGACCGCCCGCGCCATCGACGCCGCGGTACAACTCTGACATCGTGCGATGGGTATCGGCGTGACGGACGCGGGACAGGGTGGGCATGGTTGACATTTCGTTCGATCCCACCGCCCTGGTTGCCCACGGCCGCGACTTGGCCAATGACGCGGCCAGCCATCCTCCGTCGTGCACGGGGTGCCAGCCGGCAGCCCCCGACGAAGTGTCTACGGCGGTGGCCGCGTCGTTTACTGCGTGGGCCACAGCATTGGAGTTGCTCGTCGGCCAGTCGGTGGCGCACCGGGTGGCCGGCGGTCTGGCAGTCTCGGCGACCGGTGTGGGGTTGGACCAAGGCGACACCGAGGCCGCCGCGGTGATCTCCAGCTATGGGCAGGCACCGCAATCCTCACCAGCTCCCGTGCTTCCCACCGCCGGTACGCAAGCGCCGCCGCTGCCGGTGGCTCCGGCGGTGCCTGCGGTTCCGGCGCCGATGCCGGCGGAAACATGGTCCTCATTCATCCACGGCGGTCCGGGCTCGGAGCCACTACGGACATTGGCTGCCCAGTTCCGCACCGCCGCAAGTGAGTTAGAGAAGCAAGCCGGCGAAACTGAACGGGCCGCCCGAGGTGTCGATGCGAACTGGAACAACGGGGATCAACCCGCCGGGCGTAATCTCGCTACTCATGCGTCGTGGCTGACCGGTGCGGCAAGCTACGCCAAAACGCTGGCCACATCGGCAGACTCGGCGGCGAACACCGTCGATAACGCCCGGACCGCGACCCCGACACCGGAGACATTTCGGACACTGCGCCGCGAGTACCAGACAGCGCTACAGAAGTTCAATGCCAGTGGTGGAGCCGTCAGTGAACCGTTGGTCATCGCGAAGACCAACATGTCCGCAGCGCAGGCCGAAGCCCTGGCCGCCCAGACCAGCTATGCCACCGCGGCCAATGTCGATACGGGTACCGTTCCCGCGCCACCGCCCGCACCACCGCCGATCGTTGGAGAAGCACCGGGGGGCGAGAACCCTGAGCATCCCAAAGAGTCCACCGACAAAGCCGATGATCGGCAGCAGGACGACGATCCAGAACAGATCGAGAAGATCAAGGAGGGTCCTGCGGCCAACAAGGCAGGGACCGATGGCGACTCGACCATGAACGCCGAAACCGACTCGTTTGCACCCTCACCAGGAGAAGTCGCCGCGCTGGACGGCGAAGCTCCCAGTGATCCGGCCGCTGCTAGCCGCGCGATGGCGCCGGCTTCCGATGCCACCGCCGGGACCGCCGGTGCGGTCCTGGGCAGCATCCTGGGCACGGTGGGACAAGCGGCGGGAAGTACGTCGGGAATGATGCCCGGCGGCGGGGGAGGGTCCCCGTTGTCGGCGCTGTCAGGACTTTCAAGTATTCCGGGCATGGGTGGCTTCCCCGGTACCGGTGGCACCGACATGGGGACCCCGGAGGACCTGGGCTTTGATGACCTCAGCCCAGACGAGTGGGGCACGACGCCGGCCAGCAGCGGCGGGGGAGGTGGCTCGGGCGGGTTGCCCGCCGGCGGTCCGTCAAGCTCAGTGTCGGCCGCCGCACCCGGTGCAGGCGTTCCTGCCCCCACTGCCCCTTCCCCGCCCCCCTCAGCAGCAGCTGCGCCGACAGGCCGCGTTGGCGGGCCGATGGGCGGCATGATCCCGCCGATGATGGGCGGCATGGGCGCCAATAACTCTGGCGAGCGAGATACAGACCTGCACCCCGACAAGCGTGTCGTACATCGCGAACACGTCAACACTGAACCGGTGTTCGGGGAGCTGGAGCAACTGCGGAAGCGTCCTGGGCGGCGGAAGTCGACCAAGACTCAGGAGGAGACCGATGGCGACACCGATTAATCAGGCCGCTGAAGCGGCGTTAGCGCCGCTGAACAAGATGCTCGACGCGATTTATGCGTGGGACGAAGAAACGGACGTGTTCCTGTCCAGCACCGACGACGATGACGACATCATCGTCGTCCACGACTCCCGAGGTCGTCTCATCGACCTCGATGTTCGCGAAGGGCTCCAACAAGAACTGACCATCCAGGAACTCAACGAGCAGATCAGCGACGCGCTGGCCTCTAACGCTCGCCGGGCCGCTGACGGCATCGACGCCATCTCCGAAAAACTGTTCGCCGAATGCGCCAAGATCGCCTCACCGGAACTGCTCAAGCATCCCGTGGCCGACCAACTCGCTCAGGCGCTCAAGAGCCCGAACAGCGAACGGAGACAATAGAAATGCCAGCCGTACCTTCCTCCTCGGGCCAATCAGCCGACAACATCGAGGTGAAGCCGCAGCAACTGGCCGCTGACGGTGCGAATACCGTTGCCGAAGCCGGCAGCGTTGCCGCCTCCACAGCAGGCACGATGGTCGGGGCGGCGTCTACCGCTTCCGGTGTTGCGCCTAACGCGGTGTGCGTGGCGATCACTACAGCCATGAGTCCCTGGCCGGCCCAACGGGCGCTTTGGGAGAGTCAAGCCGCGGAGCTCGCCAGCCAGACTGCGGCCACCGACTCCACCTGTGCTGCAACGACGGAGGCCCAGGACGAACAGAACGGCGCCGATATCGCTGCCTCCGTGGCCGGCCCTCCCGTCTATTCGGTATGAGCGGCGTTTCAACCAGGGTGTCGCGCTCCAGCAGTACGCTTTAGACCACCACCCCAGACCCAGGAGATAACGATGAGCCACCCCATCACCACCGGGCCCGGCGGGGGGCCAACATACGGGCCGGGCTACCAGCCCGCCGCTGACAGGACGCACTACCAACCGCTCCCCTCATACGGAGTAGCCCCTCCACCACCACAGCGACGCGGTGTACTCATCGCTGCCATAGCCGCAACCGCACTGCTCTCTGCCGGGATCGGTGCCGCGGTGGGAACGGTCATAGCCAGATCATCGACGCCGGATACTTCCGTGGCGGCACCGGCCGCACCGACTCCGGGCACGGCGACAGATGCTGGCACCAGCACTCACGCGCAAGACGTCGCACTGTGCACACGCTACGCGATCGTCAACAGCGCCATTCCAAAGCCGTACGACAATGCGATGGACATTTTGCCCGCGGCGGCTGCTTTGCAGACGTCGTTAAAGGACTACACAGGGGCGAGCCAGCCTGTGCGGCAAGCAATTTCAGATGTTGTGTCCGCGTACTACGCGCGTATGGCGGTCTTCGGGCGCGTCCCACAAGAAGGCTTGGCTGAACCGCCTCCCGACGACAGGGAGGCTGCACAGGCGGCATACGACCGAGCCTGGGAAGTTTGCGGATTCGAATGAGGGCTGACGTACCGGGGAGCGGCGTATGGCTGCGATAGGTGGGGCGGGCGATATTCAGCGCCCCCCCGGTGCTGCCGCTGAGATGGCGATCGGTGAGTACTGGCCTGATATCAGCGAGACCGCCATTCAGGACGTCGCCGAGGAACAGCGGGCCGCCGCTACACGCTTTTCCACCTACGGTGAGACCCTGCACCAAAAGGTCATCAAGAGCCCCGACCTCTTAGAGGGGCAAAGTGGCATCGCGCGGGTTCAACGGCTCAAGAAGATGCGCAACCACGCCTACGACGCCTCTGACCAACTTGAGTCCACAGCCGTCACCGCCGAGTCCTACAAGAGCACCGTGGTCGGCCTCAAAATGGACCTCGCACGCATCGGTGATGCCGCCCAAGAAGCCTGGGAGAGCGCACAAAAGAGCAAGGCGGCGTTTTCTGTTGCTCCGTACAAAGCCGAGGCCGCTACCGTCTTCAGCACCGCACTCGGAGACATCGCGAGTGCACCAGCCCCCTTGCCCGGACCCGTAGAAGATGGCTCAGCCACCCCAGTCGATCACAAGACCCAGGGGCACGAACGAACTACCGAAAAAGAAGACACGGGTGCCGAGGAGAAGGCAAACACGCCAGACGAATCCGCAACGGGACAAGTCCACAAGAACGTCTCCCAGGCCACGCAGATGGACGGCAGCGCACTCGACATAGAGAGCAGCGGCCAATCCCATGCGCCGACGTCGGAGGCACCTGCTCAAACTGTTCCCGATCCTGCAGTAGCTGCAATGTCGCCGGTTCTGGGTGCACCGACGACCGGTTCACCCGGCATGCCGACCTCGGGAGCATCGTCTGCGGGGAGCGGCCTGGGGGCGATACGGCCACCGCAGATGCCGTCGGGCCTGAACGCGCTAAGCGGGAGTTCGTTGAAGGATGCGGCGACGGTTCCGGCGTCGTCGATGTCGGAGGCATTTAGCACTAGTAGTCCGTTGTCGAGTGCTGCGAGCAGCTTTCAGTCGGGTCTGGCATCGGGTATGGGTGCCTCCGGTGCTGTCTCTCCGACGACAACTCCTCCGTTGGAGAAGTTCGCTGCGCAGCATCCTTCGGTGGCTTCTGTTGGGGCGCCGGGTCCGCAGGGTCCGGTGCTCCCCGCTCAGGCGACGACGGCGCCTGCACCGAGCGCTCCACCTCATGTCGGCGGTGGTGGTGGCGGCATGGCGCCGATGGTGCCACCGGCCGGTGGCGGCGGCGGGTTGGCTCCCTACGTGCCGCCCGGCGGGGGCGGCGCGGCGGTGCCGCCGGCTGGCGCGGGCACGGTGCCGTCTGCCGCTCAGTCTGCACCGCCGGCGGTCGCCCAGCCGTCTCAGCAGGGTGGGGGCGGCGGGGCGCCGCTGGTGGCTGGCAGTTCCGGGGCAGGTGTTGGCGCAGTCTTGCCGGAAGCGGAGCCGAGCGCTGAATTGGTGATGGCGCGGCGGGTGTTGGACGGATTGGTGCGCGGCACTGAGGTCCGCGAGGACTTGCTCAATGGCGGTTTCGTGCAGTGGGCAGTGTCGGTAGTGCAGCTGCCGTCGGGGCCTTCGGTGTCAATTGCATCGAGTGCAGGGGGTGGCGCGTATGTGCCGCCCGGAGTCTTCATTCCCAACTCGGCGCATCTGGCGGTTTTCGATGAGTTGTTGCCGCAGAGCTGGGCGAGCCGGTTCATGGGGGTTGAGCAGCCGACGGCGGTGTTGGCGGCTCACGCCGAGGAACTGTCTCGGCACGTTCCGGGCGCACGTTGGTCTGCATTGGTGACGACGGAGTTGGGAGTTGCCCGTCCGGCGGGCTGGCCAGAGTTCGAGACTGTTCGCGCCGTGGACATTCTGCATACTCCGGGAGAAGCTCCAGGTGTGGGCGGCGGTTACGTGCATCGGTTGATGACGGTGGATGTGCCGGCCTGGCAGAAGGTGCAAACCGTGCTCCAGCAGGGGCTGGGTTTGCAGGCTGCTGGGACGATCACCGAGGGCGTCTTGGCTGCCGCGGCCGCGACTCATAGTCCAATGACGGGCGTGCACGGCCAGGTCAGGTTGATCGAGCAGTACGACGTCGATCATGTGCTGGAGCCGTTGCGCAGTAGGGCAGCGGTGGACTGGGATGCCCATCATCACAACGTGCTGAAGCGCCACAACTCGGCGGTTTTGCACCCGAGTATGGCCGGGGCAGTACTCGACGCTGACGATTCGGAGGTGTCGCAGGCTTCACGCCAGGTCTACGCGCACTTCTACCGTGCAGGTCTGATGATCGAATTACTCCGGTGTTGGCGGGAGCAGCCCCCGTCGCTCCCCGACATCGTGTATTGCGCGAAGATCGCCGGCTTCGGCCACGTGGTCGATGCCGTGTTGGCACCGCCCCAGCAGCAGCGGTGAGCCCGTTCCCAGATATGGCCAACTCGGCCGACGGACTACCGGCACGCTCCGAGGACGGTGTTCTTCTCCGGCGCAACCGCGACCGCGTTCGCAGGCTTGGCCAGGACTGCCTGGATGTGCCTCCACTGCTGTCATGCAGATTCCGTCCCTGAGTCACGTCGTTTCCTCGAGGCAGTACCAACGGCTGCTGCCCCTGAACTGGGCAAACGCCACTTCCGTGGATGAAATGACAACGCGGATGAGAAGGTGACACCGGATCTGAGACCCTCTAACAACGGCGAACCCGCAGCAAATTGACTGAAGTGTTCACGAAGTGCGTCACGGACTGACTCATCATGTATATTGTGTCTATCAGCACGCGGGTCGGGTGACTTGGGTGTCGGTGTGGAAGGGGAACCGTGACTGAGCAACAGGCGTCAGGAGCTGAGACGGTCGATGATCTCGCCGCGCGGGTTGCAGCAACGGCGATCTCGGCGAAGCGCACCGTGTTTGTGCAAGTTAACGCACTTGGGTTCGTGTGTGGCGTGGTTTTGAAGCCCGAGGCACGCAATTGGGATGCGGTGACGCTGAATAACCGTGTCCGCAAGGTGGCTGCGGTGGCACACGATCGCTACCTGGCCAACCTGGGTATCGAGGGGATGTATCCGACGCTTGACGCGGTAGCTGCCGACGAGCGTGCATTGGCCTTCTAGCTACGAGGAGTAGTTGCATGTCGTGGGACATTGTCGGCAAAGCCGTCGAGACGGTTATCTCGAACGCCATCGGTGGAATCATCCGGCTCGGTCCGTTGCTGACGGTGCCGTCGTTGCCGGCTTCGTCGGGACCAGGACAGTCGGGCGGGGCTGATAGCCCGCCGCCTCCGCCAGCGCCGCCAGCGGAGGCCGAAGGGCCGGCGGCCGAGGCCGCCAAAGAGGAAGCCCGGCGGATGGGCGAGATGCTGGAGCAGTTGGTCGAACTCGACAACGCCGGGATCAGCGTTGAAGACGTGGCCGCTGCCGGGGAGGCCGGGCGCAAGGAGCTTGAGGATATTCGCGCCGATGTGAACGCCAAGATCACCGAGATGAAGGCCGACGGTTCGCTGTACACAGTGGAGGGCCAGAAGGCGTTGATGGAGTTCATCAAGACGCGCCTTGAGGAGGCCAAGGACATCATCGAGAAGGCCGCTGCGGATTCCGAGGACAAGGCTGCCGCGGCTGAACAGAATGGCAATAACTACGGTGGTGTGGGCACCCCTGTCGATG
>Ga0265293_10004094_pt1 | contig 26159 bp, 28 predicted proteins | sample Munlanlewell138R_FD_192505 | JGI IMG/M metagenome (GOLD analysis project Ga0265293, IMG submission 192505) | Leachate microbial communities from a municipal landfill in Southern Ontario, Canada - Leachate well 138R | ecosystem: Engineered > Solid waste > Landfill > Unclassified | place: Canada...
TTGCCGCATAGCCGCCTTGAGGAGATCGAACATACCGATAGGAGCGCTCGTCCCCTCCGATATCCGGTCACGGGTAACGCTCGCGACCCAGTTATCGTGGTGGAGCGTGATTTCCCGTGTATCCTCAATGGAGACGATTTTCGCAAGCGGCGGGATGAAGTGAGCGACCGCGTTGAGCGATGTGGTCTTCCCCGATGCGGTGCCACCGATGAAGAGCAGACTTTTGTTGTTCTCGATCGCCATCCAGAAATAGGCCATCTGATCGACACCGAACGTGTTCGATTCTATCAGCTCGACAGGGGTAAACGGCTCTTCGCGGAACTTTCGGATCGTAAACGACGTACCTCGCGTGGTGATCTCATCCCCGAACGTGAGCTGTAGCCGGGATCCGTCCGGAAGGGTCGCATCCACAAGCGGGCTCCCGATCGAGACGTGTTTTCCCGAACGCTGGGCGAGCGTTATCCCAAGCGAGAGGAGCGCGGGCTCGTCGAACTCGATGTTCGTCCCGATGTTCCGATACCTCCGGTGGTAGAGGAAGATCGGAACACGGGTGCCATCGCATGATATATCCTCGATCCAGGGATCGTTCATCAGTGCATCGATACGAGACCAGCCGAGGAAGTTGCGCCTGAGGTAATACTGGAGTTTGAAGAGAGAAGTCTCCTCAAGGGATAACCCGTACTCGGTAAGAAGCGCCTGCATCTTTCGGGAGAGGACGATCTGTGGGTCGGAATCCATGTCATGGTCATCCAGGATCAGGACATCGCGGAGGTCTTCAAAGAGCCGCTCAAGGAGTTCGTACTCAAACTCAGAGAGTATCGGCTCGAAAAGAAGATATTCAGCGAGATAGGTCTGCGTGTTCTGGGCGATCACGACAAGCGAGAGACCTTCGGTGACCCAGTAGCTGTCGATCTCCTGGTAGTGGGGAGGGACTTCCGCGACAACGAGGGGGCCGTGTTCGGCGAGGTCGTACTCGTCGGGGAGGTCTTCATACTTCCGTGAGAAGCGCAATCGCCCGAGAATGCGGGAGAGACGTGGCCGGGCACCACCAGATGTATCCGTTCCGCCGGCAGAACCCTGGCCCTTCCCAATACGTTCTCTGATGGCCATGCTTGACTCAACCTCCCGGGTTTTGCTGCAGCCCTCCGGCGATCCATCGATACCCGGGTAGATGCATTTAGATCATACGAGATGTGGCGGGCTGCGCTTATTAATCTACTTTTTTTTAGATCCGGGGATGAACATCCAGCAGAGATTTATTTTCTGTCACAATGCCTCACTTGAGAGGAAGAACCAGAACGCTTTAACCGGTGGCTCCTTATATTAAGATATACTTATGCGTGATCGTCTTCGACAACGGATGCCGACCGGCATCGCCTCGCTCGACCCGGTGCTGGACGGTGGTGTCCCGACGGGATCGGTGGTGCTCCTTCTCGGGGAGCCGGGCGCCGGTAGTGTCGAGTTTGTGCAGACGTCGATCATCCGCCTCCTGGCGCTGAGGCGGGGTGGGGCGGGCGGAGAGCACCGCCTCCTCCCGGACGAGATATCATATGTGACGCTCACCCGGATGCGGGAGGATATCCTCCAGGAGATGGTCCTCTCGTTCAACCCCGAGATCTACGACCACCTTGCAGAAGAGGTCGCTTTCCACGATCTCTCGGAGATCTACTTTGATGCAAGCATCGTCCCCCCGGGCTGGTACGGGGGAGGGAACATCGTCGAGCGGTTGCAGAAGAAGCAGCGCAGTGAGAGAGGCGATGTCCTCGCAGAGATCGCCAGGGTTCTCGGCAAGGTACCGGAGAACAGCCTGATCATCGTGGACTCGCTGACGGATATCGCCCCGCCGCTCGCAGAGGGAGAGGGGTGGCATGCATTCATCGCTCTCCTGCGCGGGCTGCAACGGGTATCGAAACGCTGGAAGACCACCATCTACCTCCTGCTCACATCCGGTATACTGGAGCAGTCCAGAGAGATCGAGATCATCGATAGCGTCGATGCCGCTATCTTCTTTCGCTGGGAGGACACCGGCGCACAGCGCCGGCAACGAGTCATGTATTTTGAGAAATTCCAGGGCGTGATGCCCTACCTTGAGGATAAGAACCTGGTGAAGTTCGCAGCGAAGATATCGGCGGCAGGAGGATTTGAGGTGCAGAATATACGGGTGATCATATGATGAGAGAACGGGTGAAGTTCGGCGTCGAGGGGCTGGATGCGATGCTCTCGGGGGGCCTCCCCCGGGAGAGCATCTGTGCGATCATCGGCACATACGGGACAGGGAAGACGACATTTGCTCTCCAGTTCGCATATGAAGGGCTCTCGCGCGGCGAGAATGTTATCTACATCAGCCTTGAAGAGCGGGAGGAACTCCTCCGCGCCACCATGGCGCAGAAGGGGTGGGAGACGGAGGCGTTCGGCGACCGGTTCTATCTTCTCCGGCTGGACCCGACCGACTTCAACCTCGCGATCAGCAGCATCAAGAGCGAACTTCCCCAGCTCATCGAGAGCGTCGGGGCATCGCGGGTCATCATCGACCCGATATCGCTCTTTGAGGGGCTCTTCCTGGATGAAGCGGCCCGGCGACAGGAGGTATTCAGGTTCATCGAGGTGATGCGTGACGAGAACTGCACGCTCGTATTGACAAGCGAGACCGATACGTCAAACCCGGATGGGAGCAGGTACGGCCTCATCGAGTACCTGGCAGATACGGTGATCCTCCTGCGCTACATCCGGTCGGAGAAGCTCACCGAGGTGCACCTCGCCCTCGAGGTCGTGAAGATGCGCCGCTCGCCCCACTCCCGGGAGATAAAGCCTTTCGAGATCCTGGAGAACCAGATCATGGTCTACTCTGAAGCGAGCCTGTTTTAGAGAGAAAAAAGAGGGGCGGGATGCCACTTATCAGAGCGTGATCCCAAAGATATGGAGCAGGACGATGACCAGGGCACCCGGGAGTCCGCCGAGGGCACATATGATAACCGTCACAAGGTTGATCTGGACGTCGGGGACGCCGAATAACCCCGATAGAACGTCAAAGGTGTTCAGGAGCCAGAGCGTGACGAGTCCGGCGATGGCGTTGATGAGGAGGGTCGTGGCCTTCTTCATGAGGTAGTATATCGCCGCCGCTATCGCCACTGCCACGAGAATTGCGATGAGCGCTTCCATCATTATTTACCAATTATCTGCTGGTTATTTAAGCGTATTGATGGAAGAGTCAGCCGCCCTATCCTTCGATCGTCCATTCCGAACCCCTCGATCTCACGGAGCATCTCAAAGACGTTTCCTGCAAGCATCGCGGTCCGGAGGGGGCGCGTCGCCTCCCCGTCCTCTATCCAGAAGGGGTTTGATATCTCCACCGAGAAGTCACCGGAGAATGGGTTTGCGGTGTGCGCACCGACGACCGAGTGGACTGAGATCGCTCGCCCGTAGCCCATATCCGATCTCCGCAGCCCGTCGATGACGAGATTATGGACCCCGATGCCAGGCTCCCCGGCCCCTTCGCGCACAGCGCTTCCCGTGCTCTCTTCGCCGTAGCGGTAGCCGGTCCTGAGATCGTAGGCGAATCGCTCAAGCACACCCTGATCCACGAATACCAGGTTCTCTGTGGGGACACCGTCTCCATCCCAGGCGGTGCTCCCCCTGCCGGGGGAATGGGGGTCGTCGTAGACCCTGAGGGTCTCGTCAAAGACCTGATCCCCGAGTTTATCGGCGAGGAACGACCGGCCTGCCTTCACGTTCCGGCCGGAGAGCGCCGGGATGAGGATATTTCCTATGAGGCTTGCGGCGGCGATGGGGGAGAGGATGACGTCGTAGCGCCCGGTATCGACCCTGTCGCCACCGAGGGAGCGGTAGGCAAGCGAAGCCGCCGCTTCCCCGACCGCCCGTGGGTCGATATCGGCGAGGAACGGGGAAGCGTCGAACTCATAGCCCGTGGACTGTTCCCGTATCGCCTCAAGGGAGGCCGCCGCGATCGTTCTCTCCATGCTGTATGCGACACCGTTTGTATTTGCAAGCTCCCGGTGTGATCGGCCGAGGTCGACCCCGCCGCCGATGATATCCACCGGGTGTTCCGCCGCGCCGGCGAGGAGGTCTTCGACCATGCCAGCCGCATTCCCGATATCTACAGCGAGATCCAGGTCCGCCGAGGGTGCAGAGAACATCGCCGTATCCGGGACCGGAAGCCCGCCCCACTCCTGTGCCGTGGCGATCCTCCCGCTCGCAAGCGCCGCATCGAGGCACTCCATCCAGCGGTCAGGGTCGCCGGTGCTTGAGAATCCTATCCGTCCATCCTTGATGGTCCGGATGGTCATACTCCAGGACTCCGATTCCTCGGCGGTTCCGAGGATCCCCTTCTTGATCCCGGCGCTGACGCTCCGGCCACGGATGCAGAAGGCCTCGACCTCGTCGGCCCGCCGCTCGCCCTCCTGGAGGACTTTCTCGATAAGACCCTCTCTGTTCATTCGCCCCGCCCTCCAATCATCGCTCCATCAAGCAGGAGGTGCGGTGCGCCGTCACTCACCGGCACGGTCTGCCCTCCTTTGCCACAGTATCCCGGGCTCATCCTTCGATCGTCCCCGATAAGGGTGATGTCGTGGAGCGTCGAGAGGATCTCGCCCGAGAGTGAGACATCCCTGACCATACCGGTCGCTTCCCCGCCCTCGATCAGGTAGCCGTACTCGGCGTTGAACTGAAACACCCCCCGGCCGGGGTCGACCTGGCCGCCCCGGGAGCCTATCAGCAGGATACCATCTCTGCATTCGGCCATGATCTCATCGTACGTCGCATCCCCGTTCTCGATGAAGGTGTTGCTCATCCGGACTATCGGGGGCGCACCGTGCTCGGCGCGGGCGTGGCCGGGAACACCGTCCCCGACCGCCGCGAGAGTCTCACGGTTGTGGAGGAAGGATGTGAGGATACCGTCACGGATGATCTCGGTCCGCCGGACCGCCACCCCCTCTGCATCCACGGGGATGAACCCGAACTCGTGGAGAGAGGGGTCGTCCACGATCACGAGCCCCGATCGTCCGATCTGCTCGCCGATCTTCCCCGCGAGGACCGATGCGCCCTCGCGGACGAGGTCGCCCTCACTCGCGTGGCCGACGGCCTCGTGGGTGAAGACCCCCGCGAGTTCAGGGTCGAGCACGGCGCGCATCGCCCCGCCCTTTGCGAGTTTTGCATCCAGGAGCGAGACAGCGACCTCGCCGGCCTTCTGGCCGAGATCCTGCTTACCCCGGAGGTTAAACCCGGTGGTGATATGGTCGCGCTCGCTCCCCATCTGCATCACACCGTTTCGGGAGGCTATCGCGAGGACCGAGAACCCGGACCTGACCGCCTCGTACGAGAACTCGTTCCCGCCCGAGTCGAGGAACCGGACCGAGTCGATCCCCTCGGTGTAGCGGGCCCGGGTGTTCGCCACCTCAGGGATCCGCGCTACGCTCTCGATCCCGGCGAGCAACCGGGTCTTCTCCTCGAGGTCGATCTCCCGGGGATCCTCCGCGAGCGGCGGAACCGGGAGGAGTGCGCGCGGTGCATCGGCGAGGTCTATCTGGTCATGGGTGACCACGGCCAGGCGCGTCGCAGCCTCGACGAGGGCGTCTACCTCGCGCCTCGAGTCTATGTCAACGTGGTCACGGGTGAGGATGCCCCAGCCCTTCGGTCCGAGTGCCCTGACCACGGTCCGGTCAAAATATGAGGTGCCTGCCGACTCGATCACGCCGTTATCGATATCGATCAGGGTGGCTTCACCCTGCACGCACCGTATATCATAATATCTTGTTTCTGTCATAGGACAATCAGGTCACAGAGCGCCCGACGGTCGAGTCAAACATGCCGGTCGTCGGGTTGACAGCCATCTTCCGGATCTTTGCGAAGAACCCCTCACGGTTCTCAGGTATGAGGGCGTTCTGGAGAACCTCCTCGATGTGGTCGACCGGGATGACCTCGACCATCGTGCGGTAGCGCTCCTCAATGAGGACATCATCGAGGTTCGACCGCGGTATGATCACCTTCTTGATCCCGGCCTTTGCAGCGGCCTCGATCTTGTAGGTGACGCCGCCTATCGGGAGGACGTCACCCCGGACCGAGAGCGATCCCGTCATAGCGACGTCCTGGCGCACCGGTATATCCTCAATAGCGCTTATGACCGCTGTAGCGACGGTCACGGAGGCCGAGTCGCCCTCGACGCCGCCGTAGGTTCCGATGAACTGGATATGGATATCGATGTTCCTGATATCTTTGCCCGTGAACTTCTTGATCAGGGCGCTGACGTTCGTTATCGATTCTTTGGCGATGTCCTTGAGCATGCCGGTCGCGATCACCGTGCCGTTCGCACCCTGGCTCGGTGTCACCTCCGCCATCACCGGGAGAACCGAACCTGAATCACTCCCCATAACAGCAAGCCCGTTCACCCGCCCGACCTGGGCGCCCTCAACCACAGTTATGTCGTAGTCGCGGCTCCGGCGTATGTACTCATCCGATATCTGGTCCTCGATCGAGCGAGCGGTCGCCTTTGCGGTGATGACATGCTTTGCCGTGGTGAAGTCCGCACCCTCCTGCCGGGCGAGATCCCCCGCCACCCGGATAAGTCCACCCATATCACGGAGCTTCAGGGTCAGGTGACCCTTCCGGTTCGAGCGCCGCCGGGCCTCGCGGAGAACCTCAAGCATGGCGTCCCGGTCAAAGTGCGGGATCTTTCCGTCGTTTGTGACCTCCTGGGCGATGAACCTGATAAATTTCCGACGGTTCTCGGAGGTATCCTCCATCGTCTCCTGCATGTAGACCTCGTAGCCGTAGCCCCGGATACGCGACCGGAGTGCCGGATGCATACCCTGGATGGCGTCGAGGTTGCCCGCCGCGATCATGACAAACTGGCAGGGGACCGGTTCGGTCCTGACCATCGCGCCGCTTGAGCGTTCGCTCTGGCCGGTTATCGGGAAGCTGCCTTCCTGAAGCGCGGTCAGCAGGTTCTGCTGGGAGTGCGGGGTGAGGGTGTTGATCTCATCGATGAAGAGGACGCCCCCGTGCGCCCGGTGGACGGCACCGCTCTCGACACGATCATGAGATGGGGTCTCAAGACCCCCGCTCTGGAAGGGGTCGTGCCGGACATCGCCGAGCAGGGCGCCTGCATGTGATCCGGTGGCATCGACAAACGGCGCGGGGGTGTTCGGATCATGCGTGACCAGGAGTTTTGGGACCATCGTCTCCTCACGGGGCGTCGAGTACTTCAGCGCCATGAAGACGAATGCGGCGGCGATGATGCCCATGAGCCACTGGGATGCGAGGATCGCATAACCGATTATGCCCAGGATAAGGAGCATGATAAGGGTGCTCCGCATCTGGATCTTCTTCCTCGCCTCCATCTTATGGGCGCCGACGATCTGCTTGCCGCGACCGGCCGGCACGGTCCTGATTATCGGGTTATTGTTATCCTCGGAGTTCGGGTAGACCAGAATGTCCTGCAACTCCTCCTTCGGGAGTAGTTCAGCCATGGCCTTTGCCAGCATCGACTTACCGGTTCCGGGGCTGCCGATCATCATAACGTGCCTGCGCTGGACCGCGGCCTTCCTGATCACCTCAACGGCATGTTCCTGTCCGATAACCTGATCGATGAGATTCGGAGGTACATCGATATCTGACGATGCGCTCAGCTCAAGACCGGCGAGATCGTCAATATCCGCCAGCTCGCCATTCGTGAGCTCAATATCTGGAATTTCTTTAGAAGTCGTTGAATCCATCGTCGGGTTTACCTCTTTGTTGCACTGGTACTTATATAATTTATTCATGCTCGTTCAAATACTTTCTACCAAAGGTGTTCTATGAGAGTAATCAGCACGGAACGATCCCAGGTTCTGGCAGCCCGGGTTTCAGAAAAGTTGGGAGTTCCTCTTGCGAAGACAAGATTTTCCCGGTTTCCTGATGGAGAGATCTACCTCAGGTGCGAGGATCTGGATGATGAGACCCTGATCGTCAGTAGCATCACTGATAATGATATGCTTGTGCAGACTCTTCTTGCTATCGATGCCGCTGACGGATCGAGGAACACGCTGGTTATACCGTACCTCGGTTATGCCCGCCAGGACAGGAGGTTCGGGCCGGGTGAGCCGATCAGCGCCCGGGCGGTAGCACGAGCCCTCTCAAGCGGCATCGAACGGGTGATCGTGGTCGACGTCCACGACCCTGCTGTGCTGGACTACTTCGGCGTCCCGGCAACGGGAATCACCATCGCGCCTGCGATCGGGGGATATATCGGCGACCTCCACCTGAGAGAGCCCCTCGTCCTCGCCCCGGATGAGGGCGCGATCGGGTTTGCGTCCACTGTTGCGGCGGCCGGCGGATGGGACTGCGACTTCCTGCAAAAGACCCGCCTATCCGGCGAGGAGGTCAGGATCGCTCCAAAGGCCGTCGATGTCGCCGGGCGCGTGGTCGTGATTGTGGACGACATCATATCCACCGGGGGCACCCTCGCGACAGCCGCCAGCATGCTTCACGAACAGGGAGCAGCGTCCATCCACGCTGCCTGTGTCCACGGGGTGCTTGCGAGCGGCGCTTACATGCGCCTGAGGACCGCCGGGGTCTCCTCGGTCGTATCGAGTGACACCTACGAGAACGCCTCAAGCTTCATATCGGCCGCGAGCACGATCGCGACAGCGATCCAGGAAGATGTTTGTCGTTGATGGATCCTGCCTGGAAGGGGGAGGGCAGATACTCCGTGTGGCAATCGCGGCATCAGCGATATCCGCGACTCCGGTCACCGTCACCCGGATCCGGGAGAACCGGCCAAAGCCGGGACTCGCCCCCCAGCACATCGCTGCGGTCCGCGCGGTCGCCGGGACCTGTGATGCTGAGTGCGATGGTCTCCAACCCCGGAGCCGCGAGATCACGTTCACCCCAGGCCGGCTCCGGCGGGCCGACATCACGGTCGACCCCGGTACCGCCGGGAGTATCCCCCTCATCCTCCAGGCCTGGCTCCCGGTAGCCCTCCACGCCGGCGGGAGCATCGAGGTCCGGGGCGGCACCGAGGTTGCATGGAGCCCGACGATCGACTATCTTGAGTATGTCCTCACACCGGTGCTCCGCCGGGCAGGGGCCTCGATCGATATCGACGTACTCGACCGTGGCTACTACCCACGGGGAGGCGGGCGGGTGCGCGTCCGGGTGGAACCGGCCCGTCTCCGTCCGATCGCTATCCCGGAGGAGGAACCTGTGTGCGGGGTCATCTCCTGCTCCTCAAACCTCCCGGGGCATGTCACAGGACGCCAGGCCGCCGCGGCAAAGAACCTCCTTGAGCGTGATCTCAATGTCCCCTGCACCACCACACTCGACCACCGGGAGGGAGGGGCAGGGGTCGGGAGTTCCGTCACGGTATGGATGGGGGCGAAGGGTGCCGTCGCTCTCGGGAAGAGGGGGCTACCCGCCGAGAAGGTGGGCCGGATGGCCGCCCGGGGTCTGGTCGAGGAGTGCCGGGGTGGCGGCGCAGTCGATATCCACCTCGCCGACCAGCTCCTCATATACATCGCCTGCTACGGCGGGGAGTACACCACCCACACGCTCTCGACGCATGCAAAGACCGCCTGCTGGCTTCTCGCGGAGTTCGGGTATCCGGTCAGGTGCCGGGAGGGCGGTGTCGTGGAGTTCTCGGCATGACGCAGCTGGTCCTCGATGCTTCGGTCTTCTTCTCAGAGATACCGGTGGATGGGCCGGCATGGACCACCCCGTCGGTGGTGGAGGAACTCGGTGACCTTCACGCAAAATGCCGGTTTGAAGCGCTCGCTGCAACGGTCCTCCGGGTCCGGGAGCCGCGCGGAGAGGATCTGAACCGGGTGGATGCGGCCGCGCTCCAGACCGGGGATGCCGGGGTGCTCTCCCCGGCCGACCGGGATATACTCGCGCTCGCGCTGGAACTCGGCGCCGTCCTCATCACCGACGATTTCGCGGTCCAGAACGTGGCGCACCGTCTCAGTATAACGACCCGGAGCATCAGGCAACGGCCCGCCCGGGCGATCCGGTGGCGCTACCGGTGTAGCGGGTGCGGCCGCTACTGGCGGGAGCCGGGCGATTGTCCCGTCTGCGGTGCGGCAATTAAACGAAAAATTAAATAGATCGCCGGAAACCTCTCTTCCATGTCAGCGCTCGAAGACTTGATCACAAAGGCAAAGGCACTCCAGGCGGAGGGGCACACGCCGGGCCAGATCTCGGATGAACTGGGTCTCTCGATGGAGACGGTCACCTGGCTCCTCACCCAGCCAAAGGGTATGGAGGCGCCAAAGGACGTCCACATCGACTGGACGGCGGTCGGGAGCCACGGGGCACTGCTGGATGATATAGCGATGATGATGCTCAAACGCTTCTTCTACCTGGCAGAGGGGAAGAAGGTACTGAGTGCCGGGGATATGCTCGATACGGTCGTCGGTATCGCGCCGTCAGGGGTCCCGCTCGCCACCCTCATCGCCGCGGAGGAGGGATTGAAACTCGCGATCTACCTCCCGGCAAAGCACAGCCGGAGCGAGGCCCCCACCGGATCGCTCGCCGGCACATTCGCAACGATCACCGGGCAGCGCTGCATCATCATCGATGATGTCGTCACGACCGGGACGACACTCACCGAGACGATAGAGTTCCTGAGAGAGCATGGCGCCACGCCGGTGGCGGTCTGGTCACTCTTCGACAAGCGGGGTGTCCGGGAGGTCGGCGGTGTCCCGGTCTATTCGCTCTTCACGATATCGAGGCTGGGGTGAAGGAGAGCCTGCTACAGGCTCTCTCCGGGCAGACCACCGTGGTTCACGACCCCGGCAGAGGTCTCAGGCGCGCAGAGGAGAGCAGCAGACGAGCAGCCCACGCGGATCAACCGGGGAGAGCAGGAGAGGCCGGACCTATCGACTACTATATATAGAACCTCTGAACAAAACTAACGGACAAAGGAGGATTATACTATGCTTGCTGGACAGCCCATCATTATTTTACGGGACAATGTTGAGCGCACGCGCGGATTTGAGGCGCAGCGCTCAAATATCATGGCTACAAGGGCAATTGCAGCCGCCGTTCGGACAACACTCGGTCCCCGGGGAATGGACAAGATGCTGGTCAGCTCCAGCGGTGACGTGGTGATCACGAACGACGGGGCAACCATCCTGCACGAGATGTCGGTGCAACACCCCGGCGGAAAACTGGTCATTGAGGTCGCCGAGACCCAGGACGAGGAGGTCGGGGACGGCACCACGACCGCGATCGTGCTCCTCGGGTCGCTGATGGACGAGGCCGAGAAACTGCTCGCCCAGAAGATTCACCCCACGGTCATCGCGCAAGGTTACCAGCTCGGTATGGAGAAGGCCCTTGAGATCCTCGATGAACTGGCCATCGCGGTCGATTTCGATGATCGGGAGACCCTCATAAAGATCGCCGACACCGCGATGATCGGAAAGTCTGTCGAAGCGATCAAGGAGAAAGTCGCCGATATCACGGTAGACGCCGTGCAACAGGTCGCCACAAAGACCGATGCGGGCACCTACACCGTGGACGAGGGTGACATCAAGATCAAGAAGCAGGTCGGCGAGACGATGCACGACGCCGAGCTGATCAGGGGTGTCGTCATCGAGAAGAAGCGCGTCTTTGAGCAGATGCCGGCATCGATCACAGACGCAAAGGTGGCCCTGATCGCCCAGCCGCTTGAGGTCACAAAGACCCAGGTGAAGTCAAAGATCAAGATCACCTCATCCGAACAGATGAAGGCGTTCTCCGAGCAGGAACGCGAATCCCTCCGGAAACTCGCCGAACAGATCGTTGCCGCCGGTGCAAACGTCGTCCTCTGCCAGAAGGGGATCGCTGATGCGGTGCAGTACTACCTGGCCAGGAACGGCGTTTACGCTATCGAGGATGTAAAAGAGGCAGATATGAAGTTCGCCGCACGGGCGCTCTGCGGCACGATCGTCAACAAACCTGAGGAGCTCGATGAGGCGACGCTCGGTCACGCTGAAGAGGTCGGGGAACTTCCAAACACCGAGCTCACGGTCATATCCGGATGTGACAACCCGAAGGCTGTCACGATCCTTCTGCGGGGCACCTCCCAGCTCCTGATCGACGAGCTCGAGCGGGCGGTCTACGACGCGACCCGTGTCGTCCAGGATGCTGTTGAGGACGGCAAATTCGTCATCGGCGGAGGATCGGTGGAGATCGAACTTCAGATGCGCGTCCGCGATTACGCTGCAACCTTTGGAGGACGGGTCCAGCTCGCCATCGAAGCGTTCTCAAACGCTTTCGAAGTTGTCCCAAAGACTCTCGCGGAGAACTCCGGGTTTGACCCGATCGACAAGGTCGTCGCCCTGAAGAAGGCTCACGCTGACGGCAAGAAACATGCCGGGCTCAACGTCTTCACCGGCGAGGTCGTGGATATGCAGGAGGCAGGCGTCATCGAACCGCACCGGGTGAAGACCCAGGCGATCAAGAGCGGAACCGAGACGGCGATGCTCCTCGTCCGCGTCGATGACATGATGGTCACCCAGACCGGCGCCGGCCCGGCCGGCATGGAATAAGTTATCCGCGTGAGGCGGTCAGGAATATACTGACTTCCTCCTCTTCGATTTTTTTATCCTGCGGCAGGCTCTTCTTCTCATAAAAGATCAGGGCCGTATCCGGGTTGATCCCGAAAGAGAGCAGGGCGGTCTCGTAGGTATCGCCCGGCCCGCCCAGGTAGACCAGCATGGTATCATCGGGGATGAGGGTGAACCGACAGAGCATATCTCGATACCATTATAGCCGCGCAACCTAAATATTATGGGCCAGCTTGTGCCGAGGTAGTCTAGTCCGGGAAGGCGGTGGCCTCGAAAGCCACTGGTGTTCAACACCTCGGGAGTTCAAATCTCCCCCTCGGCGTTTTAGGATAAAAATTCCGGGGAATTACCCAGGAGTGCAAGGAAAATCAGTATAAGGTACTACAGCATCTGCTGGCGATTGGAGACACCAGGTGTATCGTTGCTTCGATGAGCTCGACGATGCTGTCATCATCCTCAACCAGGATAACATCGTCGCAGGGTTGAATCGATCGTTTCTGGAGATTTTTGGCACCGATCACGAAGCAGCCCACGGCACGGATCTCAAAGACTTTTTTCCCAGTCACATTGCACCGTATATCCTGGATGGAGAAGATTCCGCAGGCAGGATACTCAAAGCACTCCAGTGCCGGGAGGAGGTGTCCCACCTCGCCTGCCAGATGCAGACATCTTATGGCGGAGTGCGCTGGTTCTCGTTCTCATGCCGGGTGATGACCGGCGAGCCGTACACCGGTATGATGCTCGCCCGGTTCCGGGATAGTACCCCCGAGCGGCATGAGGGGGCGCGGAGCGCTTCAGATGCTATGGCACTGGCCAGGATCGAATCGATCTATGCTGGCATCGGGGAGCTCCTCCCGTACGGGATCTGGATCACTGAGGCGGACGGGACATCCCTCTACATATCTGCCTCGTTCCTCAACCTCACCGGGACGACACTTGAGGAATGCCAGCAAACCGGGTGGCCGGACTGTATGCACCTTGAGAATGCAGGTCCGGTGTTTGACGACTGGAAGCACTGCCTCAAGACCGGAGAACGGTGGGATCGCGAGCTCGTGGTCGCAGACCCCGGCGGGGGATACCGCACCATCCTCTCCCGGGGAGTCCCTGTCCGGGATGAGGATGGAGAGGTTGCTCTCTGGGCAGGGATCAACCTCGACATCACCGCAAGGAAACATGCAGAACATCTCACCACCATCCGGGCAGCACAACAGAGAGCTGTCGCGGATCTCGGCCAGCTCGCTCTTGCAGGGGCGGAACTCCCCGAGCTGATGGATGCCGCGGTCCGGGCGGTAGCGGAGCACCTCGATGTCGGGTATGCCAAAGTACTCCGGTATATCTCCGGTGAGGATGTGTTCCTGCTCGAAGCGGCGGTGGGGTTCGACGCCTCCCTGGCCGGCAACAGGATCGTGGAGGGAGGGATCGATTCCCAGGCAGGATACACGCTCCTCTCCCATGAACCGGTGATCGTCGAGGACCTTAGAACAGAAGTGCGGTTCAGCGGCCCCGATCTCCTCCGGGATGAAAAGATCATAAGCGGCATCAGTGTTATCATCCATGGGGAGGAGGCACCATATGGGGTGTTCGGTGCCCACACACAGAAATTCCGCAAGTTCACCAGAGATGATATCAACTTCATCCGGACAGTGGCAAACGTTCTTGCACAGGGTATCAAGAGAAAAGCGGCCGAAGAGGCGCTCGTGGCAAGCGAAGAGAAGTTTCGTGCGATCGCCCAGCGGAGCTTTGATATGATCTTCACCTGTTACCACGACAGGGGGATCACCTATATATCCCCGGCCGTGACCCGCATCCTCGGCTACACCCCGCAGGAGCTCACCGGGCAGAGGTGTCTCGCCCATGCCAGCCCGATGTCGTTCGTCACGTGGAGAGAGGCGCAGGAGAGGCTTAACCGGGGCGAACCGATCGAGGGGCTCGAGGTCGAGTTCCGCCGGAAGGACGGAACGGTGGCATATGTTGAACTGAATGAGTCCCCGATCGTGGAGCGCGGGAAGGTGGTCGGCGCCCAGGTGACCGGGAGGGATATCACCGAACGAAAGTTAGGTGAACAGATGCGCCGGCAGGCTTTCAAACAGATCGAGCGAAATATCGAGCAGTTCGCTGTCCTCGGCGACCATATCCGCCAGCCCCTGCAGGTGACCCTGGGAAGAGCGGAACTGCTGGACGATGAAGGGGCGGCAGAGGTCATCCGCGAGCAGGTCTGGCGGATCAACAACTACATCAAGCAGCTGGACCAGGGATGGGTGGAATCCCGAAAGATCCGCGAATATCTCCAGCGCCATGATATGGAGTGATCTCCGCCCGGGATCCCCGGGCGGAAAGGTCTACCTGTAGCGTCGGGTGGGGGGCCTCTCCGTGACCGAGCTTATTCCGAAGCTGTAGTCCAGTATCGCACCATGTCCGGCGATGACCGAACGGATCTCTTCAAGAACCCGCTCGGTCAGCACTCGCGCGTCACGCTCCTGGTCGGTGTCCATCTCGAGAAACCCGGTCAGTTCTACGTGAAACTTCTTCATGCCGTGCGCCCTCACTCCGTCTCTTCGATACTCCGGAGAACCGCCTGCATGACAGCATCCACATGCTTCCACGTGGGGTTATCCGCACTCATCCCCGGGCTCCGGATGATGAAGGGACGTCCTTCGTCGCCGGCTTTGCGCATATCGGGGTCAAGAGGGATCCGGCCGAGGTATGGCACGCCGAGGTCTCCGGCAGCCTTCTTCCCTCCGCCCTGCCCGAAGAGGTCGACCTCCTCGCCGCAGTGGGGGCAGACCATGCCGCTCATGTTCTCGATGATGCCGAGAACCTTCAAGCCCATCTGTTCAACGAACTTCACGGCCTTCGATGAGTCGAGTATGGCGACATCCTGCGGCGTCGTAACGACGACCGCACCGGCGATGTTCGGGGCGATCTGTGCTATCGATAGTGCTTCGTCTCCCGTGCCGGGGGGGAGATCCACAACGAGGTAATCGAGATCCCCCCACTCGACGTTCTCAAGGAACTCCCTGATGACCTGCATCTTCATCGGACCGCGCCAGATGATAGGGGTGCTCTTATCGGGGAGGAGAAACGCCATCGATATGACGCCGAGGGATGGTATCACGTATATGGGCTCGATCATCGTGCCCTCCGGCGACGTGAGTTTCGTCCCCTCAAGGCCGAGCATCTTCGGGATGTTCGGGCCGTGTATGTCGAGATCGAGAAGACCTGTCTGGTAACCGTGATCCGCGAGCGCCATCGCAAGGTTTGCAGCAACCGTGCTCTTCCCGACACCCCCTTTCCCGCTCAGCACCAGGATAACGTGCCGGACGTTCATGGCAACCTTCTCAAGCGGGTTCTTCTGCTGCTCGCCACCACCCTTTGCTGGATTGTTTGTTTCTGTCATAACGTAAACCTCAGGTATTCAATCTGCCGGGAGATAGGATGAATCCATCTCCCGGTTACGAGGTGATCATGAGTCCGCACGAGTATTCTCTTCGAGCCGGATCTCCGTGGTGCGACTCACACAGTAATGTTAACACCGTTAACGTGAAAATGATATTGATCTTTGCATGTCCGGATACCCATCCGGGGAGTGAGATGGATCAGGGCACCCACCGGTCCCATCTCCCGGGGGTGTTCGACGTGGAAAGGGTGAAAACACCCTCAGGAACCCATATTGCCCACAACCCCATGTTAAAGTGGAGGTATCGACACAGGATAAAATGAGGGATCTAGCGAAATGGCATTTGATCTATCAAAATGCGACTTCTCCCACTGCCGGGGGGAGTGCCTCGTCCGCTGTCCGTATATCTCATACAGTGAGGATGATGCAAAGAACGCCATAAAGTCCCTGATACAGGGAGAACGCCACCCGATCCTGAAGGAATGCATCACCTGCGCAGCCTGTAACGACTTCTGCCCACGGGGCGCAGACCCCTGGGATCTCATCGCTCTGCGACAGGAGGAGACGGATGCGCTCGGGATACCGGCTGATGCAAAGCCGTCGAGCGATTGGTTGACGAAGCCCGCGACGGTCATCCGGAGGGGGAAGTCGGGGGGTCCGCTGATATCCGCCGGCGGCATCTACGAGGTGGTGCCCCAGGCGGAGTTCCTCACCGGGCAGGTGTTTGAGGATGCGACCATCATCGGCGGAGGACCGTATGCGTGCGGGTTCACCGAGACCCACCTCGGCCGGGCATCCCGGCCGGTGAAGTTCCTCCCGGAGTTCATCGCGAACCTCGCGAAGGCTGCGGAGGAGTTCGGGGTCGATGAGATCGTGTTCACCCACGACGCCTGCTACAACGTGGCGACGACCCTTGCGATGCAGCGGGGGGTCGATGTACCGTTCCGGCCGGTCCACATCCTTGAGTACATACGGGACTGGCTCCGCGACCACCCCGACCGGATAGTAAACCCGCTCGGGGTCGATATCGCCGTCCAGGGTGGCTGCACCACCCGGTATGCCCCGAAGGGCGGGGACCGCGAGATCTGGTCGGACTGGCTTTCTGATATCTTTGATCTGATCGGTGCCACATCCGTCGAGGAGAGGCGGACCTACACGGGGGTTGAGCGACTCTGCTGCGGGTGCGGGATCTTCCACACCCAGCATGAGCGTGCGATCGGGATCCAGCGAAAGAACATCAGTGACGCGATCGATGCAGGCGCTGAAGAACTCGTCTTCATCTGCCCGGCCTGCATATCCATCATGCGGGCGACCTGCCGGAAGATGGGTCTTGAACCGATCTACATCACCCAGCTCGTGAAGCGCGCCCTGGGTGAGGAGCTCGGGCCCGCCGGAACCGCAGCGTTCGGGTATCCGGTGAAGTAACAGAACCGAGGTGAAGAGAACAATGGTGAAGTTCACAAAGGAGATGAAAGAAGCCTTACGGGTTCCCGGCAAGGGGGGGAGCCTGATCTACCTCTGCACGTCGAGCAGGGATGGCAAACCAAACATCGCCGCGATGCGCTTTGTAGCCACGCACATGGACGACAAGATCCTGATCGCGGATATGTTCCTCTTGAAGACGAAGGCGAACATCAAGGAGAACCCGAACGTCGCGGTCACCATATGCCACCCGCTCGATGAAGGGCGGTGGTGGGTCTTCCGGGGTAAAGCCGTGGATATGGAGTACGGGTTCCCCCGCGACTTTGACTGGTACGGCGCAAACGCGACGGATATCTTAAACGAGTGGGGGAACTGGAACAAGGCCGAGCCGCCAGATGAGGTGCCGCCGGATATCGTCTTTCCAAAGGCAGTCCAGCGTGGTGTCGTTGTCGTGCACGTCGAGGAGGTCTACTCCATCAAGCCCGGGCATACAGGAGAAAAGATTCTTTAGAAGGTGATCAAAATGCAGGTACATCTTACCGGGAGAATGAAGGCCTGGATCGAGGCGATGGGCTGCCACCTCTGTGTCGCAACACCGGAGGGCGTGCCCTCCGTGGTGCTGGGGCGCTACGCCGAGGTGAGGGGTGACGATGAGGTGGCGTTTGCCCTTGCAGCGGATGAGGTCGGGGTGATCGCACCCGTGATCGCAGAAAACCCCCGTGTGGCTTTCGGTGTGTCGCGCCAGGGAGGTATCCGGGCGGCATACCAGTTCAAGGGCGCCGGGGAGATACTCCGGTCAGGGGATCTCTTCGATGCGGTTGCAGCGCAGGCGAAGGAGGAGAAGGGGATCGATGCGGCAGCGGTGCTCCACGTCCGCCTGACCGAACTCTACTGCACGAAACCCGGGTACGAGGCCGGACAGAGGCTCGACGGTATGACGCCGGATGAGCTCAACGTGTGGGAGCGGCAGCGCTGGAAAGACGTGCCGAGGAAGAGGGACTGAGGCCTGATGGGCAAGAAAATACCCGACCGGTTTCCCTGGGTTATCCCCTTCTCGTGCGAGGGGTGCGGCGACTGCGTCGAGGCCTGCCCGACCGGCTCGATCGAGCTCGTGGATCTCGGGAAGAAGATCGACAAGGCCTGGATCACCGATCCTGAGACCTGCATCGGCTGCGGGAAGTGCGCCGATGCCTGCGTCGTCGGCGCCGTGCAGATGACGTCGTACGTCGAGAAAGCGCTCAAGCGCTACCGTGAGAAGAGGACCCCGGAGTGAATTCCGGGGCACGAGCTCTCTTTTTCAGTCGATTCCAAACGATTCAAGCAGTACATCGGTGTTCAGCCTCCCGAAGTGGTAGACCTCGCCGCTCCCTGAGTCGTTGATCGTGACCTCCGCCGGCGAGAACGCAAGAAGGGAGTCGACCTTGAGGAAGTCGTAGCCTGCTCCTTCGAGCACCCTTGCAAACGGCCGCCCGTAGTCCGGTGAGGTCTCTGATGGCAGGGTTGCAAAGACCGGGTCGTAACCCTCCGCGACGAGAGAGACCGAACCGTAGTAGATGTTACAGTCGTTGGTCGCTCCCATCGCATCGATCCCCGTGCGCTTCACGGGCGCGATGGGCGAGCGCCCTGCCGCGTGGCGTATGCGGAGGACGTCGTATCCCTTCTCTTCGAGTTTATGGAGGGTCGCCGTGATGACCCGGGCGGATATCTGGATCGAACCGACGAGGCTCCGCGTCGGGGCGACGAGGACGTAGAGATTCCGGGGATCTATCCCACACTCCCCGGCGATGTAGCCCGTGACCTCCTCGCCCGGCAGGGTATCGGCCTCAAGTGCTATGATACCGATCTTTGAGCGGTCGCGGTAGCCGATCGTCCTGTAGGTCGCTTTCGGCTTTTGTGCGAGCGCTCGCGCCGGCCCCGAGGCCATGGCAGAGTAGCCCCCGACCCTGAGCACCCAGCCGGCCTTCTGCGATCCGAGGCACGCGAGAGCGGGGCGGTTCACGGTGAGGTGGAGGAACGGCACCGGCACGCTCCCCACCCGACCAGGGGTTATCGCCGTCTCTGCAAGCCCTGCAAGGCAGGTCTCCACGAAGAGAGATCCCGCCCGGTAACCTCCAGGGACATGCACGCCGCAGTCGATGCAGGTCGCGCCATTCTCCTGCTCCATGACCGCGACACCGAGTTCGTCCTGGCGGTCGATCATATCCCTCACCAGGGGCATCGCCATGTTGTTGATGCTGAGCGTCATCCGGATCTCTCCTGTGAAGGGGGTACGGTGCCGGGCGCTTTAGTGCTTCCCCTCCCGGCGACCGGTTTTATCTCACCGCCGCAGAAATAGGTAGAGTAGATGTCGCCAAACACGACAGAAGGCGATGCAGCAAGCCTCATAAATGGTGCAGTCTCCGCCGCCATCCTCGCCGCCGTGCGGGAGTGCCGGCCGCTCGTGCATCACATCACAAACAGCGTCACGATAAACGACTGCGCAAACATAACGATCGCCGTCGGGGCAGCCCCGGTGATGGCTGAAGCCCCCGAGGAGGTCGCGGAGATGGTCGCTGCCGCAGGCGCCCTCGTCCTCAACATAGGAACCCTCACGCAAGAACAGGTCGAAGCGATGCTGATCGCCGGCCGCCGGGCAAACGAGCTCGGTATACCCGTCATACTCGACCCGGTGGGCGTGGGGGCGACGGCGTTTCGGACAGAGACCGCGTGGAAGCTCCTCGATGAGCTCGATGTCGCTATCCTGAAGGGGAATACAGGCGAGATCGGCGTCCTCGCCGGCGCCGGCGGGAGTGTCCGGGGCGTGGACTCAGCCGGTATCGCGGGCGATCCCGTAGAGACGGTGCAGGAGTGTGCACGCCTGACCGGGACCGTGGTGGCGATGACCGGGGACGTCGATATCGTCGCTGATCAGAGAAGGGTCTTCCTTATCGAGAACGGTGACCCCATGATGGAACGGCTCTCCGGGACCGGGTGTATGGTCGCATCGGTCACCGGGGCGTTTGCCTCGGTCACGGATGACCACGCGTTCGCGGCAGCTTCGGCGCTCGCGGCCTTCGGTCTCGCCGGGGAGCGGGCCGCATCAGGGGCGCGCGGACCGTACTCATTCAGGACGGCGCTTGTTGATGAACTCTTCATGCTCACCCGCGATGGCCTTATCGGGGGTGCGAGGATAGAGGAGTTCTATGGCGTATGACCTCTACGTGATCACCGACGAGGAGGTCGGGCGCGGCCTCTCCCACGCGGAGATCGCGCGGCGCGCAGTCGCCGGCGGTGCCGATGTGATCCAGCTCCGCGATAAAGGCCTCTCCGGCCGGGATCTCTTCACCGTGGCCACCGCCATCCGCGAGATCACCCTCGATGCCGGCGCGCTCTTCATCGTGAACGACCGCCTCGACGTGGCGCTTGCGGCCGGCGCCGACGGGGTCCACCTCGGCGCGGATGACCTCCCTATCGAGTGCGCGCGAAAGATCGCTCCGCCCGGGTTCATCATAGGAGCCTCGGTCGACTCTCTCGATTCGGCGATCCGGGCGCAGGCGGCGGGGGCCGATTACGTGGCGCTCAGCCCGACGTTTCCGACCACATCCAAGGATGACGCCGGCCCGGGCCACGGACTCGCCGTCCTCTCCGCGATCCGGTCCCGGGTCTCCGTCCCGATCGTAACGATCGGCGGAATCAGCCGGGAGAACGTCGATAGCGTCATCGCCGCAGGGGCCGACGGGGTGGCGGTGATATCGGCGGTCGTCGGAGAGCCTGACATAACGGCCGCCGCGCGGGATATGCGGGCCCGGATAGCGGCCGCGAAGACCGGGGCCCGGGGGTGAGACCCCGGGGGTCTGCCCGGACACAAACCCTCTTCATTTTTGCCGTACCACCTCCTAGAGAGTTATCCATGACCGAGATCATATTCACACCGATCGGTACCATCCATTCACCGTTCAACGACCCAAGGGACATGCCCATCCAGCCCGTCGGCGCCCGGGGTGTCAGGGGCACGATCGAACTCGACCCGATCTACGCCGCCGGCTTAAAAGACCTTGAGGGGTTCTCCCGGATCATCGTCCTCTACCACTTCCACCGATCCAGTGGATACTCGCTTGAGGTGATCCCGTTCCTCGATAAAACACCCCGGGGTGTCTTCTCGACCCGGGCCCCCCGCCGCCCGAACGCGGTCGGGATCTCCATGCTCAAACTGATCGCCGTCGACGATGCGACGCTCACCGTCGAGGATGTGGATATCCTGAACGGAACCCCGCTCCTCGATATCAAGCCCTACGTCCCGGTGTTTGATGCTCACCCCGATGAGCGCGCCGGCTGGGTGACCGCGACATCAGAAGACGCGGGCGCCATGCGGTCAGACGATCGGTTCGTTGATATGTGAGGAAGTCAGGTTAATTATTTTTATATGACCCGGAAGTAAACGATAATACTTTAATATCGCCGGAGTGGATACTAACCGGTAGCCATGAAGAATAAAGCCATAGCACTCGTTACTGTCATCATCCTCGCCATCATCATCGGATCGGCGGGGTGCACGTCCGGGGAGACACCGGTTGACGATGACAGCACACCTCCCGTCACAACAGATACCTCAATACTCGTCTACTCCGGCGCAGGCCTCAAGAAACCGATGAACGATATCAGCGATGCGTTCACCGAAAAATACGGCATCACTGTCGAGTACAACTTTGCCGGCGCAGGCACACTCGTGAGCCAGATGGAGCTCTCCCGGAAGGGCGATGCCTTCGTCTCCGGCGGGACACCCGATTACCGTGTCGCGCAGGATAAGGGGCTTGTCGGGGAACCCGGGTATGTCGCCTACCACGTCCCGATCATCGCTCTTCAGAAGGGGAATCCGAAGAATATCACATCGGTCGATGACTTCACCCGGCCAGGGCTGAAACTCGCCCTCGGCGGCGTGGAGTCAACCGCGATCGGGAAGGCCGGCGACAAACTCTTCGAGAAGCACGGTATCCGCGATGCCGTCGAGGAGAACGTCGTCCTCCGGGCACCGACGATCAACGAGGTGGTGATAGCGATGGAGATGGGCACCGTCGATGCCGCGCTCCTCACGCTCGATATCATCAACCCCGAGACGATGGATACCATCGACCTCCCGCAGGAGGACGGCCTCACCCTCATCGTCCCGATAGGCCCGACAACCTTCACGAAGCAACCGGATGCCGCCCAACAGTTCGTCGAGTTCGTCACCTCTGATGAGGGGAAGGCGATATTTGCAGAATATGGGTTCCCGACCTACCCGGACCCGAAGTACGAAGGAATTAAACCATGAGCGAGAATAAGGAATTCACCTGCAGGGCTATCGGTGTAGCCCATACACCTTTTTCGGACCCGGCCGCAACACCTATCCAGAGCATATTCGCCACCGCACAGGGGACGGTAGAGATCTACCCCGAGTTTCAGGAAGGGCTCATCGCGCTTGAGGGGTTCTCCCACATCATCCTCATCTACCGGTTCCACCGGGCCGCCGGCGAGGAACTCAGCGAGCGCCCACTCATCGACGGCGCTGAGACACACGGCATATTCGCGACCCGGCACTTTAACCGCCCGAACCACCTCGGCATATCGGTCGTCAGGGTTCTTGCGATCGAGGATGGACGGATCTCTATCGAGGGTGCCGACCTCCTCGACGGGACGCCGATCCTCGATATCCGTCCCTACATCCCCGGGTTTGACTGTATCCCGGACGCGACATCCGGCTGGGTGACATCCGGGCACATCGAGCAGATCCGGCGGCAGAGCGGTTCATTCTAGGTTGGTCGCCCGTGCCTCAGAACCGGGACACCCTCCCCCATATCTCTGTTTTCAAGGCGTTTTTCCTCGCGATCCTCTTCGCTCTCGTCACCTACATGGTCATCGTCATCGTCGGCCTCATCGTCTACCCACCGCTCCCGGCCCTCATCGAGAGCCTCACCTCCCCTGAGATCCTCTTTGCTATCAGGCTCTCGCTCATCACATCGGTGATCTCGACCACCCTCTGCGTCGTCGCCGCGATCCCGGTCGCCTACTCCCTCGCCCGGTTCTCGTTTCCCGGGAGGAGACTCATCAACACCATATTCAACATACCGCTCGCCCTCCCGCCGCTCGTCGCGGGCGTGGCGCTGCTCATATTCTACGGCCCTTCAACGTTCGGGCAGATGCTCTCGGCCACGGGGCTCGATGTCATCTACACGCCGCTCGGGATCATCGTCGCCCAGTTCTTCGTCAACCTCCCCTACATGGTCAGGGTCACCCGGTCGGCCTTTGAATCTATCAACACCCGCTACGAGCACGTCGCGCGGACTCTCGGGTGCACCGAGTGGGGGGCGTTTCGCCAGGTCACCCTCCCCCTCGCCCGGGGCGGCATCGCCGCCGGCCTCGTCATCACCTGGTCAAAGTCCATCGGCGAGTTCGGCGCGGTCCTCATGCTCGCGGGGGCCACCCAGATGAAGACCGAGACCCTGCCGATAGCACTCTTCCTGAACATATCGACGGGAGACCTCGACCTCGCCATCGCGGCGTCGGTCATCCTTATCGCCATATCGGTGGCATCGCTCCTGGTGTTTGAGCGCTATACCGACGGCCGGGGGATATTCTGATGCTCGACGTCAGGGGTCTATCCCTCTCCCTCGGGGAGTTCACCCTCGACGGCGTCGACCTGACCGTCGGCGACGCTGAGTACTTCATCATACTCGGGCCGACGGGTGCGGGAAAGACCATCCTCCTTGAGACGATAGCGGGGATCTACACGCCCGCCGCAGGGACGATCAGCCTCGACGGCCGGGATATCACCCGCACCGACCCGAAGGACCGGGGGATCGGCATGGTCTACCAGGACTACATGCTCTTTCCCCACCTGACCGTGGAGGAGAATATCGGGTTTGGCCTCCTGCAGAAGAAGACGGATCCCGGCCGGATCCGGGAGGTGGTCGGTGAGACCGCAGACCTGCTCGGTATCGGCCACCTCCTTTCGCGCTCCCCGGAGACACTCTCGGGCGGCGAGCAACAGCGGGCTGCGATCGCGCGCGCCCTCGTCCTCCAGCCCCGCGTCCTCCTCCTGGATGAACCGCTCTCCGCGCTCGACGCCGCCACGCGCGACCGTCTCCGGCGGGAACTCAAGTCCGTCCACCGGGCGACCGGCACGACGGTCGTCCACATCACCCACCACTTCGAGGATATATTCGCCCTCGCCGACCGGGTGGCGGTGATGCAGGATGGAAAGATCGCCCAGACCGGAACACCGGACGAGGTCTTCAGGAAGCCGGCCACCGAGTTCGTCGCGGCCTTCACCGGCATGGAGAATGTCTTTTACGGTGTATCAAGGGTCAGGGGCGGGGAGGCGACGATCGATCTCGGCGCGATCACCCTCCGGACCGTCACCGCGGTCGAGGGGGATGTCTGTGTCGGTATCCGGCCGGAGGAGATGATCGTCTCACGGGAAGCGTTTGAGTCGAGCGCCGTAAACGCCTTCTCAGGGACGGTGACCGAGATCCAGCGAAACGGTATCTTCTCGCGGATCGTCATAGACGCCGGCCTCCCCTTCGTCGCCGTCCTGACCCGGCAGAGCGTCGCCCGCCTCGACCTCGTCGAAGGAGAGCAGGCTCATGTCACGTTCAAGGCCTCGGCGGTCCACGTCTTCCCCCGGTAGCGGGGATTTTGTCCGGGTGCGGAGAGGCGCCGACCGGATCATCCTGGAAAAGAAAAATTGGTTGCAGTGATCCAGGGGCCGGCCCCTCAGATCTTCACAAACCGGTTCTTCCCCACACCGCACCGGGGGCATTTCCAGTCGGCGGGGAGGTCGTCGAAGGCTGTTTTCGGCTTAATACCGTGGGCGGAGTCCCCGACTGCGGGGTTGTAGACGTAGCCACATACTGTGCATCGATATGAGTCCAAAGAAATCACCTGCTGATCCCCCACCTGCCTCGCGGGCCGGCGGGCATACGATCCCATGTTGACCAGAAGATGGATAAGCGCTCCGGTCAGGGTGCCGGGAAGGAGAGCTCCTTTCCCGATATACCATCGAGGACGATCGAGCGCTCCCCGCGCTCCGATGAGAAACCGACCTCATAGACCGGGTAGTATACCGTCTCAAGCCCGACGATCTCGGCCGTCGGTTCAAGCCCTTTCAGGATGGTCCGGAGCGACGCCTCCGTGACCTTCGCCTCCAGCGCCTCCTCGCGGAGGGGCTCCATAGGGAGATCCTCCCCCCGCCGGAGTGTGTGCAGCCCCGGAACCTCCCCGGTGAGAAGCGGCACATACACCACAGCACTCCCCGCCGTCGTCATCTCGGTGATGAGCTTCGCCTCCCGGAGCTGCTTTACGGCCTTCTTCACCGCGCCGGGGGAGAGGCGGGTATCGGCCTCGATCTCGGCCATCGTCGACCCGCCGTTCGCAAGCCCGGCGACGACCTTCACCGCCGTCTCATCGAGCCCCAGGAGCTCTGAAAATCCGGGCCTGACCTTCATGCCGCGATCCAGCTCGACGATGCAGCCGGTCAGGGCATCGAGGACGAACGATGCCGCCTTCGTCGTCTTCCGGATGAGACCGCCGATGTAGCGGATATCAACCACGAGGAGCGGCCGGTAGATGCGCTCGGCAGAGATGATCCGCTCCTCGGGCTCAAGGATACGGAACCGGCGCCTCCGCTTTCCCTTCGCGATATCGAGCGCCTCCTCGCGGATCAGCACCGGGATGACTGCATCATCGGGAGTAACGGCAGGTGGTTCTGCCTCCTCCGGAGGGGGAGCGGGGGCTCCGGGCGCCGGGGCCGGCGGTGCAGGCACGAGGCGGGGTGTCACCACCCGGTG
>Ga0265293_10004095_pt1 | contig 26156 bp, 29 predicted proteins | sample Munlanlewell138R_FD_192505 | JGI IMG/M metagenome (GOLD analysis project Ga0265293, IMG submission 192505) | Leachate microbial communities from a municipal landfill in Southern Ontario, Canada - Leachate well 138R | ecosystem: Engineered > Solid waste > Landfill > Unclassified | place: Canada...
TATATCTTACTAAAATTTTATTTTCATCTAGTTTTTCAACAAAATCAACCTCTTTAAAGTTACTTGAATATGGTGTGAAAATATTTGGAGAAATTATACTTTTATAAGTAAAAATAACATCATCTGCACTAAAGGGCTCTCCGTCGCTCCATTTTATACCATCTTTTAAAGTAAATTCTAACTCCACTGGAGATAAAAACTTAAAAGATTTTGCTAAATCTGGAACTATGTTTCCATCTTTGTCATATTTTACTAAGCCGTTAAATATCCACTTACTAATCGTTCCGCTAGCGCTATCTGTTGCTATTAGTGGATTTAGTCTGCTTGGATTTGCATTTAGGGAAAAGTGCAGAGTTTGAGCTAAAGAGCAGATGGAAAAAATTAGTAAAAATAAAAATTGTCTCATCTGCTTATTTTATCACAAAAAAAGGCATCTAGGGCGGGAACCTAGATGCCTGTAGGGTGGTTAAATTCTTAGTACTACAAAAAGGAGTGTTGTCGCTTGGACTGATGAAATTATAATGGTATGCTCTAAACATCTTTTTAACCATTAGTAAATAAAGAGTAAATATCTCCTTTTATCTTTTATATCTTTTTCTATATTCCCATGGAGGAAGCGGTTTTTTCGCACTCCAAAGTCCTTCTTTGCTCTTTTTTGCTAAATTCATAGCATTTTTGTACTCTTTTTTATTTGAATATTTTTCATAAAACCAAGCATAGCCATCTTTGACTTGTAAAAGATTGATATCTTCTCCTTTATAAAAAACAGTACCTAAAACTCTTCCATAATGATCTTTTTTGCTATATTTAATCGATACTTTTTTATTTAAAATATATTTGGAGAGGTTTTGTTTAGATTTTTGGCCATAAGCTTGTTTTATCTCTGGAGCATCAATATCTTTTAATCTTATTTCTATCTTTTTATTTTTACTGTTAACTAAAATGCTATCTCCATCAATTATCTTAATGACTTTAGCATCTATTTCGTAAGAAAAGAGGGGATTTATAGATAAAAGTATGATAAAAACAGTAGCAAAACCTCTAAATATAGAAGTTTTTATTGAGGAGGAAGCCTCATAAAGAGGCTTAATATTAACGTTTTGAGAATTGTGGACTTCGGCGAGCTTTGCGCTTTCCATATTTTTTTCTCTCAACAACTCTTGCATCCCTAGTTAAGAGTCCTTTTGGCTTTAAAAGTGCTCTAAAGTCTGCATCAAGAGCTGCAAGCGCTTTTGAGATACCATGCCTTAGAGCTTCTGCTTGAGCTGAATAGCCGCCGCCAAAAGTTTGAGCAATAATATCCATTGAGCCCTCTTGTTTTGTTACTAAAAGAGGTTGAACAACTTTTAATTTAATGGCTTCATGTCCACCAAGCCAACTATTTAAATCCATTCCATTTATTGTCATCTTACCGCTACCAGGAGCTAGCCAAACTTTAGCGACTGCAGATTTTCGTTTTCCTGTTGCATAAACTTTTGCCATTACTGTTTTCCTTCTTGCTTGCTAACTTGTGCCGTATGAGGATGTTCACTTCCTTCATAGACTTTCAATTTTTTTAACATCTCTTTGCCTAAAGTAGTTTTTGGCAACATGCCTCGTACTGCAAGCTTATAAAGTTTAGCTGGACTATTTTTTAGCATTTCGCCTAACTTTTCACTCTTTGTACTTCCAAAATAACCTGAGTGGCGATGATACAACTTTGCATCCATTTTATTGCCACTAAAATTAACTTTTTCTGCATTTACTATTACTACAAAATCTCCACAATCAATATTTGGAGTGTAGTATGGTTTATGTTTACCGCGCAAAAGAGTAGCAACTTCAGTCAAAACACGACCAAATTTTTTACCTTCTGCATCTATGACAACCCAATCTCTTTGAATTTCATGCGGCTTAATAACTTTTGTCATTCTATTGCCTTTGCCATTTTGTTTTTAAAGAATGAGATTCTATTTAAAAATAGCTTTCATATAACTTAAATTAAGTTAATTATAAGCTGACTACCCTTATCTTATCTTTGTGTAAGTAAAAGATCCACCCACTTGTTTTTTTACCTGTTATTTTATTAATTGCCTCTTTATATAGATTAACTTGATCTTTATAAGACTCCATCATTGCCCCACTTTTATAATCAATCACTATGGCTTCATCATCTTTAAAAATCAAACTATCTATCTGTTTTCTCTCTTTGTCAAATCTTAATGCTTGCTCTTTAAAAACCTCTCCACCCTCCATTAAAGATTTAAAAGTACTATTTTGACTTAAAAGATTTAATCTATGTTCTATCTCATCCCACTCTTTTTCATCCAAAGAGTATGGATTGATAGTTTGGGCTTTTAGTATGGCTCTTTTTATCCCCTCACTACTCCACTCATAAACTCTTTCTAGCGCAAAATGAAGCATCATTCCAAAGTTTTTAGCCTCAAAATTATCTACTTTTTCTTCATCTTTTTCAACTGCTTGTCTCCCTAAAATTGGTGGCTCTTTTGCTATTTTTTTAATGCTTTTTGTAGCTTCTGGCTTTTTACCTAGACTAATTTTAATCTTTCCAGCTTCATAAGCTTCTAAATTTAATATATCAAATGCACTTTTTGTGCTTTTTTTAGCAATGATTAGCCCATCTTTTCCTCTAGTAAATGCAACATACAAGGCATTTAACCTATCTTGAAGCACTGCATCTTTCTCTTTTTCTTTTGCATTAAAATAGTGCCTATCTACAAACTCTCTTCTTTTTTGTGTAAAAAATATCTTTGTAAGTTTAGCCCCATCATACTCAAACAATAAAGGATTTGGTTTATGATTTTCTCCACTTAATCTATCTGCTACTATCACATAATCAAACTCTAAACCTTTTGACTTATGTATCGTAAGAATGGTAACTCCTTTTGCAACTTTAGTTGGCAGCAGGGGATCAAACTCTTCTAAACTAAAAAGAAAAGACTCAATATCTTCATATTTCTTAGACTCTTCAATCAAAGTTATCATCTCTTCATTTTGAGCATCTAGCTCTAACTCAATGATAGCTTCAAAGATAATTTTTGAAGGCTCTTTATCTAAGAGTGAACTTTTTTTAACAATGTTTTCTCTAGTTAAGTACCTAATGATGGCCTCATCAAGTGGTTCATTAAAATAAAGATATTTTAAATATGAGATTAAAACTTGCACTTTTAAAGAATCTGTTAATTTTAAATTATTTTGAGTGCTAATCTTTATGCCTTCAAACTCTTTTAAAACCTCCTCTTCAATTATGTTTGCATCTTTATTTACATGAGTTAAAATCGCTATTTGAGACTCTTTTACCCCACTATTTAAAAGCTTTCTTAAAGAAAAAATAACTCCATCAAGCGCTTCATCGCTACAATTTACTAAAACATATCCACTCTCATTTTTAAATGGTTTTTGGACTTTATAGTGAGGCAAAATATCTTTAAAAGTTCTATTTACAAACTCAACAGGCTCTATTGCAGTGCGATAATTAAACTCTAAAGCTTCAACTTTAACTCTAAATCTTTTAGCAACATCATAAAAAAGCGCCTCTTGTCCACCTCTAAAGCGGTAAATTGACTGCTTTACATCCCCAACATAAAAAAAACTCCTGTTAGAATATCTTCCAATTCCAGAGATTATCTCCTCTATTATTGGAACTAATATCTCAATTTGGGCTACACTAGTATCTTGAAACTCATCTATTAAAAGATGCTCAATCTTTCCATCTAGTCTAAAATATAAAAAATCTCTATCTATCTCATTTTTCAAAAGCTTATAAACTAAATTTGTAATGTCTGAAAAAGTTAAGGTGTTATATCTGCTAATTAAACTAAGCCTAACTTTTTCATATCTTTTAAAAGCCTCGCTAAGCTCTCCTAAAAGGTACGCTTCTTTATCATTTGCATAATCTCTATAAGCCTCTTTTAAATTTAAAAACATTTCATCAAGCAGTGGGGTAAAATGTTTTTTATATGACCAGTAGTTTAAGCTCTCTTTTTCCCAAAAACTCTTATCCATTAACTCTTGCAAATTTTTAAACTCAAATGTTTTAAGAGCACTTTGTGAAGCATCTTTGTTTTTTAAATAAGTATGTATTTTGCTTACACACTCAAACATTTTAGCCATACTTGGCTTTTTAGCTAATGAGGGGAACTTCACTCCATCAAGCTCAGCAACCCTTTCATACATTTGCTCAAAAAGAGTAAAAAGATTCTCAAGTCTCCACTCCATGACTAAAGCTAACTCGATTAATTCATCTAATTTTCCCTCTTTTTTACTCTCTTTTAAAAACTCTTCTTGCAAGAGCTGTTTATTTATTTGGGTTTGGATGGATGAATCTGGCATAACTCCAAGATGCAAAGAGAATTTTTTCAAAATCTTCCACACAAAGGCATCTATGGTTTCAATGCTTAAATCAGCACTCCAAAAACCATCAATCACCTCATCTCTTAATTTTAAGAGCTTCTCTTTTGGTAGTTTTAAAAGTTTTGATAGTTCATTAAGTTCAGACTCTTTTTTATGAAGATTTAAAAGTGTTTCAAAAACTCTACTTTTCATCTCAAGTGCAGCTTTATTTGTAAAAGTTAGTGCTACAATCCTAGAAGGATCCGCCCCTTGCAAAATCAAAGCACAATACCTAACACTTAATGCAAATGTTTTTCCACTCCCAGCACTTGCTTCTAGGGCTAAATTTAACTCCATCTTCTTCCCCTTTGGCAAAGAAGCACATATGGGCAGTATGTGCAGTTTGTTTTTTTCGTTGTCATTTCAAAATCTTCCAAAAAAACACTCTCTTTTAAAATTTGTGAAACTCTATCTAGCGAATCTTGAAGTGTTTTTTCATAAACTATGCCACCCTCTTTTAAATCAAAATAGCCAACATTTGCAACCTCTCCTAAGCTACTTGCCAAAATATAGTAAAAAATCAATTGAAAATCTACTCTATTTTCTACACTTTTAGGACCTTGTTGCAAGGTTTGTCCACTCTTATAATCAAGCACTTCAAGCATGCCTTCTGGATTTTTATCTATCCTATCAATTATCCCTTTTAAGCTAATTCCTTCAAAATCACAAAAAAGAGCCTCTTCTAGCTTGTAAGGTCTCCACCCTTTTTCAAATCTTTCCATCTCTTTTTGGGCAATAAATTCAACTCTTTTTGCCCATATGCCAGCTTCAAACTCCCACCATAAACTTGGCTCTAAAGATGAATAAAGCGCTTCTTTAATGCTTTGTAGCCAAAACTCTTTATCGGTAAAGATTTTTTCATTTATTGGATTTTTATATATCTTTTCAAATGCTTTATGAATGGCACTTCCTACTTTAGCCGCTTCTAAACCATCTGCTGGATAGTTTGGTTGTGGGATTTGTTCAATATATTTATAATAGTACTGCCTATGGCATGTTAAAAGTGTTCTTAACCTGCTAGCAGATAGAGGCTTATTAGTAATTTGATGCTTTGTTTTTGGCACCTCTTTTATGGGGTCTAACTCTTTTCCAAAGGGCATAAAAAATAGAAGTTTTTCTGCATCATAACTCCAATACTCTTTGTTAAATGAGTCTAAAAATCTTGATGGCATCTCCTCTTCATTTTCTACATAAGAGATGGCTCTTATTCTAGCTTGAGCTAAAAGTTTATAGTAAAAATATCTTTGCAACTGCTCTCTATCAAAACTTGTTGGCATAGATGCAAAAGATCTAATTTGCGATGAAAGAAAAAGATCTTTTTTACTTCTTTTTGGAATCAATGATTCATTAAAATCTGGTATGATAACCCCTTCATAGCTTGATCCTCTAGTCTCTAAAACTCCCATAACAGTAACTGGCCCACCACCAACATCATCCACTCTTTGCTTGCCTAGCTCTTGCAAAAACAATGTTATGGCATCTTTAAATATTAAAGTCCCAAACCACTCAAATACTCTTTTAGATTTTAAAATTACCTTTTGAATAGTCTCATCACTATCATTAATCTCCAAAAGCTCTACAAATTCGTTAAAATTAACGCTTCTTTGCCAAGCTTCACTCCACCCTTTTAACTCCCCTAATCTTTCAACTCTTAAGTGGTTTTCTGTATTTTTTGTATTTAAAAGTTTCCAATTTGCATTTAATTTCTTATAAAATTCGCTCTCTTTATAGCTAAAACCCATAGCAAAGTTTAAAATTCTATTTTTATCATATAGCCTTAAAAAATCTGCAAAAGAGTCATCTGGCAAAACAACAGCGATTCTTTGTGGCGCAACATTTTGCTCCAAAAATCTAGTTATTTGATCAAAAACAAAACCAACTTGTAAACTTCTTTGTGAAAAACTAGAAGTAGTTACATTTAAACTTGTGGGCAACTCTTTTGTAAGAGTTGGTTGCTCTAGCCATCTTCCTTGAGTTAAAAATCCACTTTGGATTTTTGTATTATAAATTTTTTCTATCTCTTTTTGATTGTAAGGGGTGGATGCAGCTTTTACAAAAAGTGGAATTTTTTTAGAAATTTTAGTAAAAACTTCATGTTCAAATGGGCTAAAATAGCCATCATGGTAGATAGTTATCTCTTTTAAACTAGCTAAAAACTCTTCATCAATTGTGTAGTTTTTTACAACTGTTATTGAGTCAAAATATCCAATATCTTCAAGTTTTTTACAATACCTATCATAAACTTTTTCTAAAATTTTCAAATGCTCTTCATAATTTGCATAAGTATCAGCCATTAAAAGTTCATGAAAACTCTTTTTCTCAGAACTTATTTCTGAAAAAAATCTAAATAAATAGTCTGAGTATTTAACAAAAGCCATAAATTCAGTAGGGATCTTAAGCTCTTTAAATGAGTCAAATTTTATGGCCTCTTGCATGCAAAGATCTCTTATTAGAGTGTCAGCTCTTTTAAAACCTTTGACATATATGGCTTCTTCAAAAAAACTTTGTAAAGAGTAAGCTTTTTCTAAAAGTCTATCTGCTTCTGGAGTCTCTTCATAAAAGGCTCTTACGGCTCTATTTGTAGGAAAAATGTGTACCATCTGCCCTCCCTTATTGGGGCAATTGTATCAAAATTATGGTACAGCTAAGATTTCATGTTTATAAAAACCCTCATCTTTATCTATCTTAATTTTTGCCAAAACCTGCCATCTGCCTGGCTTATCTAAAACAATAGGGCCAAAAAGATACTCTCCATTTTCAAACTTAAAGCTATTTAAAACTTGATTTGAGTTATTTGAATCTGGCCTAGTTAAAAGCAGTTCAATCTTTGCATTTTCTATATTTTTTAACTCTTTTATAGAGGTAATATTTAGTAAAACAGTTGATGGTTTATTCATAGTTAACTCTTTAGTTAAAAAACTAATTTCAAATTTCTCCTTAAAAATAGCCTGTTTTGTAAGTAAATCATTTATATTTTCATCTACTTTGTGGTAGTTTGATAAGAAAAACCCATCATCTAACTCAACTGGATTTTGAAGTGCGATTTTAACTGTTATCCCACAAGCAATCACAACTAAAATAATACTTCCAACAATTGCAAATGGCCAAAAGTTCAGTTTATCTCTATTTTTTGTAAGTTCCATATCTTTTAACCTTTCTTGAAATAATCACTGCTGCTGCCCAAAATATAACGCCATAAAAAATTATCTTTAAAAGTCCAAAAGTCTTTTTATTGCTACTTCCAACAGCCTCTTTTAACTCTATATTTTTTGACTGTGCGATCTGTTCAACTAAATCTGCATATCCATTTAACATCGCAGCACTAAAATAATCCCCTTTTTTACTAGAAAGGATTGGTAAAATAGTTCCTCTCCATGGCAAAGGACTTAAGATTGCATCTTTATCAAATAGCTTTAAAACATCGCTACTAGCTAAAATGTCAACTTGATGCTCTTTTTTTGTTAAAAATATAATTGCAAATGGAGGAGTTAAGCTTAACTCCTTAAAATACTCCTCCTTAGTTTTGCCACTTAAACTCTCAAGTGCGACAACGCCAGTTAAAATACCACTTTTTTCATATAGCTCATTTCCCAAAGCTTCGATTTTTGGCCTACTCTTCTCTCCTACTACCTCTTCATTAACAAAGAGCACGCTAGCTTCAAGCGTGCTTAGTAAAAATAGTAAAAAAGTGGCAATGCTTAAAACTCTCATCCTATGTACAGATGGTTTGGAGTTAAAACTGCCCACGCGCAAATTAGCGCCGTAATAATAAGCCCAACGGTAATAATTTTTTCCATATGATTAGCCATATCTACTCCTTTATAACCTTAAAAGATGCACTATTTTTATCAATCATTTTGATTTGATTAGCATTTTCTATGGTGTATGGTTTATTTGCAACGCTTCTTTGAGCTTTTATCCCTAACCAAGTTAAAACTACAAGGATAGTTATTAAAAGCAAAGTTGCTATGAGCATTCCAGTGATTCCATGGATTGAAAAAATACTTCTATTATTCATCTTCTCTCCTTAAAGCGATAATATATAGGTTCCAACGGCTTCTTTTTGGATATCACTTAATCTACCATCTTTAAAAGCTGGCATCATCCCAATGTCACCATTTTTGCCTCTTTCTAGCACTTCTTTAACAAATTCACTCTTTCCATAGATAGAAAGATCTGGGGTTTGCCCCATCATGCCCTTTCCATCATCACCATGGCAAGCCGCACAAGTTGCAAAAAGTGCTTCACCCATAGCTACTTGCGCTTCATCTTCGCTTGTTGAAGTTTTAGAAATCTCTTTTACTATATATGCTGCAACAGCTTTTGCACTATCTTCATCTAGCATTCCTGCTGGCATTTCACCAAAAGGATAGTCTAATCCACTGCTTCCATTAACAATTGCATCAACTATCCCCTCTTTTTTGCCCCATACTGTTAAATCAGCTGCTTTATTGTCCATTCCATCAGCTGTAATCCCATGACATGGAGCACATTGAACTAAATATATCCCCTCTCCCATGGCTAAAAGTGTACCTTTGCTAGGATCAGCCCACTTACTTTCAAACTTTTTATTATAATTTTCTACCTCTTCATTATACTCTCCTATTTGAGAGTACGCATTTACAGGGTATCCATAAAGCATATACCAAACAGCCCAAGCTATGAGTAAAAGAAATACAACAGCCCATCCCATTGGAACAGGGTTTTTATACTTTCCTATTCCATCTTGGCTATCTTCATATAGCTCTCCTTCACTCTTATCATCTTTTATCTGTTTAATATATTTACCAGCGACTAAGACTGTAGCAATTATTATGGTGGCTGCACCTATAATAGATAGCAGATTGACATTGTCGCTTAAGTTAAACCACTCCATTTATAGCTCCTTTTCTTTTCTACCAGCCTCTTGCTCTTTTTTTTCAACAGGCTCATCATCAATCTCATCATTTAATGCCATATTTGCATACTTTTCGTAATCTCTTCTGCCAGTTTTTTCTGATTTGTATAGATGGTAAATATATCCATACAAAACTACAGCTAAGAAAACCGTAAGAAAGAAATAACCATAAGCTTGAAACTCTTTAATTGATTCAATATCCACTTTTTCGCCTTATTTTAAGCTGTTTAAGTATGCAATCATTGCAACTATCTGCCTAATCTCGCCTTTGGCAAAAGCATCTTTTACCTCTTGATTTTTCATCTTATCAACAATAACTTTTGCCTCTTTAAACATTTGTTCTTTTGCCTCTTCCCAGTTACCTAGCTTTGGCATACCCTCTTCATCATAAGGTACGCTAAAAACTTTTTTAACTGTATAAGCTTCCGCATAAGCAGTCTCTAAATCTGCATTTTTCGTAAACATATGTTTATAAGCTGGCATTATAGATTTAGGTACAACAGAGATTGGCTCCCACATATGATTTTCATGCCAATCAGTAGTTCTATAATTTCCAACTCTCATTAAATCTGGGCCAGTTCTTTTAGATCCCCAAAGAAATGGCCTATCATAAGCATATTCACCACTTAAAGAGTACATTCCATACCTATCTGTTTCAGACTTAAATGGCCTAATAAGCTGTGAATGACAAGCATTACAGCTATCTTTAATATAAACATGCCTTCCTGCTAACTCCAAAGGAGTATAAGGTTTAGTCCCCTCAACTGGCCTAGCTTGCTCCGTAAAATGAGGTAAGTTTTCAATAACTCCCGCATAAGCAATAACCAAAAAGAGAACAACTGCAAAAAAGAAAGGTCTTTTTTCTAACCAAGCAAACATATTATCTCCTTTCGTTACGCTGCTATTGGAGAAGCTGAAATTGGCTCTTTTTCAAGAACTCTGCCTCTGCTTATAGTTTTGTACATATTATATGTAAACATAAAAAATCCAATTAAATAAAAGAGTCCGCCAGTTGCCCTAATCACATAATAAGGGATTAAAACTGTTACAGTATCTATAAATGAGTAAGTTAAGTTTCCAAACTGATCAGTAGCTCTCCACATCATTCCTTGAGTAATTCCTGAAACCCACATACTTGAGAAGTAAAGAACAATTCCTGTTGTTTGAAGCCAAAACTGCATCTCCATCAATTTTTTACTATATAACTCTTTTTTGAAGATTCTAGGAGCCATGTGAAACATTGCTGCCATTGTCATAAAACCAACCCAGCCAAGTGTTCCATCATGAACATGCCCTGGTATCCAATCTGTAAAGTGCGCTAAAGCGTTAACAGATTTGATGGATTGGATAGGTCCTTCAATTGTACTAAACATATAAAAAGTTGATGCTAAGATCATAAATTTAATCAAAGGATTTGACTTAAGCTGTCCCCATTCGCCCTTCATTGTAAGTAGAATATTTATCGCACTTCCCCATGATGGCAATATTAAAACGATTGAAAACACTGAAGCCATAGTTTGCATCCAATCTGGAACAGTGGAGTAAAGAAGATGGTGCCCGCCAGCCCAAAGATATACAAACATTAAGGCCCAAAATGAAAGCAAGGATAGTTTATATGAAAATATTGGCTGTCCTGATTCTTTTGGAAGAAAGTAGTAAATTTGAGCAATTATCCCAACCGTAAAGACAAAAGCTACCGCATTATGTCCATACCACCACTGAATGAGCGCATCATTTGTTCCTGCGTACATTGAAACTGAATGAAGAATGTCTCCCATTCCAGCTACAAAGTATGTTGGTACTTCCATATTATTAAATAGATAAAGCATTGCTATGCCTAAAAATGTAGCTATATAGTACCAAAGTGAAATATATAGAGTTTTTTCTCTTCTTATTCCAATTAGTCCAAATATACTAACACCCCAAAGCACCCAAAGAATGACTATTGCAATATCTATTGGCCACTCAAGCTCTGCATACTCTTTTGAAGTTGTATATCCCGCAAATAAAGATACAACAGCAGCTGTCATTGTGATTAGGTAGATCCAAAAATGAAGCTTCCCTACAGCCATCAAAAATGGTGACTCCGCCATTGAAACCTTTAAAACTCTCTGTCCTACATAGTACCAAGTAGCAAATATGCCCGATAGCATGAAACCAAAGATTGAACCGTTGGTGTGTAAAGGTCTTAACCTACCAAAAGTACCATACTCTCCCGCTAAGTAGTTTAAATCTGGAAAAGCCATTTGGTATGCAATGATAGTCCCAATTAGCATCCCAACTATTCCAAAAAAAACAGTTGTGTAGATAAACCATTTAGCAACCGTGTAGTCGTAGTTTAACACTTCGCCTTTTTGCATTAAATCTCTCCTAAGAAGATTTTTATGTCACGAAAATATCACATAATGACGAAATTATAAATTATTTAATATAGAAGGAAGCTTAAAGTGTTAAAAAAGTGTTAATTTAATAAAATTTTTAAAGTTAAAAACTATAATCCAATCTTATATCCAAGACCGGGTACATTTTTTATGAAACTTTTATCAGTTTTTTCTCTAACTCTTTTTATGAAAGTTCTAACCGCAGCGTCGCTAACTCCTTTGTTTAGCCAAACTGATTTTTTCAAATCTTCATGAGTTACATAAGTGCCAAGATTTTTTACAAGTAAAGTTATAAAAAGAAGCTCTTTTTTAGTAAGTGGAATTATTTTATCTTCATATATTAAAGCTCTTTTTCCTTTATCAAAATGATACCCTTGTCCAATTTCCAAAATATCACCAACTACAAAGTTAACCTTAGCTTCTTCATTTATGGTTTGCATAAGCTCTTCTAAGTCTATTGGTTTAATGAGATACTTATCTACCTTCACATCTATTGCTTTAATGAGTCTCTCTCTTTCGCTAAAGGCGCTAAGAATGATGATTGGGGTGTCTTTAGAGATCTCTTTTATGGCTCTAGCCATATCTAATCCATCCATAACTGGCATAGATATATCTGTAACTACTATGTCTGGTTTATATTTTTTAAATTTTTTGAAACCCTCTTCTCCATCTTTTGCAGTTATTACTCTTGCAAATTCATCCTCAATTGCACTAACTAAAGCATCTCTAATGCTCTGTTCATCCTCTACAAATAAAATAGTTAAATGTTTCAAATCTATAAAGCTCATACTCTTCTCCACTTTTTAAACTATAGTTTTATTGGAACTTTTACCTCAAAACAAGCACCGCCTCCCGCATTAAAGGCTTTTATGCTGCCGTGCATACTATTTTCTACTATCATTTTACTCATATAAAGCCCAAGTCCCGTTCCAAGACTTGCTTGCTTTGTAGTAAAGTAAGGCTCAAATATCTTTTCAATTATATCCTCTTTAATTCCACCTGCATTATCTCTAATGGTAATTAAAAGAGTCTCTCCATCAAATCTTGCTATATGAATGTCTATAAAATTATCTTTGCCAACTCTTTCTTTAAAGGCATCCTTTGCATTTGTTATTAAATTTATTAAAACTTGAACTAATTCACCTTTATATCCTCTAACTTGTATCTTCTCCTCAGCCGTTACTCTTAAATTAATCTGCTCATTTCTAAGAGTTGCTTTTAGCATATTAAAAGCCTCTTCAATTACCTCATTTACTATAAAATCCTCTTTTGGCTTATTAATACTAAAAAAATTCCTAAAATCATCAATGGTGTGAGACATTTTTTTTATAACCTGCTTACAATCCTCATAAGTTTCATTAAACAAAGATCTATTTTTTTGTTCAAAAAACTTTTTTAACTTATATAGATGAATACCAAGCTCAGATAACGGCTGTCTCCATTGGTGCGCAATATTTCCTATCATCTCCCCCATTGAAGCAAGTCTTGCTTGTTGAGAGAGCAATCTTTCTTGCTCAGTTATCTTTTTTACCTGCTCTTTTACTCTTTGCTCTAAATTTTTATTTAAATCTCTAAGTTCCATAGTTTGAACACGAACTCTCTCTTCTAAAGTGGAATTTAGCAAGGTTAACTCTTCTTCTTTTGCCTTTAGGGCTTGGGTTAATTTTATGGTATCAGTCACATCATACCTAATGGCTATAAACTCATGTATCTCATTTTTATCATCTAGCATTGGGACAATAGTTGTATTTACATAAAAAACGCTTCCATCTTTTGCTAAATTTTTTGCTGTAGTTCTAAAAACTTTTTTACTTAAAATAGTATCCCACAGCTCTTTAAAAGTGCTCTCATCAACATCAGGATGCCTAACTATATTGTGATTTGAGCCAATTAACTCCTCTTTTGTATAACCACTAATCTTGCAAAATTCACTATTTACAAAAGTGATGATTCCATTAATGTCTGTTTTTGATACTATGTTGCTATTTTCTATCGCTTCTTGATAGGTTTTAAAATTCATGGTGCTCCCCTTGCGGCAACAAGCCCAATGTAACTCATATATATCCCATATCCAACTATCATTATCCCAGCAATTTTTATCATGGCTTCTCTAAAGTTTGCACCTTTTAAAAATCCAATCAAATATCCAAAACTAAGCAAGATAGGAATGGTTGAGAGTCCAAAAATAAGCATAACCACTCCACCCCAAAACCATGAAGCTGTAGTTGCTGCCATTGCAAGGAAAAAATAGACTAATCCGCAAGGTAAAAAACCATTAAGCACTCCTAGTCCAAAAAAACTAAAATATGAATCTGATCTAATTAAAGAGCTAAATGTTTGCTTTACTATTGGCAAGCTTGCCAAAGAGGACTCAATGGAAGTTAAAAATTTTACTTTACCCATCAATGAAAGCCCCATAAGGACCATTAAAATACCAATTAAAAAGTATAAATACCCAGTAGCAGTTACAGAAAAGGTTACGAGTTTTCCAATAGTTCCAAAAATTATCCCTAAAATAACATAAGAACTAACTCTTCCTAAATTATATATTATGTGTAAAAAAAGCTGTTTTAGTGCATGCTTTTTAGGGTTTATTTTTGCACTTGTATAAGCTACTACGAACCCCCCACACATTCCTATACAGTGCCCTAAACTCCCAAAAAAAGCTACACTAATGATGGCTAAAATATTTATATTATCTATATCTTGCTCCTTATAAAAGGGAGGAAAAAGCTTTTAAAACCTCTTTGCTTTCATTTGAATTTGGATTTAACTCAAACATAAAATTAGCAGTTATGATAGGATAGTTTTTAAAACTAACCCCAGCTATTGACTCATCTTTTAAACTTATGTAGTTTTGCTCAGATATATTTAAAATCTCTTCACTTAGGCTATAAAGATTTTTCATAATCGCTACTTCAACTTGGCCACTTTTTAAATTTTTAACTGGGTAGCTACCTCCATAGTTCCAAGATGAACTATCTTTTAACTCATACCCTAAGGCAAGTGAAATTAATTTTTCACCTAAATTTAGTCCCAAAATTGGTACTTTGGCACTAATTAACTCTTTTATATTTTTAATTATATTAGTATAAGAGTGCGGATCTCCTGGGCCATTTGATATAAGTACACCTGAAATATTTTTTGCTTTTATATCTTCATTTATCTTTGAAGCTTTGGTATTTGCAGGGTAGATAGTAGCTTTAAAACCAGAGTCGCAAAGTAGTTTTAATAAAGATCTATTTACTCCTAAATCTAAAATTGCAATCTTTTTACCATCTTTTTCACAAGAGAGGTTATCTTCATTTTTTAAACTAGAAATTAAATCAAGCTTACTATAGTTTTTTGACTCATTTAAAATCTGTTTTAACTCATCTTTATTTGAGATTTTAGTTGAAGCTACCATCATAAATGATTTTTTATCTTTGGATAGTTTAGCTAAAAGCCTAGTATCTATATCATAAATTCCAAATCCATCATTAGAGTCAAAAAACTCTCTTAAGCTCTTTTTAGAGTTAAAATTTGATGGTTTTTCATTTAATCTTTTAATAATTAAGTTTGCATAAATGTTTGAACTTTGTGCGTCTAAAGCGTTTATGCCAACCACTCCAACCTCAGGCATAGTAAAAACAATAAACTCATCTTTAGTACATGGATTGGTGATTAGCTCTTCATATCCACTCATTAAAGAGGCAAAAGTTAATCTTCCAACTCTAGTTCCACTCTTTCCAAAATGTTTCGCTTTTAAAAAGAGTCCATTTTCTAAATAGATCCATACAGGAGTACTCATTGAAGCATTCCTTTTTTTCTAAGTTCTTCTTCATATAGTTTTTCAAAAATCAAATCATACTCTGCTGAGCCTGGAATGAGCTTTCTTTTGTAGTTACTTAGCTTTTCAATGACAATATCTTCAAGTCCTTCAAAAGTTTTCAAATAGCTCTCTATGGCATTATAAATTATATTTTTAACCCTATTTTCTGAAACGCTATACTCAATAAGGCTTTTTTTCCATACAGCTTCAAGGATTTGGTGTGAAAGATCATTGTATCTATCTTCTCTTGAGAGAGTAAAATTGTACTCTTTTGCAAGTTTTTTCTTAACTAACCAAAACATATTTCGTCTATCAACTTGCATAAATTCAATGTCATCTTCATTTTCTTCTAGGATTTCATTGACTCTTTCATCTAAAGATAACTCTTTTTGAACATCTTCAACTAAAAATTCTTGTGCCACTTTTACAACTGCATCTAAGCCCTCGTTTAGCGTCACGAAGCCAGAATTTAACAGATCTAAAGCTATTTTATTTGCGATATATGGGGTATGAGGCATTCGGACTTTCATAAAATTCACCTTAATTAATTTTGCCTGATTTTATCTAAATAAAGGTAAATTTCTCTTAAGAATTGATTGTAATTATTAAAATAGCTTACTAAAAGGGAGGTCCAGCCTTCAAAAGTGTTGTTATTTCTGAAGCAATTTGAGGTTCCATTTTAGCAAGTATTGCAGATATTTTTTTTGGCGGAAGTGCAAAAAATATTGAAGCAGCCTCTTTTCTATCCATCTCTTGAAGTATCAAAGCCGCTGCGCTATCTTTCATTTTTGAGTAAGTTTCAATAAGTCTATTATCTTTTGCTTCATTAATTAAACTTAAAATTTCTCTATTTTCTTCTATTAAAGCTTCTACCCTTTTTTTATCTTCATCTATCTTGTTTTGAAGTTCATTTAACTCCAACTCTTTTTTATTTAACTCTTCTTCTTGTTTTACAAAAAGTGCGTTACTAGCAGCTTTTAATGCTTCAAAAGATTGTCTTGCCTCATCTATTTGATCAAGCTCTTTAATAAGCTCGCCTTTCCTCTCTTCAAAAATCTTAGTACAATCTGTAGTTTGAGCTAGCAAAGTGGTTAAAGTTAAAAGATAGATAAAAACTGCCCTTTTCATCTACTTACCCCTTGCAAAAAGAAGAGTTGTAGCGCTATCTCATCTAACTCTTTTTGCTCTTTTTGTTTTATCTCTTTTAACAGTTTTGAGTAGTGCTCTTCTTTGAGATATTTCATCTTTTCATACTCTTTTAATGCTTCATTATATAGGTACAAACATTTGTTTGCTTGATTTTGTGCATTGTCTTTTTTAAGCAAAAGATACTCTTTTTGTTTCATTAAATCATTACCTAAATTTCTAATTTGTAAAAATGAGTTATAAGTACCTTCTTTAGGAGCATTAAGCCCCTTTATATCTTTAGTTATCTTTCCAATATCTTCTTCAATTTTCTTAACAATAGTACGTGCTTGCAATAAATCGCTCTCTTTTTGCTCTAAAGTTTGTTTTTTTAGTTTAACTACAGCGCCATACTTTTTATGCATACTCTCCCTTTTAAAGGATGATTGTATCTTCTCGCTCTGGTGAAGTTGAAATTATCTCTACTTTAACTCCAGTAAGTTCTTCAATGCGCCCAATGTACTCTCTAGCTTCTTTGGGTAAATCTTCAAACTTTTCAATACCTTTTACGCTACTCCAACCTGATAAAGTTTCATACTTAGGTGTTACTTTAGTTAAATCTGTAGGAAAATAGTCAATCTCTTTTCCATCTTTTTCATAAGCATAACATATTTTAACAGTTTCAAAACCATCTAAAACATCTAGTTTCATTAAAGCAAAACTATCACAACCATTAAGCCTTGCTGCGTGTCTAACAGCTACTGCATCAAACCATCCACATCTTCTTTTTCTTCCAGTAGTTGTTCCAACCTCTTTTCCAACATCAGCCATAATATCTCCAGCTTTTCCATTATCTTCAGTAGGAAATGGCCCATGTCCAACTCTAGTTGTATAAGCTTTTACAATACCTAAAATTTTACCTATATCTTTTGGGCTAATTCCAAGCCCCGTACAAGCCCCAGCACTTACAGTGTTTGAACTTGTTACATAAGGATAAGTTCCATGATCAATATCAAGCAAAGTACCCTGAGCACCTTCTAATAGTATCTTTTTATCCTCACCTAAAGCTTTCCAAACCATTTGAGTTGTATCTGCAATGTAAGGCTCAAGGCTCTTTTTATACTCTAAAATATCTTTTAGGCACTCTTCAAAGGTGGGTATCTTTATACCTAAAGCCATCATAACTGGCTCAAGGTTTTTAAAATTTTCTACTATTGAATTGGCTAATTTTTCTGGATTTAAAAGCTCTCCCACTCTATGCCCAGTTCTGCTTATCTTATCTGCATAAGAAGGCCCAATGCCTTTTCCTGTTGTACCTATGGCTTTATCACCTTTCATTCTCTCTTTTGCTTGATCAATTAAGGAGTGATAAGGTAGATTTAAGTGCGCTTTATCGCTTATAAAAAGTCTGCCCTCTAAGTTTTCAAACTGTTTTAACTCTTCAATGATTGAAGTAGGACTTAAAACAACCCCATTTCCAATTATATTAATAGCATGCTTATTTAGCACTCCTGAGGGCACTAAATGAAGAGCATATCTTACTCCATCAACCCATATGGTGTGCCCTGCATTGTGTCCTCCTTGGGATCTGCAAACCACATCATACTCTCTAGCAAGTCTATCAACAATCTTTCCCTTGCCCTCATCTCCCCACTGGATTCCAACTATAATATCAGCTTTACTCATTTCATTTCCCTATTCATCAATGTTTCAATCAATGTATCGCTATAGATACCAAAACCACTTGAATTTTCCTCTTCAAATGTATATTCTCCGCCACTACTTAATGTTTTATTATTTGATATAAATCTAAAAAACAGAGTTTCATAATATCTCATTTTTGCATAAAACAAAGGTGCTAAAATCACATTAAAATGCCCACAATTTAGTGCCAACTCCTTCATCTCTACTAAGGGTTGCTTTAACTCTTTTGGAACAATTTCTATAACCTCATCAATCTTCTTAACAGACTCTAAAGTTGCTAAAGCATTTAACCATGGCTCTTTGTGAGAAAGTAGTGCTTCTAATTTTCCAGCTTTTAAAACTTCTAATGGAATATCTAACATAGATGAGATTGTTTTAGGTATTGCTATATGACTTATTTGCAAATAAGACTCACACTGAAAATGTCTTAACAAATCACTTACTATTTTTACGCTCAAAGAGATATTTTTCTCTCCAATTAACTCTGCGCCTATTTGGTAAAATTCAAAGCTTGGATATCTAAAAATTGGCTGGATATAGAACCATTTTTTATGATCAGTTGATCTTCCAAGCCTTCTTGAAATGAGTCTTACCACATCATAAGTACTATCAGCCCTTAATGAGACTAATCTATTAGCTTTATCAGAAAAACGAAGTAAGCTTTTTTCATCAACTTGCTGATGCTGATGAAAAGAGAAAAATGGCGTAACTATCTCCTCAAAGCCCTCTTGGGAAAGTAGTTTTGCAGCATAAGTTTCAATCTCTCTTTTAAGCTCTGCACTCTTTCCAAAATAAAGCCTGCTTCCTTGTGGAATCTCATGTTCAAAAATCATATCCATACTTTCGCTTAAAGTTTAAAAAAGAGATTGTATCTAAACTTTACTTTAAGCTTAATGATTGTTTGACAAAAGGTACTCCTCAAGCTCTAAGGCTGTATCAAATACCTTTTTTGCACCATGATTTAAAAGCTCTTCTTTAGATCTAAAACCCCATGAAACTCCAAATCCATCAAGATTTGAATTTCTAGCTGTTAGCATATCTATCTTTGTATCTCCAATGAAACAGACTCTGTCTGGATCTACTTTTAAATATTTCAAAGCTTCATATGCACCTGAGGGGTCAGGCTTTCTTGGAAATCTATCATGCTCCCCGCCAATATACTCAAACATCTCTTCATCAAAAAAGTGCCTCACACACTCTTTTACAAACTCTTCTGGCTTATTTGATAAAACTGCCATTTTAAAGCCATTTTTATTTAAGCTCTTTAGCATCTCTTCTATCCCCTCATATGGCTTGCTATTTTTTTTCCATCTTAGGGCATAGTCACTTTTAAAGGCTTCTAGTAGCTTTTTAGCTAACCTTTCATCCTTCTCTTCTCCCAAAGCTTCACTCATTAACCTTTTTGCACCCTCACCTACAAGAAATTTGTACCTCTCAAGCTCTATTGGCTTTTTTCCGCAACTCTTTAGTGCAAAATTAGCGCTACTTGCAATATCTTCTAAAGTATCAAGCAAAGTTCCATCTAAATCAAAAATTGCTGCTTTGTAACTCATACTAACTCTTTGATTTTATTACAAATACTCTTTTGGCTAAATCCAAAATGTTTAAAAAGATCTCCCGCCTCGCCACTTGCCCCAAAGCTCTCCATTCCAATTACTACTGAAGCATATCTATACCACTCAAGTCCAGCTCCTGCCTCAATTGCTACAACTTTAGTTGAAGGGAGAATCACTCTTTTTTTATACTCATCACTTTGATTATTGAAAATTTTAAAACAAGGAACACTTACTATATTTGCCAAGATTCCTTCTTCTTCAAGTAAGCAAGCGCTCTTTAGAGCTAAAATAACCTCGCTTCCAGTAGCTAAAATGGTAATTTGCGCCCCTTCTCTTTCTTTTACAAGATATCCACCATTTTCTACATCTCCAAAATCTTTTCCATCTTTTAACACTTCAAGCCCTTGTCTTGAGCATACAAACGCTGATGGTCCCTCATGTTTTAATGCCATTTGCCAGCACTTTACATTCTCATTTCCATCTGCTGGTCTAAAAACTAAAAAGTTTGGCAAAGCTCTAAATTGAGTCAACTGCTCTATTGGTTGATGCGTTGGTCCATCTTCTCCAACTCCAATGCTATCATGCGTCCAGATAAAAAATGTTTTAAGTTTCATTAGCGCTGCAAGCCTAGCAGCAGGTTTTAAGTAGTCGCTAAATATAAAAAATGTTGCACTAAAAGGTAAAAATAAACCATAAAGTGAAATAGCATTTGTTATGGCAGCCATCGCGTGTTCTCTAATCCCAAAGTGGATATTTCTTCCCCTTGGAAAATCACCCATGCTTTTTAATTCACTCTTATTAGAGGGAGACAGATCGGCACTTCCTCCCAAAAATCCTGGAATTACCTTTGCTATCTCATTTATTATTTTTCCATTACTATCTCTAGTTGCTACACTTTTACCAGCTTCAAATTTAGGCCACTCTATTTTTTCAAAATCTGGATTTAAAAGATTTTCTAATAAATTTTTCTGCTCATGACTTAAGCTATTATCTATAATATCTTGCCACTTTGCTTGAGCTAAATCCCCTTTTTCAAAGGCTACTCTAAATCTTGCCTTCACATCCTCATCAATGCAAAAATGCTCATTAGGATTAAATCCGCACTTAGTTTTTGAAGCGCTAAGTTCCTCCTCTCCAAGAGGCGCGCCATGAGAGTGATGGCTGCCTTCTAGTGAGAAAGAGCCTTTTGCTATGGTAGTATCAGCTATTATAAGCACTGGTTTGCACTTTGTTTTAGCCTCTTTTAAAACAAAATCTATCTCATCAAAATCATGTCCATTAATCCTAGAAACTATCCAATTTTGCGCTTCAAACCTAGCTTTAACATCTTCATTCCATGCTAAAGAAGTATCCCCTTCAATTGTTATATTGTTTGAATCATATATTAAAATTAAATTATCTAAATTTAAGCTTCCAGCAAGTGAGCAAGCCTCGTAACTAATGCCCTCTTGCAAATCTCCATCACCGCAAAGACAATAGACTTTATGATCAATCACCTTTGCCTCATCAGAGTTTAAAATATTGCTTGCATATTTTGCAGCCATTGCAAAACCAACAGCATTTGCAACCCCTTGCCCAAGCGGCCCAGTTGTCACTTCCACTCCTGGAACATCTCTATACTCAGGGTGTCCTGGAGTTTTACTTCCAAGTTGTCTAAACTCTTTTAAATCGTTCAAACTTATGTCATATCCACATAGATGATAAAAACTATAAATTAAAGCTGAAGCGTGTCCTCCACTAAATACAACTCTATCCCTATTTAACCAGCTTGGATCTTTTGGATTATGCACTAAATGTTCAGCCAAAACAGTCACAATATCAGCTAAACCCATAGGAGCGCCAGGGTGTCCACTATTTGCTTTTTGTACCATATCCGCAGCTAAAAATCTTATCGTATCAGCCTGTTTTTGACGCATACTGTTCATATACTATCCTTTTTTCAAATAACTTTTTGCACCCAAATAGAGCTCTTCTCCCAAAGATCCCCCAATCTTGTCACAAAAAGTTTTTAATTCTATAATCATTTCATTTAAAATTTGAGTTGATTTCCAAACGCCTAAAAGATTGGTAAATGAGTTTTTCACTTCATCATTTCCAGTTGGTTTTCCAGCCTCTTCTTCGCTTTTTGTAGCATCAATTAAATCATCTTTAATTTGAAAAGCAAGTCCAAGTTTTATTCCAAACTCTTCAACTATTTTGATTCTATCTTCTTTACACCCTGCTATAATCATGCCCATTTTAAGTGCAGCCGCTATTAGTTTTGCAGTTTTATTTATGTGCAAAAACTCTAATGAGTTTAAATCAAGCAAACTATTTTCAAAATGACAATCCAAAGCTTGTCCTAAAACCATCCCCTTTATCCCAGCTTTTAAAGCTAAAGTTTTAATGAGTTCACATTTTATTTTTGGATCAAGTGGTGCATTTGCTATTAGATAAAAAGAGTGGGTATTTAAAGCATCTCCAATTAAAATTGCAGTAACTTCATCATACTTTAAGTGCAAGGTTTCTCTGCCTCTGCGAAGTGGAGAGTTATCCATTGCGGGCAAATCATCATGAATTAGCGAATAAGTGTGGAGCATTTCCACTGCCAAAGCAACAGGTAGTGCATTTTCTAAAAGCAAAGGCGCTTCATGTTCTAGTACTTTTAAAAGTAGCATTGGCCTAAATCTTTTACCACCACAGAGCATCATATATCCAAGTGCTTCTTCATAATGAGGATGAAAACTTTTGACTTTTGGTAAGTTTTTTTCTAAATAGTTTTCAAAAAGTTGTAAATTTTTTTCAAGCAAATTCACACTAACTCCTATTTTGAAGGAATTTCAAAAGTTATAAAAAATTGAAATCCACTGCGCTCAAATAAAAGATGGTGTGTTGTATTTGGTTTTAAAGCTGAAACGATTTTGCGAACTTCATTTGGAGTCTTTACTTCAACTTTTCCAATTTGCATAAGTTTATCTCCATTTTTTAACCCTAAACTACTCACTTTTGAGTTTGGAGTAACTCCTATAAGGTTTAATTTTTCATCAAATCTCATGCCAAGAGGCTCAAGATATGTTTTTCTATAATTTGGTATGGTTGGCCTATTTCTAGTCTTGAGAGTTAGATTTACTATTTTTTCACCTCTTTTAATTTGCAAATCCATACTCTTACCCTTTGGCCAAAACAAAATCTCTTCATTTAACTCTCTTAAGTTTTTAATCTCTTTTTTACCAACTTTTACTATCTCATCACCACTATATAGCCCAATTTTAAAAAATGGATCAACTTCCGTTACTATAAACCTTCCATCTTTTTCTATAAAATTTATGCCAATATCCCCATAATAAAGCTCTTTATATGCTAAAAGGTGCTCTAAAAATCTATTTCCTATAAACTTATCTCCACCAACACCAACTCCGTACATATCGCAACACACACCTGTTATGATTGCTCCTTTAGACGCACTAAAAGTTAGCTTATCAAAATCTCCAAGCGCCTTTCCTAACTCTTTTAACTTGCCAATTTTAGCAGTTCCATCTCTATTTACCCCAAATAAGTAGCTTCCTTGTTTTAAAACTCTCTCTTCATTTTGAGGTACAAAATAGAGCTCTTTAGTAGGTTTAACTAAATATAAATTTAGAAATGGATCATATTTTATGTAGTTTTTTGGAGCTTTTCCCCCACCAAGCACAATAGCAAACTCTTTTGAAATGGCAATTGCAGGAGTGCCCTCAAAGTCAATATACGCAGATCTATTTTTCTTAAAACAAGCAGTAACATCTTCATTGGTTGGACCATTTGCAAATAGTGCAAAATTAAAAAGAGTTAAAAATGCAATAAAAAGTTTAATAGTTTGCTCCTGTAAAGTTTGTAAACATTCTTGCAGCTGAACTTTTTTTATCATCCTCAACCATAGTTAAAACATCATTTATTGCGCTAATTAAAAGAATTTGTAAAGACTCTTTATCTTCAAGCAAGCTATCATCAATATCCAAATCTACAACCTCGCCCTTTCCACTCATACTAACTTTTACCATGCCGCCACCACTTTTAGCTGTAAAAGTTTTTGACTCCGCCTCTTTTTGCATATCTTTTGCTTGCTGTTGCACTTTTTCTAGCATTTCACCCATTTTAGAAAAATCAAAATTATCAAACATTTAAATGGTATCCCTTATCTTTTGAATATTGTTTTCCTCATCTACTAAAACTGCAATTGGTTTATACCCCTCAAGCTCACTCTCATCAAAAAGTGCATAAGCTATTATGATAATCTTATCTCCTACATGAACCTTTCTTGCAGCTGCCCCATTTAGGCAAACTTCCCTCTTGCCAAACTCACCCTTAATCACATAAGTAGAAAATCTTTCACCATTATTAATATTAACAATATCCACCTTTTGGCCTACTCTTAGCTTTGCTGCCTTCATTAACTCTTCATCAATTGTAATTGAACCTACATAGTTTAAATTAGCATCTGTTACTGTGGCGCGGTGAATCTTGCTATAAAGCATTTCAAATCTCACGCAAAATCCTTAAAATTTGATTATTTAGTATCTATTTTACCATATTTTTTATCTTTGATTTCTTTTAACCACTCTTTTACTATCTTCCTATCGCTAAAGGGATATTTCTCTCCTTTTATCTCTTGATACTCTTCATCGCCTTTGCCTAAAATGAGTAAAACTTCCCCCTCTTGCAAGCTGTTTAATGCATAAATTATCGCTTCTTTTCGATCTTTTATAACCTTATCTAGCGACTTAGTTACTCCTTGCAATATATCTTCTATTATCTTTTCTGGATCTTCACTGCGTGGGTTATCGCTAGTTAATATAACTCTTTTAGCATATCTTGAAGCCACGCTTCCCATTAGTGGCCTTTTAGTTTTATCCCTATCTCCACCAGCTCCAAAAAGCACGATAAGCTCACTATGTTTTAATGAATTTAAAACTTTTTTCATTCCATCAGGCGTATGAGCAAAATCAACTATGACTAAAGGATTTTTAGATACAACCTCAACTCTCCCACTAACTCCTCCAAAGTTTGAGATTGTTTTTTCTAACTTGCTAACTGAAGGGTTAGCTAAAAGTTTTACAGCTGAAGCAGCAGCTAAAAGATTGTAAAGATTAAAATCTCCATGAAGTGCAGAATTTATCAAATATTCACTATCTAAAAGAGAAAAAACTGCGCTAATTCCATCTTTTAAACTATAAGCTTTAACTAAAAACTCCCCTTTGTTTTCCACTCCATATCTATAACTATTTTTTCTATTGTAATTAATCTTCTCTTCATCGCTATTTATTAGTTTTAAACTCTCATCGCTAAAAAATCGGCTCTTTACATTTTTATACTCTTCCATACTTTTGTGAAAATCTAAATGATCTTGTGATAAATTTGTAAATATTTTAAGAGCAAAATCTAAAGACTCAATTCTATCTTGAGCAATGGCATGAGAGCTTACCTCCATGATAAAATAGTTACACTTTTCTTTAGAAGCTAAAGCTAAATTTGATAATGTTTCTAAAATTGAAGGGGTGGTAAGAGAGTGAGGTTTTATCTGTTTTTCATTTACAAAAAATCCTCTTGTGCCTTGTAATGCACACTTTTGACCTAAGTCTAAAAGCATTGAATATATCGCTGCTGCGGTTGTTGTTTTTCCATTAGTTCCAGTTATGCCAACTATTTTGATATCTTTATCAATTCCTAAAATAGAAAAACACTCATGTGGCGTTAAAATTTTAACTGAGTTTTTTGCCTTAACATCATTTAAATAACTCTTGTTTTGGGAGGTTAAAACAAAGGCCGTCTTTTGATCGCACTCTAAAGATGAGTCAGTTAAGGACTCTATATTTTCATGCTTTACTGCTACTTTCAAGAGTGTTTACTGCCATGAGCTTTTTTTAAAAGATTGTGAAATTTTATCTCATTTGGAAATATAGAGACTGCATTTTCAAGATACTTAAATGAAATATCAATAAATCCATGTTCAATTAATTTATCTAAAAAATCTATGAAGTCCTCTTTTTTAGAAATTATGACTTTGGTTGAAAACATTATATTCTCAAATGCCTCTTTAAAGCTTCTTGTCTTTACAAGCTCCATAAAATCATCATAGCTTATCCCATCTTCTTCATCAATGTGAGTTTGTAGTATTTGATTTTCAAAAATAGATAGAAGTTTATCAGGCCCAATTTCAAGCGAATCAATAATCTCTTCAAGCAAAGCATCATTTTCTGTAGAATTTTCTTCATTTAAAGTGTAATATTCAAATAAAGAGTAAGCCTCTTCCTCTTTTTGAGCTGCTAAATCAGTCA
>Ga0265293_10004097_pt1 | contig 26151 bp, 21 predicted proteins | sample Munlanlewell138R_FD_192505 | JGI IMG/M metagenome (GOLD analysis project Ga0265293, IMG submission 192505) | Leachate microbial communities from a municipal landfill in Southern Ontario, Canada - Leachate well 138R | ecosystem: Engineered > Solid waste > Landfill > Unclassified | place: Canada...
CAGTTTCGCGGTTGTTGTTGTCCTGGACCGGGCCCTAAAGCCTTGCCACATCATTGTAAAGGGCCAGTACCATCAAGCCAATCACCAAAAAAAGACCGACGCGGTATCCGGCCATCTGGATCTTTTCCGATACCGGACTCCCCTTTATCGCCTCGATCGCGTAATACAGCAAATGCCCGCCGTCCAGTACAGGCACCGGCAGCAAGTTGAGAACCCCGAGGCTGACGCTGAGCAGAGCCAGGAAACCCAAGTAGGAAGCCAAGCCGTACTGAGCCGAAGCGCCCGCCACTTTAGCAATGGTTATGGGACCGCTCAAGTGCTTGGGGGAAATAAGGCCGGTGACCATTTTACGGATCGAGTCCAATACCAAGCCGGTGGTTTTCCAGGTCTGGCGGGAAGCCGCTACCAGCGCCTCGACCGGACCATAGTGTATTTCGCGCATCATTTCAGCCGGCCACTCAGGCATTTTAACCGACATGCCCACCTGACCGATAACACTGCCGTCGGCCTGCTCGGCTGCCCGCGGGGTGACCCGCACTGCGACTTCCTGGCCGTCCCGCAACAGTGTCACTGCCAGCTCGCGATCGGGATTGCCGCGCACCAGCTCCACCCAGCGGGTCCAGTCGGACACGGTTTCGCCGTCGACTCTGAGAATGCGGTCGTCGGCACGAATGCCAGCGCGCTCGGCGGGCTCACCGGCCATCACCTGCTCCGCCACCGGCAGCATGGCTGGCCGGTAGAGTTCAATGCCGATGCTGCCGATGGGGTCCGGATAATCGGCGTCCACTTGCCAACCCGCCAGTTCGGCAGCTGTTTCATATTGCAGGTTGGAGTCCGGGTATTTGACGGTGAAGGTCATGGTGCCATCTTCACCCAGGCGGCGCAGCAATTGCTCACCCAGCGCTTGCAGGGTGGGCGTGGGCTCGCCGTCCACGGCGACAATCTCTTGCCCCGCTTCAAGCTTGGCGCGGGCAGCGACCGAGCCCTCCACCACACCGCCTACCACCGGCATTACCCCCTGGACACCCAGCAGGTAAACCACCCAGAATGCGACGATAGCCAGTAGAAAGTTGGCCAGGGGGCCGGCGGCCACCACGGCCATGCGCTGGCCGACCGTCTTGTTGTTGAAGGCCTGTTGCTGCTCTTCGGGGGCCAGCGAGGTCTCCCGGCCATCCAGCATTTTCACATAACCGCCGAGGGGCAGCGCAGCCACCACAAACTCCGTGCCGTGGCGATCGTGCCAGCGCAGCAGCGGGGTGCCAAAGCCGATGGAAAAGCGCAGCACCTTGACGCCGCAGCGGCGCGCCACCCAAAAGTGGCCAAATTCGTGGATGGTTACCAGTACGCCCAGTGCCACCAGCGTAAAGAAAATCATCTGCAGGGTGTTTATCAAAGCGCCATTGCCTCACTATAAGTCTGTGCCAGTTGCCGGGCGGTGCGGTCCGCGTGTTGGACTGCAGCTATGCTACAGGGTTCACTCGCCGACCAATCATTGAGCACCGCTTCCACCACCTTTGCAATAGCTGTGAAACTCAAGCGGTGATCGAGAAAGGCCGCCACGGCCACTTCATTGGCGGCATTGAGGGCGGCGGGATAGTCGCCGCCACTGCGCACTGCATCGGCGGCCAGCGCCAGGCAGGGAAAGCGCTGCGGGTCCGGCGCTTCAAAATCCAGCCGCGCCACCGCCATCAGGTCGAGGGGCGCAACACCAGAGGCGATGCGCTCCGGCCAAGCCAGGGCATGGGCGATAGGTGTGCGCATATCCGGGTTGCCAAGCTGGGCCAGCACCGAGCCATCGACATAGGCCACCAGAGAGTGCACCACACTCTGAGGATGTATCACAACCTGCACCCGGTCGGGCTCGACCCCGAACAGCCAGCAAGCCTCGATCAGCTCCAGGCCCTTGTTCATCATGGTCGCGGAGTCTACCGAAATCTTGCGCCCCATAGCCCAGTTGGGATGAGCACAGGCCTGGTCCGGCGTCACGCTGTCAAAACTGTCCAGGGGACGGGTGCGGAAAGGGCCGCCGGAAGCAGATAGCAGAATATGGCTGACACCGGCATCAGCGGCGTCCCGATAGCCGGTGGGCAGACATTGGAAGATGGCGTTGTGCTCGCTGTCGATAGGCAGCAAGGCGCCACCGCCTTCACGCATCGCCGCCATAAACAGATCGCCGGCCATAACCAGCGACTCTTTGTTGGCCAACAGTACTTTTTTACCGGCGCGAGCGGCTGCCAGCGTTGGCAGCAAACCCGCCGCTCCGACAATGGCGGCCATCACCGTATCCACATCAGCGTGGGCCGCCACTTCTGCCAGCGCTTCCTCTCCCCACAGCACCCGGCAGCCAGCCGGAACGCGCGGCTCCAGCGCCGCCGCAGCCTGGCGCGAGCCAGTCACCACATAGCGCGGCCGATGGCGCTGGCTCTGTTCCGCCAGCACGTCGACACGGCTGTTGCCAGTGAGGGCAAAGACCTGATAGCGCTCCGGATGACGAGCGATGACATCCAGGGTGCTGACGCCGATGGATCCCGAAGCTCCCAGCACGGTGATCAGCTCAGCCATGGCCCCCCCTCAATAAGAAGCAGGTAGAGCAGAGTAAACACTGGCAGCGCTGCGCTGAGGCTGTCGATCCGGTCCAGCAGGCCGCCGTGGCCGGGCAGAATAGTACCGCTATCCTTCACTCCCCGGTGGCGCTTAACCATGCTTTCGACCAGGTCGCCCAGTACCGAGGCCAGCGCAGTAATGGCCACGATCACCAGCCATTGCCAGCCGTGACTATGGTGCGAGGGTGAGGCGTACAGAAACAGGGAGGCCACCACCAGCACTGTCAGCAAGCCACCGGCGAGGCCTTCCACAGTTTTGCCAGGACTGACCGCCGGGGCCAACTTGTGGCGACCCCAGGCGCGCCCACTGAAGAAAGCCCCCACATCAGCGCCAGCGACTACCAGCACCACCAACAAGATTAGCCAGTGCCCATCCTCTAGATGGGCAAGTACCACCAGCGCCAGCCAGGCCGGCACCAGGATCACGATCCCCATGACCAGGCGCCCGACTATGCTGCCCCACAACACAGCACTGGAGGGATAGCCCTGCACCCACAACAGGGCTAGCGCCCACCACAGGCAGCCAATAAACAGCACCGGCCTTACCAGATCCGGCACTGGCCCCCAAGGGTCGTAGACGCCGTAGATATAGAGGGGAATCATTAAGGCAGCAACCAGCAGCAAGTAGGCAATACGCCCCACTGCCCTGTCGATACTGGCAAGGTGCGCCCACTCCCAGCTGGCGATACCAATCACCAGAGCTGCAAAGAGGGTAAACAAGCCGGGGTTGAGCCCAAACAAGGCACCCAGAAACAGGGCTGCCAGCACCAGAGCGGTGATAATACGCTGCCTAAGCACGAGAAATTCCCCCCGGCGGGGTTGACGCTCTCTCGGAGGAGTTCTCAGAAGAGGAGCCGCCAAAGCGGCGCTGACGATGATAGTACTCATCGACGGCGGCATCGAAAGCTGCACCATTGAAATCCGGCCAGTACATGGGCGCGAAATAGAGTTCGGTATAGGCCAGCTGCCATAACAAGAAGTTGCTGATGCGCTGTTCACCGGCGGTGCGGATGCACAGATCCGGATCCGGCAGATCTGCCATCGCCAGCTGGGCTCCCAACATCTCCTCAGTGATGGCTTCGGGCCGCAGATTGCCCGCTTGCACACGACCGGCCAGCTTGCGGGCCGCCTCGGCGATTTCCCAGCGACCACCGTAATCGACCGCCAACACCAGGGTGCGAGAACCATGCCGGGTGCGGTTTTCCCCCTCGCTGATCAGCTTTTGCAGGCGCGCACTAAAGCGGCTGCGCTGCCCCACCACGCGCAACCGTACGTCGCGCTCAGCCAGGCGATTGATTTCCCCTTTCAAATAAGTGGCGAACAGAGACATCAGACCGCGCACCTCGGCGGCGGGTCGCGTCCAGTTTTCGCTGCTGAAGGCAAACAGGGTGAGGACATCGATATCGTGCCTGTCACAGGCGTCCAGGACTTCCCGCACCCGTTCGACGCCAGCCTGGTGGCCGGCGATGCCGCTCAGGCCACGCTGGCGGGCCCAGCGATTATTGCCGTCCATGATAATCGCCACATGGCGCAGCGGATGTGTGTTGCTCTGGCTCGAAGTGGCCTGACTCATGCAGTGGCCCGTCCCCAAAACGAGTTGCCCTTCAACGCAGCCTCAGGCCGTGTCAGACGGGACGCTGGTCTCACGCAGATCATGATGATCAGTCTGAGATCAGATTTCCATCAGGTCGGCTTCTTTCTCCGCCAACGCAGTGTCGATCTTGGCGATGAAAGAATCGGTGATTTTTTGAATCTCGTCCTGGGCGCGGCGCTCATCGTCCTCGGTGATTTCTTTGGCCTTGAGCAGCTCTTTGACGTCGGACAACACATCGCGGCGGATATTGCGCACCGCCACCCGGCCATTCTCCGCCTCGGCGCGCGCCTGACGACTGTAGCCTTTGCGAGTCTCCTCGGTAAGGGCCGGCATGGGAATGCGAATCACACTGCCAGCCGTGGAGGGGTTGAGCCCCAGATCAGACTTGAGAATCGCCTTTTCGATAGCGGGCACGATATTTTTTTCCCACGGTGTCACCGTCAGCGTGCGGCTGTCGCCCACACCGATATTGGCAACCTGGCTGAGGGGCGTATCACTGCCGTAGTAGGAGACCATAATGTTGTCCAACAGGCTGGGGTGAGCCCGGCCAGTACGGATCTTGTTGAATGCCTGGCCCATGGCCTCGACACTTTTCGCCATGCGCTCCTTGGCATCGGCTTTCAGTTCTTCGATCATTGTCACTGTTCCTCGATCAATGTGCCTTCGTCACCACCCATTACGATACTGAGCAGCGCCCCTGGCTTGGACATGCGAAAGACTCGCAGCGGCATGTGGCTTTCCCGGCACAGGCAGATGGCAGTAAGGTCCATCACGCCGAGCTTCTGGTCCAGCACCTCGTCATAGGTCAGATGTCTGTAAAGGGTGGCTGTGGGCTCCACTTTAGGGTCGGCGGAGTAGACACCGTCCACCTTGGTGGCCTTGAGCACGATTTCTGCACCCACCTCAATGCCCCGCAGGCAGGCAGCGGAGTCGGTGGTAAAAAAGGGGTTGCCGGTACCGGCAGCGAAAATCACCACCTCACCGGTGGAGAGATGGCGGATGGCGTGGCGGCGGTCGTAGTGCTCCACCACCCCACTCATGGGAATGGCCGACATCACCCGCGCCGAAATATTGGTGCGCACCAAGGCATCGCGCATGGCCAGCGCATTCATCACGGTGGCCAGCATGCCCATGTGATCGCCGGTTACCCGGTCCATGCCGGCAGCGTGAAGCGCTGCGCCGCGGAACAGGTTGCCGCCACCGATCACCAGACCGACCTGTACTCCAATACCCACCAGCTGGCCAATTTCCAAGGCCATGCGGTCCAGCACCTTGGGGTCGATGCCGAAGCCCTCGCCCCCCATCAGCTCCTCGCCGCTGAGCTTGAGGAGAATGCGTTTGAACTTCTTGTCCTTCGCGGTACCGCTCTCGGTCATGGATTCTCCCCGGAAAATAGGGGTGGAATCCACTGAGTCCACCCGGGTTCATTGATCTGCCTGATTCACTTCAAGCGGGGCCGAAGCCCCGCTGCGCCACTAAGGGCAGTATAGCGGCGCGCTAGTGTCAGCGAGAAGCGCTGACCTGGGCCGCGACTTCAGCAGCAAAGTCGGCTTTCTCTACTACGATGCCCTCACCGACCTCGAAGCGGATAAAGGAAAGCACTTCAGCACCGACCTTCTTGGCCAGCTGGCCAACCTTGACTTCGGGGTCCTTGACGAAGGGCTGCTCGACAAGACTGTTCTCGGCCAGGAACTTGGAGACACGACCGCCGATCATTTTCTCGATGATCTCTTCAGGCTTGCCGCTTTCACGTGCCTGGGCCGCATAGATTTCCTTCTCCTTGGCGATCAGATCCTGAGACATTTCCTCGGGACGGGTGACCTGGGGGTTGGAGGCCGCCACATGCATGGCGATGTCCTTGGCCAGCTCGGCATCACCGCCGGACAGGGCGGTCAGCACGGCGATACGGCCATTGCTGTGGACATAACCGCCCACCACAGGCGCTTCCACCTTGCTGATGCGACGCACGGAGATGTTTTCGCCAATTTTTTGCACCAGAGCTTCGCGAGCGGTTTCCAGCTCTCCGGCCATCAGCGCAGCAACGTCATCCTGCCGCTCGGCAAAGGCTTTGTCCAGCACCGTCTGTACGAAAGCCTGGAAGCTTTCATCACGGGCCACGAAGTCGGTTTCGGAGTTGACCTCGACCACGACACCAAAGCTGCTGTCGTCGGCAATTTTTACTGCCACAAGGCCATCGGCGGCAGTGCGGCCAGCCTTTTTGGCGGCTTTCATGCCGCTGGACTTGCGCAGATCTTCGATCGCCTTCTCGATATCGCCGCCAGCTTCTACCAGCGCCTTTTTGCACTCCATCATGCCGAGGCCGGTGCGCTCACGCAATTCTTTTACAAGGGATGCAGTAATCTCTGCCATCGGTCGCTCCTCAATCCTGCTCTAAGTTAAAAAGTGGTTGGAAAAAAGGGGGCTATGCCCCCTTTTCGGTACTACATGCGGTGCTGATGCGGTACTACAGGGCCCGGCCTGCGCCGGGACGGTTGGAGAACCGCAGGTATCACGCCTCGCCGGCGGCACCTTCAGCAGCGGTCTCGCTCACTTCGACGAACTCGTTCTGGGCGGGGGCAGTACCGCTTTGCCCTTTGCCTTCGAGTACGGCATCCGCCGCGGCAGTGAGGTAGAGCTTGATGGCGCGGATGGCGTCATCGTTGCCGGGGATGACGAAGTCGACGCCGCTGGGGTCGCTGTTGGTATCGACAATACCAATGACCGGAATACCCAGCTTGTTGGCTTCCTGAATAGCGATGCGCTCGTGGTCGACATCGACGACGAACAGGGCATCGGGCAGACCGCCCATGTCCTTGATACCACCGATGGAGCGGTCGAGCTTCTCCATCAAGCGGGTGCGCATCAGCGCTTCTTTCTTGGTGAGCTTTTGGAAAGTGCCATCCTGACTCTGGGTTTCAAGCTCCTTGAGGCGCTTGATGGAGACGCGGATGGTTTTGTAGTTGGTAAGCATGCCGCCCGGCCAGCGCTGGCTGACGAAAGGCATTCCGGCGCGTTGCGCCTGCTCGATCACGGCCTTCTGGGCGGCGCGCTTGGTGCCGACAAAAAGGATCTTGTTGCCGCGCGCTGCGAGCTTGCGCACTTCTTCCAGAGCAGCGTTGAAGGCGGGAACAGTGTGCTCGAGGTTGATGATATGGATCTTGTTGCGGGCCCCGAAGATGTACTGGCTCATCTTGGGGTTCCAGAAGCGAGTCTGGTGTCCGAAGTGGACGCCGGACTGCAACATTTCGCTCATTGTAACGGTAGCCATGGCTATTACCTTGTATGGCGGGCGCGTCCCCTTACGGGATCGAAGGCACCCTGGGTTAGTCCTCCACGAGCCCCGGCGAAAAACCCCGCAACAGCAAAAGCCTGCAAGGCACCCATTTCGTCGTGTCGGCCCGTGTGTGTATTCCCATCCAGATGCTGGATATTCAGATGCTGGATGGATATCTCCAGGGGCGGGCTGCCTCTGGGGGCGCGATTTATACCACAAAAGGGCGTTCAGATGAAGAGAAGATGTGAAGCTGCCTCTCGTCCCCCATTCAGCCGCCCCCTTTTTTCGGTACAATAAGCCGTTTCCTCGCTTTACTTTTCACTTTTCTTTCAGTTCAGGATTCATGCCATGACTGTACGACTCAAAACTCCCGACGAGCTCGAAAAAATGCGCGTAGCGGGCCGTCTCGCTGCTGAAGTGCTCGATATGATCGCCGAGCATGTAGTGCCGGGGGTGACCACCGCCGAGCTGGATACGCTTTGCCACAATCACATTGTGAACGTCCAGAAAGCCATCCCCGCCCCGCTCAACTACAAGGGTTTCCCCAAGTCTATCTGCACCTCGGTGAACCATGTGGTCTGTCACGGGATCCCCTCGGAAAAGAAAGTGCTCAAGTCCGGTGACATCATCAATATCGACATCACGGTGATCAAAGACGGCTGGTACGGCGACACCAGCAAAATGTTTTGTGTCGGCACGGTACCCGATCACGCCCAGCGCCTGATCCGCATCACCCAGGAGTGCCTCTATATCGGCATGGAAATGGTCAAACCCGGCACCCGCCTCGGCGACATCGGCCACGCCATTCAGCAATATGCCGAGTCCAACTACTATTCAGTGGTGCGCGACTACTGCGGCCACGGCATCGGCGACGAGTTCCACGAGGAGCCCCAGGTGCTGCACTTCGGCCGCCCCGGCACCGGGCTGGAGCTGAAAGAAGGCATGACCTTTACCATCGAACCCATGATCAACGCCGGCAAGCACCAGACCAAGCTCAAGAGTGACGGCTGGACCGTGGAAACTCGCGATGGCCGCCTCTCTGCGCAGTGGGAGCACACCCTGGCGGTGACCGCTACCGGCGTCGAAGTGCTGACCGCCCGCGCCGAGGAGACCTTTCCCTGGATGGCCAAGTGACAGCGGAGCACCTGCGTCAACCCCTGCTGTTCTTCGATGAGCAGCGCTTTATCAGGCGCCTTGCCGAGGGCGGTGCTCTCACTGTATTCAAGGACGCCATTGCCGCTGCCAGCGGCCATCTCAACAACCGCTTTCTCGAAGGCGAACAAGTCTCCACCCTGGTGTTCGAGCGGGCCACTTTTATGGACTGCATCCTGCTCCACGCCTGGCACCGCTTCCGCTGGGGCGACGATATCGCCCTGCTGGCAGTGGGCGGTTACGGGCGCGGCGAACTGCACCCCCACTCCGACATCGATATCCTGATCCTTCTGGGGCACGACGAGCCCCACCCCTATCAGAGCAACATCGAGCGCTTCCTGACCTTTCTGTGGGACATCCAGTTGGTTGTCGGCCAGAGCGTGCGCTCTATCCGCCAGTGCGTAGAGGAAGCCGAAGCAGATATCACCGTCGCCACCAATCTGATGGAGTGCCGCACCCTGGTGGGGAACCCGGCGCTGCGCCTGGATATGCTGCAGCGCACCGGGCCGGACAACATCTGGCCATCCGATGCGTTCTTTCGTGCCAAGCGGGCCGAGCAAATCGGCCGCCACCGCAAGTACGGCTACACCGAGTACAACCTGGAACCCAACGTAAAAGAGGGCCCCGGCGGGCTGCGCGATATCCAGACGATCAAGTGGGTGGCCTGTCGCCACTTTCAGGTCAATGCGCTGTCCGAGCTGATGGGCCAGGGCTTTATCAACGAGGAAGAACTCGACCTGCTGCGCAGCGGCGAGGAGTTTCTGTGGAAGGTGCGCTACGGCCTGCACCTGCTGGCCGGGCGCTCCGAAGAGCGACTGCTGTTCGATAATCAGCGCAAGCTGGCCAGCCAGTTCGGCTACCGGGATTCTGAGCAACGGCTCGGGGTAGAGCAGTTTATGCACCGCTACTACCGGGTGGTGCTGTCCATGCGCGAGCTCAACGATGTGCTGCTCCAATACCTCGACGAGAACATTCTGCGCAAGGATCAGGCCCGCCAGGTGCGGCCCATCAATGAGCACTTTCAAGTGCGCGACGACTATATCGAAACCGTCGACGACAAGGTGTTTGAGCGCGACCCTTCCGCTCTGCTGGAGCTGTTTGTGCTGCTGGCCGAAGACCCGTCTATTCTCGGCATCCGCGCTGCCACGATCCGCCAGCTGCAGCTGCACCGCTACCTGATCGACGACGCCTTCCGCGCCGACCCGCGCAACCAGGAACTGTTCATGCGCCTGTTCAGCTGCTCCGGCAAGCTGACCCTGCAGCTGCAACGCATGACCCGCTACGGCATCCTGGGCCGCTATCTCCCCGAGTTCGGCCGCATTACCGGCCAGCCGCAGCACGACCTGTTCCATCTCTATCCGGTGGACGTTCACACCCTGCAGGTGATCCGCAACATGCGCCGTCTCGACCGCCCGGAGGAGACCCAGCAGCTGCCAGTGGCAGGTCATATCTACAAGAACCTGCAGAAACCCGAGCTGCTGTTCATCGCCGGGTTGTTCCACGATATCGGCAAGGGGCGCGGCGGCGACCACTCCATGCTCGGCGCAGTGGATGTGGTGGCATTTGCTGAACGCCACGGCCTGCCCAGCCAGGAAGTGCGGCTGCTCAAGTGGCTGGTGGAGAAGCACCTGCTGATGTCGTCAGTATCTCAGCGCGAGGACATTTCCGACCCCGATGTAATCCAGCATTTCGCCACCCTTGTCGGTGACCAGATTCGTCTCGATTACCTGTTTTTGCTCACTATCTGCGATATTCGCGGTACCAATCCTACCCTCTGGAACAGCTGGCGCGCCTCGCTGCTGGAGACCCTTTACCAGAGGACCAGGCGCGCTCTGCAGCGGGGTCTGGAAAACCCAGCCAGTCGCAGCGAGTGGGTGGCGGGGACACGTAGCGAAGCGCTCGCCATTCTCGCCACTGAGGGAATCGACGCGGCCACGACACAAGCCATTTGGGGCGATGTGGATGAAGACTTTTTCCTCCGCGAGCGGGCCGCCGTCATCGCCAGCTGGGTGCGCGCCATCCACGACAGCCGCAACCCGGAAGAGCCGGTCATCCTCGTCGAGGAGGCAGGTCTGGAGCAGGCTATTGCCACCCGCATCTTTATTCACACCACCGGCCTGCAACACGTCTTCCCCATCACCGCAGCCACGCTCGATCAGCTGTCCCTCAACATTCAGGACGCCCGCTTGCACACGGCCAGTAATGGCCATACTTTTGACGTTTTCTATGTGCTCGGCGACGATGGCCGACCCTTGGGCGACGACAGCGACCGCGTGGCAGAAGTGTTTTATGTGCTGTCCAAGGCGCTCCGGGCACCCACCAGCGACACCGTTGTCGTGCGCCGCCGCACGCCGTTACGGCTCAAGCACTTTAATCTCAAGACCCGCACCTTTCTTCACAACGACACATCAGGCAACTTTACCGCACTGGAGGTGATTACCCCCGACCGGCCGGGGCTGCTGGCTCATCTCGGCCGTATTTTCATGCGCTTTGGGCTGCGCCTGCACAGCGCCAGGATCGCCACTCTGGGAGAGCGGGTAGAGGACGTGTTCTACCTCACCGACCAGCACTACCAACCGCTGTCAGACCCCGATTTTTGCCAGCAGCTGCAAACGGCCATCTGCAGTGAGCTCGACGCCCGCAATGCCCAGGATGCCGCTGGTGCTACCCCTCGGCACCAGCCGACCTAGCAGCGGTAAACAGACAGGACCACATAGATTAATCAGTGAACGACGCTCCCGAATGAACCATCTCCTCGACAAGCTGCAGCCCTACCCCTTCGAGCGCATCCGTGCCCTGCTGGCGGACCTGGCTCCCCCTGCCGCCACGCCTGCCATCAGCTTTGCTATTGGCGAGCCTCGCCATCCGGCCCCTGCCTTCGTGCTCGACACCCTGGCCAGGGAACTGGGCGGCATGTCGGGCTACCCCTTGACCAAGGGCAGCGACGCCTTGCGCGGGGCTGTGTGTGACTGGTTGGCACGGCGCTTTTCGGTGCCTCGCCAATGGCTCGACGCCAGTCGACATGTGCTGCCGGTGAATGGCACCCGCGAGGCACTGTTCGCTATTGCCCAGGCCATCGTCGCTGGTGGTGCCGATGCCCTGGTGGCCTACCCCAACCCCTTTTATCAAATTTACGAGGGCGCCACCCTGCTGGCGGGCGCTGAGCCCTACCTGCTCGATTGCACCGCCGACAACGGCTTTGCTCCCGACTTTGACCAGGTAGCTGCCGAGACCTGGCAGCGGTGTCAGTTGCTCTACCTCTGCACCCCCGGCAACCCCACAGGGGCCGTGCTGAGCATGGAGACACTGAAGAAACTTATCGCGCTGGCGGATGAGCACGACTTCATCATCGCCAGCGACGAGTGCTATTCAGAGATTTACCCCTGCGAAGACAATCCGCCCCCCGGACTGCTGCAGGCCTGCGCCGAGTCAGGCCGCGCCGATTTTGCCCGCTGTCTGGTGTTCCACAGCCTGTCCAAGCGCTCCAACCTGCCGGGCCTGCGCTCTGGCTTTGTCGCTGGCGACGCTGCCGTGCTGGAAAAATTCCTGCTCTACCGCACCTACCACGGCTGCGCCATGTCGCCGCCCGTTCAACAAGCCAGTATCGCCGCCTGGCAGGATGAAACCCACGTGTGCGACAACCGCGCCCAATACCGCCGCAAGTTCGCCGCTGTCACTGAGATCCTCGCTCCGGTACTGGATCTGCCAACCCCGGATGCCGGCTTTTATTTATGGGCTGGCACCCCGATAAGCGACACCGACTTCACCCGCGCGCTATATCGCGACGCCCATATCCAGGTGGTACCAGGCTCTTTTCTGGGCCGCGACACGGCGACGGGCAATCCCGGCGCCAACCGGGTGCGCCTGGCGCTGGTGGCCGCAGAAGAGGAGTGTATCGCCGGGGCCTGGCGCATCCGCCAGGTGGTTGAGAACCTTTGACATAACCCAAACCAGGTGGCATGGGGCAACCTGGGTAACATAGGGCAGCCTGGATGACATGACCCAGCCTGGGTGAGCTGGGATAGCGGGAATGGCACCTGCACAAAATCCACCACACATTTACTGATTAAATTTGCAAACAGGAGAGAACGGACAATGCTGAAAAAGGAACGTGTCGAATTCATTCGGCGACGGCTCGCAGAACTGTATCCCACCCCCCCCATCCCTCTCCACCACAAAGACCCCTACACCCTGCTCGTGGCAGTACTGCTGTCAGCTCAGTGTACCGACGAGCGAGTCAACAAAGTGACTCCCGAGCTGTTTGCTCTGGCGGACAACCCTTTCGACATGGCCAAAGTCCCGGTCGAGGAAATCCACCGCATTATCAAACCCTGCGGCCTGGCACCGCAAAAGTCCCGCGCCATCGCCGAGCTCTCCAACATTCTCGTCCACCGCTACGACGGCGAGGTGCCAGCCGATATCGATGCGCTGGAAACCTTGCCCGGCGTCGGCCACAAAACTGCCAGTGTCGTTATGTCACAAGCCTTTGGGGTACCCACATTTCCGGTGGACACCCACATCCACCGCCTCGCTCAGCGCTGGGGGCTGACCGATGGGCGCAGCGTGACACAAACGGAAAGAGATCTGAAAAGGCTGTTTCCCAAGGAGAGCTGGAACGACCTGCACCTGCAGATCATTTACTACGGCCGGGAGTTCTGCTCGGCGCGGGGCTGCGATGGCACCCGCTGCGAGATCTGCCGCACCTGCTATCCCAATCGCAAGAAACCCAAAGTGACGCGCAAGGCGTAACAGTAGCGGAAGGTGTTCGGTGTTCAGTAAACCGCAAGCTGAACACCGAAAACGTCTCCTTTTAGCCCAAATTCCGCCGCCGCAACCGAAACCACGGCGCCGTCAGTAAAATCAGGTTGGCGCCAATGATTAGCGCCATCCCCACCAGGGTGGTCGGGGTGATGCGCTCGTCGAGGAATATCCAGCCCACTGTCACCGCCATCGGCGAGTGCAGATAGTAGATACTGCCAGTCATGATACCGGGCAGTTCAGAGCTGACTTTGACCCACAGCGAGTGCGCAATCAGGGTGCCTACAGCCCCCAGCGCCAGCAAGGCCCACCAGTCCGCTGCAGTCAGGTTCCAGTCGGTGCGCGGCCACAGGGTAAGAAAACACAGGCCGCCAAAGGCGAACTGCCCCCAGCTGCGAGTTGTGGTGGGCAAATGAATGATGTGGCGGTGTATCAGCGGCAACACACTGTATAGAAAGGCGCTGAGCACCCCCACCAAAAAGCCGATTACGACGCTACCACTGCCATCCGTTTGCGGTACCACCAGATAGCAGCCGACCACACACACAGCGATCAGCAGCATTTCGTAGGGGCGCACCGGCTGACGGTGCACCAGATTGTTGAGCAACAATAAATGAATGCCGAAAGTAGAGCTGGCGATGGCCCCTATCCCGGCACCCGCCGTCTTGATGGCATAGGCAAAGGTCCACCAGTGCAGGGCGAAAAAGAAACCTGCCAGCGCCAGCCACAGCCAGTCTTTGCGAGTAACGCTCCGAAAAGTGTGCTTGAACGCCACCAGGGGGGTCAGCACCACCAGAGCGACCGCCAGCCTGACCAGCGACATCGTTTCGATGGAGGCGCTGGTGAACTTGATCAGCGCCGGCACCGTGGCCATCAGTACAACGGTGAACAGGGCGAGAAGAATCAGGTGGAGAGAAGAGTGACCCATGGCGGCGACAGCTGAAAACGAGGGCGCCAAGTCTACACTCCCTTCTGTCGGACCCATAGTGGTAACTGACGTCAGACTCGCGCCAGCCAGATCAGCGCCGCCATTCTCCCCGTCTCCCCGTCGCGGCGATAGGAGTACCAGCACTCACGGTCGGATACCGTGCATAGACCACCGCCGTGAACATCACTGACACCAAGGCTGCTCAACTCAGCTCTAGCCAGGGCATAGATGTCCGCCATCAGCTTGCCACTTTTTTTCGCTACCGGCGCGAAGCAGGCAGGGATCAGGTGTCGATGGCTCATGCCGATGGCGTTCGACAGCATGGCCTCACGCACTTCCTCGCCCACTTCGAAGCACTGGGGGCCAATGGCCGGCCCCAGCCAGGCAATGACATCCTCTCCTGCCACACCCATGGCCTTGACTGTCTGTCGCACGACCCCGGCTGCCAGCCCGCGCCAGCCAGCGTGAGCGGCGGCTACCACAGTGCCAGCGCGATCGCACAGCAGTACTGGCAGACAATCGGCCGTCAGCACCGCACACACCTGTTCCCGCTCGCGGGTCACGGCTGCATCGGCCACTCTCTCTAGCGGCGCCCTGTCCTCCAGTACCAGCACCTGGGTGCCGTGCACCTGTTCCAGCCATACCGGTTGCCGGGTGAGTCCCAGAGCCTCCCCCACCAGGCGGCGGTTGTCAGCCACTGCTACGGGCTGGTCGCCGACATGGGAGCCGAGATTCAGGCTGCTCCAGGGTGGTGCACTGACACCGCCACGGCGCGTGCTGACCGCCGCCCGTACACCACCCGGTGCCGGCCAGTCGGGTATCAGGAACTCAGGCCCCACGGCAGTCCGCTTCACACCCATTTTGTCCCCTCGCCTTGCAGGGCCAAATATTCTGCCGTCAATACCGCCAGCAGCCCTGCCATATCGACCGGCAGCGGCGACTCCCAGTGCAATCGCTCGCCACTGCCGGGGTGAGTGAGGCTGAGCGCTGCGGCGTGCAGTGCCTGCCGGGGAAAGCCCCGCAGGGCGGCGATCAGGGTCGAGCTTGCCTCGCGGGGCAGTTTTGGCCGTCCGCCATAGACCGGGTCGCCCACCAAGGGATAGCCCAAGTGGGCCATGTGCACACGGATCTGGTGGGTGCGACCTGTTTCCAGGCTGACACGCACATGGGTGTGGGCCGCAAAGCGACGCAGCACCCGATAGTGACTGATGGCCTCTTTGCCGCCGCCCCGCACCACCGCCATGCGGGTGCGCTGGGTTGGATGACGACCAATGGCGGCGTCGACCGTGCCACCGCCGACCAGCACCCCCTGCACCAGCGCTTCGTAGTCCCGGCTGACGGAGCGCGCTTGCAGTTGTGCCACCAGAGCATTCTGGGCCCGCGGTGTGCGGGCGACCACCATCAGCCCCGACGTGTCCTTATCCAAGCGGTGGACGATACCAGCCCGGGGCAGCAGCGCCTGGTCGGGGTAGCGATGCAACAGCGCATTGAGCAAGGTGCCCCGCGGATTGCCGGCACCCGGGTGCACCACCAGGCCGGCGGGCTTGTCGAGCACCAGGATATCGTCATCTTCGTGCAGCACCGCAAAGTCGATGGCCTCGGCGACCCACTCCCCCTGCTCCTCAAGTTCGGCCACCAGGTTCAGGCGTTCTCCGCCCACCAGCCGATCTCTTACCTTGCAGGGTTGACCATCGCGGGTTATAGCCCCATCCTTGATCCACTGCTGCAGCCGGGTGCGCGAAAAGTCGGGGAACAGCACCGCCGCCACCTGGTCGAGCCGCTGACCGGCACAATCGGCTGGTACAGTGGCCTCAAGGCGAATACAAGTCTCTGTCATTGTTTAGGTTGCCTGGTAGCTGTGGTTAAATAACGGGCCGGGGCGGCGAGCACCCGGTTGAGCATTTTTGCAGGGCATCTGTCCCGGCACAACTCGAATTCAAGAGAACCTGACGATATTATGCGATCCATCACCCTTGTGCTCGTGGTCATGCTGACCCTTACTGGCTGTTCCTGGATGCCATTCTTTGGCGATAAGAAAGAAGAGGAGCCGGAGACCGCCGGCTATACCGAAACAGACTTCTATGAGGTTATCCAGCGCAACCTCAACTCGCGCAACTGGCGGATGGCGATCGAGAACCTGCAGGCGCTCGAAGCCCAGTTCCCCTTCGGCACCTATGCCGAGCAGGCTCAGCTGGAGCTGATGTATGCCCACTACCGCACCGCCAACTACGATGAGGCTATCACCGCCGCTGACCGCTTTGTTCGCCTCCACCCCCGCCACCCCAATGTGGATTACGCCTTTTATATCAAAGGCCTCTCGTCGCTAGCCCAGAGTAGAAGCTTTTTCGGCAATTTTCTGCCCACCGATAATACCAGCCGCGACCCGGGAGCTGCGCGGGATTCATTCGCTACCTTCACCGAGTTGTTATCCCGCTTTCCCGACAGCGCTTATGCCGCCGATACCCGCAAGCGTATGATTTTTCTGCGCAACCTGTTGGCGCGCTACGAAATCAATGTGGCCAACTACTACTTTGAGCGCCAGGCTTATCTGGCAGCCGCCAACCGGGGGCGCTACGTGGTGGAAAACTTCCAGCTGACTCCAGCGGTACCAGACGGCCTGGCAGTTATGGCTGAGGCCTACCACCTGCTTGGCCTCCAGGACCTGTCTGCCGACGCTGTGCGAGTGTTGGCAGCCAACTACCCCGAATATCCCGCGCTGGATAGCGAGGGCAACTTCCGCTACCAAGGCCTTAGCCCCGACCAAAGCCGCACCTGGCTGCGCCGTCTCAGCCTTGGCCTCTACGATAACGTCCAGCCACCCCGCTACGATACCCGCGACCTGTACGATCCCGGCTCACGGGCTGCCGAGCAGCAGATGGTGCCGGACAAGCCGCAGCGCTCCTGGCTGAACTGGCTGACGTTCGGGTTGATTTAATAGCAATCTGGCTAGCTCACCAGGGTCACCAAGGTCGCGGTTAAACTGCGGTCTCAATGGGAGCCCACAACACAAGCCACTGGCCATACGAGCACTGGCCACAATAAAAAACGGGAGATGGCACCCCATCTCCCGTTTTTTATTCCGCTGTTCTTTGCTGCCGAATGTCACTCCGGCTCGGAAACAAACCCCACCTTCAACATTCCAGAGCGCTGTACTGCCGCCATCAGCTTCAGCACATGCTCGTACTCAACCTTGCGATCACCGCGGATATGGACCTCTGGCTGCGGCTCCTGGCTCGCTATTTCCGCCAGTCGTGCCTCCAGTTCTCCCATGGTGATGGTGTCCTCATTCCAGTGGAACTGAGCATCTGATGTCACCGCCAAGGTAATAGTCTGGGGCTTGATCTCATTGGGAGTGTTATCGGCCCGCGGCAGGTCCAGCTTGACCGAGTGAGTCAGCACCGGCACCGTAATAATAAAGATGATCAGCAGTACCAACATGACATCCACTAGGGGGATCATGTTGATCTCGCTCATCACCTCACTGTCGTCGTCCAGTCCACTTCCACTACCGAAAGCCATCTCAGCACGCCTCCCCGACCGCCTGCTTACGCTTGACGAGAGTCGTTACCTTGTCCTTTTCGCAGTTGTTGGCTCGCCCTTTGGCGGGCGGTGCCGCGCCGGTGATCAGATAGGAGTGCAGCTGGTGGGCAAAGCGGTTGAGCTTGCCCATCACGCCCTTATTGTTGCGGTTCAGGGCGTTGTAACCCAGTACGGCAGGAATGGCCACGACAAGTCCGAAGGCGGTCATGATCAGCGCTTCGCCCACTGGTCCCGCCACCTTGTCGATGCTCGCATGTCCCGACACGCCGATACCCACCAGCGCGTTGTAGATACCCCACACGGTGCCGAACAGGCCAACAAAGGGAGCCGTTGATCCCACTGATGCCAGTATCGCCAGGCCGCGCTGTAGACGCTCCGAACTTTCGTCCATGGAGTCCCGCATCGTCGACGCCAACCAGTCCGCCAAAGGCAAGTGGCCGTGCAGGTCTGATTTATGGGTGAGATGGTGCCCAAGGGCTTGCTGTCCTTCGTCGGCCAGCTTGCGAAACGGGTTGTCTTCGCTGCTCTCACCGAGGAGTTGCAGCCCCTCTTCAAAACTGTGGGTATGCCAGAACTCTGCCTGGCCCTCGATTGCCTTGCGCAGGCGAAACAGCCCCCAGCCACGCACCACGATCACATACCAGGAGGCTATCGACATCAGCAACAGGCTCACCGCCACCAGTTTGATGACAATGTCCCCCTGGCTCCACATCGCTTCTATTCCGTAGGGGTTGTTCATTTCGGTCTCTCCACAAAGGTCCGTAAAGTCTAATGGCTATGTCAGTGCAGTGAAAATTCCAATGGCTGCAGGTACCAATAGGAAATTGTTTTGTCGCCCTGTCGGGCCGGCACATACTTCCAGTGCTTGACCGCCTTGGCGGCAGTGTCGTCCAGCCGCGGGTAACCGCTGGATTCCTTGATGCGAATCTCGCCCACGGTGCCGTCGGGCAGAATCAACACCTCCAACACCACAATGCCTTCCTCCCGCAGCCGTCGCGAGGCGGTGGGATACGCCGGTGCCGGGTTGTTGAGCGAGTTGGCATCCTGACGCGGCGGAACAATTGGCGCACCCAGGCTGTCGTCGTTGCGATCCACCGGCGCCGATACCGGCTGGGGAGGTGGCGCTGATGTGTCTTCCTCCGGTGCCTCGTCCGGCACGGAGATGGCTCGCTCCGATGGTGGTGCCTCCACTGGTGGCGGCTCAGGTGTGGGCTCTGGTTTTGGCTTTGGCGGCTTGGGTTTCGGTTTTGGTTTTGGCTTCGGTTTGGGCGGCTCCGGTGGCTTCTCTACCGGGGGCGTTTCCTTCGCGCTGGGTAGTTGCACCTGCTCCGCTGGCGGCGCCGGGATGATCACACCCTGAATGGTCGGCAGCACCAGCTCTTCCCGTTTGCTGGGTGGTGCCCACAATATCGCACCGAGAGCGCCGCCATGGATTGCCATCACCAGCACCAGGCCGAGCGCAGAGCGTCGGGTGTCACTCATTGCCACCCCCACGAATTTCCCCCGCCGTATAGAAGCGGGAAATCATCTGGATACTGCCAAGCTGCCTGTTTGTTACCAAAACCACATCATCCATTTATCTAAAGCTGAGCTCACGCCTTACGATCGCCAGAGCATCATCGGCATTGGGGACGGGATATTAATGATAATGGTTAGCATTTGCAAGATTTTAAATAGATCCAGATCAAGGATTGATCAATCTGGTTGGACGCCGCGCTACCGGGATGGCGCTACCTCAAGATATCGACTGCGAACAACGACAAACAAACCCAGGGGATCCAATAGTTCAGACTGCATTTAACCACCCTTGCCGCCTAACGAGCCGAGAGGTCCGTAACCGACTGGATCACCGGATCATCTGGGTCCCAGCCGCCGCCGATAGTGGCTGCCAGCTGAACTGTTGCACGCAAGCGGTCTGCCAGGATATCTACACCTACCCGGCGGGCACCAAGGGTGAGGTTCTGTGCCGACGCCACCTCCAAAAAGGTCACCAGGCCAGCGCGGTAACGATTGGTGACCACCCGCTCGTTTTCTTCCGCCAGCGCGATCAGAGCATCCTGCTGGCTGGCCTTCTCAGCAAGGATTCTCAAAGTGGCGAGGGCATCTTCCACCTCGCGCAAACTGTCCAGCACTGTCTGGCGATAGAGCGCAGCTTGTTCGTCATAGCTGGCGATGGCGATATCCCGACTGGCGCGGCGGCGACCGCCATCAAATAGCGTCTGGGCCAGGGCCGGACCCACGGACCATACCCGCGGCGGCGAATCGAGCAGACCACTGAAACTGTCACTTTCAAACCCGCCCCACACACTGAGGGTCAGATCGGGCAGCCAGGCCGCTTCAGCCACACCGATACGGGCATTGGCGGCAGCCACCTGGCGCTCTGCGGCCACCACATCGGGGCGGCGAGCAAGCAGCACCGAGGGCAGGGTCGCCGGCAGCGCCGGCACAGCGGGCAAACCGCTCTCCTCTGCCAATGTGAGTTGCACTGGCACCGTACCCAACAGGGCCGCCAGCGCATTTTCCTCCACCGCGCGGCGCGCTTGCAGATCGTACAGCTCGGTGCGCAGAGACTGGCGCTGGGTTTCCGCCTGGATAACGTCGGCGCGGGAGACGATACCCGCCTCGTACTGGTTGCGGGTCAAGTCGGCAGAGCGGTCGTAGGCCTCCATGGTTTCGGTGACAATGACTTTCTGGCGGTCCAGGGCACGCAGGTTGATATAACTCTCGGCCACCGCCACCTGAATGGCGAGACGTGCGCCGGCCAGATCCGCAACGCTGGCCTGCAGACCGGCGCGCTCGGCTTCGACCTCTCGGCGCACCCGCCCCCACAGGTCCGGTGTCCAGCCGATGTCCAGCCGCGCACTGTAATTTTCTCTGATGGCTCGCGCGGCAACACCTTGTGCACTGCCACCGCTGCGAGTGGCTCTCACCGAGGCCGACAGCTCCGGGCTATAGCCGCCCCGCGCCAGACGCCACTGCCCTTCGGCAGCGCGATAGCGAGCTTCTGCCTGGGCTAAAGTCTGATTGGCCCCCAGCGCCTGCTCCACCAGCGCTGTCAGGGTGTCGTCACCGAAGGCTTGCCACCAGCTACCGCTGGCCGCCCAACTTTGTTCGGGCAGAGGCAGCCAGCCATCCTGGTATTTGAATGCAGCTGGCTCGATGACTTCGGGACGCTCATAGTCCGGCCCCACAGCACAGGCAGACAGCAGAGCAGTGGCAAACAGCAGGGAATACAACACAGGCTTCATGGCAAGGGATTCATCGATTCGGCGGTTTTGTCGGGAGAGCGCAGCACCCGCTGGCGGAGTCGCTCCAGATACAGATAGACCACCGGGGTGGTATAGAGAGTGAGCAGTTGGCTGACAGCGAGCCCGCCGATAATGGTCACCCCCAGCGGGCGACGCAGTTCGGCACCTTCACCAAAGCCCAGTACCAGAGGCACAGCCCCGAGTAGCCCCGCCAGGTTGGTCATCAAAATAGGCCGCATCCGCAACAGCGCAGCGCGGCGGATGGCTGCCAGGGGGGTAAGGCCGTCGCGGCGTTGCGCAACGAGCGCAAAATCGATCATCAGAATAGCATTCTTCATCACGATACCAATCAACAGGAACAGCCCCAGCAGTGCAATCAAGCTGAAGTTGATCCCGCTGAACTTCAGCGCCAGCAGTGCACCGACTCCAGCCGGGGGCAGAGTCGACAGAATAGTCAGCGGGTGGAGCAGACTCTCATAGAGCACACCCAGGACCAGATAGACTGCCAGCACTACCCACAACAGCAGCCACGGCTGGTTGAGGTTGACATTGAAATCGGGACGGCCCGAGCCCGCCGCATTGTGAACGCTGGAGGGCAACATCAGCTGCCCGAGCATGCGGTCGATCGCCTCCTCTGCCTGCGGCACGGTCACCCCTGGTGCCAGGGCATAGCCGATGCCTACCGAGGCAAACTGGCCATCGTGGCGCACCCGGTCGTTGGCCATACCGTAGTGCCAGGAGGCGAAGGTGGACAATGGCACCCGGGCACCGTCATCCGTCAGTACTTCCAGCTGCCCGAGCACCGCCGGGTCTCCGGTGTAGCGCGGGTCCAGCTCCATCACCACCCGGTACTGATTGAGCTCATCGTAGAGAGTGGCCACCTGGCGCTGGGAAAACGAATTGTTGAGCACCGAGGCAATGGTGGCCATATCTACCCCGCGGCGGCGCGCCGCCTCGCGGTCGATATCCAAGACAACCTGGCGCGCTTCCTCGTCGCCTACGGAGCGCACATCCACCAGTTCGGGAAGGCTCTGCATCGCTTCCGACGCTCGGCGCGCCCAGAGCTTGAGATCTGCCAATGAGTCGGAGCGCAGTACCAGCTCGTGCTGACTGTTGCCAAAGTGTGATGACAACTGGATGTCCTGATCCACCATCAGAAACAGCATTCCTCCGGGCACCTGCGGTGCCTGTGCCCGCAAGCGATCGACCACCTCCTGGGCGGATACGCCCCGCTCCGCCAGGGGCTTGAGGCTGATGGTGACCTGCGCATTGGTAAGGCCACTGCGACCACCGCTGGTGCCGGTAAGATCCTGCACGGCTGGGTCTGCCAGGATCAGCTGGCGAAACTGTTCGATCTTGGGCTGCATCACCTGGAAGGAAAACCCGTCATCGCCGCGCACAAAGCCGCGGATCTGTCCGGTATCCTGCAGGGGAAGAGTCTCTTTGGGGATCGACACGTACAGGTAACCGGTGCAGGTCACCACCACCCCCAGTGCCAGCAGGGTCAGTACACCGTGGCGCAGCGCCCAATCGAGACTATCCGCATAGGCGTTGTGCAACTCTGCAAACAGGGCCTTGCTGTAACCTGTCAGTCCTCCAGCTCTGTCGTCCCCCGTCGGTTTAGGGCGCAGCCACAGGGCACACAGGCTCGGTGTCAAGGTGAGGGAAAGCAGCAGCGAGATCACCATGGCGGCGGCCAGTGTGATGGAAAACTCCCGAAACAGCCGCTCCACTATCCCCCCCATAAAGAGGATGGAGACAAACACCACCACCAGCGCCACATTCATTGCCAGCAGGGTAAACCCTACCTCACCCGCCCCTTTGATGGCTGCCTGATAAGGGGACAGGCCGCTTTCGATATGGCGTTCGACGTTTTCCAATACCACGATGGCATCGTCCACCACCAACCCGGCAGCCACGATCAGCGCCATCAGCGACAGATTGTTAAGGGAAAAGCCGTAGAAATACATAACCACGAAGCTGCCCACCAGCGACACCGGGATTGCCACCGAGGGGATCATCGCCGTGCGGGCGCTGCCGAGAAACAGCCAGACCACCATCACCACCAGCAGGGATGTCGCCAACAGCGTAAACTGGGCCTCGCTGAGCGTGGCGCGAATGCCCGGCGAGCGGTCCATTACCACCGCCAGCTCGCTGTCGGCAGGCACCAGTGCCTGCAGCTGAGGCAACTGGGCGCGGATAGCATCGATGGTTTCGACAATATTGGCGCCGCTCTGGCGGCTGATCATCAGAATCACCGCTGGACGGTCGTTGTGGAAGCCGCTGCTGTAACGGTTTTCTACCGAATCCGTGACCGTCGCCACATCCCCGAGTCGTACCACGGCCCCGTCGTTGTGACGAATCACCAGGTCGCGATACTGCTCCGCCCGCCGCAGTGAGTCACTGATGCTCACCCGCCAGCGATGGTCATCGTCCTCCACCACTCCCAGGGGATACAAAGCATTAGCCTGGCTGATGGCATTGCGTACCTCGTCGAGCGCGATGCCGTTATGCAGCAGCGCACCGGGGTCGAGCTGCACCCGCACCGCTGGCAGCGAAGCGCCGCTGACACTCACTTCACCCACCCCCACGATCTGCGCCAGCTTCTGAGCCAGAATCGTCGAGGCAGCATCGTACAACTCACTTGCGGCCAGATTGGGCGAACTCAGCGCCAGCGCCATAATCGGCGCCTGGGAGGGATTGATCTTGCGGTACTGGGGGTTGTCCGGCATCCCCGCTGGCAGCTCGCCGCGCACCGCATTGATGGCAGCCTGCACCTCCCGCGCCGCCTCATCGATATTGCGGCCCAGCTCAAACTGCAGCGCCACCTCGGTGCTGCCCTGACTGCTGGAGGAGGTGATCGCAGTCACTCCCGAAATACTCCCCAGCGAGCGCTCCAGCGGGGTTGCCACCGTAGCTGCCATGCTCTCCGGGCTGGCACCCGGCAGGCTGGCGCTCACCACAATCATTGGAAAATCCACCTGCGGCAACGGCGCTACCGGCAACAGTCGCCAGGCCAAAAACCCCGCTAGCGTCAGCGCCGCAGCCAACAGGCAGGCCGCGATCGGCCGGTCGATAAAGACCTTGACGAGGTTCACAGCAGCTCCGCGGCAGGCTCAGCCTTGTCCTGTCGACGACGGCTCAGCCGATCGAAAAACAGGTAGACAACCGGGGTGGTAAACAAGGTCAACACCTGGCTCACCAGCAGGCCGCCCACCATCACCAGCCCCAGAGGCTGGCGCAGCTCGGCGCCGGAACCACTGGCCAGCATCAGTGGTACAGCACCAAACAGGGCCGCGAGTGTCGTCATCAAAATGGGCCGAAAACGCAGCAGTGCGGCGCGGTGAATCGCCGCTCTGGGGGCCAGGCCCAGGTTGCGTTGAGCATCGAGGGCAAAGTCCACCATCATGATGCCGTTCTTTTTGACCAGCCCGATCAGCAGCACCACTCCCACTACGGCGATCATATCCAGTGCCCGCCCGGTGACCAGCAGCGCCAGCAGTGCACCGACGGTGGCCGACGGCAGCGTGGAAAGAATGGTGAGCGGATGGATAGTGCTCTCGTAAAGCACGCCCAATACGATGTACATCGTCACCACCGCCGCCAGGATCAGCCACAGTGTGTTCGACAGGGAGGCGCGGAAGGCCTCCGCAGCCCCTTGAAAGCGGCTTTCGATTTCCACTGGCATGGCCAGCTCTCGCTGCACCGTCTCGATCGCTGTCACCGCCTTGCCAAGAGAGGCTCCCGGCGCCAGGTTGAAAGAAATCGTGGTGGCCGGGAACTGCCCTTGATGATTGATCAGCAGTACTGCCGGCCGCTGCCGAAGCTCGGCGACACTGGCCAGCGGCGCCTGACCACCGGACGCCGTGGGCACATAGATATTGCGCAGCCCCTCAGGACCCTCGGCGAGGGCCGGGTCCACCTCAAAGATCACCCGGTACTGGTTGGCCTGAGTAAACAGAGTGGCGATCTGGCGCTGACCAAAGGCATTCTGCAGCGTATTGGCGATAGCCGACACGCTCACCCCGAGACGCGCCGCAGCGTCGCGGTCGATGTCCACATACATCTCCACGCCCTGTTGCTGCAAATCAGAGGCCACATCGGCCAGCTCCGGGCGGCGGTTCAGGGCCTCCACCAGTCGCGGTGCCCATTCAACCAGCGAGTCGCTGTCGAGGCTGGTGAGAGTGAATTGGTACTGGGTGCGGCTGACCCGGTCCTCAATGCTCAGCTCCTGCACTGGCTGGAACCAGGCGTCGATGCCCGGCACTGCAGCGGCGCGCTGGCGCAGCCGCTCCATCACTTCAAATACGGATTCGTTGCGTGCATCATGAGGAGGAAGATTGATGAACATCCGGCCGCTGTTTAGCGTGGTGTTAGTGCCGTCGACGCCGATAAAGGACGACAGCCCAGTTACTCCCGGGTCTTCCAGCAACGCTGCGGCCAGGGCTTGCTGACGCTCTCCCATAGCGGCGAAGGAAACCGTCTGCGGCGCCTCGGTCACCACCTGGATCACACCGCTGTCCTGCACCGGGAAAAAGTCCTTCTGCACGACGCCATACAACAGGGCGGTGAGGGCAATGGTGCCGAGCATTACCACCAGCGCGGCGGGCTGACGATCCAGTACCCAGTCGAGAGCCACCCCGTAGCGGCGGATTACCTTCCCGATAAAATCCGTGGCGCCTTCGCCGTCGTCCTCATCACTGTTGTGGGCAAGCGGTTGCTGCAACATGCGCGCGCACATCATTGGCGTTAGCGTGAGCGACACAACCAAAGAAATGGCAATGGCCACCGCCAGGGTGACGGCGAACTCATGGAACAGCCGCCCGACCAAATCTCCCATGAACAACAGGGGGATCAGCACGGCAATCAGCGACACGGTGAGCGAAATCAGGGTGAAGCCGATCTCCGCCGAGCCTTTGAGGGCCGCTTCCAGCGGCGAGGCGCCCTGCTCGCGATGGCGGGCCACGTTTTCCAGCATTACGATGGCGTCGTCCACCACAAAGCCCGTGGCAATGGTGAGCGCCATCAAGGTGAGGTTGTTGATGGAAAAGCCC
>Ga0265293_10004098_pt1 | contig 26147 bp, 22 predicted proteins | sample Munlanlewell138R_FD_192505 | JGI IMG/M metagenome (GOLD analysis project Ga0265293, IMG submission 192505) | Leachate microbial communities from a municipal landfill in Southern Ontario, Canada - Leachate well 138R | ecosystem: Engineered > Solid waste > Landfill > Unclassified | place: Canada...
AGAGTGCTTCTTTAGTTTCAACCATTTCTACCATAAATGTACTTTGACCACTTGATAAATCGTCACTGGCACCTATTCTCGTAAATATTCGATCTACAATACATAAATTTGCTGATTCTACTGGTACAAATGATCCTATTTGTGCTAGTAGCAATATTAACGCCGTTTGACGCATATATGTAGATTTACCAGCCATATTAGGACCAGTAATCAATTGTATTTGGCATTCCGTATTATTTAATAGAACATTATTGGGTACATAGTCTTCAGTCATTATTACTTTTTCAACTACAGGGTGTCTACCCTGCGTGATTAAAATCTCACCTTTAGTATTAAATATAGGTCTAATATATCTATTCGTTATGCTCACATTAGCAAGAGATTGTAATACATCTATAGTAGCTATAGATTTAGCGATATTTTGTAAGTCAGAAATAAAAGAAAGTGTATATTCTCTTAATTCGATAAATAGCTGTAATTCTAAATCAACTAAGCTATCATCTGCTTTTAATATTAATTCTTCTTGATATTTGAGTTCATCGGTTATATATCTTTCTGCATTTGCTAATGTTTGTTTCCGTTCGTATTCAGGCGGTACTTGAGATAAGTTCGATTTAGTAATCTCTATATAATATCCGAATACTTTGTTATATCCAACTTTCAGAGACTTAATTTTCGTTCTTTCTCGTTCTTGTTTTTCTAATTCGACAATCCACTTTTTCCCGTCTATAGTTATATTCCGATACTCATCAAGCTTATTATTAAAACCATCCTTAATCATTCCACCTTCTTTAATTGATATTGGAGGGTTATCCAGTAAAGCTTTATCTAAATATGCTGTTAAAGTAGATACATCAGACATTTTATTATTTGCTTCAATCATAATATCGGATTTAAAATTTAATAATAATTCTTTAAATCTAGGAATTAATAATAAAGTATTCTTCAATGATACTAGATCTCTGGCATTGGCTGTTCCGTATGATAATTTACTAATTAAACGTTCAATATCATAAGTGTTTTTTAATATATTATTTATTTCATCTGTAATGAACAATTGTTTGCTTAATTCATCAACTGCATCAAGGCGTTCGTTAATTTTTTCTATATTAATTAAAGGATTTTCCAACCATGACCGTAAAGTTCTTGCACCGATAGCCGTTACTGTCTTGTCTATTACCCATAATAATGAACCGCTTTTGTCTTTAGCTCTCAAAGTTTCTGTTAATTCTAAATTTCTGCGAGCATTATAATCTAAAAGCATTTTATCAGATATATTCTTTTTAGATAATTTATTCAAATGATAAATTTGCCTTTTTTGCGTATTATTAATATAAACTAACAGCCAGCCGACTGCATTTTTTTCAGTTATATTTAGATTATCCGGATAAATATAACCATTTTCCGAAAAATGGTTATTAAATATTTCAAGCGGGTCTATTTGAATATCAAATATATGATTATTTATATTAGTTATGTATAAATTTGAATTAGCGAGTCTTTTTTCCCAATCATTATCTGAAAATGTTAATAATACTTCTTTAGGCGAATATGATAGGATTTCATTTATAATGGTTTTTGGTGATTGATTATCTAAGCTGCTAATAAAAAAATCACCTGTTGTAATATCTGCAGCAGCCAAAGCGACTTGTTCATTATATTTAAATATACATAATATATAGTTGTTTTTATTATTTTCTATTATTTTGTCTTCTAATGTTATACCAGGAGTAATAATTCTAGTTACTTCTCTTTTAACTATTACTTTTGCTTCAGATGGGTTTTGAACTTGTTCGCAAATTGCTACTTTATATCCTTTTTCAACTAGTTTCGGTAGATAATTATCAATTGCATGAACTGGTATCCCGCACATTGGAATCCGGTCTGCTTGTCCTGCATCTCTTCCAGTTAAAGCTATTCCTAAAATACGTGAGGCAATGTGGGCATGATCGAAAAACATTTCATAGAAATCTCCTAATTGAAAAAATAAAATACAATCCTTATATTTATTTTTGATTTCTAAATATTGCTCAATCATTGGTGTGTATTTTGGCACAACTTTACCTCCAATAATAATTTATATAATATTATAGCATACTAATAAATCATCTACATAAGATATATAAGCGATGTGATGAATAAAATAAAGGAACAAAAAGCAGTTCAACTGCTTTTTGCTCCTTTATTAATCATTTTGTAAGTTTTTGATTTCCAATTTAATTTAAAATCATTAGACTCTTCCCATATTTGATCTTTGTTTATCATTTCAGGTATTATATTAACTTTTCTTTGAATTGCTGCAAAGTTAGGAGTAGCTTCAAGCTGCTTCCATATATCAATATAGTACTTTTTTAATTGTTCTCTATTCATACTATAAAACTTTTTCTGATTAGTGAATGATTGAAAATTATTTATTCTTAGTATCGTATAATTTTTTACAATAAATTGACTTAAATGCAATACTGCTTTACTTATTTGTGGAGATAAGACCCAACTACCTAAGGTTCGATATTCAAATCCTCCATGAAATTGTGATCGTACATCTCCTAAAAATCCATATTTTAATCTTCTTTTTCTAGCGGTAACTGGATCTTCAATAAGTGCTATTGGAACAGCTAAATAATTATCTAAAGCCCTGGCAATCGGTGAATTCAACTTTACATTGCTAAAATGAACATGCCCACCAATAGAATATCCTTTAAATGGCATACTACCAGCTATCCATTCAATACTTTGTAAATTAATATGCGCTACAGCTTCATCTATAATATTTTTGATACTATCAATCACTTTATCAGGATTACCGCTTGGATCCGGTCTAATTTCAGCAAGTGGTCGCTTAGCTTTATTTCTATTAATTGTCCTTGCATCACAACCGACTTTCCCATTTTTCGAAAAATATTTAGAAGCCAATACCATTTTGCCTTGTTTATCTTTAAACATAAATTCTGGATCAGCACCAATGATTGGTTCTGTTGTGTCCATATCTCTGGCATATTGTTTAATAAATCTTATAATTGCTTCACGATATAATCTTTCTCGTTTAATATTCAATTTTGGAGCATGTTCTACATCTAAAACTACTCTTTTTTTATTTGAAGTAACACCTATTAATACACTACCAAAATCAAGCCCTAATGAATAAATAGCCGATTGAGCAAGAAGAGCTATTTTTTTTGTCTCAAAGTTTTCATTTTCAGATACTTCGTAATATTTATGATTAACTTTAGGCATATCTGTTGTGAGCCAAACTAAATCATCATTAGAGCGATATATTATGAGCGCTTGAAATTGAAAAACGAAAACTCGATAATTTCTGATAGCTTTTACTTGCTCCATTTGATATTGCGGTTTGCCTAATTTGGTTATGCCTGTTTTAATTATACTAGGTATAGCTATACCATTTATCTTTAGTAATCGAAACATTCTTAATCGATCCGACACATTCTTGATAGCTTCGTTTGTATTACATATATAGTCTTTATTACTATCATTATTTTTTTCTGTTTTTTTACCCCATTGTATAACTATATTTAACGATTTCTTTTTTAATTCATCATCTAATTTAATAAGCGATTCTTTTAATTTCAATTCCAGTTGTTTCATATATGACTGATTATTATGATATATGTTACATTCCACAACATTTGTTGCCCCCTTTCGATAGTCGGGCATTTAGTCCCAGTTGCATAAATATGAAATGTATTGTGATAATTTATTAACTGATTTATGTTGGATATCAATCTCATCAAATCTCATTGGCTTAGCATTCACTTCTATTAAATATAACTGAAAATCATTGTTTATTCCAATATCCATAGACATTTCTCCGAAACTCATACCAAGCTCTGATTCTACAGTTTTGGGGATTATTGTTGCCATCACTTGCAATTGAGCTTGTAGTTTATCTTTATATTTTTTATTTTCAATAGTACTGTCAAGCAGCATCTCTAAATTCATGATTTCTCCGCCATTAGGCACATGAGTCATATAAGCGTTAGGGGCTGCTACTCTAGCTCCAGCGCCTGTTAATGACCAATGTCCCTTATTATTCTTCTGTGACAAAGCTCTTATATCAAATATTCTATTTTCATATTTTAGGAGATGTATCCCTTGCTGAACTAAGTACTTTTGGTTACCAATACTATTGTCAAAAAAATCTATAAGTTTATTAACATTTTTACTAGTATAACTGATAATTTTATCATTCTTTTTTATTTGAAATACAAACCTCCCATCTTTCAACTTACTATATCGCCATATTCCATTACCTAAAGAATTCTTAATAGGTTTAAGATATAGTATATTATATTTTTGAATCATAGCTTGTAAATTACTATGTGTATATTCACAAATATCTAAAAGATATTTATTTAACTTCGGATCATTTGTAAGAAGATTATATGACTTATATTTATCAAGAAAACACGTATTAAAAAAACGTTTCCCCATTTTGTTTATAAGTATACGTTTGGCATTTTGTGATACATCTAAATTTTCCCAGCGCCTAGATGATATTTGATTATATACTACTTTAGGATACGGAAATGTTGCTTTAACCCAAGTCTCTGAATTTTCTATATTATTTTGATATATATATCCATGTATAAATTGTTGATTTTCCATGATATTTTCCGGATAAATTGCTGTAACAATAATTCCTTTACTTGATAAATTAGAAGCTAATTTATTTATTACAGACATTTTACCTTTTTTACTCTTGACTGTTTTTCCTTTAACACAACTTGGATCAAGTAAAACGGAAAAAATCGGAGATAAATATATACCATCTTGAATCACACGATACTTTATTATAGTGTTAGGAATGAAAATTGGTGTTTGGGAAAATAGAATAAATTTATAATCTTTATTTTTTTGTATTTTGAGGTTTATCGGTATTTCTGTCAGTATAAAATCACCAAATTTAATTTGCAAAGGAACTGTTCTTTTGTTAATAGACTCATCCACATCTACAAAATTAATTATTAAATCAGTGTTTCTTATCATAAATCTACAAAACATGTACTACACCTCATTTTTATAACCATGATATGCTAAATACCCGGCATATTCGATAGGCCTTTTAAAAGACTTCTCTACCAATTCTTTAGTTCCACTTTTTGTCTCTACTGTTTTCCACGGTTTCGAATTAATTTCTATCAACCAAATTTGGCCATTTTCTGTAATGCCTAAATCTAAACCTAATTCGCCGAAATTTTTTTCTGATTTTTCTTCTAAAGCATTAGCAATAATTCTAGATGCCGTGCGTAATTTATTCTTAATCGATATAATCATAGAATTAGAAAAAATATTTCGAAGAACTTCATCTAAAGTTTTAGCTTCACCGCCCATACTTAAATTTGACGTAATAGAACCTGGTTTAGATACCCTAGCGAATAATTTAGTTCTTATCCATTTACCATGTTCATTCTTTTGCATCAGTACGCGAATATCTACTGGACAGTTATTGTATTTAATTAGGTGTAACCCTTTTTGAATTATATATTTTCGTTGTTTAATAGTATTACTGATAACCTCTTGTAATTTCTTTTCATTTATACATTTACCTTCAATCAACATAGAGCCTTGATGCTTGTATTCATAATAATTATTCTTTTTTGTAATTGTAATAATACCTTTCCCTTGACTACCATTTATCGGCTTTAAATATATTAACCCATGTTTTTTTACTTCTTTAGATACCGATGTTACATCTTCTAATAAAATTGTAGGAGGATGGTATCTTTTTGCTATTTCGTGATTAGAAATATACTCAAAAATTTCCCATTTATTTAAATATCCAGGATTAAAATAATAAGGAACTTCATCGTATAATTTTTGTAAAGCTAATATTACATTCGCTTGTTTTTCATAGGTTCTTGAGCAGTTCTGATCATAAATAACATTAGGAAAAGGTACTGTTCTTTTAATAATTTGTTGATTTTCATCTAAGATAAAACCATGAATTGTTCTTTTATCAAAATCGATATCTTCTGCACAAAATGCATAAGCAAAATATTTTAAACTTTTTGCATTTATTAAATAGTGTCTGATTATTTCTATTTGGACTGAAGATATTTGTTTTTGCGTTTTTTTACGTTTAATAAATATGCCTATAATAGGTCCTAGGCTAATTTGATTACTTTTATAGTTAGTTGTCATTACTAATGAAATTTGCTTCATAGGAAGTTTTAATTTCTTAGCAATTTCTAATGATAATTCTAAATGATCTACTTTAATAGATTGTAATATATGATTTATTACTTTTGCTTTGGTTTTCATATTTCCAAATTGAATTGTACAATTTTTCTTTAAAATATTTCTTTGTGAATAGTATAATATTTCATCATTTTTTAGTTCATGGTTAATTTCCACTACTATGTTTTTCGACATTTGCTTTCCCCCTGAACTTTTGCTGCCATAGTTCTATGCAGTATGAAATAGGTATGTCAATTGATTTGGTTCGAATTTCATCATTTAATATTTTTAATGATTTTCTACCTGGTCTAGGATTAATTTCGATAATCCAAATGTCCCCATTTTCATCCAACCCTAAATCAATTCCAAGTTCACCGTATATTCCATTATGAGATTCTAATGTTATAGCAGCTAAAAGAGCAGTATCATTTAATTGTTGAATTAAACTATCTTTATTTTTATTTAAAGACACAGCAATTTTATTTATAATTTTTTTGCCATCAGCAACTGATCCGCCTAATGATAAATTAGTTGTAATACCATTGTCTTTGCTAATTCTTGCAAGTAATGCAGTAATTCCCCACCGCATATTTTTATTTTTCTGTAATAACAACCTAAAATCTATAATTTTATTTTTTCTTTTATAAAGATGAATTCCTTGTTGAATAATATATTTCTTTTTATTTATGATTATTAATTTGTTTTTGATTATACTTTTTAATCCATTTGTGCTCTTACATATATAATTATGACCAATGATTTTAACACTATAGTTATTAATATTTTTTGATATTTTAATTATCCCTTTACCCTGAGTCCCATGCGCCGGCTTCAAATATATTTCTTTATATATATTAAGCATATTTATGATATCGGTATAAGTGTTATATACAATTGTGTGTGGTAAATGTTGTTTTAAGATAGAATTTTTAAATAGTATATTGAAAGTATCGTATTTACTACCAATTGCTGAATTGAATTTAATAACCTTATTATTTATTTTAAAATACTCTCTTTCCTTATGTGCGGTTTTATTAACTGTTGTAGATCCAAATATTCCTCGATCCATAATAATATCTGGCATAGGAAATTTATTATTTTCCCACGAATCTTTTACTTCATTATATAAATATCCATTAACCGTTTGATTTTTAAAGTCTATATTATCAGGGGCAAATACCATCAATGCTGCACCGTACTTTTTAGATACCTCAAAAAAACTAATTAATAGTGTCTTTAATACCCCAAAGTCGCCTTGTTTATCTTCTTTTGCATATATAGCAATCAATGGCCCAATTCTAATCATTTTATTAGATATAATAATGTTAATATTAGTATCATTATAAGGACAACATAGTATTTTAGATGCTTTTTTTGATAATATTAGTTCATCACCTTCATGAAAACGTAGTGGTACTTGAACCTTTTTTTGTCCAAAAGAAGCAACGATATCTAGCTTTTCTTTAAATACATTATGATTTTGCAGAAAATGAGGTAATATAATACATCCTTCTTTATCTTCTTTTATTACAAGATGTAACATAAAAGAGTCCATAACTTTCCTCCCCCGACTGCTATCTAGCATTAGTCTATGCATCAATACTAATTAAAGTGAGCATAACTTTATCTTCGGTTTCTATAAGTCTCCCTATTTGATAAAGTAAACTAGGATTTTATTTATACTCGTACTAATTTTTCTTTATTTATGCAAAAAAAAATTGGGCAAAGCCCAATTCAAACTAAGTATGTTTAGTTTTCATCATCAATAAGTATATCTGACTCTAACTGTTCTTCTTCAATATCATCATATAATTCTTGTTCATCTATTTCTTTATCTTCTGGTTCAACCACTAATACAGAAATCTTAGTTTCCCCTACTAATTCTGTGTAAAATTCTTTTTCTACTTTAACTCGAATACATTTACCATCAATATCTATTTTAGCTTCTAAACAATTTGGTTGTTGTCTTGCAACAGTAATTACTTCTAAATTATTGCCTGTTATATTATCATCAACATTATCTAATGTAATTTCTTCAACATAAGAAACTAACTCTTTTGCAACAGTTGTCTTGGTATTATTATCATACGAATACCAAATATTAATATCATAACTACCATTTACTTCAACAATATCATTAGTTTTCTGCGACACACAGGTGTGATTAATAACCCAAGCACCTAAAATACTAGTTGGAATATTGGCAGGTTTAACTATATGGATGGCTTGAGAATACTTTCGGCCTTTAGCACATACCGCTTTAGTAAATATCTCCCGATTATTTACCTGATTATCGATATACATTATAAATATACCTCCTTTTAAATTTACATACTAAATGTTCGAGCAATTTTCTATTCATAGAATACTAGTCTCACTGAATATGGAAAACTGCGAAGAATAAGCCTATGCGGCTTTTAGTTCAATTGTATGCAAGTTATGTGCCTATAGTGCATAAAAAAGCCCACATTTTTTAAAAAATGTGGGCCAATATTAATATTATTATTTTATTAATTATTACAACCTGTACAATTACCACATCCACCATCATGTTTCTCTTTTAATGAAATATTAGGTGAAACTGCTTTAACTAAAATATTAATTAAATCTTTTAAATAATTTTCTACTTGAGTTTGCAATTCAATATATTCACTAAATATCGGAATACTATGTAACTCATCATATAATATATTATATGATGTTTCATCATCTGTAGCTTTTAATTTTGTAAGTAATGTTTGTATTCTAATATGTTCACTTACCATTTTTTCAATCTGTATATATCTAGCTACATAATCTATATTAGAAATTTTCAATCCTAATTGATGTGCTATATCTAATATTCTAATTGGATCCAAGTTGTTATTCATTTATATATACTCCCTCAAGGCTCCATGTTTTTGCTAAATCAATTCTTATATGAACTAATTGACCAATTAATGTTTCTTCGCCAATAAAATTTACAATTTTATTGGTTCTAGTACGACCTGTTAACTTTTGAGGATTAGTTTTACTATACCCTTCAACTAAAACCTCAACTATTTCTCCAACATACTGTTGATTTTTTTTCTTGCTAATTTCATTTTGTACTTCTATTAATTTTTGTAGCCTTCTTTTTTTATCATATACTGATATTGTATCTGTTAAATTAGCAGCTGGAGTACCTTCTCTTGGTGAATATATAAAGGTGTATGCTAAATCGAATTCAACTTGTCGAACAATATCTATCGTATGTTCAAACTGTTCTTCAGTTTCATCAGGGAAACCGACTATAACATCTGTGCTTAATGAAACATTAGGAATATTATTTTTTATTTTTTTAATTCTTTCAAGGTACCATTCCCTTGAATGCTTACGATTCATTCTTTTTAAAACTTCATTACTTCCTGCTTGGAATGGTATATGTATTTGTTCACATATATTCTTTCCATTTTTGATTACATCAATCAATTTGTCATTAAAATCCTTGGGATGACTGGTCATAAATCTAATTCTAGCTATTCCAATTTCATCAATTAGCTTTAATAAATCTGAAAAGTCAATATCTTCTTTTAAATCTTTTCCGTAAGAGTTTACATTCTGTCCTAACAAAGTAACTTCTTTATAGCCGTCATTTTTTAATTGTTTTATCTCGTTAATAATTGTTTCCACTGATCGACTACGTTCTCTACCTCTTGTATGTGGTACTATGCAGTAAGTGCAAAAATTATTGCACCCGTACATTATAGTTACACAAGCCTTAATACCGTCTTTTCTATTTCTTGGGAGATTTTCAATGATATCGCCTTCTGTCTGCCATACATCAACAATAGTTTCACGACTCATAATAGCTTGTTCTATTAATTCAGGAAGTTTATGAATATTATGAGTTCCAAAGACCATATCTACTTGTGGATATGATTTTAAAATTCGGTTAACTACGCTCTCTTGCTGTGCCATACATCCGCATAACGCTAAAAGCATATTAGGATTTTCGCGTTTTATATTTTTCATACGTCCTATTTCACCAAATACTTTATTGTCGGCATTCTCCCTTACTGAGCATGTATTAAAAATAATTAAGTCTGCTAATTCCTCTTGGTCAGTCGCAGTATAGCCAAGCTCGTTGAGCATTCCTTCCATAATTTCTGTATCATGTTCATTCATCTGACAACCATATGTCCTAAATATATACTTTAAAACTTTTGACATTCGATAACTCCTTCTCACCTCTTTTTTTCAACTGCAATTAAAAATGGCGATTTCTTTTTATTAATATTTTTGTATTGTAAGACACCATATTCATATGAATTTAAACTTGATAAATAATTAGTTACTAATTCAACTTCTTCTTCGCCACCCTCATGTCCAGGATATAAAACGATACTCATTAATCCTTGAGATGACAATAATTGTAGACCCTTTTTAATTGCTTGTAAAGTTGTATAAGGTTTAGTTATTATACCTGATAAAGAGCCCGGTAAATAGCCAAGATTAAACATAATTACCTTTACAGGCTCTTTTACATATTGATCAATATGTTCGTGACTTGTACAAAAAAAATTCAATCTTTGATTTAATTTATTATAATCAGCTTGCGTAAGATTCTCTAAAAGTTTATTCTTAGTTTGTTGAATTGCATTCTCTTGAATATCAAAAACATATAATTTTGAGTTTTTTCCTAGATGATTAATTAAAAATAACGTATCATTTCCATTGCCTGCTGTAGCATCAATAGCATTACCGCCAGCTTCTAACTTAGCAGCAACTAACATATGTGAAAATTGAATAACTGGTAATACTTTTCTCATATTTCATACTCCTGCCCTATGTTAGCAATAGTAATCGATCAACTATAATATTTCAAATTGCTGCTAATTTAGCAGCAATGTTTAAATTTCAGGATTCCAAAATCTATATTATTGGGATAATATACCGCATCTCAAGTATATACAATATATTTATCATTGTAAGTAACTTTTCAAAATAAACATGAGTAGAACATTATTTCATAATATGTATACTAACTATTTCAACAATTTGTCCATTTTTTAACGATGCTGCATTTCCTTCATCAGTATCTACATGAAATTCCAATGCATATTTATCACCTACACGAATTAATACATTTTCGAAAATAACTGAGCGATCTCCACCAGTTCTAACATATACTCTGTCTTTATCTTCTAAACCAAAGTTTTCTGCATCCTTATTATGCATATGAATGTGTCTTTGCGCAATAATTACACCTTCTTCTATTCTTACATTACCATTTGGACCTATGATTTCAATCCCTGCACTTGCCACAATATCTCCAGAATCGCGAACTGGCGGATTTATACCTAGCACAAAACAATCAGTTCTTGATACTTCTAATTGCGTTTGTCTGCGTGTTGGGCCTAATACTCTGACTTTTTCAATTGAATTTTTGGGTCCTTTTATAGTAACAACCTCTTCAGCCGCATATTGAGATGGTTGCGATAAAGGTTTAAGTGGAGTTAATTCATATTCATCACCAAATAAAATAGCTAATTCCCTCTCAGATAAATGTATATGTCGATTAGAAATTCCTACTGGAATTTTCATCTTTAACTTCCTTTCTTATAAAATTATATTTATAGACGGCCTACTAATTCAGATAATAACATCAATATATATTTATTATATACAATTCTACATTTTTATTGTAAAAGAAATGTATATATACAAGTCTCAAGGTAATTTGATTTGCATAATTTAAAAAAGCTTTCAATTGAAAGCTTTTCAACCAATATTTAACTAAGGTCTTCAAACTCTTCTTTTTTTACTCTTGCCATTAACTCTTCGACAGCTTCTTTTGCATTTTTATTTTCAAATAAAACTTGATATAATTTATGAGTTATAGGCATGCTTATATTGTGTCTTTGAGATAGAAGATAAGCAGCTTTTGTAGTTCTCACTCCCTCAACAACCATATTCATATGACTTAAAGCCTCATCAAGTGTTTGACCTTCTCCAATTAATTTACCAGCTTTATAATTTCTACTGTGAATACTTGTACATGTTACAATTAAATCACCAATACCAGCTAAACCTGAAAATGTAGATGCTTCTGCGCCCAAGTATATACCTAAACGAGTAATTTCAGCTAATCCTCTAGTCATTAGGGCAGCTTTAGCATTATCGCCAAAACCTAAACCATCTGAAATTCCAGCACCTAAAGCTATAATGTTTTTTAATGCACCGCCTAATTCTGTCCCTACTACATCAGAATTTGTATATACTCGAAAGTTATTATTAATGAATAAGTCTTGTGCAAATTCTGCTGTCTTTATATTAAGTGATGATATTACTACCGTAGTTGGCTTTCTTAGTGCAACTTCTTCAGCATGGCTAGGACCAGATAGTACTGCTAAACGATCAGGGTGTAAATTTGACATACCATCAAGAATTATCTCGGAAATTCTTAATAAACTATTTGGATCAATCCCTTTTATTGCATGGATAATAATAGTGTCTTGATTTATGTAATTATTTATAATAGGTACTAATTTCTCTAATGAATGCGAAGGAGTTACTAAAACAATATATTTTTTACCTGCTAGTGCTTCTTGTAAATTCGATGTTGCATAAATATTAGAGGGTAAAACACCAGCTATATACTTATTATTATGCTTATTAGTATTTATCTCTGATGCATGCTTCTCTGTTCTAGTCCAAAGTGTAACCTTATGTTGATTATCCGCAAGAACAAATGATAAAGCTGTGCCCCAACTTCCTGCACCTACAACCGCTACTTCAATTGTCAAGGATATCACCTCACCTTATATTCTTTTCCTAATTTTCTTTCAGTACCTTTTAGCAACCTTTTAATATTATCTTTGTGTCTAATGCATACCAAGACCGCTAATAATAATGAAAATAATTGATAAATAATTTCATAATCCATAATAATTACAAAAATCGGTATAAATAATGCAAATATAATAGAAGCTAGTGAAACATATCTCGTAATAATTAAAATTATGCACGCAATAACTGCAGATAATATGAAAGGTAAAAATAATAAACTAGCAACAACACCGATCGTTGTTGCTACACCTTTACCACCTTTAAAATTTAAATATATGGGCCAATTATGCCCAATAATTGCAAAAATTCCACCTGAAATCATTACTATAGGCTCATTTGCTGAAATCAAATAAGCTAGTAATACTGATAATACACCTTTTAGTCCATCTAATATAAATACTATAATGCCGGGTAAAGCACCTAATACTCTAAGCGTATTAGTAGCACCAGCATTACCACTACCATGCTCTCTTATGTCTATCTTTCCCCAATATTTACCTATTAAAAAACTAAAGCTAATGCTTCCTAAGAAATAACTAATGATTATTGTAAATATTATATCCATAGCATCAGCTCCTTTATATTATAGTGATGAATTCTTCTGCCTAATTATAAATCGAATTGGAGTTGCTTCGAAATTAAACCTTTCTCTCAATTTATTTATTAAGAAACGTTCATAAGAAAAATGTAGTAACTCCTGATCATTAACAAATATTACAAATGTAGGCGGTTTCACAGAGACCTGTGTCATATAAAAAATCTTTAATCTTCTACCCTTATCTGTTGGTGGAGGATTGATTGCTAATGCATCTCGCAAACATTCATTAAGCAAATGTGTCTCAATTCTTAACGCATGTTGTTCTGAAGCATAATTAATCATTGGTAACAAATTATGCAACCTTTTTTTAGTAAGTGCTGATAAAAATATTATAGGTGCATAATCCATAAAAATAAATTGTTCTCTTATTTCTTTTGTTAATTGGTCAATTATTTTATCATTTTTTTCAACTAAATCATATTTGTTGTATACTATAATAGATGCTTTCCCAGCTTCATGGGCATAGCCTGCAATCTTTTTATCCTGTTCAATAATACCTTTAGAACCATCAATTACTATTAAACAAACATCTGCTTTCTCAATGGCAGTCATAGCTCTTAATACACTATATTTTTCAATCTTTTCATACACTTTTCCTCTTTTTCTAATACCTGCAGTATCAACTAAAGAGTATTTTTGCCCATCTGCTACAAAAGGTGTATCTATAGCATCTCGTGTAGTTCCAGCAATATCACTTACTATTACTCTTTCTTCGCCTAAAATCGCATTAACTAAAGAAGATTTACCGACATTTGGTCTGCCTATTACTGAAACATTTATAACATCATCTTCGCTTATATCACTATCATTATCTTCGAAATGTGATATTACCTCATCTAATAAATCTCCAACTCCTAAACCATGGGTACAAGAAATCCCAAATGGTTCACCTAACCCAAGTGAATAGAATTCTACGGTATTATATAGCATTTCTGGATTATCTATTTTATTAACAGCTAATACTATGGGCTTATTACTCTTATATAGTATCTTCGCAACTTCCTGATCAGAATTAGAAATACCTATGCTACCATCCACAACAAATATTATAACATCTGCTTGATCTATAGCTATTTCAGCCTGCATTCGAATCTGATTTATAATTCTATCATCGTCTTCTATCTCTATGCCGCCAGTATCTATTAAATTAAACTCTCTATTCAGCCACTCAGAACTTGCATATAAGCGGTCTCTAGTAACTCCTGGTTCATCTTCAACAATAGCTAACCGTTCACCAATAATTCTATTAAATAACATTGATTTACCGACATTTGGCCTTCCTACGATTGCAACAATGTGTTTACGCAAAATTATCACTCTTTTCATATCGCTGTATACGCGCTTGATATACTTGTATTTCATCTAAATGGTTTGACTTATTAAACTGATTTTTAAAAATAGCTTTTACTAATCCATATGCTGTAGAATTTATTACCGTTAATTTCCTTTCTATTAACTGTTCTACTTCGATAAGGCTATAATTATCTAAAAATATATCTTCATCATCTTTTAGCATTATATCAGGAATTATTATTTCATCGTATATACTAAATTTGTTATATAATTGACTTGCTTTCCATTCTTCAATAATATCTGTACCTGTTAATAGTCCTGTAACTGTCACCCTTTCTCCGTAAAAACGGTTAGGTATGACATGACAATCTATAACTGCTCCAGTCGCCTTATGAATTGCAATGGTAGCCTGCTGAATTGTTTTATAAGCAGATTTTGCTGTTAATACTATGTATTTCTTATCGTTAATCACCTTTGGCATATTCTTTAAGCAAATATCTAAATCGTCAAGAAATAGCCTTATTAAACCTACACCATTCTCTAACTGTTCAAATGAATCATACATAATTGCTTTAGGTACATCAATGTCTGATAAAACATACAATTCATCTGCTGCATAAATGACAGCTGCATTAAATTCATCCAGATTTATTTGTTGCCATTTAGAAATTATGCTTATCGCATCAATAGCACCATCTTCTTCTAATGGAGTAATCTTTTGTAGATCCTTTCGGTGATCTGTAAGTCCAACAGGAACGACCGATATAGATTTGACAAATGGATAGTATTTTCTTAAATCTATAATAGTTCTATCTAATTCATGTTTATCATTATAATTTGGGCAAAGTACAATTTGAGTATGCATCGATATATTATGACTTGCTAAATAATCAATTTTATCTAATATATCTCCTGCTTTTTTATTACCAAGCATTTTTACTCGTAACTCAGGATTTGTAGTATGTACTGATATATTAATAGGAGATAAATTTAATTTAACAATTCTATCAAGTTCATTAAATGAAACATTGGTTAACGTAACAAAATTACCTTGCAAAAATGAAAGACGATAATCATCATCTCGTATTTGTAGACTTTTTCTCATATTCTTTGGTATTTGGTCTACAAAACAAAACACACACTTATTATGACATAGCTTCAGTTTATCAATTGTTGGGCTCATCCACTCAACACCTATAGACTCATCTACATCTTTTGAAACTTCATAAATTACTATTTCACCATTTAACTTTTTAACTTCAATTTCTACATATTCATCACTAAAAAGCATATAAAAGTCTAATATATCATGAAATTCTTCACCATTAATAGTTAATATTTCATCCCCAGGTTGTAATTCCAATTCTTCAGCTAAACTTCCTAGAATGACTTTATTGATACTTGACATAAACTTAAACTCCTTAATATAAACCTACATTATGTAATTATCTATTATTGATGGCAATCAGTCAAGGATTTGCTAGCTATTTTAAAAAATGCGATTCTTTTGAAACTAACAGCTTTTTCCTCTTTAATAACAAAACTTCTAAAACACTATATGATACTATGATAGTCAAAATAGTAGTTAACATTAAATCAATACTATGCCCATCACTAACATAACTTGTATGAGATCTTGGTATTAAAAAAACCGATATTATATCTAGAATTACTACTGATAGAATAACACTTGCTATTGAATTAAGAATAATTAATGAATATTTTTCTAACGGTTTTTTGATGATTAGTATAGTGCTAACAGCTAATAATAATGGATAAGTAATCATATTATCAAATAAATATAGTCTAGGGTCTTTGGGAATAATTTCATAAATCATTAATAACAAACTAGCAGTAAATATACTAGCACTAATAATTTTGCTAATACTAATAGAGTTTTTATGAAGATAAAATATTAATAATAAAAATGCTGTTGGAACAATAATTCCACCAATATTAATTATTATATTAGTGTATGGAATACTATACCAACTATTAGATAATATTATATATATTACTAATAAAGTTATTATGATAGATCTTTTCAATTTAAATTCTTTAATAATTCTTTCAAACCAACCGCTTAATAAAAGAATTATTATACACATAATTAGTATATTAGCGATTATTCCACTATTCATTAGTTTTACCTCTTTATTATACTTCTCATTTTTCTACCTACAGATCCGCAATTTTTAGATGAAATATCTCCCCAGTCATCTCCTATATATTTATTTATACCAAACTTTTTAGCTAATTCATATTTCAATTGCTCACGATCCCAATCTGACATATTATTATTTAAACTCAAAATAATCACCACTTTGCATTTTTAGAAATGTTAATTATATAATTTACTAACTATGCTTAAAAAATACATCAACAATCAAATTAAACAATAATCGACGAACATATTAGTCCGCCGATTAAATATTTTTATTAAGTTACTAATTATTTTAAATGCTTTAATTTATCTCCTATCATTTCACCTAAAGTATATGTGCTTTGTTCGTTATTTTTCAGTATTTCCATAACATTTGAATCTATTTTTTGTTCAATTTCAACTGTTTGTTTAATACTTAAACTAACTCGTTTTTCTTTAATGTTAATATCTAAAACTTTAACATTAACTTTCTGATCCTGTGACAATACTTCATTAGGAGTAGCTATGTGATTTGGGGAAATTTCAGATATATGTACTAATCCTTCAATACCTGGCATTATTTCAACAAATGCACCAAAACTTACGAGACGTTTAACAGAGCCTTCGATAATATCACCAATATTTATTTTACCCTCAATTAATTCCCAAGGACTTGGTTGAGCAGACTTTAGACTTAAGCTAATACGACCACTATTAGCATCAATATTTAGAATTTTAACTTTAACTTTGTCTCCTTCTTTAACAATATCAGAAGGTCGATCAACTCTGTGCCAAGCTAGCTCTGAAACATGAATCAACCCGTCTACTCCATTGATATCCACAAATGCACCAAAATCTGTAATTCGCTGAACAGTACCTTCGATGATTGAACCTATTTTAAATTGATTTATTGTTTGTTTTTTTAGATTTTCTGCTTCTTCATCAATAACAACCTTATGAGATAAAATAACTTTATTATTTTCTTTATCAAATTCAATTATTTTTACTTTAATAGTACGTCCTTTATAATCAGCAAAATCTTCAACGTAATGTGTTTCTACATGTGATGCTGGAATAAAACCTCGCACACCTATATCAACAACTAATCCGCCTTTGACAACATCTGCAATTATAACATCAATTATTTCATTCTCATTATACTTATTTTCTAGTTCGTCCCATGCAAGGTTTGCATCAACAGATTTTTTTGATAAGATTAATTTATCTTTATCATCATTTAATTTTAGCACTTCAACTTTAATTACATCGCCTACTTTTATTAGGTCTTTAGCTGATTCAATGTGCAAACTAGAAATTTCACCAATAGGTATAGTTCCATCAAACTTGTACCCAACATCTACCGTTACTTGTTTATCTTCTACTAAAGTAACAGTCCCAGTTAATACATCACCCTTTTCAATACCTTTCATTTCATTTACATCCTTTTGCATTTCTTCTACCATTTTAACGACCTCCCTTAGAACCCAATCAGGTGTAGATGCACCTGCTGTTATTCCAATATTAATTATATTCTTAGTAAACCATGAAGCATTAATATCTTTCTTAGATTCAATTTGGTAAGTTTGAACGCCTTCATTAATACAAACTTGAGCCAATTTTTTTGTATTTGAGCTACTTGAACTACCAACTACTAACATTAAATCAACTTCTTTTGCTAACTCAATTGCAGCAGTCTGACGTTCTGATGTAGCTTTACATATTGTATTATATGCAATAATTTGACCATATTTATTTTTTAAATCCTTCGTTATTTTCTCCCAATTATCATTGGTTTGTGTTGTCTGTGCGACAACTACTATCTGACCTTCTAAATCAGGTAAGTTATTAATATCTTCAGGTTTTTTTATTACATAGCCTTTTTTATCAGTCCAGCCATGAATTCCAATGACTTCAGGATGTTTAGGATCTCCGACTATAATTATATTTTTCCCTTCATTATAAGCTTTATTAGCTAATTTATGAACAGCTTTAACAAATGGACAAGTAGCGTCAATATATTTCAGATTGTATTCTTCTATTAAATCATATACATATTTCGGTACTCCGTGAGATCTTAATACAACAGTAGTATCACTTGAAATCTTATTTAAATCATTTTCAGATTCAATTACTCCAACACCAAAATTAGATAGGTAATTAACCACAAACTGATTATGTACTATTGGCCCTAGAGTGACTGCATTTCCATTTTCTTCACCAACTTGTTTAGCCGTATCTATTGCTCGTTTTACCCCTTTACAAAAACCTGCATGTTTAGCAATTTTAATCATAAAAGAGTTCCCCATTTCTAGTGCTATGTTTAATATTTAAAAACAAACGCAAAGTTATGTAATATTTATTAACACGACTATTAGGAAAGATATTAAAGTCAGTATTGTTATAACAAAATATCTCCATACTATTTTTTTTATTTGAGAAAAGTTTTTTTCACATTTAATAAGTATATCTATTAAGCTGTCACTAAGAATTATAACAAGAATTATACTTAAAAAAAAAGCGAAATTATAAATGCATCATATAACAATATTTTTTCTCCTTATTTCTTGATAGCAATAATCAATAATTACATCAACTACTTCATCTATAGATAATTCTGTGGTATCGATTAATATAGCATCTTTGGCTTGTAATAAAGGAGATTCTTTTCTATTGCTATCATGATTATCTCTTAAAATAATATCTTCTTTTACTTCATCTATCGAAATATTGTAATTTTTATTACTTAATTCTGCAGCTCTTCTGTTAGCGCGTTGTTCAATAGTTGCTGTAAGAAATATCTTTACTTCTGCATCCGGCAAAACAAAAGTCCCTATATCTCTGCCATCCATCACTACTCCACCATCAGCAGCTAGTTCACGAAGTAATTCTAAAATATATCTTCTGATTTTGGGATATGACGCAACAGTAGATACATTTTGGGAAACAATAGGCGTTCGTATCTCATCTATACATGAATAACCGTTTATCAGCAAGTTTAGATTAAAGTCAAATTTCAAGTCAATTTTATCGGCAATAGATATAACAGCATCTTCATTATTTAAATCAATATTCTCTTTTAAAGCCCAGTAGGTAATTCCTCTATAAAGGGCACCAGTATCGACATAAATATAGCCCTGCCCTAATTTATGAGCAACTTTTCTAGCTACTGTACTTTTGCCTGCACCAGCTGGTCCGTCTATCGCTATATTTATACGTAATACCATAACAGCCTCCTAAATACCTCAATAAATAGAAATAGCAGACCAAGTCTGCTATCTACCCATAATTATTTCATTAATCTTATATTAGGGAAACCCAGACTAAAAACAGCTAATTACTGTCGATTTAGAAAATAATTCTTCAAATATAATACCATATGAATATTGACAATGCAAGGATACCAATATATTACTCTTTTACATACCTATCGATTTGGGAAGATTCCGGGATGATTTTTATATTAGAAATTATAGTGCCTTCTATTCTATCAATTTCACTGATATGTTGTCGTATTAAAGGATTTACCAATAATAATTGTGAAATAAATAATAAACAAGTGAATAATACAATTATTCTCAGAAAGACTTTTTCTATTGGTTTTATAATTAATAGAAATTTATTAACATCAGGATTATCATTCTTCATATATCTACCTCCTAATATTAGTTTGTACATGAAGGTTGGTAAGAATACGCGAATTATCTCCTGATATCTAAAAATTATAAAACTATTTCCCATACAAGTCTATTTGACGTTCAAATGTATACTGTATTATCTTACTCCTTTCACTCTCCAAAATGCTTTTAAATCTAAAAGAAGCCCATGCTAAATGATTCGGATTTTCAGGATACTTAGTTCTTACGACTTCTATATCAACGTGTGCATGGGTAATATTTTTATTCTTTTTAGGAAGTGCTAACCATGCTTTTCCTTGTTGAGCCATTGTTATTTTTATGTCGGAATTATATTTAATGGAAAAACCTCCACCACTAATGTCATCTGTTTTACAGACAAATGATATATTCCCGTCTTTGGTCTGTAAATCTATAGCAGCTTCTACTACTGCAGGTACTCTAACAAAATCTCGTCTCTGACTCTTATGAATATCTTCTTTTAATGGCTTTGCAACAATTAACATCGCAATATTCTCTCTGACCCTACCTATAACTTCAGTATCAAAATTTGCTCTTGCCCTATCAGGTGTTTGAAACCATACTTTTAATTTTGTTCCAAGAATAGGAGCTTCTATTCTATTAGTTTCTTTATTTAACGGCATTTCAATGTATAATGAATCGTTTTTAATATCTGCTATTCTAGCTTTGTATACTTTTTTTTCTGATTCATCAATTGTTTCTAATACCAATGATGTATTAATATCATAAAACACTAGCCCACACCACCAATTCAATCTTTATCCTATATTGCCAGTATTATAACATATATTCCATAGCATATATAAAAAATCCCCCAAGTTAAAGGAGGATTTTTTATATTTAATAATTATTAAATACCCTTTGTATACCAATTTGATCTACTTTTTCAACTTTTTCTTCTAAACCACTTTCTACATTTAAAAATATTTTATAAGTATTCTCATCTATTGTTCCTATAAATTCATATGTTAATACTTCTATTCCATCATCAGCTTCTATAATAGCTAACCGTTGTTCTTCAACCTGAAGCTTAGGATTTAGTTTTTTCTTTGCTTCATCAATTGTTAGCTTTATTTCTCCTAAATCTCTTTTATTATGATTTAACAAGTATTCGATTGAAGAGAATCCTATTATTTCACCATTATCTAATGCAATCTTAACTGTAATCGTATCTGGATATATTACAGTATTATTCTCATACGACGCAAATGAAATTATTGCTATATTTTCATAATCATCAATATTTGTTGCTATAACATTCTCAACATCCAGTTTTTTCAAATATTCTACCGCTTTGGACTCAGCCTCTTGTAAATCAATTGCTGGTTTACCCACTACTCTATCGTGCAGTAACCATAGTATATTACCTTCTACCTCTGTAATATCCAAGTATATTATATTTTCATCGCTATATGTAACATAAACACTATATGTTACATATTCACCACCATCTGGGTTTTTTATGATTTTAAATTGTTTATCTGGTTCCAAATCTAAAAATTTAACAACTTTATCTTTAATCATTTTCTCAGAAAAAATCTCACCATTTGATACTCGTTTAATTTTTTCTTGTTTAATTTGATTGATACTATCTATTCCTGTTCCCCATGATACTTCTGGAAATTGTGTGACTTCATCTTCAAGACTATTAAAATTTTTCACTATGGGATTATCTATATTTTCATCTAAATTAACATAATTTAATTCAAAATCAGTCCAACGTAATTGTTTGTTAATTACTTCATTATGTAAAGTATTCATCTGACCTTGAATTTTCAAAGAGCATTGATACAAAGTTTTCAGAGTTTCCCATTCTTCATCACTTACAGGGTCATTATCAAGATCTCTAATTGCAGCTCTATATGAGAAATCTGCCACTCTTGCAATAAAATCTTCAGTTTCGGTAAATTCCATGGTTCCTAATGGCAATTGTCCAACTCTTGATTGAGCAGCATATGATAATCTCCACACATTAGCTAATGAACGTCTTATTTGTCCTGGGGTACTAACGGCAATAGATTTTCCTAATTCATCTTCTACTGAATCGATATAATAACTAAGCTCGTAAAAAGCGCGTTGATATTGACTTTCACTATTATTATATAATGTATTACTTATTTTATATTCTGAATAACCCCAATATCCAACAACAACTAATGAAATAACTAAAACTGGAAGTAACCAACTTGCAATTTTTTTATACATAATCATTTCCCCCTAATCGCAAAATATATGTTTGCCAATTTGTTTGCGTTGAGGACGAGTCCATATCCATCCTGAGGTCGCTGTGTTTGGATTAAAGTAATAAATAGCTCCTCCAGTTGGATCCCATCCATTAATTGCGTCTTGCACAGCTTTTTTGGCAGTATCATTAGGTTCCATCCATATTTGTCCATCTGCCACTGCGGTAAAAGCCCTAGGTTCAAATATAACCCCAGATATAGAATTAGGAAAAGTCTCACTTTTTAAACGATTTAATACAACTGATGCAACTGCTACTTGACCTATATATGGCTCCCCTCTTGATTCACCATAAACTGCATTTGCTAATAATTTCAGATCATTACTCGAAAAATGCTCATTAGCATTATTTTGTTCAGTTACTACTTCTGTTTTCTTATTTGCTTGATTTTTTGTGTTGTTTTGCAGTATCTCTCTCGTTTTCGTTCCTACTACTCCGTCAACTTTTATACCAAAATCATTTTGGAATTTTCGAACGGCATATAATGTTTGATATCCAAATACTCCATCAATATTTCCAGAATAATACCCAACCAATTGTAATCTATTTTGTAATTCTGCTACATCATTTCCCCTGCTACCCATGGATAAATTTCTACTTGCAAATGTCTCTATAAAATCATTTGAATTTAGTATTTTGCTTTCTATAAAAATAATTGATAATACTAATGTAGTTATCGCTATTACTAATAAATACTTTTTACCCATAATTGACCTCGCTTTATATTTGTTGATAAATAATTGATTATAGTTTGTTTCAGATTGTTAGTTTTATACAAAAAAGATGTAAGTGTAATAAACGGGTACCCGTTTATTACACTTACATCTTTTAAATAAATTCAGATTAAATAATAAATTCAGAAAAAATAGCTCCTATAAAAATAGCCAAAATAATTATGATCGCGGGATGAATTTTAAAATAGAACACTGCTATTAATGATAATAAAAATATGCCTATTAATAATATTGATATATTATTCAAGGTGCCTTTACCCATTTCATACGCTACTTGTATTAGCAATACAACAATTACTGGCTGTATTGCTATCATTATACCTTTAATTACTTTAGTGTCTTTATATTTCATCATAAAAGCAAATAATACTGTCATTAGTAACGCAGTTGGTCCTACCGTTGCTATTATACTGATAATTGCACCTGTAATTCCGCCGACTTGATAACCAATAGACGCTGCAAGTTTTGTTGCAATTGGACCTGGCAATGAATTCCCAACAGCTATAACGTTAGCAAACTCTTCGTTTGTCATCCAACCATATACGTCTACTACCTCTTTACGTATAAGCGGAATTGATGTTGGACCACCACCAAAAGTTACAATATTTGCTCGAAAGAATGCTACGAATAAACTCCAAAATGTGTACATATTTTTCTCCTTAATACTAAAACTCTAAGTCAGCAATTAATATCTGATATTCTATCCATAACTATACGTGCAAGCTTATCATCAGCTCCAAGATGCTTTGTCAATATAAAATCAACATTCGTATATTGTTGACGATATTTTTCAATTAACTGTGGAATATCATGTTGTACATGATTACCAGCAAATAATAATAACGGTACTATTACTATTTGCTTATATCCTTCACTAAGTAATTGTTCAATTACTTTATCAATAGTAGGCTCACATAACTGTAAATATGCACTTTTAACTGTATATTCGGTCATGTTCTTTTTTAATAAATTTATTAATTGTAATTGTTCTCTTGCAGAATCTTCATTTTTGCTACCATGTCCTAAAATAATAACCGCTTTTGTATTTGCAACTTCTACAAAGGTACTGAAATATACTGGTCCTTTTCCCATATCAGAAAGATCTTGATTTACTAGTTGGTTTAAATTTCCATCAGATTCATATGCATCATTCCACCAAAGCCCTAAGCTCACAACTGTATTTTCCAATACATCGTCTGTAATTTTTACTCTCAGTTGACAACTACCTTTTGAATTATAAACTGTTACCAATGCATTTTCTGTAATATTGCGCTTTCTAGCATCTTTTGGATTCATTTCTAGAATTGGCTGCTTTTCAATCTTTTGTAGATTTGATATGTTAGCAAATGATGAATTTAAAAACATGTAATTTGGCGGATTTACTAGTATTAATGGATACTTTTGTGTATCTTCACTTGTGAGTTTATATATATCCATATACTCCGGTACCGAACTATAACCTTTTTCCTCCATAACAATTGATTCAAACTCAATTTTACCACTAGTTGTTTTTAGCTTTTGATGATTTATAAAACAAGTCATATCATCAACTACTTTTATATACTTTTTTTCTTGCAATTTTTTATATAATTCAAAACCTGACATATTATCAAATATAGTATCTAACGCTTGCATAATAAGATCTTCGTCAGTATCTTTGAACCATTCATCACTAAAATTAAATTTTTTGGCTAATTTTCGAAACACTTCAGTATTTTGTAAGCTTTCACCTTGCAATGGAATTACTGGCTCTGAAAATTGTAAATACAAATGCCAGTATGATCTATATATATCAATATATTCCAAGCTCGTTGGAGCTGGCAAAATAATATCTGCATATTTAGCAGTATCAGTAATAAATATGTCATGGACAACCGTAAAAAGATCATCCCTTAACAAACCAGTTCTTATCGCATTCTGATCAGGTGCTACTGTAACTGGATTCGAATTATATACAAAAAGTGCATGTATTCGGGGATTGTCAAGCACTGTTAATGCATCACCTAGTTGATTCATATTGATGATGCGTGACTGATTTTTATCTAAATCTAGTAATTCTAATTGTTTTTTATTTATTTTAAAGTATTCAGAATTACTTTTGATAGCACCACAACCTTTATAATTCCATGCACCAGTGATTGCTGGTAAACATGTAATTATTCTCGTAGCCATACCACCATTATAATGATGCTGTAATCCATTCCCAATACGAATAAAACTACGCTTATTACTGCTATATTCCCTAGCTAAAGTAACAATATCATTTATGGATATACCGGTTATGTTTGATACTTTCTCTAGTGTATAATCTTTAACCTTATCTTTTAATTTATCAAATCCAACTGTATTATTATTAATGAAATCTAAATCATATAAGTTTTCTTCAATAATAACGTTTATCATGCCAAGCGCTAGAGCGCCATCTGTTCCTGGTCGTATTTGAATAAATTGATCTGCTAAATTAGCAGTCTTATTT
>Ga0265293_10004099_pt1 | contig 26144 bp, 15 predicted proteins | sample Munlanlewell138R_FD_192505 | JGI IMG/M metagenome (GOLD analysis project Ga0265293, IMG submission 192505) | Leachate microbial communities from a municipal landfill in Southern Ontario, Canada - Leachate well 138R | ecosystem: Engineered > Solid waste > Landfill > Unclassified | place: Canada...
CGTGCTGGCCGGCAGCTGTTCTCGCTTTGAGGCACCGTCGCCAAAACCTATTCCCGGAAAATGGCGATGTTGCGGTTGCCGGCGGCATCGATGCTGGCGCGGTACATGCCGCTGGTGTTGAACGGCAGGTGCACATTGCCGTGCGCGTCGACCGCGATGACGCCGCCATTGCCGCCCAGCGCCGGCAATTCTTCGATCACCACGGCGTCGGCGGCCTGCGCCAGGCTCTGACCGGTCAGGCGTACGCGGGCACAGATCTCGTGCGCGAGTGCCATGCGGATGAAGTATTCGCCCCAGCCGGTGCCGGATACCGCGCACTGCGCATCGGCCCAGGTGCCGGCGCCGATGATCGGGCTGTCGCCGACGCGGCCATAGCGTTTCATCACCATGCCACCGGTCGAGGTCGCGGCCGCCAGATGACCGGCGGCATCCAGCGCGACCGCACCGACGGTGCCGAAATAGTTTGCCGGTGCGGGCACGGCACCGGCCTGCGCTTCGGCACGCGCCTTCTGGTCCAGGTACTGCTGCCAGCGGTGCGGGGTGTGGAAGTAGTCCGGCGGCACGAACTCGAAGCCTTTTTCCTGCGCGAACTGCTCGGCGCCGGCGCCAATCAGCATCACGTGCGCGGATTGCTCCATCACCGCGCGCGCCAGCCGGATCGGGTTGGCGATGCGGCTGACGCCGGCCACTGCGCCGGCACGCTGGCTGGCGCCATCCATGATCGAGGCATCCAGTTCGTTGCGACCTTCGGCGTTGAACACCGCGCCCTTGCCGGCGTTGAAATGCGGGCTGTCCTCCAGCACGGCGACGCTGGCAGTCACTGCATCCAGCGCGGTGCCGCCACTGCTCAACACCGCGTGGCCGGCATCCAGTGCCGCCGCCAGCGCGGCGCGGATCGCGGCTTCTTCCTCGGCACCCAGATTGGCGCGTTCCAGCGTGCCGGCGCCGCCGTGCAAGGCGATCGCAATCGGTGCCTTCGCCGGTTCCGGCGCGCTGGATTCCGCCGCCACACCCGTTGTTGCCGCAAGCATCGTGATGATCCATCCCCAGTGATGACGCATGTCCATACTCCAGGCCGGCGCTTGGCGCGGCATTCGATCAGAAACGGTGCGCAGTCTAGCCCAGCGTCGATACGCCGATGACTTCGTCCTGCCGCCCGCCGTGCCCGGAAAATGCCAGATGCGGGGTGCATCATGGCCGCCCCTTCGCCAAGGTTCGCAGCCGATGTTCCTTTACTTCACGCAGATCCGCGCATGGCCGCTGGCGGCGTTGCTGCTGTTTATGCTGGCCGCATGCGCTGGCGCGCCGCGCGCTCCCGATGACGCAACCGATACCGCAAGCGATGCGCTGGCGGCACTGGAACTGCGCAGCGGCGGGCGTCTGGGCGTGTTCGTGCTGGATGCCGGCAGTGGCCGCAGTCTGGGCTGGCGCGAAGACGAGCGCTTCGGCATGTGCTCGACATTCAAGCTGCTGCTGGCGGCCACGGTGCTGGATGCGGCACGGCAGGGCCGGCTCGACGGCACCGCACCGATCCACTTCAGCGATGACGATCTGGTGCCGCATTCACCGGTGCTGCGCGAACACTTGGCCCTCGGCAGCAGCACGCTGACCGCACCCGAACTGGCCCGCGCCACCCAGCTGACCAGCGACAACGCCGCCGCCAATCTGCTGATCCGCAAGTTGGGCGGGCCGGAAGCCGTCACCGCACTCTGGCGCGCCAGTGGCGATGAAGTGAGCCGGCTGGACCGGCTGGAGCCAGACATGAATCTGCTGCCGCCCGGCGACCTGCGCGACAGCACCTCGCCGCGCGCGATGGCGCAGCACGTGGCCCGTCTGTTCACCTCCGAGATGCTCGTACCCGAAGACCGTGAACGCCTGCGCGAATGGATGTTTGAAACCGGCACCGGCCTTGCCCGCCTGCGCGCCGCCACGCCACCGCACTGGCAGGCCGGCGACAAGACCGGTTCTGCAATCGCGCCGCTGATGCCGAACAAGACCCATGATGTCGCGGTGTTCTGGCCGCCGGGCCGGGCGCCGGTCATCGTCGCCGCGTATTACGAATCCGATGCCCACCACGCCGGCAGGATCCGCGCGCAGGACGAGGCCGTGCTGGCGCAGGTTGGGCGCATTGCGGTGGCCTGGGCGGGCGATTGAAGCGAACAGATGACGCCGACAACGCGGCGGAAAGCATCAGCCCAGATTGATCCGGTGCCGCACCAGCAGCTGCACCCCGCGACGGTCGCGGAAATCATCGGTTTCCAACTGATAGGCCAGATGCAGGCGCGCGGCCGGCGGGCTGCCATCGAAACCGCCGAACTGGATCGCATCAATGGTCTGGCCGGAAACGGCATGGCGCAGCTGCATTTTCAGATGGCCGTTGCCGACAGTGCGCCAGGAACCCAGCAGGAATTCGTCATCGAACACCGGCTCGGGAAATCCCTGCCCCCAGGGGCCGCCATCGCGCAACTGTTCGGCCAAGTCGCGGCTGAAATCCTCGGCACCGAGTTCACCATCGCTCCACAGTTCGGCCTGCAGATCGGCCGCGTCCAGACGCGCGTTGGCCAGCGCGATGAAGGCCTCGCGGAAGGCGTCCAGACATTCAGCCGGCAGGCTCAGCCCGGCCGCCATCGCATGTCCACCGAAGCGGCTGATCAGGCCCGGCTGCGCCGCCGCGACATCGGCCAGTGCATCGCGGATATGGAAGCCACGGATCGAGCGCGCCGAACCGCGCAGCAGACCATCCTCGCCACCTGGCGCGAACGCGATCACCGGGCGGTGCAGACGTTCCTTCAGGCGCGAAGCCACCAGTCCGACCACGCCCGGATGCCATTCGGCCTCGAACACGCACAGCGCGGCATCGCCGCTGTCGCTGCCTGATTCGATCGCGGCGATGCAGTCGGCGGCCATCGCTTCGGCCTGTTGCAGCATCTGGTCCTGCAGGTCACGTCGCTCGCGGTTGATCGCGTCCAGTTGCGTCGCCAGCCGCAGCGCGTGGGCGTCGTCATCGGTCAGCAGGCATTCGATACCCAGCGCCATGTCTTCCAGCCGGCCGGCGGCATTGATGCGCGGCCCAAGCGCGAAGCCCATGTCGGAACTGCCGGCATGCGCGGTTTCACGCCCGGCCACTTGCATCAGCGCCCGCAGGCCGGGCTGTCCCCGACCGCTGCGCAGGCGACGCAGCCCGGCCGCAACGAGAATCCGGTTGTTGGCATCCAGCGGCACCATGTCCGCGACCGTGCCCAGCGCTACCAGATCCAGCAGCGTGGAAAGATCCGGCTCGTCGCCGGCGGCGAATGCACCCTGCCCGCGCAGATGCGCACGCAGCGCCAGCAGCAGGTAGAACATCACCCCGACGCCGGCCAGCGCCTTGCTCGGGAAACCATCGCCAGCCAGATTCGGATTGACGATGGCATCGGCAGCCGGCAACTGCGCGCCGGGCAGATGGTGATCGGTGACGATGACCTGCATCCCGGCCGCCTGCGCCGCCGCAACGCCGGAGATGCAGGCGATACCACTGTCCACGGTGAGCAGCAGTTCGGGTGAAACATCGGCCAGATCGGCGACCAGCTCCGGCGACAGGCCGTAGCCGTGGCGCATCCGGTGCGGCACACGGAAACCGACATGGCGCGCACCAAGCAGCCGCAGGCCGCGCACCGCGACCGCCGTGCCCGTGGCGCCATCGGCATCGAAATCCCCGATCACGCAGATGCGCCGCTGCCGCGCGATCGCATCGGCCAGCAGCGCGACGGCACGATCCAGCCCGCCCAGCAGTGCTGGCGACAGCATGGCGGCGAGGCGATGCTGTACTTCCGCCGCGTCCGCGACCCCGCGCGCCGCATAGACGCGCTGCAGCACCGGATGCACGCCCGGCCACGGTGATTGCGAAGGCTGCGGGCGGCGGCGGATGCGCATGTTTCCGGTTCTGCTCACGCCGGCACGTGCCTGCGCCAGAAACGCCAGCGGTGCCCGGCCTTCCAGCGCAGCAGGTGGCCATCGCCGAAATCCAGTTCGAGGGTGTCGAAATCTCCGCGCCGCTGGCGTTGCAGCAGCGGTTCGAGCCAATGCGATTGCAGCAGCGCGGCATCGCGCAGGCCGCGCAGGTCCAGCAGCGCACCGGGCGGCAGAGTGTCCACCGCATCATCGGCCACGCAAGGCACACCGGCGCGTGCCGCCAGCGCATTCAACACCACATCACCGCTGCGCAGCTGACTGACAGCGCTGCGCACATGATCCGGCAGCCGCCCGCCGCCCCAGAACCACAGCGTGTTGACCGGCAGCTTGCCGGCCGCGCTGCGCTGCGCATTGAGCGGATGATTGTGCAGGATCACCTGCGCCTCGTTCAGCAGGCGGCGCCAACGCTGGCCGGTATCGCCTTCGGGCAGGTGCGCGAGCAGATCGTCACCCAGCACTTCGCGCGGCGGCGGAAAGTCCGGCAGGCGCGCTTCCTGCGGCAGGCACAGGTACCAGCGCGCCGGGTGCGGTGCGGAAATCGGAAAACCTTCGTCACCGAACAGCGGTTTCAGCGGTTTCAGCAGGGCTTCGCATTCTTCCGGCGAAAGACCAAGATCACCGCAGGCCAGCATCCGCACCGAGGTCATGTCCGGACGCACATGGCCCGGATCGGCACGCAACCAGGTGAACTGCATCGCATCGCCGGCATCCAGCTGCCGGGTCAGCGCCGCCACCGGCAGACCACGCGGCAGGATGTCGAAGCGGCGCGCGACGCGGGCCTCGTCGCCAGCATCGACCTGTTCCCTGTCGGCGCGGGCGGCGATGCGGTGCAGCACGTCGCCTGGTGCGAGCTGATCGCCCAGACGTGCCCAGGCCGGCAGCCAGAGGGTGGTGGTGTGGGTGGGAATCATGGTGTTGCGATCTGCTCTACTCCCTCTCCATCCACTGGCGGCGGAAGAGGGTTGGAAAGAGAGGCGTGCTTGTGCAGCAAGGCAAAAGTACTCGCGGCTTCGCCACTCGCCCCCTCTCCCCCGCCAGCGGGGGAGAGGGAAACATCGGAGCCATCCCGCAACCTCGGAGCTTTCTCCTCCTCCGGCGCATGCGGGAGGTGGTGTGGGTGGAAATCATGGTGGTGCAGTCTGCTCTACTCCCTCTCCCCCGCATGGGAAGAGGGAAACATTGGACGTATCTCGTCGTTCCGAGGCTTCTCCCATCTCCGGTGCATGCGGGAGAGGGGGAGCAAAAGCAGCTACCCGATAACGTTTCAGACAACGTAACGCACCGCAACAATCTCATAGCTGCGGGTGCCACTGGGTGCATCGATCTGGATCGAATCGCCTTCATGCCGGCCGATCAGCGCGCGTGCGATCGGTGCCGACACCGAAATCCGGCCCTGTTTGATGTCCGCTTCCAGCTCACCCACGATCTGGTAGGTGACTTCCTCGTCGGTGTCTTCATCGGCCAGATCCACGGTGGCGCCGAACACCACGCGGTCGCCGGCGTTGAGCGTGGCCACGTCGATCAGCTGGGCGTTGGACAGCACCGACTCCAGTTCCTGGATGCGGCCTTCGATGAAGCCCTGCTGTTCGCGGGCGGCGTGGTATTCAGCGTTTTCCTTCAGATCACCATGCGAGCGCGCTTCGGCGATGGAAGCAATCACTTCCGGACGCTTGACGCTCTTGAGGTGTTCCAGTTCCTGGCGCAGTCGGGCTGCGCCCTGCACCGTCAGGGGTGGTCTCATGTCTCTACTCTCCGCTGCCGGCGGCCTTCAGCTCGCCGTGCAGTTCCTGCAATGAATGGACGCCGCCTTCTCCGCGGCAGGCCAGCGAGTGCAACAGCGCCATCGCGCCGGTCACCGTAGTGGAATAGGTGACTTTCTGCTGCAACGCGCCACGGCGGATCGAGAACGAATCCGCGATCGCCTGGCGGCCCTCGGTGGTGTTGACGATATACACGATTTCGCCGTTCTTGATCAGATCCACGATGTGCGGACGGCCCTCGGCCACCTTGTTGACGCGCTCGCAGCTGAAACCGGCATCGTTGAGCACCTGCGCGCTGCCGCCGGTGGCGATCAGCGAGAAGCCGTGGTCGACCAGCGCCTGCGCCAGCGGAATCAGACGCGCCTTGTCCGGATCACGCACCGAAACGAAGGCCTTGCCGCGCGGCGGCTCGCCGATATTCGCCGCTTCCTGGGCGCGCGCGAAGGCGGCGCCGAAATCCCGGCCCACGCCCATCACCTCACCGGTGGAACGCATTTCCGGGCCGAGGATCGGATCCACGTTCTGGAACTTGGCGAACGGGAACACCGCTTCCTTCACTGCGGTGTAGGACGGCACGATCTCGCGCGTGGTGCCCTGCTCGGCCAGACTGCGCCCGACCATGCAGCGCGCCGCGATCTTGGCCAGCGCCATGCCGGTGACCTTGGAGACGAACGGCACGGTACGCGAAGCACGCGGGTTCACTTCCAGCACGAAGATCTCCTCGTCTTGGATCGCGAACTGGGTGTTCATCAATCCGACCACGCCCAGCCCGCGCGCCATCGCGCGGACCTGTTCGCGCAGACGCTCCTGGATCGGCGCCGACAGCGAATACGGCGGCAGCGAGCACGAGGAATCGCCCGAATGCACGCCGGCTTCCTCGATGTGCTGCATGATGCCGCCGATCAGCACCTCGCCCTGCGCGTCGGCGATGATGTCCACGTCCACTTCCACCGCGTTGTCGAGGAAGCGGTCCAGCAGCACCGGCGAATCGTTCGAGACCTGCACCGCATCGCGGATATAGCGCTCAAGATCGGCGTCGGAATAGACCACCTCCATCGCGCGCCCGCCGAGCACGTAGCTGGGCCGCACCACCAGCGGATAACCGATTTCGCGCGCCGCGGCGAGGGCTTCCTCGGCGGTGCGCGCGGTGCGGTTGGGCGGCTGCTTCAATCCAAGGTTGTCGATCAGTTGCTGGAAGCGCTCGCGGTCTTCGGCCAGATCGATCGAATCCGGCGAGGTGCCGATGATCGGCACGCCATTGGCTTCCAGCGCGCGCGCCAGCTTCAGCGGGGTCTGGCCACCGTACTGCACGATCACGCCCTTGGGCTTTTCCAGCTCGACGATTTCCAGCACGTCTTCCAGCGTCAGCGATTCGAAATAGAGCCGGTCGGAGGTGTCGTAGTCGGTGGAAACGGTTTCCGGGTTGCAGTTGACCATGATGGTTTCATAGCCATCCTCGCGCAGCGCCAGCGAAGCGTGCACGCAGCAATAGTCGAACTCGATGCCCTGCCCGATCCGGTTCGGGCCGCCGCCCAGCACCATGATCTTGTCGCGGTCGCTCGGCTGCGCTTCGCATTCCTCCTCGTAGGTGGAATACAGATAGGCGGTGTCGGTCGCGAACTCTGCGGCGCAGGAGTCCACCCGCTTGTAGACCGGGCGGATGCCGAAGGCGCGACGCAACGCGCGGATCGCAGCCTCGTCGGTGCCGACCAGTTGCGCCAGGCGCGCATCGGAAAAACCCTGCCGCTTGAGCGCGAACAGGCGTGCCTTGTCGAGCGCCGCCAGCCCGGCTTCGGCCACCTGCTCCTCGCTGCGCACCAGTGCCTGGATGTAATGCAGGAACCACGGATCAATCGCCGAAAGCGCATGCACTTCCTCCAGCGACAGGCCGGCGCGGAAGGCATCGGCGACGTAGAACAGGCGCTCCGGCCCGGCCTCGCGCACCTGGCGGCGCAGCGTCACCAGATCTTCCTCGTTGCCCAGATCCAGGCCAGTGGGGTCCAGCCCGACCTTGCCGGTTTCAAGGCCGCGCAAGGCCTTCTGCAGCGACTCGCTGAAGTTGCGGCCCATCGCCATCACTTCGCCGACCGACTTCATCTGCGTGGTCAGACGCGAATCGGCCTGCGGGAACTTCTCGAACGCGAAGCGCGGAATCTTCGTCACCACGTAGTCGATGGTCGGCTCGAACGAGGCCGGGGTGCGGCCGCCGGTGATGTCGTTGCGCAGCTCGTCCAGGGTGTAGCCCACCGCCAGCTTGGCGGCGATCTTGGCAATCGGGAAACCGGTGGCCTTCGACGCCAGCGCGGAAGAACGCGACACGCGTGGGTTCATTTCGATCACCACCACGCGGCCGTTTTCCGGATTGATGCCGAACTGCACATTGGAGCCGCCGGTATCCACGCCGATCTTGCGCAGCACCGCGATCGAGGCGTCGCGCAGCTGCTGGTATTCCTTGTCGGTGAGCGTCTGCGCCGGCGCGACCGTGATCGAGTCGCCGGTGTGCACGCCCATCGGATCGAGGTTCTCGATCGAGCAGACGATGATGCAGTTGTCCGCCGTGTCGCGGACCACTTCCATCTCGAATTCCTTCCAGCCCAGCACCGACTCTTCGACCAGCACTTCGCTGGTCGGCGACAGTTCCAGGCCGCGTTTGACGATCTCCTCGAACTCCTCGACGTTGTATGCGATGCCGCCGCCACTGCCGCCGAGCGTGAAGCTGGGGCGGATGATGGTCGGGAAGCCGACCCGGGTCTGGATATCGACCGCCTGTTCGTAGGTGCGCGCGATTTCGGCACGCGGGCACTCCAGCCCGATCTCGCCCATCGCCACGCGGAACAGTTCGCGGTCCTCGGCCATGCGGATCGCCTCGCGCTTGGCACCGATCAGTTCCACGCCGTACTTTTCCAGCACGCCGTTGTCGGCCAGATCCAGCGCGCAGTTCAGCGCGGTCTGCCCGCCCATCGTCGGCAACAGTGCGTCGGGGCGCTCCTTGGCGATGATCTTCTCCACCATCTGCCAGTTGATCGGCTCGATGTAGACCGCATCGGCGGTTTCCGGGTCGGTCATGATCGTGGCCGGATTCGAGTTGACCAGGATGGTGCGGAAGCCTTCGGTTTTCAGCGCCTTGCAGGCCTGTGCGCCAGAATAGTCGAACTCGCAGGCCTGGCCGATGACGATCGGGCCGGCGCCGATGATGAGGATGCTCTTGAGGTCGGTACGTTTTGGCATGTCAGGAGTCCGAAGCCGGCGGCATCGGGCCGTCGGGAAAAGTGGAAGCAAGGGCCTGCCGGGTGGCAGTGTCCAGATGGATGCGCGCGACCGGCCAGACCGTCGCAAGCAGTTCGTGCGCCGCCGCGTGCTGGCCGTGGCGCGCCAGTTCCAGCGCGGCATCGCAGCCGCAGGTGGCGACAGCCGACCACACCGCTGGCAGCCGCGCGTGTTCGGAAAAACCGGCCAGCGCACGGGAAAACGCCTCGCGTCCGTCACCGTCTTCGTGCCGCGCCAGCACGCCGCAGGTCCAGGCGTGGAAGCTTTCCGCCAGTGCTGGCAGCAACCGGGTATCGACACCATCCAGCAAGGCGCGGGCCTGCGCCGGATCGCCGCAGCGCGCATGCGCCAGCGCGGCATCCAGCGCGCGGCTGGGATCGCGGCCGCTGTCCTCGCAGGCCTGCTGCATCAGGCGCACGAAGCCTTCGGCATCGTCGGCGGCCAGATGCAGCAGCGCGACACGCGCGTTGAACATTTCCGGAGCGCGCTGTGCAACCGCGTCACGGTGCGGCTCGACCATTGCCAGGGCCGCATCCAGACCCTGTTCGCGCGCCACGAAGCCGGCTTCGTGCACCGCCAGGTCGAACTGCAGGCCGGCATCCTTGACCGCGCCGCGCAACAACGATGCCAGGCGCTGCATTTCCGCCCGCCGGCCATGCGCACTGGCTCGCAGAAACGCCTCGTAGCGTGCGACATGGCGCCAGCTCAGGCCGGACAACGCGAACGGCAGCACCAGCATCGCCGCACCCAGCAGGGTGAAGAAGCCGTTGGCCTTGAACAGACCAAACAACACCAGCAGCAGACCGAACGCCAGCCACCAGCGCGCGCCGCGCAGCACCTGCTTCCAGACGGTCAGCAGGCCGCTGCCCGGACGCGTCATCGCGGCGTGCAGACGCGCGATATCCGGCAGCGGCACGGTGTCGGCCGCAGCCTGATCATGCTGCTCGGCCAGCGCCGGTTCTTCCAGCAACTGGACCTGGCTCAGACCACGGGCCTGCAACTGCTCGACAGCCTCGCGTGCCGATACGGCATCGACGAAGTCCTCGACCACACGGCCATCGGCAGCGGTGGCGCGGTAAGGCAGCCGGGGCATCGAACGCGGGCTCCGTCGACCACCGGCGCTCAGTGGGCGCCGGCGCCGATGTGGCGATCCAGGAACTGCTCCATCCGGGTGTAGAGCCTGACCTGGTTGTCGAAGTTGTAGAAGCCGTGGCCTTCCTTCGACTCCAGGATGTCTTCTTCCGGCGGACGCCCGGCGTTGGTCAGGCCGTCCTTGAGCGCGCGGTACTGCGAGGGCGGCACGCGTTCATCCTTGCCACCCTGCACCAGCATCACCGGAATCCGGATTCTGTCGATATTGAACGCGGCGGACTGGGCCTGCTGCTCGGCCAGCGACTCGGGATGAATGCGGCGCAGATACGCGCGGCCGCTCTCGCTCTGCGGGATGTCGCCGTCCTTGAACATCAGCGGGATGCTGTAAACCCCGACATAGCCAACGGTGCAACGGTACTTTTCCGGATTGCGCACCACCGACTGCAACGCCGCATAGCCGCCGTACGAGGCGCCATAGGTGCACACCCGCTGCGGATCGGCGATGCCTTGTGCGATCGCCCAGTCCACCGCATCGGTCATGTCGTCGACCATCGTGGTGCCCCAGTTGCGGTAGCCCTTGCGTTCGAAGCTGTTGCCGTAGCCGCCCGAACCACGGAAGTTGATCTGCAGCACCGCATAGCCGCGATTGGCCAGGAACTGCACTTCCGGATTGAAGCCCCAGGTGTCGCGAATACCATGCGGACCGCCATGCGGGTTCAGGATCAGCGGCAGGTTCTTGCCCTCGCTGCCCTTGGGAACGGTGAGATAGCCGTGCAGCGGCGTGCCGTCGCGCGCGGTCAGCGAAATGGCGCGCATCGGCGACATCTTGTCCGGATCGATCCACTCGCGCGCGGCCAGCAGGAAGCGCGCCTGTCCGGCTTGACGGTCGAACAGGTAATACGAACCCGGATCGACGTCGCTGTAAGTGCGCAGCAGGATGTAGCGGCCATCACGGCTGATGCCACCGAAACTCACCGCATGGTTCGGGAAGGCGTTGATCAGGCCGGCATAGACCTTGGATTCGGGATGCTCGGGTTCGATGAAATCGTAAGCCGGCGTGCCATCCTCGTACTGCACCGCCAGCACCTGGCGCTGGTCGGCGGACAGCAGCAGATCGCTGAAATCCACGCGTTCGTTGCGGCTCAGCAGTTCCTGCTGATTGGTTTCCGGCGCTACCCGCGCCAGCCGCATCGGCTCGCCGGCGTCACTGACCGCGAACAGCACGCGTTCGTCATCGCGATCAAAACCCAGCGGGCGCATCACCGACTCACCCATCTCCGCTTCGTGGATCGTGGCCCAGTCTTCGCCATCGCGGCGCAGCGTGACGATCGGACCGTCTTCGGTACGTTGCCCGACGGCGTATCTGACCTGGTTTTTGCTGTCCACGACAAAGCTGCCGTAACGCAGCGGCGCACGCGCCATGGTCGAAGTTCTGCCGCTGTAAACGTTCATCTTGAAAAGGAAGGCGGCATCGACCGAGCGCTGCACCAGGATCGTGTCCGGATCGTCCCAGTTGAGATCGACGATCTGGTAGGTGCCGCCGTTCGGGATGGCGGTGCGCTTCTTGCCATCGACATTGCTCAGGTGCAGATCCGGCGTGCCGACGCGGAAATCGAAACGACCGGTCTTGCGGCTCACATACATGATGAAGCGTTCGTCGTTGACCCAGCGCACCCGCTCGATGTGGCGGTTTTCGCCGTAATCCCATTTGCCGACCAGCTTCATGCCGTCCACCTGGAATGCCGCCAGCTGGGTGCGATCCCCGCGCGGCACCGAGACAGTGATGTGCTTGCCATCGGGCGACAGCGAGACGCTGGTGAATTCCGGATCCTTGAAGAACTCCCCGACCGGCAGGCGCTGCGCCAACGCAGAGCCGGCAAATGTCAGCAGAGCCAGCATCAGAAGGGGGCGAAAAGCGGCCGTGATATTCATGCCTTTTCTCCTGCCGCGCCACGCTGGCGCATGGCCTCGATGAAACGGTCGAACAGCCCGGCCACATCATGCGGGCCGGAGCTGGCTTCCGGGTGGCCCTGGAAGCTGAAAGCAGGCGCATCGGTCAGCTCGATGCCCTGATTGCTGCCATCGAACAGCGAGCGATGGGTGACACGGACATTCGCCGGCAGGCTGGATTCGTCGACCGCAAAGCCGTGGTTCTGGGTCGAAATCATCACCCGGCCGCTGTCCAGATCAATCACCGGATGATTGGCGCCGTGATGGCCGAACTTCATTTTCTGCGTGCTGGCACCGCAGGCCAGCGCCAGCAACTGGTGACCCAGGCAGATGCCGAACAGCGGCAATTTGGCCGCAAGCAGCTCACCGATGGCGCGGATCGCGTAGTCGCACGGCGCCGGATCGCCCGGCCCGTTGGACAGGAACACGCCATCCGGATTCATCCCCAGCACTTCGCTGGCCGGGGTCTGCGCCGGCACCACGGTCAGGCGGCAACCACGGTCCGCCAGCATCCGCAGGATGTTCAGCTTCACACCGAAATCGTAGGCCACCACATGGAACTGCGATGCCGGTGCGGTGAAATCGCCGCTGGCAAGATCCAGCGAACCTTCGTGCCATTGATACGGCTGCGTGGTGCTGACTTCGCGCGCCAGATCCATGCCACCCAGGCCAGGGAAACCGCGTGCCTGGGCCAGTGCGGCCTCGGCCGTGGCACCCTCGCCCGCCATCAGGCAGCCATTCTGGGCACCGCTGGTACGCAGGATGCGGGTCAACTTGCGGGTGTCGATTTCCGCAATCGCCACTACATCGCGTGCCACCAGCCAGTCGCGCAGGTCTGATTCGCTGCGCCAGTTGCTGGCCGGCGTGGGCACCTCGCGCACAACCAGACCGGCCACGTGCATCGCACGCGCCTCGTCATCGACGGTTGTACAGCCGGTATTGCCGATATGGGGATAGGTCAGCGTGACGATCTGTCGCGCGTAGGACGGGTCGGTCAGGATTTCCTGATAACCGGTCATCGAAGTGTTGAACAGCACTTCACCGGTGCGCAGCCCGTCGGCACCAATGGACACACCGTGGAAAACCGTGCCATCGGCCAGGGCTAGAATTGCGGGTTGGAACACAGGGTTCGCCTCGTGCAGGGGAAGGTCCCTTGCCGCGTCCGGACCGGAGTCCGGCGCTCGGCTGTGCGAAAACTCCGCGCGCGACCTGTGGCCGGACGGAGATCTGCAAGGGCATGGGGGCGAACGGGGATTTTACCGGTCGCACCGGGCAGCGTCCATAGAGCGGCGGCGTGACCTTCATCCTGCAGCGTGGCTTGAGGAACGGACTGAAGCACCGCTCTACTGCCGCAAGTAACCGGCCACGTTGCGGATCTTCCCGCCTGCCCATACCCGGACAGCAGACCGCCCGGCGGTGGCCGGGCGGTCCTCGGTTCAGCTTGCGGGAAACCGCTTCAGCCTCAATTCCGGCGGCGCCTCACCTGCCAGCCCAAGGTCAACATCGCCAACGCAAGCACCAGCAGAGCCAACGGCGAAGCCACCGGGATCAGCAACGGCGCCAGCGGACGCAGAGGCACCGTGGCGGTGGATGAGGATTCCTCGTCCGTGGAAGTGCTGCTGACGGTGGCCGTGTTCGTGATCGGGTTCGGGCCGCTATACCAGTGCGGAACCCGCAGCGTCACATCGATCACGCGCGAATCGCCGGCCGCCAGCGTGCCGAGGAAACACGGGAACGGATCGCTGCAATCGCCGCTGTTGCCGACGAACTCCAATCCCGGCGGCGTCTGATCGGACACCACCACGTTCGCAACCGGCACCTGCCCGGTGTTGGTGACGATGATCGTGAACACGATATCCTCGCCCGTCCCGGCCGAGGACGGCCCGGTCTTGGCGATATCCAGCACGCCCGGCTCGACCGGGGTTTCCACCTGGCTGGGCGGCGCTTTGACCGGAGCCGGCGGATCCAGCGGATCCTGTACCGGCGGAGTACCAGCGGCGGTGGCGACGTTCAACACCTGGCCTTCGTCCACATCGGCGGGCGTGACCACATAGGCAGCCGTGGCCACCACCACCTGTCCCGGCGCCAGCGTGCCGGGCACACCCGGCCACGCGTAGGAGAGCGGGCCCAGGTCCGGGAGGTCGTCGACCACTTCAACACCGGTCAGCGTCACATCACCGGTATTGGTCAGCGTGAAGCTGTAGTCGATGCTGTCACCCGCCCCGTAAGGCCCGCTGGATGTCACCGCCTTGACCAGTTCCAGCCCCGGATTTTGTGCAATCGGCGTGGTGGTGCTGTCCTGGTCGTCGGCCGAACCACCATCCGGCGTCGTGCCAGAAGCGGTGGCGATATTGGCGTATTCACCTGCTTCCACATCGGCAGGCTGGACTTCATAGCTGGCGGTACAAGTCAGCACATCGCCCGGTGCCAATATGGCCGGCAGGGATGGCGTGCAGGTGCCCATCACCGCCCCGGCATCGGTAATCGACACGTTAGTCAGCGTCACATCACCGGTGTTCGTCGCGATCAGTGAATATGCGATGACATCGCCAGCGGAATACGGACCAGTAGACGTCACCGTCTTCACTAGATCCAGAGCCGGTGCCTGGGCAACCGGCGTGGTCACCGTATCGTTGTCGATGACCGGCGTGTTATCCGGCGCGGTACCCGAAGCCGAAGCCGCGTTGATGTACTCACCCGCTTCGACATCCGCAGGTTGAACCTCGTAGCTGGCGGCGCAGATCAGCGCATCGCCTGGCGCCAATGTGGCCGGCTGGGATGGCGTGCAGGCTCCGAGTGTTGCACCAGCATCCGTGATCGACACATTGCTCAGCGTCACGTCACCCGCGTTGGTCGCCACCAGCGAGAATTCGATGACATCGCCAGCGGAATACGGACCGGTAGACGTCACCGTCTTCACCAAGTCCAGAGCCGGGGCCTGGGCAACCGGCGTGGTCACCGTATCGTTGTCGGTGACCGGCGTGTTATCCGGCGCGGTACCCGAAGCCGAAGCCGCGTTGATGTACTCACCCGACTCCACATCCGCAGGCAGCACTTGGTAGCTGGCGGTGCAGGTCAGCGCATCGCCTGGCGCCAATGTGGCCGGCTGGGATGGCGTGCAGGCTCCGAGTGTTGCACCAGCATCCGTGATCGACACATTGCTCAGCGTCACGTCACCCGCGTTGGTCGCCACCAGGGAGTACTCGATCACATCGCCGGCCGAGTACGGGCCGGTAGATGTCACGGTCTTGACCAGCTCCAGGCCGGGCGCCTGGGCAATCGGTGTGTTCACCGCACCGTTGTCGTTGACCGGCGTGTTGTCCGGAGCAGTGCCCGAAGCCGAAGCGGCGTTGGTGTAATCACCGGCCTCAACATCGCCAGGCTGTACTTCGTACGTCGCGCTACAGCTCAGTGCCGCACCCGGAACCAGCGTCGCCGGCTGCACAGGCGCGCAGGTTCCAAGCGTTGCACCTGCATCCGAAATCGACACATTGGTCAACGTCACGTCGCCCGTGTTGGTCGCAACAAGCTGGTACGTGATCGTACTGCCGAGGTTATACGGGCCAGTCGACGTCACGGTCTTCACCAGCTCCAGCGCCGGGGCCTGCACGATCGGCGTTGTCACCGTGTCGGTGTCGCTTACCGGCGTGTCATCCGGCGCGTTGCCGCTGGCGGTGGCGATATTGATCACCTCGCCAGCGTTGGCTTCCTCCAGCCCGACGGTGTAGTTCACCGGGCCACAGGACGCCACTTCGGTCGGGGCAAGGGTTGAGGGCGTGCAGCTGATGGCACCACCGAGCAGCGGATCGTTGACCGAGACGCCGGTCAGGCTGACGTTGCCGGTGTTGGTCACGCTGAAGCCGTAGCTGATCTGGTCACCGTACGAATACGGTCCGCTGGAGGTGACGCTCTTGACCAGTTCCAGCGCAGGCGTCTGGATCGGATGCGATGTCGCACACACGCCCGGTGCCGAACACGCCGGATCGACGCCCGGCTGCGCACCGCCGGAGGCCGTCACCACGTTCTGCACAACGCCGGTGGCCCCGGCATCAACCTGCGCCTGGTACTGGAATACATACGGGCTGCCGGCCGGTGTTGCGCCGCCCGCCAGGGTGCAACGCACACCACCGGCGCTGGCGACACAGCCTGTCGGCAGGGAGGCCGGCAAAAGCGTCAGGCCGGGGCCGAACGCATCCTCCAGCAGCACATCACCCAGGGTCGCGGCGTTGGCCACCTGCACAGTCAGCGTATAGGTGATGACCTGCCCGGGCGCCACGAATTCGCCACTGGCCGGATTGGCACTCTTGGAGAAGGTGACCAGCGGTGCCGGCAGCACAGTGAGGTCGGCCTGCGCCGGATCCGGATTGTTGCCCAGATCGGTCGCCAGACCACCAGCAGGAATGGTGTTGGTCACGGTGCCCGACGTGGTGCTGGTGACGCTGGCGCTGATGGTGCAACCGCCAACCGGGATTTCACTGCCGCTGGCCAGGATGATGGTGCTGCCACCTATGCTGCCGGCAACGGTGCCGGTGCAGCTGCTGGTCGGCACCGAGGCCAGGGTGACGCCGGCCGGCAGGTTGTCGACCAGATCGGCGGTGAGCACGGCGGCCACGGTGTTGGTATTGCCCAGGGTGATGGTCAGGGTGCTGATGCCGCCGTTGCCGATGGTATCCGGCGCGAACATCTTGGTCACCGTAGGCGGCGTCGCGGTCACGGTCAGGTCGTCTTCGGCCGGCAGCAGGTTGCTGCCCAGATCGGTGACCAGGCCGCCAGCCGGGATGGTGTTGGTGAACGTGCCCGGCGTATCGCTGGTGACCGGCGCGGTGATCGTGCACGAGCCCGGTGTACCGCCCGGAATCTGGGCGCCGGTCTGCAGCGTGATGACCGAGCCACCAGCCGTACCGGCAACGGTGCCGACGCAGGTGGTGACCGGCGTGCCGGTAAGGGTGACGCCGGCAGGCAAGGTATCGACCAGGTCGCTGGTCAGGGTCGCCGGGCCGGCATTGGCATTGGTCAGGGTGATGGTCAGCGTGCTGCTGCCGCCAACATCAATGCTGTCGGGGTCGAACTGCTTGGCCACGGCCGGCGCTGTGCTCGAAGGCACGGTCACCGTGGCCGGGCACGGCGTGGTGCAGGTTTCATCGGCACTGGCGGTGGCCGTATTCGCCACCGGATTGGGGGGTGTGCTCTCTACCTGGGCGCTGATCGCCCACGTCACCTGGCCACCAACCGGCAGACTGGCGAGGGTCTCGTTCAAGGCGCCAGTGCCGCTGGCCGCCGGGCAGGTGGCACCGCTGCTGGCGGTACAGGTCCAGGTGAAGCCGGTCAGGCCGGCCGGTACCGGGTCGGTCACGACCACGTTGCTGAGCGGAATGTTGCCGGTATTGGCAACGGTGACCGTGTAGCTGGCACTGCCGCCTGGAATCAGCAGGGTGTCAGGGCTGGTCTTGGTGATTTCCAGCGCCGGCACCATGGCAACGATGTCGGTTTGTGTGCTGGAGCTGTTGTTGCCCGGATCGGTGTCGTTCACGCCCGGCGGCACGGCCACCGTGGCGGTATTGGTGATGCCCACACCCAGGGTGCTGGCCGTGCCTTCCACGACCAGGGTGCAGTTACCGCCCGGCGCGATGATGGTGACCGTGCCGGACAGCGTATTGCCGCTCAATCCGTAGCTGCCCAGGGTGCACTCCGGCGAGGTGCTGCCGCCGGCGCTGACAATCGACAGCGTCGAGAACTGGGCCGGAATGATGTCGGTGAAGGTGGCGCCGGTCACAGTGGCCGGGCCGTTGTTGCCGATGACGATGCTGAACTGGACGGTATCGCCATGGAACACGGTCAGCGGTCCGGACTGGAAGGCGCCACTGGTGCCCGGCCGCTGGCTCTTGCCGATCTGCAGATCGGCATTGAGCGGCACCGGGTCGATGGCGCAACCCAGGTACGGCGCCATGTGCGCCGAGCATTCCTGCGCGGTGGCCGGTGTGATGCCGGTCGCGCCCGGCAGACCCGGATCACCGCCGCCACCCACCTGGGCGCGGTTGACCAGCGGGTTGCTGGCATCGGCCTCCACCTGCGCGGTGTAGGTGATGGTGGTGCTGGCACCGGCGGCCAGCGCCGTGCCGCTATTGCAGGTCAGGAAACCCGGCGCCGGCGTGGCCGTGAAATCGCAGCTGAAACCGCCGCTGGTGAAACTGCTGCTGCCGACATAGGTCATGCCCGGCGGAATCACGTCGACGACACGGATCTGGCCGCTGCTGGCATTGCCACCGCTGTTGCTGACGACCAGATTGAAAGTGATCGTGTCGCCCGGGCCCGCCGCCTGCGGATCCGGATGCGATTTGGCCAGGCGGATCTGCGGCTGCGCCACCGGCACGTTGATATCCAGCGCACAGCCCGGGCCGACGTTGATGCCGGTGCAGTCGGTACCGACCTGGCCCGGCGTGGGCATGCCCGGCAGCAGATCCGGATCACCGCCACCGCCGATGCGGCCCTTGTTGATGTACTGCAGGCTCGGGTTGGCGCCGTTGACGTTGGCCACCAGCGAGAAGGTGCTGCTGCCGCCAACCGGAATCACGGCAGTACTCTGGCAGGTGGCCGAATCATTGTCCTCGCGCACGCAGGTCCAGTCGGCGCCATCGGCACCGCCCTTGACCAGCGGATTGGACCAGGTCATCGGCGCCGGCAGTTCGTCGCGGAAGTGGATCGTGCCGACCGAATCGGCATCGCCACTGTTGCGTACGGTGAAGTGGTAGGTGGTCTGGCCGTTGACCGGCATCGAGTTCTGATGGTCGGTCTTGTCCAGCGTCAGCTGCACGCGGCGCACCGGATCGGTGACCGAGGCGCAGCCGGTGAGCATGCTGCTGGCGTTGTCGGCCGGCGAGACCGGGGCCGGACAGACCTGGGCATCACCGGCATCGGGCAGGCCCGGCTTGGCCGGATCGCCGCCGCCGCCGGCGATGGCACGGTTGGTGACCGAAGTCGGCGCATCGGCGTCGACAGTGATGGTGAAGCTGATCGTGGCGCTGGCGCCCACGGCCAGCACCGCGCTGCTGTTGCACTCGACCACGCCGGCGGCATGGCTGCAGCTGAAGCCGCCGGTGGTGGTGAAGCCGCTGTCGAAGCTGACGCCATCGGGCAGCACGTCGACGATGCGGATCGGGTCGCTGGTCGGTGCCGAACCCAGGTTGGTCAGGGTCAGCGTGTACTGGCCGCTGCCACCGGCCAGCAGGGTGCCGGCATTGGCCTTTTTCAGACTGAGGAACGGCGCTTCGACGATATCGATATCGATCGCACAGCCCGGCGCAACATGGTTGTCGACGCATGCGCCGGTGTTGCCCGGCGTCGGTATCGGCTTGTTCGGGTCGCCACCGCCGCCGACGCGGCCGCGGTTGATGATCGCCGTGCCGGAGGGTGCATCGACGATCGCGGTGAAATTGAACACGCTGTTGCCGCCGGCCGGAATCACGGTGTTGCTGGTGCAGGTGAGCACGTCGCTGGCGGCCAGGCAGCTCCAGTCGCCGGCCTGCGGACCGGCCAGCGGCACCGGGCCGTCGGCCACGGTCAGCTGCGGCGGCAGCACATCCACCACGGTGATCGGGCCGGTGGTCGGCACCACCGAGGTGTTGCTGACGCTCAGGGTGTAGGTGGTGCTGCCCGAGGTCAGCAGCACATCGATACCGTTGTCCTTGCTCAGACGAAGATCCGGCTCACAAACCGCGCCCGGTGGCACGCCCGGCACATCCGGTGGCATGAAGGTGGCAATGCCACCGTTGTGGCCGTAGGAGCCATAGGTATCGTCCGGACCGTTGCTGGAAATACCCGGCGCACCGCCGCTGGCATCGACATTCACCTGCATTGAGCCGGGCGAGAACACCACGAAGCCACCGCCACCGCCACCGCCAGGGCCGTGGCGCTCAGCTACGGTGTTGGTTCCCTCGTAATTTGCAAAAGCATTGCCGCCATCGCCACCGCGTGCATCCACCGTAACCTGACCCCCCTCGATCGTGTGCAACACCACCGAACCACCGGCACCGCCGCCACCGGCGGCATCGTTGCGGACGTTGTAACCGTGTGCTCCGCGCACATCGATGACGCCACTGCCGACGATGTTGCGCGCACGCAGGATCACGATGCCACCACCACTGGCACCCGACGAGCAGCGCCCGTCTCCGGCAGTACACGCCATCGCCAGATTGTGGTGCCAGCTACTGTCCGAGGAGGCATTGTTGCTGCCGCCGGAACCACCGCCACCGCCCAGGATCACGCGGTTGAACCCGATGACTCCGGCATAGCCGGCGCCGCCACGGCCATTGGTGTCATTGAGCGGCGCATCCCAGGGCCGGCCGCCAAGCCCGCCCGGCGCGTGGTTGCCACCGCCGCCGCCGCCGGCATTGCGAGTGTTGTCCGCCGTACCGGGCGAATAGGTGCCTTCGGTACCGCCGCCACCGGCATTGCCGGGTGCACCGCGGGCGCGGTCACCAAAGGGATAGCCCTGTATCCCGGTATTCACCTGCACCAGACTTGTGCCTGTCACCTCCAATCCGAAGTCGTTGGTCTTGCGCGCCAGGTAGCGCGGTGTGCCGGCGATACCTTCGCCCTTGCCACCATGCGCGATCCCGCCGGCATCACTCCAGCGCCACGCCAGATCATTGCTCAAGGTTGCACCCGAGCGCCCGGCCGCACCCCGAAACCCGCGACCGGCCACAAACACCGCACGATTGGCAACGCCCTCAACCGTGCCTGCACCCAGCGTCAGCGTGCCGCTGGCATCGATCGCCACGACCCCGCCGCTGCTGCCATTCCACGCAGGCGCATGCACGCCGGCCACACTCACCGAGCGGTAGCGTGGCACCCGGATCACCTGGTAGCTGCGCTGGCCACGCACATCAGGCACGGCGGCTGCCTGCACATAGCTGTTACTCAGCGCGGGGGTGAAATTGATGACGCTGCCGCTGCCGCCCGCACTGGTGGCGACCACGAACTCGTGCAGGCCGGCATTGCCCATCGACGTCGAACCCATGCCGTCGCCGCTACCGCTGCCGTAATTGGCGTTGTTGCTGCTGTCGATCTGGGCATCCTGCATCTGGATCACCAGCAGCAGATCGCCAGCCTGGATGTCGCCGGCTGCACTGCCACCATGGCGGTTCCCCAGCGTCAACTGGGTCGCACCGCTGGCGAGCGTGCCGCTGGTGCCAGCGAAATAGGCGTTGACCACACCCGTCGCGCTCGACGGTGGGTTCGGGTCCGGCACCGGACAGACCTGCGCCGCCTGTGCGCCGCCAGCGGCAACAACACCGCCCAGCACCAGCAACGCCATCAGCAATCCGTTGGCGCGCCCCCTCCAGCTGACGGAAGGTTGCAACAACGTGTCCGGGTTGACGGAAATGGATGGAGACGACATGGGAGACCCTGTAGCGATAAGCGGGAGGCGGCGCACGCAAAAAGCGTGAACTACATCTCCATATTGTATCGCCCAGGATCTGGGACAGAAAGGCAACAATTGTCACAAGTTATTGTAAATAAAGAAAAATTTCTCACATTTTTTGTGAGTTTCTTGTGAGTAAGTGAAAGGATTTGTCAGCAGGTGCCCGACCCGCAGTCACGGGCCTACAATGAAGCCCTCATCCCGCCACCCATGTGGACCGCCATGCCCGCTCCGTTCCGCCACCAGATCGCCATCCTTTCCACTCTGGTGCTGGTGATGATCCTCACCCGCGCGCACCATGTCGCGGCGATCACCGATGCCTCGTGGGCGGTGTTCTTCGTCGCCGGCTTCTACCTGCGGGCGCATTGGCGCTGGGCGTTCCCGCTACTGATCGCAGTCGCGGTGGCGGTGGACTGGTATGTGATCCAGCGCAGCGGCATCACGCTGTGGAGCCACTACTGCATGTCGCCGGCCTACTGGTGCCTGTTGCCGGCCTATGCGGCGCTGTGGCTGGGCGGCGTCTGGCTGGCGCGACACGATGCCGGGCTGCGCTGGAAAACGCTGGCTGCGTTGGCGGTCATCCTGCCGCTGTCCGTCAGCCTGTGCTTCCTGATCTCCAACGCCAGCTTCTACTGGCTCAGCGATGTTGTCGCGGCGCCCAGCATGGACGGATGGCTGGCCAATTTCGGGCACTGGTACCTGCCCTTCCTGAAGGTCACGACGATGTACGTCGGCATCGCGGCACTGCTGCACGCCGCGGCGCTGGCCGTCGGGCTCGCGCGGCCGCAGGCGGATCGCATCGGCAGCGTCCACTGACCTTTTCCGGAGCCATTCCATGGGCCATCGTCTGTCGAAGATCTACACCCGCACCGGCGATGCCGGCAGCACCGGCCTGGGCGATGGGCAGCGCGTGCCCAAGGACAGCGCCCGCATCCGTCTGCTGGGCGCGCTGGATGAAACCAACGCCTGGCTCGGCCTGCTGCTGACCCATAGCCTGCCCGACGCCGTGCGGCAGGAACTGGTCGCGGTGCAGCACATGCTGTTCGATCTGGGCGCGGAGATGTGCATACCGGGTCATGCCGCAATCGTGGACGCCGACATCACCTGGCTGGAAGAACGTCTGGACCAGCACAACGCCACGCTGCCGCCGCTGAAGGAGTTCATCCTGCCCGGCGGCAATCCGGCTGCCGCGCATTGCCATCTGGCGCGCACCACCTGCCGGCGTGCCGAGTGCCTGCTGGTAGCGCTGTCGCGTGAGGCGGCGGTGCGGCCGCAGGCGCTGGCTTTCGTCAACCGCCTGTCCGATCTGCTGTTCGTGCTGGCGCGGCTGCTGAGCCGGGCCGATGATGGGCAGGAAGTGCTCTGGCAGCCAGCACTGCGTACGAGGTGACGGCCATCCACCAGTCGCTTGAAACCCTGCGCATCTATTCCCACGAGGTCTGCCTCAAGCACGAGAATGGCGAGCACCATCCCGAATCGCCGATGCGCTTGGCGGCGGTGATCGAAGGTCTGCGCAGTGCCGGCTTCCGTGGCGTGGAATGGTGCGACGCGCCGGCCGCCACCCGTGCGCAACTGCGCCTGGTGCACACCCAGGCGCATATCGAAAACATCCTGGACACGCCGGTGCAGGGTCGCCGCACGCTGGACCAGGACACTGCGATGAACGAATTCTCCGCCGAGGCCGCGTTGCGTGCGGTCGGTGCCACCTGCGCCGCAGTGGACGCGGTGATGATGCGCGAATGCGAACGCGCCTTCTGCGCGGTACGCCCGCCCGGCCACCATGCTTCGCCGGATGCGGCGATGGGCTTCTGCCTGTTCAACGCCACTGCGGTGGCGGCGCGCTATGCGATCGAACGGCACTTTCTGGAGCGCGTGGCGATCGTCGATTTCGATGTGCACCACGGCAACGGCACCCAGGCCTGTTTCGAGGACGACCCGGCCGTGATGTACCTGTCCACGCACGAGCGCGGCATCTATCCGTACAGCGGCCTGGCGTGGGAGCGCGGCGCCGGCAATATCCACAACCTGCCGCTGCCCAGGGGTTCGGGCTCGGAAGCCTTCCGCACCGCCTGGTACACGAAACTGCTGCCGGAGCTGGAGGATTTCCGCCCGCAACTGCTGCTGATTTCGGCCGGCTTCGACGCACACCGCGCCGATCCGCTGGCCGATATGTGCCTGGATACCGAAGACTTCGCGTGGATCACGCGGCAACTGCTGCAGATCGCCACACGCCATGCCCACGGCCGCGTGGTGTCGGTGCTGGAAGGCGGCTACGACATCGCCGCCTTGCGCGAAAGCTGCGTGGAACACGTACGGGAACTGCTCGGATGACGCCTGACAACGATGCTTCGACCCAGCGCGCCGCGTTGCGCATGGCCTTCGTCCGCGAGCACCTGGGCACCACTGCCACGGCACCGTCCGCGGCCTCGTCCGATGCCGGCTTCCGCAGCTACTGGCGCAGTGGCGACGGCCACGGACACAGCGCCATCGTCATGGATTCCCCACCACTTCTGGAAGACGTACGACCCTGGCTTCGCCTGCACCAGCTGCTCGATGACGGCGGCGTGCGGGTTCCGCAGATCCTGGCGCGCGATGTCGAATCCGGCCTGCTGCTGCTGGAAGACCTCGGCGGTCCGACACTGTTGCAAACGCTCGACCACGACAACGCCGCGCACTGGTTCGCACAGGCGCTCGAACAGCTGCTGCGCATCCAGCGCATCCCCCCGCCGGACTGGCTGCCGCGCTACGACGCGGCGCTGGTGCGGCGCGAGTTCGGACTGTTCGAGGAATGGTTCCTGCGCCGTCATCTGGGTGTTGAACTGAGTGCCACGGAGCAGGCCGAAATGGCGCAGCTGGCCGATGCTCTCGTGGATGCCTTCCTCGGCCAGCCGCAGATCCTGGTGCACCGCGATTTCATGCCACGCAATCTGATGCCGTTGCCCGATGGTGTGGCAGTGCTGGATTTCCAGGACGCGGTGAGCGGGCCGATGGCCTATGACGTGCTGTGCATGGTCAAGGATGCCTTCACCAGCTGGCCGGCAGCACAGGTCGACGCCTGGATCAGCGCCTATCTGGAAGCCGCAGCCGCTGCCGGCCTTCCGCTGCCTGACGCCGCATATTTCCGGCGCGATTTCGACCTGATCGGCGTGCAGCGGCATCTGAAGGTGCTGGGCATCTTCGCCCGCCTGCACCACCGCGATGGCAAATCGCGCTACGTCGCCGACGCAGCGCGCTTCATCACCTATCTGATGCAGGTAATGCCCACTTATCCGGAGCTGGCGCCGTTACAGGCATTGCTGCAACGCCATGTGCTGCCCCGGGTACCGGCCATGGCGCTGCCGGCATGAAGGCCATCATCCTGGCCGCCGGGCGCGGCCAGCGACTGCGCCCGCTGACCGACACCTGCCCCAAACCCCTGCTGCCGGGCGCTGGCAAGCCGCTGATCGTGCACCACATCGAAGCGCTCGCGGCCGCCGGCGTGCGCGAGCTGGTGATCAACACCGCCTGGCTGGCGGAGCAGTTTCCCGCGATGTTGGGCGATGGCGCGGATTTCGGCGTGTCGATCACGTATTCGTACGAAGGCAGCAGTGCGCTGGAAACCGGTGGCGGCCTGTTGAACGCGCTGCCGCTGCTCGGCGATGCACCGTTCCTCGTAGTCAACGGCGATATCCATGCCGATGTCGAACTGGCCGGACTGGCACTGCCGCAGGGCGATCTGGCGCAGCTGGTGATGGTCGATCCCCCGGCAGGCAGCGCCGGCGACTTCCATCTGGATGACGCCGGCCGGCTGACACCCGATGGCGACGGCCCGCGCCTGACCTACTCCGGCATCGCGCTGATCGACCCCGCCCTGTTCGCGGGCTGGCGCGCGGCATTTTCCCGCGACGACATCCACGGCCATCCGCCCGCATTCCGGCTGGCGCCACTGCTGCGTCATGCCATGCATCGCGACCGCATCGGTGGCCGACATCATCGCGGGCACTGGACCGATGCCGGTACGCCGCAGGCACTGGCGGCGCTGGAACAAAAGCTGGGCAACTGAAGCACGCCCGGCGCTGAAGAGCGGTGCGCGCGGCCAGCCGCGATTGATCGCAGTCAACACCGGCAACGCGCTTCTGCGATGTCATGGTCACAGGAATCCGGCATCATCCCCCTACCCGCCAGCCAAGGAGCCCGCCATGAGACATTTCCGCCCGATTACCCTGGCCCTTGCCGCTGCACTGGCCACCACGGTCAGTGCGTTGGCCATCGCCAATGAAAACACCGCCGCCCCTGCCGCCGCTGAGCTGCGCTCGATGGCCAGCGCCATCTTCCAGCCGATTCCCGACCCGCCCACGGAAATCCGTGGCGAAAAGATCACGCCGGAAAAGATCGAGCTGGGCCGCATGCTGTTCTTCGAACCCCGCCTGTCGCGCAGCCACATCATCAGCTGCAACACCTGCCACAGCATCGGCACCGGCGGCGCCGACAACGTGCCGGTGTCGATCGGCCACGGCTGGCAGAAGGGCCCGCGCAACTCGCCCACGGTGTTCAATGCCGTGTTCAACGCTGCGCAGTTCTGGGACGGCCGCGCCGATGACCTGATGGAACAGGCCAAGGGCCCGGTGCAGGCCAGCGTGGAAATGAACAACACGTCCGAGCAGGTGGAAATCACTTTGCGCAGCATGCCCGAGTATGTCGAAGCCTTCCGCACCGCGTTCCCG
>Ga0265293_10004101_pt1 | contig 26138 bp, 26 predicted proteins | sample Munlanlewell138R_FD_192505 | JGI IMG/M metagenome (GOLD analysis project Ga0265293, IMG submission 192505) | Leachate microbial communities from a municipal landfill in Southern Ontario, Canada - Leachate well 138R | ecosystem: Engineered > Solid waste > Landfill > Unclassified | place: Canada...
GACATCTTCAACTCCACCCGCACTAGGCTGTACGAGTTGAAGATGTCCGGGTGATGACCCGCCTTCTCGGCGACGAACGCTAACCGCGTCATGAAGGTGAAAGCCTCCACGAAGTTCTTGAAGCGGAACTCGCTCACTATCCGGTTCTTCTCGACCTGCCACGCGCCGCGCTCCGGCAGCGTCGCCAGCACCTCGTCTAGATCGAGCAGCGCACTCATGTGGGGCCCCTTCCCGCGGGCGACCCCGGTAGGCGCCTCAGCTCTGGCTGACGCGGTCTTCCGTCCTGGTCCCCGCACGGGCCAGGAATAGCACGGCTACCTCTTCCTCGCCGCGAGCGAGCACGTACGTGCCCTCCGGGCGAGGTGTTATCAGGTACTCGGTGAAAGAGCCCAGCACCTGACCCGGGAGCATGGCCACGAGGCTCTCCTGCGCCTCCACGCCCCTGCCGCGGTACTGCCTGACGGTGAGCTTGAGCCCGCCTACGTCGAAGCTCATGGGCTCGGTCGTTAGGGCCTGCACGTCGTAAGCGTCCGCGCCGGAATCCCTAATGACCGCTTCCAGTTCCTGCTGCTCGCCGTCCATGGTGGCCAGCATGCGCTCCACCAGTCCAGCCACGGTCTGCTCCAGCAGCCCCACGCCAGCTGCGCGGGCGGAGCCCTGCACGAGTCCGATGAGCGCCTGCTGGCGATCCGGAGCGCGCGCGCTGACCACGGCGGCGCGGGTGATGGCCTGCGCAACCACCTCCTGCGCTTCCCCCCTAACGTTGTTGGCTAGCACCTTGAGGGTGGCGAGGAGCTCCTCGCTCTGCTGAGAGGTGAGCACGAAGGTGGCCACCAGAGCGTCGGCCAGCCGGGCAGCCAGCGACTTCTCAAGGTCGCGTATGCGCACGTGCACGTAATCGGCCTCCCGGTACGTAGCCACGCGCGTGCGGTTGCGCTTGAGAACGTTAGTGCCCTCGAGCTCGAGTTCCTGACCGTCTAAGTAGAGGGTCCGCTGCCCGCCCACCCCCGCTATGGCGAGGTCGTGACCAGCCAGGGTGAGCCGCACCGGCCCCACCATCCGGATGGTCACGGAGGTGGCGTCGGGCGGTACCTTCTCCCACCTGAGGATGGGGTTAGCACCGAACAGCACGCCCCCCTCCAGTTGTGGTCCGCTAGCCCGCCCGCCCACGCTGGTGGGCAGGTACTCGGCCAGACGGTCGAAGAACGTCTCCACCTGCAGCTTGAAGGCGGCTACCTCCTGCTGGAAGGTCTGGCGCTCGTTACGTTCCTTAGAGGAGACCTCTATGAGCCTGCGTTCCAGCTCGCGGCGCTGCTTGGCCTTCTCGTCCTCAGGCAGCCGGTCGCGCACCAGTTCCTGGATGGCTAGTTTCAGTTGAGCACTGCTGACGTCGTTAGCTCCGCCGGGCGAGAAGCGCCCAGCGTACGGGTCCGCCGCTACGCTCAAGCCGGCCTGGCGCACGTAACCGAACGCGCCGGACTCAGGGATCTCGAGCGCCGGCAGCGGGTTGCCGGCCTTACCGATCGTCATGATGAGGTTGACCATCTCGCGCACGATCTCGGCGAGCGCGTCCACGTCTGAGAGCGAGATCAGCGGGTCGCGTAGGCCCGGGATGGGCTCAATGACGCGGAAACCGCGCAGGTTGACGTCCTGACCGAAGGTGCTGCGGTCAGCGTTCCTGTTCAGGTTCTGAAGGGTGGCGAACACCAAGCGCGCGGTGCCGCGGCCTTGCTCGGCGCGCCAGGTGGCGGCTACGCGCTGCACGAACTCCTCGAGGTCATCCCACCACACGCGGCGTGCCAAGCGCTGCAGCACGGCGTGCTCCTCGCGTTCCAGGGGCGTTCCGGCCAGCTTCACGGGCGCCGCCTGCGGTTCTTCCGCCGCGAACTCGACCACGGTCTCGTCCTCAATGACGAGCGCGTTCAGGGAGGGCACGGTGGTTCCCGTAGGTTTCTCAGCCAGTTGCGAGAGCGAGCTGGTCAGTTCTGTGAAGCGGCGCCGGCCCGCGGCGTCGAGCCGGTCCTGGTCGCGGCTGAGGAGCGCTACCAGGTCCCACAGGGAGGCCATGCCGCCCCTGACCGTACGCTTAGCGCGGTACTCGGCCACCTTGTACTCGAGCAGTTCCAAGGCGATGGCCTCTAGGCTAGGGAACACGGCTCCAGTATACGGATTGGCGCGTGCAGCGCGAGAAGGGAAAAGTCACCCGTACCCCAGTCGCCCGCCCCGCGGTCAACCCGCGGCCAGGTCGGCGAACACGCGTTCGCTGCGGCGCACCACCTCGTCCACCTCATCAGCGCTAATGATGAGCGGCGGCAGGAAGCGGATGGTCTCTCCCCCGCCGGCTATCGTGAGCACCCCAGCGTCGCGTAACGCCGCTATGACGGGTCCGGCCGGCACGGCCGTTTCTACGCCGATAAGCAGGCCGCGGCCGCGCACTTCCTTCACCACGGAGCCGCCCACGGCGCGCAGGCCGTCCATGAGGCGCTGGCCCATGGCCGTGGCGTTCTCGAGCAGCTTGCGCTCCTCGATTTCCTGCAACACCACCAGTCCCGCCGCGGCGGCGAGGGGGTTGCCGCCGAACGTGGTGCCGTGCCCGCCCTTGGGCATGGCTGCGGCGACCTCGGTGGTCATGAGCGTGGCGCCTATGGGCACGCCGCTGCCGAGCCCCTTAGCCAGCGTGACCATGTCGGGCTGCACGCCGGACGGTTCGCTGGCGAGGAAGGTGCCGGTGCGGCCCACGCCGGTCTGGATCTCGTCGAAGATGAGCAGGGCGCCCTTCTCGCGCGTCAGGCTACGCGCAAGCTTCAGAAACGACTCCGGCACGGGCCGAATGCCGCTCTCGCCCTGAATGGGTTCGAGGAGCACAGCTGCGGTGCGGTCGTCCACCGCGCTCTGCAGGGCCGCCTCGTCGCCCAGTGTCACGAACTCGACCTCGTTGGCGTAAGGCGCGAACGGCTCCCTGTACTTGGGCTCCCAGGTGAGCGGCAGCACGCCGCCCGAGCGCCCCGAGAAGCCGTTACGCAGGGCCACGAACCGGGTGCGGCCGGTGGCCGCGCGCGCCCACTTCAGCGCCGCCTCGTTAGCCTCAGCGCCGGAGTTGCTGAGGAACACGCGCTCCAGCGGGGGCTTCACGAACTCGAACAGCTTGGATACGAACTTGGTGCGGGTGTCGTTGCCCACGTTCTGCGGCGCCACTATGAGCTTGCGGGCCTGCTCGGCCAGGGCGTCCGCCAGGCGCTGGTTACCGTGCCCAAGGCTGGCCACGGCAATGCCGGCCATGCAGTCGAGGTACTCGTTGCCTTCCGCGTCGAGAAGCCTCACGCCGTCACCGCTCACGAAGACGACGTCGGGCTCCCACAGCATGGAGCGGTGCTTGGTGTCCTCCGCCAGGATCCTCGCGGTGGCGGTGCCTTGGTTCTCAGGGGCGCTTCTGGTGCTCACGTTCACTCCTTGGGGTCGGGTATTTGGGTGAGACCCTTCTCGGTACGTTCAGACTCCGACCGTTAGCAGGCAGAGGGGCCACTCGCCCTTGCCGCCTAGGCCTAACAGTGACGCCACGTCGGCGTCGTAGAAATCGGTCACCAGGTTGGCGGCCAGCCCGAGCGCGGTGGCGGCCAGTATCAGGTTCTGCGAGGCGGCGCCGGCTTCCAGCAGCGCGTAGCGGTAACCGCGCGCGCCGTGGGCCACGCGGTGCCGGGCCGGTAAGCCGGTCAGGCAGATCACGGCGGCCTGGGCGTCGGCGTCAACCGGCTCCAGGACGCCGTCCGCGAAGCGGGCGCGCTGGTCCTCCATACGGAGTTGCGAGAGCGTGTGCTCGCGCGGGTTGTAGTGGTAACTGCCCGCGAAGATGTCCTGCACGTCGAAAGCCAGCACGTACGCCTCCAGCGAGGAGACCTCCTGAGAGACGGCGTGCACTCGCTCGAGCCCGAACGTGAAGCCCAGGCCCGCCCAGAGGAGCTGCGACAGCTGGCTCTGCTTAAGACGGCCGCCTTCGGCGGCGCCGCTGCGCTCGCGCGAGAGGGTGGTCCATAGCCCCGTGCCGCCCTTCAGTTGCGGTTCGGGCAAGGAGGCCACCTCGGCCGGATTGGCGTAAACCTTGAAGCGTGGCGCCACACGTGTGCGGCTCGCCGGCAGCTGCCCACGGTGGTAACTCATCTGCTCGTGGATCTCCGCACCGTTGGTGCGGCTGTTGCTTCGAGACACTGACGCTCCTCGGCGGAGTCTAGCACCGGAGGTGCGCTCGCCCAAGCGGTATGCTGCCGCTGATGAATTCGCGGGTGAGGTTCGCCGAGACCGATCAGATGGGCGTGGCCCACCACAGCGCCTACGTCGTATGGCTCGAAGCGGGGCGGGTGGAGTGGCTCCGCGAGCGGGGGCTCAGTTACAGGCAGATCGAGGAGGACGGCATCTCGCTCGCCGTCTCGCGCATTGAGGTGGCTTACCGCGCCGCCACTTTCTTCGACGACGAACTTGTTATCACGCCGCGCCTGGAGGCCGTAAGGAGCCGGCGCGTGGTCTTCAGTTACCGCGTGGAGCGGGGCCAGACGCTGGTAGCCACCGGCGTCACGGAGCACGTGCCTACGGACCGCACCGGCCGCGCCGTCACATTGCCTGTGGAGTGGCTCGAGGCGCTCACGGAACTCCTTGCCACCAACCCCTGAGAGCCTGAGCTGAACCGTGCCACCGCGTCACGAAGCCACGACCGCTAGGGCCGCCCCTGCGGCCGTACCCACGCCACACCAGTTCCAACGCCGTACCGAAGCTGCGCTACTGCCAAGAGGTGAGAAATGAGCCTGACCGCCCCCCAAGTTCCAGCGCCCACCGAGACCCGTTCCAGCAAGATCGTGGCTACCGCCCTCACCTTCGACGACGTGCTGCTGCTGCCGGCGCACAGCCAGGTGCTGCCTAAGGAGGTCAGCCTGGCCGCGCGCCTGACCCCCAACGTTGAGCTCAACATCCCGCTGGTGTCGGCCGCCATGGACACTGTCACCGAGACGCAGATGGCCATAGCCATGGCCCGGCAGGGCGGCATCGGCGTTATCCATAAGAAGATGGGCGTGGCCGAGCAGGCGGAGATGGTGCGCAAGGTCAAGCGCTCCGAGTCCGGCATGATCGTGGACCCCATCACCTTGCCGCGCACGGCCACGCTGGCGGACGCCGAGGGCCTGATGAGCGAGTACCGCATCAGCGGCGTACCGATCGTAGAACCAGACGGTAGACTGGTCGGTATATTAACGAACCGCGACCTGCGCTTCGAGGACGACCTGAGCCTACGTGTGGAGGAGCGTATGACCAGCGAGGACCTGGTCACCGTGCCCGTCGGCACCACACTTGAGCACGCCCGCGACATACTCCGCCAGCACAAGGTCGAGAAGTTACTGGTGGTAGACGATGCGTTCTATCTACGTGGCTTGATCACTATCAAGGACCTGAAGAAGCAGATGGAGTACCCGGACGCGGCCAAGGACGCGCTGGGGCGGCTCAGGGTGGCGGCCGCCATCGGGGTCGGCCTAGAACTCGAGGAGCGCGCGCAGGCGCTGGTGGAGGCGGGCGCCGACGTGCTCGTGCTCGACAGCGCGCACGGTCACAGTCAGGGCATCATCGACGCCCTCAAGTACGTGAAGGCGACCTACCAAGTAGAAGTCATCGCCGGCAACATCGCCACCGCCGCCGCCGCCAAAGCGTTGGTACAGGCGGGCGCCAACGGCGTGAAGGTGGGCGTTGGGCCCGGCAGTATCTGCACCACCCGCGTCGTGACCGGCGTGGGCATGCCGCAGCTGAGCGCCATCTTAGACGTGGCCGAGGTCACGCAAGCGGCCGGGGTGACGCTGGTGGCCGACGGCGGCATCAAGTACTCAGGCGACGCCGCTAAGGCCCTTGCGGCCGGGGCGGACGTGGTCATGATGGGTTCCCTGCTGGCCGGCACCACCGAGGCGCCAGGCGAAGAGATCCTCCGCGACGGCAGGCGCTATAAGGCTTACCGCGGCATGGGCTCACTAGGCGCCATGTCAGGCGGCAGCGCTGACCGCTACTTCCAGGAGAGCGCCGCGCCCACCTCCAAGCTCGTGCCTGAGGGCATCGAGGGCATGGTGGCCTACAAGGGGCCGGTAGGCGACGTCATCTACCAGGTCGCCGGCGGTCTGCGCTCGGCTATGGGGTACTGCGGAACGCCCGACCTAGACGCACTGCGTCGCGACAGCCGCTTCGTAACGATCACGCAGGCCAGCCTGCTCGAGTCGCACCCGCACGACGTGACCATCACCAAGGACGCGCCTAACTACTCCGTATCTAACAGGGGCTGAGGGCCGGCTCTAACAGGGACTCAGGTTCAGCACTAACAAGGGCTGGGGTTCAGCGCAGCGCCACCGCTGTTCAGAAACTCAACCAGGTCCAGGCCCGTGGCGCGTCAGAGCACGAGCTCCTGCTCGCCCACGGGCTCCATGGCCAGGAAGCGGTCCATGAGGGGCTCCACGCCGAACTTCAGCGCGTGACTGAAGGGGCTCAGCACGCGCTCCGCTGGCTGCCCCAGCGGCAACAGGTGCGCCTCCAGGCGCGCGAACTGCCGGCGGGCGGTCTCGTCGCGCTCGGCCAGCGCCCGCGCGCTCTTCGTGCGTAAGCGCTCTAAGGTCATCTCCAGGTGGCGGCGGCCGCGCTCCACGGTGCCCATGAGGGTGGGGTCGAGCTTCTCGGCGTCGCACAAGAGTTCGCTCATGGTCGAGTCGATCAGCGCCGTTGCCCGCTCGAAACGCTCCAGGCGGCCGCTGCGGGCCAGCACCAGGTTCTCGAGCTCCTCCGCGTGAGCGCTCCTGAACCGGGCCGCGCTGAGCCCGAGCCCGTCCAGCATGCGCTTGGCGGCGGGTTCTAGGACGGTGGCCGACGCGCGCGGCCAGGCGAGCGGCATAGCTACCTCGTGCTCGGTGTACACGCCGCGGAGCTGCGCCACGTACCTAAGCTCCCCCGGCCCCAGCACCAGCACCGCGGTAGGCAGGGCGGCGTCCTGCGTGACGGGCCTGAGGCCCGCTGCGGGCGTGATGATGGTTGGATCGTCCTCCAGCAGCGCTAGCAGTTCGGCGGCCGTGAACTCGCGGTCCTCGGCGAAGAAGCGCTTGCCCTGGTGCCTGAGCAGTACTCGTTGCGGGTAGGCCCCGTCGCGCAGCTCGATGAAGAGGTTGGTGGCGTTGGCGCCGCGGCCGAGTTGCGGTTCGAAGCCGAGGGCCTTGAGCCTCGCGCCGGCGCCGTTGATGGCTTCAGCGCTGCGCTGTGGGTCGGCTATCTCGGCGCGGATGACGTCTGCGGTCAGGATGGCGAAGTCCGGTTGCAGCGGGTCCACCAGCACCAGGCCGGCGGCTCCCAGCAGCCGGGTCAGCAGCGCGGCGAACCAGTCGCCGTAACCGCCCGCCTGGGCGGTCTCCTCGAACATGGCCGTGACCTGCTCTAGGTAAGCAGGGCGCGGCGCGAGTTGCGCAAGACACGCGCGCAGGCCCTCCAACATGGCGTTGGTGACCGGTGCGCGCCCCGCCGGGCCGCCGGCCGGCAGCTCAACCGCCAGCTTGTGCAGCCTCTCGTCCGCGTCCAGCACGTAAGTGTGGTCGACCTCGGCCACGTCGTGGTCCTGAGTGGCCAGCCAGAAGACCGGCACTACTGGCCGCTCCGGGGTGTCGAGCCGGGCCGCTAGCTTTAAGGCCGTGACGGCCTTGGAGAGGGTGAAGGTGGGGCCGAGCAGCAGGCCGACCTGCTGGCCCGTGACCACCGCGCGCGCCTCAGGGTGGCGCAGTTTCTCGATGTTGCGCAGCACCGCCTCGGGGGCGCCTAGCTGCTTGGCGTACCGCTCCAGGGCGTCCGCTAACTCCGCGCGCCGAACGGGTTTCTGCACCCGCAGGGCGGCCTCAGTCTGGTCGGGGGCCAGGTCAAAGAAATCGTTCAGGACGCCCGCGGCGTAAGCGCTACCGAAGTTTGTAGGCGTGGTAGGCACGGAGGGGCTGGGCGCGGCGTCGCATGGCGTGTCTGCTGGCACACGGCAGCTTACATAGCCTCACGGCCCGAAACGTGGCTTGAGGCGACGGCGTGGACCCAGGTGGGGCGTGTTACACTCCGTCCGCGAGTCTTCCCCGCTTCGCTCGCTGACGTCGGCACCGCGGTAAACGCGGGAAGGCGCCAAGGGAACCCGAAACCACAACCATTCTGCCGGCCCGAGGGGCCGCACTCCTTGCGTATGAAGATAAACACCGACCTAATACCGTCTGGGCCATACCACGACGTGGTGGTTCTGATAGACGTGCTCCGCACCTGCACGGTGGCGCCACTACTGTTCGACATGGGCATCACCGAGCTGGCGCTGACCCCGTCACTACGCAGCGCCAAGAGCGTGGCCTCCACGGGGGCGCTGCTAGTAGGTGAACGCCAGGGCGTGCCGCCGGAGGGCTTCAACCACGGCAACTCGCCCGTGCAGCTCGCCAAGGCAGAGCTCACCGGCCGCTCGGTGGTCATGGTCTCCGAGAACGCTCCGCGCTGGCTGGCGCAACTAGCGGCGGGCCGCGTTCTGCTGCTCGGTTCGCTCTACAACGCTGCCGCCGTGGCCGACACCGTGGCGGCGCTCAAGCCGGAGCGCGTGGACCTAGTGGGCTCCGGCTTCTCCGGGGAACCCGACCTGGACGACGCCGTCGCCGCGGCGCTCATCGCGAGCCTCATCCAGCAGCGCGCGCCGGACACCACCTTCACGGGTGCCACGCGTTTCGCCACCACCCTGGCGCGCTCGCTACCTGACCCGCTCGAGGCGCTGTGGCGCTCCGTGGCTGGTCAGTACCTAAGGTCCATCGACCTGGAGCAGGACCTGGCGTTCGCGGCCCGTGTGTCGGCCAGCCGCGCCGTGCCCACGCTCGAGCGCGTGCAGAGCGCGGATCCGGAACCGCTCTACTACTTCACTAACGGCGCGGCCTGACCCCGGCCATGCCACCCGCTCCGTAGCCATGCACCCTGCCAGGAGCCAAGTCCTCGGCTACCCGCTCGACGTGCTAACGCTCGAGCAGGCCGCCGCGTGGGTGCTCGACCAGGTCGACGACGCGCGTGAAGCCGCGCAGCCGCCCAGGCTGGTGGTGACCCTCAACCCAGAGATTGTGGTGCAGGCCGAGGGCGACCCGCAGCTGGCCGAAGCGTTACGGGCGGCCGACCTGAGCGTGGCCGACGGCGTGGGCGTTGCCTGGGCCGCCCGCCGGGCAGGCACGCCCCTACCAGAGCGCGTGCCCGGCGTGGACCTGGCGTTCGAGGTCATGCGCGCCGGCGGCGCGCGCCTGCGCGTCTACTTCTTAGGGGCCAAGCCCGGCGTAGCGGAGCGGGCAGCTGCCGAAGCCGCCAGGCGCTACGGAGTAACGGTGGCGGGCGCGCAGCACGGGTACTTCGACAAGACCCAACCCGACGCGGTCATCGCCGCCGTGGCGGCGGCCGACGCCGACCTGCTACTGGCGGGGCTGGGCGAGGGCCAGGAGCTCTTCTTGCACCGCCACGGGCAGCAGTTCGGTGCGGCGGTCATGATCGGTGTGGGCGGCACGCTGGACGTGCTGGCCGGCGAGGTCCAGCGCATGCCGGCCTGGACCACGCGGCTTGGGGTGGAGTGGCTCTTCAGGGTGGCGCTCGACCGCCGCCGCTGGGGGCGTCTCCCCCGCCTGTTCCGCTTCGCGGGCATGGTGCTCCGGGCCTGATAGCACCCCGGCGCGTCCTAAGCTGTTGCCGCTCCCCGTGCAGCGCTGCTAGAATGTCCAACTGTTCGGACGCCTAGGCGCCCGCGCTCGTTCTACTATGAGGTCCACCTAGTGGACCGCACCCAGGCCGAGGTGGCGGAACGGTAGACGCAGTTGACTCAAAATCAACCGGGGCGACCCGTGCGGGTTCGATTCCCGCTCTCGGCACCAAACCTTGACCGCAGCTGGCCCCGACCGGGCCGTTCGCCTGCTTCCTTAGTGGAGGAACCATGTTCTGGATAGCTTTCATTCTCTTCGTCGTAGTCTCCGTGCTGCTGACGGGGATCATCCTCATGCAGGAGCCCAAGCAGTCCGGCCTCGGCGCCGGCCTCGACGGCGGCGGTGGCGCCGACTTCAGCTCCATGGGCGGCACGGCCGGCGGCCTGCACCGCACCACCATCTACCTGGCCATAATCTGGGGCGTGCTGGCACTGCTGCTAGGCATGCTCCCCCGCTGACGCAGAACCCGCTCTGAAGCGCCGTACGGGCGCCGAGCACAACACACAGGAACTACACGCGCCGCCCGCTCTGGGCGGCGCTTCCATGTAGGCTCCATTAACCGCTCCTCGTTGACGATGCGAGACGGTAATGATAGATTCCGAACAAGTGGGTAATTGTATATAGCCCACCCGGCATGGCGGTCGCCGGGTCCTGAACCTTTCGGTGAGCCGTGCAGGAGCTAGAACTAGTCTTGCAGGTTCCTGAGGTAAGGGGTTACGGTAGGCCGTCGTCAAAATAAGCGTGAAGGTAAGGCATTAAGCCGAGCCCACGCCGACATGAAAGTACTGGAGGAGCAATGAAGAGACTACTCATCGGCCTTAGCTTCATGGCGGTGGCCACGTTCGCGTTCGCTGAGCCGTTCGTCTGGCCCAGCACGTGGACCAACGCCTCGCCCGAGGAAGCCGTCTACGGCGGCACGCTGAGCATCGCCATGATCGGCGATCCACGCACCTTCAACCCCGTAATCTCGGCCGAGTCGCAGGCTCTCTCCGATTACCTGTTCTCCGGCGCCCCCCTCATCCGCCGCGGCCCTGACTCCGACGCCTGGCTCCCCTACGGCGCCACCTCGTACGAAGTCAACGAAGACGGCACCGTCATGGACCTCGTGGTTCGCGACGGCATGAAGTGGTCCGACGGTAGCGCCATCACCGCGCAGGACTACTACATCCGCTACATCCTCGAGACCGACCCCGACGTCGGCTCCAACGGCTACGACAGCTGGTTCATGGATGGCGACCCCATCACCATGGAACGCGTCGGCGACAACGGTCTGCGCATCAACTTCCCGCGCCCCGACCGCCTCGCCTTCCCCGTGGCCGCCGTCAACCCCGTGCCCGATGCCATCTTCGGTGAGGCCTACCGCTCCGGCGGCGCCGCTGCCGTGCAGGCTCTCTGGGGTACCGACGTTGACGTGACCACCACCGTGTGGCCCACCGAGTTCGTCCCCACCGTCTTCCAGCCGGGCGAGCGCATCATCCTCGTCAAGAACCCTTACTTCGGTGAGTGGAACGTGGACGAGGCCGGCAACGCGCTGCCTTACCTCGACGGCTACAGCATGACCGTTGCTGGCGACCTCGACGCCGCCCTTAACCTCTACATCGCTGGCCAGATCGACAGCTTCAGCCCGCGTAACCTCGACGACATCGGCGTCATCAGCAACGCCATCAACAACGGCGACATCGACGTCATCATCATGGAGTCGGTCAGCCCCGTTGCCAGCAGCCAGTTCGTGGTGTGGAACTGGAACCTCGCTTCCAACCCCACCAAGGAAGCCCTCTTCCGCAACCAGAACTTCCGCCGCGCCATGGCCCACCTGATCGATCGCGACCTCATGATCGACCTCGTCTACAACGGCGCCGGCCTGCCCATGCACACGAACGTGTACCCGATCAACGACTACTGGATCAACGACGACGTTGAGAAGTACCCGTACAACCCCGAGCGCGCCCGCGAGCTCCTGGCCGACATCGGCTACGACCGCACCAACGCTCAGGGCATGCTCGTGAACGCCGCTGGTGAAACCGTCAGCTGGACCCTCGCTACCAACGCCGGTAACACCCAGCGTGAGCAGCTCGCCCAGATCTTCGCCGACACCGCCCGCGACGCCGGCGTCGACGTGACCGTTTCCGCCATCGACTTCAACCTGCTCGTCGACCAGCTCCTCTCCGTCGGCGAAGACCGTCCGTTCGAAGCCATCCTCATCGGCCTCACCGGCGGCTCGCGCGACTGGCCGTTCGGCGTCAACGTCATCCCCTGCGGTACCAACCTGCACATGTACAACACCAGCCCCGAGTGCCTCACCACCGGTGAGACCCTCATGGGTCAGCTCTTCAACGTCGGTCGCGAGACCCTCGATACCGAAGCCGCCAAGGAAGTTGGCTTCGAGATCCAGGCCGTTGAAGCCGACCTGATGCCGATCGCCTACCTCGTGAGCCCCATGGCCCACTACAGCTGGAGCTCCAGCCTCGGTGGTTTCCACGAAGATGGCCAGATCAACCCGCTGCTCGGCGCCTGGGAGCTCGCTCTCCTCTTCAAGGGCCAGTAAGCCAGCTAAACCCTAGGTTTCTCGGACTGGGCGGCATTCACGCCGCCCAGTCCAACCCTGAAGAGACGACTATCTTTGATGACCATTCTCTCTAACCAGTTTCGAACCCTTACGGCCGTAACGCCGGCCCGTGCGGACGCCATCTGATGCTCGTTTACATCATCCGGCGCTTCTTCCAGCTGATCCCCACGTTCATCGGGGCCACCATGCTGGCGTTCCTCATCAGCCAGCTAGTGCCCGGCGACTTCCTCACGCGGAAGGCGCTTGAGCCGAACGTACGGCCCGAGACCATCGAGCGCATGCGCGCCCAGTTCGGTCTCGATCAGCCCATGGCCGTGCAGTACGTGCGCTGGATGCGCAACCTCTTGCAGGGCAACCTGGGGCAGTCCTTCGTATCTAACCAGCCGGTCATGAACCGCATCGCGCGACCTATGCGCAACTCCATGTACCTGGCGCTGCTCTCCATCCTCATGCTGTGGGTGGTGGCGGTGCCAATGGGGGTCTACTCAGCGGTCAGACAGTATTCATTAGGCGATCAAGTGGTCAGCATGCTCTCCTATTTCGGGCTGGCCATACCTAACTTCTTCTTCGCGCAGGTGCTGATCCTACTGATATTCGTGACGAGGTCGTTCACTAAGGACGCCTTCGACTTCAACCAGCTACTGTTCCCCGTGGCGGGCATGACCAGCGGTAACCACCTGACCATGACGCCGTGGGGCAAGTTCTGGGACATTATGTGGCACATGTTCATACCGTCGTTCGTGGTCGCCACGGCCGGTATGGCGGGCTTCACTCGCGTGCTGCGTGCCCAGATGGTCGAGTACCTGGGCTCCGACTTCATTCGCACCGCCAAGGCCAAGGGCCTCGGCCAGGGCAGCATCACCTACAAGCACGCCCTGCGCCCCGCCATCATCCCGTTCGTGGCCGGCATCGGCGGGCTGCTACCCGACCTGGTCGGTGGCGCGGGCCTGGTAGAGGTCACCATGTCGTGGCCCGGCATTACCCCCACGTTCCTCGAGGCGCTCAACTCGCAAGACATCTACATCGTGCTGGGGCTCATCGTCATCACCACCCTGCTGCTAATGATCGGCAACCTACTCTCTGACCTGCTACTGGCCGTGGTAGACCCACGGATCCGGTACAACTGAGGCTCCTGACATGGCAGACGAATTCAACAGAGACCCACAGGAGACCGAAGCTAAGGACTTCATAGCCGAAGCCGCTTCAGACCAGCTCGAGGCGGTCACCACCGCGGGCCCGATCATGGCTGGCAAGAGCAAGTCGCAGGGCCAGATAATCTGGGAGCAGTTCTCGCGCCACAAGTCGGCGCTGGTCGGCGGCTGGATCCTGGTCTTCATGTACCTGACCGCGGTCTTCGCGGGTTTCCTTTCGCCCTACGGCCTGAACGAGTACAGGCGCTCGCCAACCGCGTCCTTCCGCCCGCCAACGCAGGTTCACTGGATCGACCCCGACACCGGTCGACTCACTCGCCCCTTCGTTTACGACGTGGTCGAGAGCCGCGACCCGGTCACGCGCCAGCGCGTGTACGACGAGGACACCACCACCAAGTTCCCCATCAAATTCTTCGTGCGGCGCCCCTCGCAGCCGTACAAGATCCTGGGCGTTTTCCAGTCCGACCTGCGCCTGTTCGGGGTAGACGACCCTGCACGCGTGTTCCTGTGGGGCACCAACAACCTCGGTAAGGACGTGTTCTCACGCGTGCTGTACGGCGGGCAGGTGAGCCTCACCGTGGGCCTCCTTGCGGTGTGGGTGGCTCTCACGCTCGGACTGCTGCTAGGCGGACTGGCCGGCTTCTACGGCGGTTTCGTCGACGACCTGATAATGAGGCTGGTCGAGATCTTCGCCGCCATCCCGGGGCTGTTCCTGCTCATCGTGCTCGCCTCGCTGCTGCGGGACCCACGAAACCCGTTGGCGCAAGCGTTCGGGCTGCAGATGACCTCGTCGCAGACGTACATTCTCATCGTGTTCGTGCTGGGTCTGGTTGGTTGGGGCGGTCTCGCGCGCATCATCCGCGGCTTCATCCTCTCGGCCCGTGAGCTCGACTACGCCCAGGCGGCCAAGGCGCTGGGCGCCAGCGAGTCGCGCGTGCTGTGGCGCCACCTTCTGCCCTCCACGGCCAGTTACGTCGTCGTCAGCCTCACGCTGTCGATTCCCGGATACATTTTGGGTGAGACCAGCCTGTCGTTCCTGGGGCTGGGGCCATCCGAAGTCGACACCTCCAGTTGGGGACTCCTGCTGCGCGACGCCACGGCTCGCGGAATCAGTATCCAGTTCGTACCGTGGTTGCTGATACCTGGCATCCCCATCTTCATGGCAGTGTTATGCTGGAACCTGCTCGGCGATGGTTTACGTGACGCCTTCGACCCACGCAAACGGCGTTAAGGGTAGAGGGTAGGAGCTGAGCATATTTCCATAATTCCGCATTATCTTGCAGGGCGCGCTGCGCTGTATTCAGCTCGGCGCGCCCCGTGATTGGTTCACAGCGCCTGCAGGCGGAACGGGGCGCCATAACCAGCTAGAACTTCGTGAGGAGCGTACGAACGTGGCAGACAGCAACCGGCTCCTTGAGGTCAAGAACCTCAAGACCTACTTCGATACCGACGAAGGCACGGTCAAGGCCGTCGACGGGGTGAGCTTCCACCTCGATCGCGGTGAGACCCTAGCCGTCGTAGGCGAATCGGGCTCCGGCAAATCGGTCATGAGCCTCTCGATGATGCGCCTCATCCCCACCCCCCCGGGCCGCATCGCGGGCGGCGAGATCCTCTTCCAGGGCGAGGACCTGGTGAAGAAGAGCGAACGCGAGATGCGCCGCATCCGCGGCAACGACATCTCCATGATCTTCCAGGAGCCGATGACGAGCCTCAACCCCGTGTACACGGTGGGCGACCAGATCGCCGAGGCCATCGTCCTGCACCAGGGTAAGTCCAAGCGCCAGGCTATGGTGCTGGCGGCCGAGATGCTCGACCTGGTAGGCATTCCCGAGCCGGGCAAGCGCGTCAAGAACTACCCTCACCAGATGTCGGGCGGTATGCGCCAGCGCGTCATGATCGCCATGGCGCTCTCGTGCGGGCCCAAGCTGCTCATCGCCGACGAGCCGACCACGGCGCTCGACGTCACGATCCAGGCGCAGATCCTCGACCTCATGCGCAAGCTGCAGGACGAGATCGGCATGTCGATCCTGTTCATCACGCACGACCTTGGGGTGGTGGCCGAAGTCGCCGACCGCGCCGTGGTCATGTACGCCGGCCGTGCGGTCGAGGAAGCGCACGTGAACGACATCTTCGCCGACCCGAAGATGCCGTACACACTGGGCCTCCTCAACTCCATCCCACGAGTAGACAAGGCGGCCGAGCACCAGGAGCGGCTCCAGGCCATTCCCGGCAACGTTCCGAACCCGCTGTACCTGCCAGAGGGCTGCGCGTTCCATCCGCGTTGCCGCTTCGCTCAGGAGAAGTGCAAGGTCGCTATCCCTGAACTCGAAGACACCGGCCACGGCCACATGGTCCGCTGCGTCCGCTGGAACGAACTTGACCTCAAGGCGGAGATACCGGCATGAGCGACGCAACCACCAGACCCGATCAGGTAAAGCGCAAGATCACCGAGGAGTCGGAGAACCTGCTCGAGGTCAAGAACCTCCGCAAGTACTTCCCCATCCGTGGCGGCATCTTCTCGCGCGTGGTCGCGAACGTGAAGGCCGTTGAGGACGTCAGCTTCAACGTCAAGAAGGGCGAAGTGGTCGGCCTCGTGGGCGAGTCCGGCTCGGGTAAGACCACCGTGGGCCGCTCTATCCTCAGGCTCATCGAGCCCACCTCCGGCGAGGTCAACTTCGGCGGCACCGACGTCACCAAGCTCTCGAAGAGTCAGATGCGCGAGTACCGCAAGCGCATGCAGATCATCTTCCAGGACCCGTTCGCTAGTCTCAACCCGCGCATGTCCGTCGGCGACATCATCGGCGAAGCCATGGGCATCCACAACCTGGCGCGGGGCAAGGAGCGCGAGGATAAGGTCGCGGGTCTGCTCGAGCGCGTAGGTCTCTCGACCGCACACATGCGGCGCTACCCGCACGAGTTCTCCGGCGGTCAGCGCCAGCGCATCGGCATCGCGCGCGCCCTGGCGGTCGACCCCGAGTTCATCGTGGCCGACGAGCCGGTCTCAGCCCTCGACGTCTCCATCCAGGCGCAGGTCGTGAACCTGCTGCAGGACCTGAAAGAAGAGCTCGGCCTCACGCTTCTGTTCATCGCGCACGACCTTGGGGTGGTGGAGTACATCTCCGACCACGTCATCGTCATGTACCTGGGCCGCATCATGGAGATCGCGCCCGCCAAGGAACTGTACGCCAACCCGATTCACCCGTACACCGAGGCGCTGCTGTCGGCCGTCCCCATCCCGGACCCCACCGTCAAGCGCGAGCGCATCATCCTGCAGGGCGACATCCCCTCCCCCATCAACCCGCCCTCTGGCTGCGTGTTCCGCACCCGTTGCCCCATCGCGACCAAGGAGTGCGCCGAGGTCGTGCCGCCGCTTGAGGAAGTGAGCCCCGGCCACTTCAAGGCGTGCATCAACCGCTAGACTAGGCCGTCAGAAAGGCAGGTGGAAGATGTCGAACCGAGAAAGCGCAGTCCGCAGGGCCGCCGAACGCCGGAAGCTAAGCCGCGGTGAGGTGTTCACGCTCATCTTCCGCACTTACGCCGTTTCGCTGCCTTACGTCCTGCTGTTCATCGCCGGCATGCTGGTCGCCACCTGGTTCGTCACCGCGGTGCTGTTCAGGTAGGCACGCGCAACTCACGCAAGCGTTGATGGCCGCCCGGGATCCCGGGCGGCCACTTCTTCTGTAACGGCGTATGATCGCCGTCGTGGACGAAGCGAAGCGCATCAGGGACGGCGTAGTGGCCGCTGTAAGCATGCCGCTCTCAGAGCTGTTGCCACCCACCGACCTAGTGGCGGTCACGGGCGACGTGAGCGGCGAGCTGCAGCGCTTCCAGAGCCTGCTCGCCGACTACCCGAACAGGCCGGGCAAAGGTATCCGCGGGCGGCTTCTCCTGCTCTCCGCCAAAGCTCACGGCGCACAGCCGGCCACTGCGGGCGCGGCGGCCGCCACGACCCTGGCGGAGGCGCTGGAACTGTTCCAGAACTGGGTACTGGTTCACGACGACATCGAGGACGATTCCGACGAGCGCCGCGGCGCACCGGCGCTCCACAAGGTAACGGGCATGCCCGTAGCGCTGAACGTAGGCGACGCCATGCACGTTGCCATGTGGCGCCTCCTCCATACGCTGCCTGCCGACGGCGGCTACGACCGGGCGGCCGTGCTGGACGAGTTCTCCAGGATGATCATGCACACCGCCGCCGGCCAGCACCTGGACCTCGCCTGGGTCACGCAGCGGCGCTTCGACGTCACAGAGCCTGACTACCTCGCCATGGTGAGCCTCAAGACCGCGTACTACACGGTGGTCTCGCCGCTGCGCCTCGGGGCGTTGGCGGCCGGCGTCAGCCCCGCTATGGAGCTAGAGGCGGCCGGTCTTGACCTCGGGGTGGCGTTCCAGATCCGCGACGACGTACTCAACCTCACCGAAGGCGCCGAGCTCGGCAAGGAGTTCGCTGGCGACCTGTACGAGGGCAAACGCACGCTGATGCTGGCGCACCTGCTTGCGGCAGTCAACGCGGAGCAGCGGCGGCGCGTTGTCGCGCTGCTGGACCAGCCGCGCAGCGCCAAGCTCGAGGAGCAGATGCTTGAGGTGCTGTCCCTCATGCGGCAGCACGGCTCGCTGGAGTACGCCCAGAGCGTGGCCGAGGCGCGCCTCCGGAGCGGCTTGCAGCAGCTGGATGGGGCCCTGGACGGCCTGCCCGACAGCGACAGTGCGGCGCGCATCCTGGAGCTCGTGCGGGGGCTGGCTGCCAGACCGAACTGAGCTCCGACTTGGCTCGAGCCTACTCACGGGCGGCAGCAGCCAAACCGGCGCCTCCCGCCCTCGCCGCGACCGGCTACAGTCCGTGCATGACCCGACGCCGCGTCCGCTCGTCACGTGCCGGTAGGGTCGACCAGGCGCTCGTACCCAGGCGGAGCTCCCCGCCCGCAGCGCCTCGCAGCGCCGCCGGCTACCTCCCTCCCCCGGCGGCGCCGCGCGGGACGGCGGAAACCGGCGCGTGCCTGGCGGGGCTCCGGGACCTCACTCGCCAGCACGCGCCCACCGCCCGTTCGCGCCTCACGCGCCTCACCACACCGCTGGCTGGGCTGTTCGCAGCCACGCTGCGCTGCCCCGCCTGCCTTTCGGCCAGCTGCGGCCCCGAGGGCATCTGCAGTCCGTGCGCGCAGCTCCTCAGCAGTGCGGTGGCGCGCCTGGCGCCCGCCAGCTCCGAAACCATCTGGCTCGGCCCGCACGCCGGCGTGCTGCGGCGCCTGGTGCACGCACTCAAGTACGCAGGCGCCCGCAGGCTCGCCGGCTTCCTGGCCGAGCTGCTGCACTCCCGCATGCAGGGTTGGGGCTGGCAACCCCAGGTGGTAACGCACGTACCCACCTCCCTGGCGCGGCGCCGCCAGCGCACCTACGACCAGGCGCAGCTGCTGGCCGCCGCCCTTGCTGCGCGGCTGCAGGTCGACCACGAGGCGCTGCTCGTGCGGCGCAAGGTCACAGCCAAGCTCGTGGGTCAGGGCCGCGCCGCCCGCGCCGCCAGCCTGGCGGGCGCCTTCGAGGTGCGCCGGCTGCACGGCCAGCAGGTACTGCTGGTCGACGACGTCCTCACCACCGGCGCCACACTGACCGCCGCCAGGCTCGCCTTAACGGCGGCGGGCGCCAGCCACGTCCGCGCCGCCGTGGTAGCCCGCACCGCGCCGCCACACGAGGAGGGCGCCGAACTGGCGGCCGCACTCGCGCTCATAGAACCCAAGGCTCAGGCGCCCAACTTCAACTCACAGAGTGGCCACCACGGCCGTGGTGATCCCTAGCAGCGCTCCCACGATCACTTGCGGGTAAGTGTGCCCTAACAGCGTCTTGAGGACTTGCGGTTGGAACCCCTCATCGAACAGGTGGCTAAGCTCCTTCACCATCTCGTTGATCATCTCGGCGTGCCGCCCGGCGGCCCGCCGGATGCCGGTCGCGTCGTACATGACTATCGACCCGAGCACACACGAGATGGCGAAAGCGGGACTGCCCCAACCGTGAATCACGCCCAGGCTGATCGCTAAAGCCGACACAGCCGCGCTGTGCGACGAAGGCATACCGCCCGTGTCCAGCAGCCTGTCGAACGCCCAACGCTTCTCAGCCAGAAGCACCAGCAGCACCTTCAAGAGCTGCGCGATGAGCGTGGCCATCAGCGCAGCGATAAGCGGAACGTTCGAGAACAGGTCGTTCATGGTCCCCTACGCAGCCGAGCTGCTGTCAGCGTGTTCGCTATCACCATGGCAACCGTCATGGGACCGGTGCCGCCGGGCATCGGGGTGAGCCAGCCGGCCACGCTCGCCACCTCAGGGCGCACGTCGCCCACGATGCGTCCCTCCACTCGCGTCAAGCCAACGTCCAGCACAGCGGCGCCAGGCTTCACCATGGCCGGGCCGACCAGGCCCGGGCTGCCAGCCGCCGCGACCAGCACGTCAGCCTGCCTGGCCAGCTCCGCCAGGTCGCTAGTGCGGCTATGCGCCATGATCACCGTGGCGTGGCGTGCCAGCAGCAACGCCGCCAGCGGCTTACCCACCAGCTCGCTGCGCCCGATCACCAGCGCTTTGCGCCCCTCGAGCGGCACCTCGTAGCGCTCCAGCAGCGCTATCACGCCGAGCGGCGTGGCGGGAACCAGCGCGGGGCGGCCCGACCACAGCAAGCCCACGTTGTATGGGTGCAGCCCGTCAACGTCCTTGGCGGGGTCAACCGCGTCCAGCACCGCCTGGGTGTTCACAGCGCCAGGCAGGGGCAGTTGCACGAGGATCCCGTCCACGGCCGGATCGGCGTTCAGTCGCCCGATCAGGCTCAGAAGCTCGCGCTCGCTCGTGGTCGCAGGCAAGACCACCACCTCGGACGCCACGCCCGCCCGCTCAGCTAAGCGCTCCTTGGACCGTACGTAAGAGGCGCTGGCGGGGTCATCACCAACGCGAACGAAAACGAGTTTAGGTGTGTACGGCAGCGCAGCCACCTCGGCTCCGAGCCGCTCAACTAAGTCTGCCGCCGCCTGCTTCCCGTCGAGCCGGCGCGCCTCGGTGTCAGCCGCCATCGGCCGCCGTTCCGGTTCGGCCCCGGGCGCGAAGCACCTTGGCGAGCACGCCGTTCACGAAGCGGCCCGACTCGTCGCCACCGAACTTCTTGGCCAGCCTAACGGCCATCTCGATGGCGACCTCGGGCGCCTCCTCACCGTGCAGCATCTCGGTGACGGCCACCCGCAGCACGTTGAGGTCGGTCTGCGACATCTGGCCGAAGGTCCAGCCGGTTATCGACTCGGCCAACTGCGCGTCTACGGCGTCCTGATTCGCGTCGTAATCCTTCAGGAGCCGCTCGGCGAACGCCAGCGTCGGGGCGTCGGCCTCCTCGCCGTAGGCGCCGCCATCGGCGCCGTCGCTCTGCTCCTCCGCCAGCTCCTGGCGGACACTGCTCCACACGTCCAGCAGCGACTGGCCCCCGCGGTCGGACTGGAAGAGGGTTCGGAAGGCCAGCTCGCGAGCGAGGCGCCTACCCACGCGCCAGGTCCTCCTCGGTCAGCTCGACGTCCTCTACCGCCACGGTTACGCTCCGCACTTCCAGACCCGTCATGGACGACACGGCCTCGCGCACGGCGCGCTGGGCGGCCACCGCCACCTTGGGGATGACCTTGCCGTAGGCGACAGCCAAAGTGAGTTCGACCCAGACCTCAGAGCCGTCGCGCTCGACCGCGATGCCGCGGCTGCGGCGCCCACCGAGGAACTCACCCACGCGCGCGGGCGGCTGGATGGGCCTGACACCCTCCACGTCCTCGAGGGCGAGTTGGACTATCCCGTAAAGGACGTCCGGCGAGATGGCCAGCTCGGTGTTCTCGTTCATCGGTTCATCCTACGCGCGATGAAGTTCGTGTACACGTCGCCCCGCCTGAAGAACGCGTTGTCGAGCACCTTCAGGTGGAACGGGATGGTGGTCTTCACGCCCTCGATCACGGTCTCCTTCAGCGCGCGCTCCATGCGCAGGATCGCCTCCTCCCGGGTGGGCGCCCAGGCGATGATCTTGGCCACCATACTGTCGTAGTTAGGCGGGATCCGGTAGCCGGCGTACACGTGCGAATCGACGCGGATGCCCGGTCCGCCAGGCCAGTGTACGTCGGTGATGACACCGGCACTGGGCCTGAAGTCGTGGTCCGGGTCCTCGGCGTTCACCCTGACCTCGATGGCGTGACCCTCGACGCTCACGTCTGCCTGGCTGAACGAGAGGCCCTGCCCCTTGGCTACGCGTAACTGCTCCTGCACCAGGTCCTTGCGGGTGATCATCTCGGTCACGGGATGCTCGACCTGAATGCGGGTGTTCATCTCGGAGAAGTAGTACTCGCCCGCGCGGTCCACGAGGAACTCGCAGGTGCCGGCCCCGCGGTAGTTGATGTGCTTCGCGAGCCGCACCGCGGACTCCGCGATGCGCTCGCGCAGTTCCGGCGCCAGCAGGCTCGGGCCCTCCTCCAGCACCTTCTGGTAGCGGCGCTGGATCGAGCAGTCGCGCTCGAAGAGGTGAACCACCTCGCCGTTGCCGTCGCCGAACAGCTGGATCTCGATGTGCTTGGGCTCCTCAAGGTACTTCTCCATGTACAGCTCGGGGTTGCCGAAGGCGGCGCGGGCCTCCTCCTGAGCGTTAACGAACTGGCGCTCCAGGTCCGACATGCTCTGCACCACCCGCATGCCGCGCCCGCCGCCGCCAGCGGAGGCCTTGAGGATCAGCGGGAAGCCGATGCGCTCGGCGAAACCGCGGGCGTCGTCGATGCTCGCCAGCGGGGCGCTGCCGGGCGTGATTGGCACGCCAGCCTCCTCCGCCAGCGCGCGCGCCGACGCCTTATCGCCGATGCGGCGGATGCTGTCGGGGCGAGGGCCGATGAAATCGAGCCCGTGCTCCTCGCACATCTCGGCGAACTCCGCGTTCTCGGCCAGGAACCCGTAACCCGGGTGAATGGCTTCGGCGCCGGTAACAACCGCCGCCGCCAGGATGTTGCGCACGTTGAGGTAACTGCCGGCGGTGGCGGCCGGACCGATGCAGATGGCCTCGTCGGCCAGCAGCACCGGCAGCGAGTTCTCGTCGGCCTCGGAGTACACCACCACCGTGCGCACGCCGAGCTCGCGCGCGGCCCTGAGCACACGCAGCGCGATCTCGCCGCGGTTGGCTATGAGGATCTTCTTGTACATCTCGGGAACGTGATTAACGTCCGGCACGCCAGTCTCCGTACCGCCAGCCGCGCCGGCCACTCAGTCCGGCTCGATGCGGAAGAGCACCTGGCCGTACTCCACCGGGTCTTCGTTACCCACGGCCACTTCGCGGACCACTCCCGACACCTCGGCCTCGATCTCGTTCATGAGCTTCATGGCCTCGATGATGCAGAGCACCGTGCCCTGCTTCACGCGATCGCCCACCTTCACGAAGGACGGCGCGTCGGGTGACGGCGCGGCGTAGAAGGTGCCCACGATGGGCGCCAGGACGTCGATGAGGTTGCTGCTGGTGGCGGCCTCGGCCCCCGACGCAGCGACCTCCGCCACCGGCGCAGCGGCTGCCGTCGCCTGCGGCGCCGCCACTTGCGGCGCGGCCTGCACGGCGGGAGCGGCGGTCATGATGACCTGCGCCCCCCGCTTGACGGTGAGCTTGTAGTCACCGGTTTCCAGCGTGAACTCGCTGGCGTCGTACTCAGCCAGGGCCTTCAGCAGCTGCCGGATCTCTTTGGTTTCCATCAGGCGCGTCCCAGGTACTCGCCGGAGCGCGTGTCGACGCGGATTGTCTCGCCTTCCTCGATGAACAGCGGCACGTTGACGGTGGCGCCTGACTCGAGCTCGGCGGGCTTGGAGCCGCCCGACACCGTGTCGCCCCGAACGCCCGGGTCGGTTCTGGTGATCGCAAGCTCCACGATGTTCGGAAGGGTGACCTTGAGGGGCCGGCCCTGGTAGTAGTCGACCGTTACGGACACGTTCTCCTTGAGGAAGCGGGCACCGTCGCCTATCTGAGCTCGCGACAGGGTCGGCTGCTCGTAGGTCTCTAGGTCCATGAACGTGTACTGGTCACCGTCGGCGTACAGGTAAGACATTTCGCGGTACTCGATGAAGATGTCCTGCAGCTTCTCGGTGGCGTGGAACGAACGCTCGACGATGGAGCCGGACTCCAGGTTGCGGAACTTGGCGACCATCTTGGCCCCGCCGCGACCGATCTTCTGGTGTTGGTAATCGACGACCTCCCAGAGGCCGCCATCCATCTCGACCTTGGTGCCGGTCCGTAGGTCAGTAACGCTTATCATCGGTTTCCTCCGTGGTTCCGGTTGGTACGCCGCGCGGCCTGGCGAACAACGCCGAATGCGCGGCAGCACGGTTCAAGACGGCATAATCTTAGCATCAGACACGGTGTCTCCGGCACCGGTGGCCAGCTCCAGCACCGTGGGCTTGAGCCCGGCCTGCGCCACAAGCTCCAGGTAGCGCTCTGCCGGCAGTTCGCCGTCGGCGCCGTCCATGGCCACGAACGCGGCCTCGAGGAGGTTAGTCCCGAGGCTGCGGCCGTTGAACCGGGGCGTGGTCGTCACGAGCGTGCGCACGCCGCGCTGCCGCATGAACTCTAGGTCTGCGGGCGTGGTGGTGTTGGTGACCAGCACCTTGCCGCTCAGGTCGTGCGGTGCGTAACGCCTGATGAAGTGCCAGTCGCCGGCTATGACGTCGGCCTCGTGATAGAAGCGCGCGAACCGTTCGGTGTCGGTCGTCTTCTCCTGCGCGGTCCCGACCGGGTAGAGCCATTTGAACGGCACGCGCACGAGCACGGGCAGGAGCGTGTGCGCCAGGCGCTCGAGGGTCGCAATGGAGCGCACCGGTATCGGCAGCCCGAGAGCGAAGATCAGGTCGCCGAACAGCACGCTCTTGGCGCTTAGCGCCAGCTCTTCGGCCATGCCGAACCGGTCGACCGCGGAGACCATCAGCACGCTCTTGGAGCCCACGTCCATGGTTGGGGCAAGCTGCCTAACGGTCAGCCGCTCGAGGCTGTTCTTGAGGCCGGCGCCGCACACGACCGGGGTGCGCTTGGCGCTGCGCGCCAGTGCCAGCGCCTGCTTGAAGTAGTAGCGGTGTCCCCTGACCGCCACGTAGAGGTCGATGCCGCCGAGACCGAACGCGTTCACCTTGCCGTCCAGCTCCTGAATCAGTTCACGCGCGCGCTTCAGGTCGCCGCCCACGCCGACGCGGCGCACGCGCACCTGCCGGTCCAGGAGGGTGATCACCTGATCTGTGTCTCTGGACGTGGATCCGAGGGAGACGCTGACGACCTCTAGCACTGGCGAAGATTATCATCGCAGCGCCCGGGCCATGCGCCCAAAGCGGCGGCCAGGGGCCAAAGCGAGCAGGGACCCGGTGGAGGCTGGCTCAGTCGATCTGCTTGGCGTACCACTCCAGGAGCGGCTTTGCGTCTATGGCGAACTTGTAACCGAGGCGCTCCCAGAAGGTGCGCGCCCTGGGGTTATCGCCGTAGATGCTGGCCAGCATGCGCTGCGCTCTGCCGGCTAAGCGGCGCTCGAGGTCCTCGGCGCACGCCGTGCCCACGCCGTAGTTCTGCAGCCCGTGACGGATGAGCAGGAGGTTGACGGTGGCGTCGCCCGACTGCGGGTAGTCGAGCTTGTAGTCGAGATAACCGGCTACGGGCTGGCCCGTGATCGGATCTGACGGGCAGCCTGCCGCGGCGCCGATGGCCTCGTTCTCGGACCCCTCAAGAAGCACTATCTCGACGAAGCGCCGCGGGTCCTGTATGGCGGTGGCGATGTCGGTGGCGACCTCCTGCAGCGTTGGTACGGGGATCGAGATGATCTCGAAGTAGGCAGGGGTCGCGGCGTACAGCTCGTGAACGAGAGGTGCATCGAGAGTGGTAGCGGACCGAGTCCGCACCGGAACGAGCGTTGGGTGCAAGGCATTCACCCCTTTGGGTGGTGACGTCTCCGAGCGGAGCGAGGTTGGTTTACTTGTTGCCAAGGACGGCACGGGCACAGTGTACCAGTGGGCGCTCTGCGGGTTCGGTGTCCTGTGGTTACAGCCGACACTCACCCGGCCCAAGCCGGCGTTCCGAGCAGGCGTTCAGGCGGGTGCCAGCGCGCTCCCGGACACGTTGCGCCTAGCGGTAGACGAGTTCGACGAAGTAGTATGTACACCTTGCGAAACGGGCTGCATTTGTATAGGGTGACGCAAGCTCTACGGCCTATTCGGTAGGCCGCGGAAGGGAGCCGCGAGCCCCCACCTGAGCTGCCCGCTGGAGGAACCTTTGTCAGAGGTCGTGCGCCGCGAAGACAGCCTGCCGGACACGCGTCCCGTACGCGACGCGTTCGCTAAGGCTTTCGAGTTCCGGAGGGCCGATGACGCGGTGGCCGCCGGCATGCATCCGTACTTCAAGCCCATAGCGTCACAGCAGGGCGGCACCGTCGACGTCAACGGGCGTCAGATGGTCATCACCGGCTCTAACGATTACCTGGGCCTCACGCAGGACCCGCGCCTCAAAGAGGCCGCGCGCCGTGCGCTCGACAACTTCGGCACCAGTTGCACCGGGTCGCGCTTCCTCACCGGCACCCTCACGCTGCACGAGGAGCTGGAGTCGCGCTTGGCGGAGTTCTTCCGTAAAGAGTCCGTGCTGACCTTCTCCGCCGGCTACCTCGGTTGCCTCTCGGTGGTGGCCGCGTCGTCCAAT
>Ga0265293_10004102_pt1 | contig 26136 bp, 24 predicted proteins | sample Munlanlewell138R_FD_192505 | JGI IMG/M metagenome (GOLD analysis project Ga0265293, IMG submission 192505) | Leachate microbial communities from a municipal landfill in Southern Ontario, Canada - Leachate well 138R | ecosystem: Engineered > Solid waste > Landfill > Unclassified | place: Canada...
GTTGGCGCAGACCACGGACAGCGCGCCGACGCGCTCGCCGTACAGGCTGAAATTCTTGGAAAAGGAATTGGCAACCAGGAAGCTCACCCCGGCCCGGGCCAGCTTGTCCAGCGCGGCGCGATCCTGCGCCAGGCCATTGCCAAATCCCTGGTACGCCAGGTCAAGCACCGGGATGAGCTGCCGCTGGCGCAGCACGTCCACCACGCGGTCCCACTGCGCGTCGTCCAGGTCATAGCCGGTGGGATTGTGGCAGCAGGCATGCAGCACGACGACGGTGCCGGCGCCGGTCGCGCCCAGGTCGGCCAGCATGCCGTCAAAGTCTATGCCTTGCGCCTGCTGGCTGCTGTAGCGATAGCGGCCCACGGCAAAGCCGGCGCGCGCGAACAGCGCGTGGTGATTGACCCAGGTGGGGTCCGAGGTCAGCGCCCTGTCGGCCAGGCCCATGGTCTTGAGGAAATCTGCTGCCAGCCGCAGCGCCCCGGTGCCGCCCAGGGCCTGCAACGTCACCACCCGGCCGCTGGCGACCGGCTCCGAGCCGGCGCCGAACAGCAGCTTCTGCACCTCGGCGCCATAATGCCTGAATCCGTCCATGGGCAGGTAAGCCCGCGGTGCCAGGTGCTCGGCCAGCGCGCGTTCGGCCGCCTGCACGCAGCGCAGCAGCGGCAGCTTGCCGTTTTCATCGGCGTAGACGCCTATGCTCAGGTTGACCTTGTTTGGGCGCGTGTCGGCCGCAAATTGTTCATTCAGCCCGAAGACGGGATCGCTGGGTGCACGTTCGACAGAGTTGAACAGCGTCATGATGTCAAATTCCCCTGAGACTCATGGGTCAGGCAGAGCGCGGGTGCGGTGGTCGCATGCCGGCGCAAAAAAGTGAATTTTATCGGGGTCACCACTGGAGTTTCATGTCTGTAGCAGCCGTCACCGACGCCGCAACCGGGCGTTTCGTGGATTTTCCCGATTCGCCGTTTCAACTGTACCAGCCGTATCCACCGGCCGGTGACCAGCCCACGGCCATCGATGAACTCGTCGCGGGCGTGCGCGATGGCGAGGCGTTCCAGACGCTGCTGGGCGTGACCGGATCGGGCAAGACCTTCACCATGGCCAACGTGATTGCCCGCGTTGGCAGCCCGGCCTTTGTCATGGCGCCCAACAAGACGCTGGCGGCGCAGCTGTACAGCGAGTTTCGCGAGTTCTTCCCGAAAAACGCGGTGGAGTACTTCGTCAGCTACTATGACTATTATCAGCCCGAGGCCTACGTGCCGCAGCGCGACCTGTTCATTGAAAAGGACAGCGCCATCAACGAGCACATCGAGCAGATGCGGCTGTCGGCGACCAAGAGCGTGCTCGAGCGGCGCGACGTGGTCATCGTCGGCACCGTCAGCGCCATCTATGGCATAGGCGCGCCTGAAGATTACCTGCAGATGCGCATGATCCTGCGCGTGGGTGGCAAGCAGGACCAGCGCGACGCGATTGCGCAGCTGGTGCGCATGCAATACCGGCGCCAGGACATGGACTTTGCACGCGGCACCTTCCGCGTGCGCGGCGACGTCATCGACGTGTTTCCGGCCGAGCACTCGGACCTGGCGGTGCGCATCGAGCTGTTTGACGACGAGGTGGAAAGCCTCTCGCTCATAGACCCGCTCACCGGCCAGGTGCAGCAGAAGCTCAAGCGCTTTGTCATCTACCCGGAGAACCACTACGTCACCCCGCGCGAGAAGACGCTGGTTGCGGCCGAGCGCATCAAGCTGGAGCTGGCCGAGCGGCTGGCGTACTTCAACCGCGAGGGCAAGCTGGTGGAGGCGCAGCGGCTGGAGCAGCGCACGCGGCTCGATCTGGAAATGCTGCTGGAGGTCGGGCACTGCAAGGGAATCGAGAATTACTCGCGCCACCTCTCGGGCGCCGCGCCTGGCGAGCCGCCAGCCACGCTCACCGACTACCTGCCGCCGGACACGCTCATGTTCCTGGACGAGAGCCACATGATGATCGGCCAGCTGAACGCCATGTACCGCGGCGACCGCTCGCGCAAGCAGACGCTGGTCGACTATGGTTTCAGGCTGCCCTCTGCGCTGGACAACCGGCCGCTCAAGTTTGCCGAATTCGAGGCGCGCATGAACCAGGTCGTCTTCGTCAGCGCCACGCCGGCGGCGTACGAGGAAGAGCACGCCGGCCAGGTGGTCGAGCAGGTGGTGCGGCCCACCGGACTGGTCGATCCCAAGGTCATCGTGCGCCCGGCCACGCACCAGGTCGACGACGTGCTGCAGGAGATCCACATGCGCGCGCAAAAGAACGAGCGCGTGCTCATCACCACGCTGACCAAGCGCATGGCCGAGCAGCTGACCGAATACCTGGATGAAAACGGCGTGCGCGTGCGCTACCTGCACAGCGACGTCGACACCGTGGAGCGCGTGGAGATCATCCGGGACCTGCGGCTGGGCGCCTTTGACGTGCTGGTTGGAATCAACCTGCTGCGCGAGGGGCTGGACATCCCGGAGGTGTCGCTGGTGGCCATCCTCGACGCCGACAAGGAGGGCTTCCTGCGCTCCGAGCGCAGCCTCATCCAGACCATAGGCCGGGCCGCACGCAACCTGGACGGCACCGCCATCCTGTACGCCGACCGCGTCACCGACTCCATGCGTCGTGCCATGGATGAGACCGAGCGCCGGCGGGCCAAGCAGATCCGGTTCAACGCCGAGCACCACATCACGCCGCGTGGCATCTTCAAGGAAGTGCGAGACCTCATCGACGGCGTCTACAGCACCGCGCCGGAAGCGCAAATGGACCGGGTCACGCGCACGGCCAGCGGCAAGCCCATCGTCCTGTCGCAAAAGGACCTGGCGCGGGAATTCAAGCGGCTGGAGAAACTCATGCAGCAGCACGCGCGCAACCTGGAATTCGAGGAAGCCGCCCGCGTGCGGGACCAGCTTGCCGACTTGCGCGTCCAGGCGTTTGGTGCCGCTGCTGCGCGCGCGGCCGCCTGAGCGTGCGCGGGACAATGGCTGGCCCCGCGTTGGCAGCCAACCACGCGCAGGTTCTGCGCTGTCCATGCCCCTGATGACGTTCGCTGTCGCTGCGCTTTTCCGGCGCGGGGTGCAGCCAGCAGGGTTCCAGCCTGCTTCGTGCCGTGCAGCGGCGTTACGGCGGGATCGACCATGTTTTCACAAGCTTTTGGGGCGCCACCAATCCGTTCGCAGACCCTGTGCGCACCGGACACCGGATTTGGAATTTGGGCCGCAGACTGCTATACTTGAGGAAAGCAGTCGGGTTTGTTTTGTGGGTCGAACCGGCCTCATGCGCGGCACTTGCATCAAGCGCAGCCGGCTCTGCCCAGAGCATTCAACGGCTTCTGCCTCAGTCATCTACCGTCAGGAGCTTGTCATGCGTCTTACCACCAAAGGCCGGTTCGCAGTAACCGCCATGATCGATCTGGCCCTGCGCAACGAGAGCAGCCCGATCACGCTCGCCGCCATCAGCCAGCGCCAGCAGATATCACTGTCGTATCTGGAGCAGCTCTTTGGCAAGCTGCGCCGGCGCGAGCTGGTTGAATCCACGCGCGGTCCGGGCGGCGGCTATTCGCTGGGCCGTGCGGCTGCGGAGATCACCGTTGCCGACATCATCCTGGCCGTGGACGAGCCGCTGGACGCCACCCTCTGCGGCGGCAAGGAAAACTGTGGCGTGGATGGCGGCCGCTGCATGACGCACGACCTGTGGACCCGGCTCAACGAGCGCATGCTTGCGTTTCTCGAGTCCGTGTCGCTGCAGCAGCTGGTCGACGAGCAGCACGCCAACGGCATCGTCATCGAAGACCGGCCCGCGGCCAAGCAGGCCATCTCGTCGGCGCCGGTGGTCAAGCCGCTGCGCGTCAATGCGCCCAACTCGGTGTTTGCGCTGGGCGGCATGGCGTCGCGCTGAGCGCGGCACGCAAAAACCGTGCCGAGTCGCCGGTACGCTCGGGCTGCCAAGGCGTGGTAGCGGCCGCAGGCACACATTGCCGACCGGGTCCCTGCAGCGACCTGCCTGCGGCTGGCAGGTCATAATCTGGCCATCATGTCGCGTCAAATCGTCCTGGATACTGAAACCACCGGCCTGTCTGCCGACGCGGGCGACCGCATCATAGAAATCGGCTGCGTCGAGCTCGTGGGGCGCAAGCTCACCGGCAACAACCTGCATCTGTACGTCAATCCCGAGCGCGACAGCCACGAGGACGCGCTCAAGGTGCACGGCATCAGCAACGACTTCCTGCGCGACAAGCCCAGGTTTGCGCAGATTGCAGACGAGCTGGTCACCTACCTCAACGGCGCCGAACTCATCATCCACAACGCAGCGTTTGACGTCGGTTTCATCGACATGGAACTGCAGCGGCTGGGTCGCGACGGTATCTCCAGCATCGCCGCCTGCGTCACCGACACGCTGGCCATGGCCAAGGAGCGCTACCCTGGCAAGCGCAACAGCCTGGACGCCCTGTGCGACCGCTTGGGCGTGGACAACTCCAAGCGCACGCTGCACGGCGCGCTGCTCGATGCCGAGCTGCTGGCCGACGTCTACATCAACCTCACCCGGGGCCAGGAGACGCTGCTCATGGACCTGCAGGATGGGAGCACGGAGAGCGAACTGGCGCAGCGCATCGACCTGTCGAGCTTTGACTTGCTGATCATCCAGGCCACGGCCGACGAGCTGGCAGCGCATGAACAGGTGCTGGGCCAGATCGACAAGGCCAGTGCCGGCAAGACCATCTGGCGCAGCCTGGGCGCATGACTATAATCTTGGAATCCGCAGTTGACCGCTTATTTTCTTTGACAACTATTTGTTATTGCTCGAAGTTTTGCGTTTTTCAATGAACACCCATCAGGTGAAGACGCTATGCGCCTGATCGCACAGCGCTGGACGCGCCATGCTGCGTTGCTCCGCCTTGCAGACAGTAGTCTGCGGCGTTGTCGCGCCTTGCCTGACACGCCCATCGCTGCACGCTCAGGCGCATCCAACTGCGGAATCTAGGATAATTGCCGTTTGCACCGAAACCGGGTGGTTAGCTCAGCGGTAGAGCACTGCCTTCACACGGCAGGGGTCACTGGTTCGATCCCAGTACCACCCACCATATGAATCAAGAAGTTAGCGCCTTAGTGGCGCTTTTCTTTTCCCAGACTGTGGACTTTCTGTGAAAAAGTGGGGTTCAATTCTCAGGGTGAAAAATTACAGATTCCTGGAACCTACGCTACGAAACCTGCGAAGTCGACCGGACGGCAACAACGGACGGCAACAAAAAAGCCCGTGCGAGGCGAGCTACAGGAGTGGTCTGAGGCTACGATGTGGTCGGAGCAGGGGCGCGCCCCAAGAGGGCTGCGCGTCGTTGATGTCAGATGTTAGAAAATGAAAAAAAGCTCGAGCTGTGAGCCACGAAGACGAAAGAATCAAAGCGAGCGCACTGGATTGGGCGCGCCGCAACAAGAAAGCATTCGCGAGGAGGCTCACAAACCTGGATAAATATCCAGGTGAGACGAACCCGGTGTCGGTCTTCATGGCAGGTTCGCCTGGGGCAGGCAAGACCGAAGCGTCCAAAGCGTTGCTCAAACGTTTGAATAACGACTTCTTGCGAATCGATCCCGATGAATTCCGCCATTGCTGCCCAGGCTACACGGGCAGCAACTCCTGGTTGTTCCAGGGGGCTGTGAGCATTCTTCTCTCGAAAGTTCTGGACTATGCTTTCAAGCAACAGCAGAGCTTTCTGTTGGACGGTACGCTTTCCAACGAGAAAACGGCGTTCGAGAACGTCAGGCGAGCACTTGGGAAAAAGCGAGACGTCCTCATCTTGTATGTGTACCAAGATCCATACCAAGCATGGCGATTCGTTCAGGCTCGCGAAGTGCTGGAAGGTCGACGCATACCTGCAGAGAGCTTCATCGAGCAGCTGTTCGATGCCCGCGAAGTCGTGCAGAAGTTGAAGGCCGAATTTTCCACAAGTGTGCAGGTTGATGTTATCCTGAAGGACCTTGACGGGGGAGACAGGCGCTTTGCTGCCAACGTGTCTAACTTGGACGCTGCAGCGCCGTTGCGTCATTCCCGGCAAGATCTCCGAGCACACATTGATCGTTCGTGAGGAAATATGTTCAAATCTTACACATTCGTTACAAAATCGCGAATAGGCCCGCAGACGTCGCTATCACGCTTCGTGCGTGACGCCCCTTCCAAGGAAAAGAAGCGTGTGTACATCAATATCATCGAAAAATCTGTCGAAGAGCAGCGTTCGGTGTTGGTAAACGCGTCAAAAAAGAAGGCGCACGCGGCTTAATTGTGATGCGTTGATGTGCGGCTTACGTCGCTCTAGATACATCTCAAAGGCCCGGCAGTGTAACGCTGCCGGGTTTTTTTTATGTGCGCCCAGCATGGGCGCACTCCTGCGGGTGCAAGTCCCGCCATGAGTTGATTCAGCAGCGAATGAAGTGAAACGCAACTGCGTGAGGGCGACCGAGCGTGGGAAGGAAGCGCGGAGCATAAATCGCGAGCCGATGAACAAGAACCGCATAGAAGGCGCTGCCGAGCAGGGCGAAGGGGCATAATGACCACGAAGCTGGCCGCGCATGCACAAGGAGCTTCTGGCCCGTGGCGCCCGAGTGGGCAAGGAGCGGGTGCGCAAACTCATGCAGCAGCACGGCATCCGTGCCAGGGCCAGGCGCCGATTTGTGGTAACCACCGATAGCGGCCACAGCCTGCCGGTAGCCCCAGATCTGGTGCAGCGACGCTTTGGCCCCCAAGCACCCGACCGACTGTGGTGCAGCGACATCACCTACATTGCCACCGATGAGGGCTGGCTGTACCTGGCGGTGGTCATTGATCTGTTCAGCCGCCAGGTGGTGGGCTGGAGCCTGCAGCCGCACATGAGAGCCGAGCTGATCACAGATGCCCTGACCATGGCGTGCTGGCGACGCCGGCCGCGGCCCGGGCTGATCTTGCACAGCGACAGAGGCAGCCAGTATTGCAGCAGTCAATTCCAGCGTGCGCTCAGCAATTGGGGCATGCGCTCATCGATGAGCAGGAAGGGCAACTGCTGGGACAATTCCCCCGCTGAGAGCTTCTTTGGCAGCTTCAAGACCGCCAGCGTGCACGGGCACAAGTTCGCTACCCGCCGTCAGGCCCGAGAAGTGGTGATGGACTGGCTGGCTTTCTACAATCACCGCAGGCTGCATTCGTCGCTGGGGTACCTCAGCCCGATGCAGTTCGAGCAGCGCTGGTATGCGGCACAGCGTAAAAAGGCCGCGTGACCCCCGGGTTAAGAGCTACACCAAACAGGGGCAAGGTCAGCCCCGAGTCATGCGTGCACACTCGTGAGGGTGTGGGCGAAGCGTTGACAGGGGGACGTGCGGGCCGGGTATTGAGCCGCGAAATACATGCCCCGCGCCGCACGGCGTGGGTGGATCGGGGTGCCGAGGCTGTAGGAGTAAGCCGAAGGCAACACCGTGGGCGTCGCTTTGGCAAGACGCACATGGGCTCCGCGCGGTCAGAGACCCCGTGCACGCACGCAAGCACTTTGTTCGGGAACCGGGAGATCCCGCGTCCTTCTGCCTCGCGCTGGGAAGCGTCTGGTGCAGAGCGCATCGAAAAGCCCAAGGGCGTACAGCGATGAGTCACGGACGCGGGAAGTCGGACTGCTGCGTAGTACCGAGGAAGCTGCCGAACAAGGCCGCGGGTGCAATTCCTGTGGCGGCGGAGGTGGTGGAGGGAAGGCGGCAGGCCAAGGGAAATGCTGTTGCAGCGCGCATGTCCCGCAGATCGCGGCGGGCCTATGACATGGGAAATGCGCTCGATGGCATACGACAGACGGCAAGAGGCCGTCGCGATGCGAAGTTCGTCACACTGATGCATCACATCTACGCGCCCGAACGCCTGCGGGCGGCCTACTTCGCGCTCAGGCGCGACGCCGCTGCAGGGGTTGATGGGCAGAGCTGGAAGTCGTACGGGCAGGACTTGGAGGCCAGGCTCCTGGACTTGTCCGACCGGCTGGCCCGCGGGGGCTACCGGCCCCAACCTGTCAAGAGGGTGTACATAGCCAAGGCCGACGGCAGCCGGCGCCCCTTGGGGGTGCCGGCGCTGGAAGACAAGATCGTCCAGCGCGCCGCCGTCCAAGTCCTGAACGCCATCTACGAGCAGGATTTCTTCGGGTTCAGCTACGGCTTTCGACCCGGCAAAAGCGCGCACAACGCGCTGGATGCCGTGAGCGTAGGGGTGAGCAGCAGACGGGTGAACTGGATACTCGATGCAGACATCAGTCAATTCTTCGACACCATCGAACACGACTGGCTGATCAAATTCATCGAGCACCGCGTGGCCGATGCACGCGTCGTGCGGCTGATCAAGAAATGGCTGCACGCGGGCGTGCTGGAAGAAGGCAGGTTGAGCAAAAGTGAATTGGGTACGGTACAGGGCGGCAGCATCAGCCCGCTTCTGGCCAACATCTATCTGCACTACGCGCTTGACCTGTGGGTAAAGCAGTACAGGGGGCGCCGCGCCCGAGGCGACATGATCGTCGTGAGGTATGCCGACGATTGGGTTGCCGGGTTCCAGCGCCGAGACGACGCCGAGCGCTTCTGGCACGCGGCGGCTGAACGGCTGGGCCGCTTCGGGCTGAAGCTGCACCCTGACAAGACGCGGCTGATCGAGTTCGGGCGCTTTGCCCGCGAAAACCGACGCCGCAAGGGACAAGACAAACCGCAGACCTTCGACTTTCTTGGCTTCACGCATTGCTGCGGCAAGACCAGGAAGGGCAAATTCATGGTCTTGCGGCTCACCAGTGCCAAGCGCCTGCAAGGCAAGCTGCAGGCCATGAAGCTGCAGCTCAACAAGCGCATGCACCGCCCCGTAGCCGAGCAGGGCCAGTACCTCAAGGCCGTGCTCAGCGGACACGTTCGCTACTTTGGCGTGCCGTGCAATGGTGCGCGTCTCATGAGCTTTCGGCGCGAAGTGGCCCGGCTGTGGCACCGCTCCTTGAGCCGGCGTAGCCAACGCTACGTGACGTGGCGCCGGATGTACCGCTTGATGAAGCACTGGCTGCCTACTCCCAAAATATGCCACCCATACCCCAACCAACGTCTGATCGTCACGACCCAAGGCAGGAGCCGTATGCGGTAGTCCCGCTCGTACGGATCTGTGGAGGGGGTGCTGGGTGACTGGCATTCCTACTCCGACTTATCCACAAAGGTAAGGTGTTCGCGAAAACGGGGCAACTCCAAAGTGCATTATCGGCTGAAGCATACTGCATGACGGATTATTTTTAACCGCCCACCTTCTGGCGGACAATTCAAACCTGCGGCGGTTCATGGGTTGCGATTATGAAAGACAAGATAACAAGCTATCCCAGCAGGACATTTACTGGCTCGATTGCAGTGTGAATTGTTTCTGCACGGACAGTGCTTTTGGCGGCCAGGAATTTTTGATATAGGCCAATACAGCCGCAATTTCAGAATCACTCAACGACTTGCCATAGGCCGGCATATCGCTCACGTATCCGGGCGGCGCTGTTTTGCCGGGCACCAGGCCATTTTTGACAATATCAATCAGTACAGCGTCCGGATGATGCCAAGTATGTCCCGTTTCGTCGTGGGGTGGGGCGGGCAGGCGCCCGTCTGCTTGGCGTACCCGCCATTCAGCTTGACCCTCCAGCTGTGCGCCGTGGCAGGCAGCACAATTATTGGTGTAGATTTGCTGTCCCAGGGTCACCAGCGCCTGATCCGACGGGTCGATATAAGCTGGCTTTGAACTCGTAGACGACCCATATATAAACAGGCCGGCGCCAACTGCCAAAATACCAAGCACACCAATGGTCGCGACTGTTCTTTTTGCGGATATCCTCATTAAAATAGTCCTTGCTGACTTTGTTGTATGGTTAATATGGCGTGGGACTGGCGTTGTTTTGGTGGCAAAACTGGAGGTTCATTTTTGGGCATAACTGGCTAGCCGTCGCTTTTCGTCAAACGACTCTGGTGGGCGTAGACCGTAGAGTACATATTGTCATGCTTTATAAGGATTACTTTTCCATAACCGTTTTGGATACCGATGAAGAATATTTTTCCCCGAGCCGTGGCTCGGATGGGTGTACCTTTCGGGGCGGGGTAATCAAGACCTTGATGACCTGCCCACTTGCCCAAGACGGGATGAAGCCTATAACCAAATGCAGAGCTGATACGTGTGCGCCCGCTCAGCGGCGCGTCAAAAAATATCTTCCGCATATTTCTTAACCGAGAATTCGCTTTATGCGAGTGTTGACCGAGCACATGAACCAAGTCATCAACAATAGAGGTGTGCCTGACCTCCGATGCAGCCGCGGCACCTACCAAGAGGTAACTGACGATAAGAAACTGGCTTTTTAATATTTTATACATATCGCGTTGAGCGAATAAAATCGCAAAAAACCACGAATGGTTACCAGAACGTTGTATGAAAATCGGGCATCATTGTTGACATCTACCGACTTTGTGAAGGGACTCACGCGAGCGTCTGCGCCGTTCGCTCGTGCGTCCCCAGCCGTAGAGCATAATTACGCCAACATGTGCGACTTTTTCAGCCCTTGGCAGCCCCGGACGTGTCACTGACTAGTGCGGATTTCACTCGTTCAAGTCGACTGCGCACCTCTTGGGCGATGCGCCCGACTTCTGGGTTGGAAGTCATCTGCAGCACCGCGACAGGGTCCATAAAGGCAACGACCAGGTGGCCGTCGGCCTCTTCACGCACGACGACGTTGCAGGGCAGCAGCAGGCCGATATCGGGTTCTGCGTCCAGGGCGCGGTGGGCCAGCGGCGGATTGCAGGCGCCGAGGATGAGGTACGGGCGCCCCTCGATGCCGAGCTTGGTCTTCATCGTGGCCTGAACGTCGATTTCGGTCAGGACGCCAAAGCCTTCGGCTTTCAGCGCTTCGGTGACGCGAGCGACGGCCATCGAAAAATCCTCGTCGCGGATGTCACAATGAAAGCCGTAGGTGGTGGCAAGCGGCTGTTGTGCGGTTGATGCCGTATTGGATGAAGTATTCATGGGTGGACCTCTCATTTTGTTGCCGGAAGCGCCTGCAGGCGATCCGTCATCATCTGCATCATGGACTGCATCATGTCCATGCGTTGCTCCAGCATGTCCTGGCGCGTGGCCATGTCGGCCGGTTTGCCCGGCGCCGCGCCCATGCCGCGGCCCATCGTGCTCATGCCGCCCATCATATTCATGCTGCCATGCATGAGCTTCATCTGCCGGTCCATCAGCGCATTGCGCTCCTCGGGCGTTTTTGCAGCCATCATTTCTTCGTGCATCTGCTGCATGGCCTTCATCTGGCTGGCATAGTCGGGGGCACTGGTGCCCGCGCGCATACCCGCGCCCGGGCCACCTGATTGCGCCTGAGCAACCTGAGCAACAGTGTCACGCGCCGGATGATGGCTGTCGCTTTGATTGCCAGTGGCAGCCCAAGCCGAGGCGGTCAGGGCTGCACTGGCCAGAATGGCAATAGATGTAAAGGTACGGATGTGGGTCATTTTGAACTCCTAGTCAGCGGCTAACAAGCGATCAAAGCAACTATTGCATTGATACATAAGAGTTTAGTGCGGCGTTCATGACGAGCGGATGACGCTGTCATGACAACTTTGTAATGTCGTACCTAACCGTGCGGCGCAGGCGCTCGACGATGATTTCGTCACGCCAGCGTCCTTACTGATGGCGATGCCGTGCTCCTTTCGGGGCGCCGGTAAACGCCTCGCTCGTGAACTGGGTCGATTCAACCTGACTGCCTTGGTCGCTATTGAAAATCTCCCGTGCGCCGTACTTTGTCAATGTCTCGCGCAGGGCATCGATGCAAAGTCCACCGCCATCGTATTGGACAGCCGCCAGGCAGGCATACGCCGGCTGCACCAGTGCACGACACCCATGACGGGCAAGCGCAGGAAATATCCGTGTTCGAAACGTAATTGACGCGATCAATCGGCAGATTGCACAATAGGCACGGAGATACATGATGTCCGGCAATCAGCCGACTCTCGTGTTCGGCTTGCGGTACGGCGTCACCAGGCCCATGTGGCGCATGAGTGTGCGCACATGATTGCGGCCGATTTTGTGGCCGTGCAGCCGCAGCAGGTCGTGCAGCATGCGGCTGCCCGCGAATGGATGCTCCAGAAGCAGTTCATCGATGCGTCCATGAGCGACGGATCAGCTTCACTGACCGAACGTGATTCGTGGTAGGCGCTGCTGTGCACCATGGCGCGCAGCAGCATCCAGGTTGTCGTCATGATGCATGCCTTCGTGGGGGTCGTGTCTGCCTGCGCCAGCGTTGGCGGGCGTTGCCTTGCCGTGCGCGGCACGTACGTCGCCAGGAATAGCTGACTCCGCGGCTGCAGTCGTCGTTGCATGCACGCGCGTGGTCGTCGCGTCCGCGGTGCCTCCGCCACAGGAGAACCCCTGGGCGTGGATCGCCTCGGCGATTCGTCCTGGTGACAACTCCGCCAGGATCGTAACGGACGTTCAGCGCACCTGCTGTGACGTTCGTGTTCGCGGCGCCGACGCCGTCGAGCTTTTCGACGCTGCGTTCGAGCATGGTGGCGCAGCCGGATGTACACACCTCGCCGGCAGGTCAAAGATGTGTGAGTGTCGTGGCCCTCGGGTGATTCTATGTATGCTGCGATACCGGTGACGCGGCAGAGACGCTCTCATGCGATTTCATCATGCATTTGCTGCATGGCCTCTATCTGGCTGGCAAGCTCGGGGGGCGGTGGTGCCGGCGCCGGTGCGTGTGCCTATGCCCATGTTGGCCGATTGTGCTTGGGCAACCTGGATGACTTTGGCCGGCGCGAGGTGACGGCTGTTGTGTTGATTGTCGGCCCCGGCCCAGGTCGACGGGAGTGGCCAGGCGCGCTCTGGTCAGGACAACGATGGACACCAGGGTGCAGGCGAAAGTCACGGTGAACTCGTGGCGAATGAGAGATAGTTACTGCTGGTGCGAATCGTCCTGTGTGCGGAGACGCATGCCGGCTGTTACTCTTGGCAGCGAAAAGAAATTGACCCCTTTCCGCGCGTCAGGTTGCACGTCGACCCCCCGGCGCCACGCCTGGCGGAATGGGGCAATCCAGAACACTGGCGAATGCGCGCAACAACTCCACCTCTGCCGGCATGGCTCTCTGATCGTGCCAGGTACTGATGACGCAAGCCGTCAACAAGCGTGACTTGACTGCGGGAGCCAATTGATGCAGCTTGGCCAGAGCCTGATCCAGATCCGTAATCCTGATCTGATCCTTCGTCAACAATGCCAGTCCTTTTGCAGCCAGCGCTTGCACGGATGCATCGAACGCGCTCTGGGCACTGTTTTGGTCAGTCGTGCCGGCGTGTGCAATCACGGACAAGACCATGCCAAATTCTCCTGCGAGTTGTCCGGGGTCCGCATGGCGCGCCGCAGTCAATGGGGGGTTGTGAAAATGCCCCTCCAGATGGCTGAACAAAATCTTTTGCAAAGACCATTCGAACAGGTCAACCCTGGCGTCCATGTTGATCAGCGCCACCAGGTTTTCCTTGAATGACGCGTACTGACCGTCTGACAATTGCTTGAGCGCAGGAATGGCAATGTCGATGATCGGCAGCCGAAATTTCGTCTCGAGCGCATCCACCTGTGGCATCAACGTGATGGTCAACGCGTACACGTCCTTGTCGGCACGGTCTTGCAACAAAGCCAATTGCTGATCGCGCAGCCTTGCCTCCTTGTCGAGCAGCAGACAATGGATGACGGCCCGCGCGCCATAGGGTTCACGCGCTGCTTCTCGAGTCGCTGCGGGCAGATCAGCCAGCAAGGACCGAGCGTACAGGATCGACTCCTGCGTCGGTTGCGCCATTGTGTTCACCATCGCGATGGCGTCGGCAGCCGCTGCACCCGCCGCGACAGTGGCCATGTTCCGGGCGATGTCAGGGCGTCGCGTAGCCGATGGGCGATCGACAGGAGGCTGATTTTCAGCTGGTGGTGGCGATTGGGGGATGTCGAACTTGCCATCCCACTGCGGGTCGATGCGCAAGATACGACTGGCAAGCGGTGGATGGGTGGACGACAGCCACTGTATGAAGCCTGTCACGCCCTGGGCGAAAAAGGCATGGCTGACTTCGGGCGCGCCCGGGTTACGCACGATGGAGCCAGACTTCGAACCTCCAATCTTCTTCAATGCGCCGGCGATTCCCTCCGGGTTGCGGGTGTACTGGACGGCTGACGCGTCAGCCAGATATTCCCTCTGCCGGCTGACTGCAGCCTTGATCAGACCGCCGAAAAATGTACCGGCAAAGCCGATTGCCATCAGCCCGACCGCCAGCGCCAATATTGCGGCACCACTGTTGTCTCTGCCGCGCCGGCGCCCCGAGAACGATGTTGAATACATCAGGTAGTAGCCTGCAATGCCCAGGATCAGGATGCCGTTCAAAGCACCCATCAGGCGAATATTGAGCCGCATGTCACCATTGAATATATGACTGAACTCATGGGCAATGACGCCCTGCAGTTGATCCCGGTTCAGCTGCTCGATGGCCCCCTGGGTGATTCCGAGTACCGCGTCGCGCGGCGAGAATCCGGCCGCGAACGCATTGATGCCGGGCTCGTCCGCCAGCAGATAAACCGGTGGTGCCGGCGTTCCCGACGCGATGGCCATTTCATCGACGACATTGAGCAACTTGCGCTGGTCGGGTTGCTCGGTATTGCGGGGAATCAACTGTCCCCCCAGCGACTCGGCAACAACTTTGCCGCCCGCAGACAAGACCATCATCTTGTACAGGCTGCCGGCCAGCACCACGACGCTGACGCCCGCGCCCACGGTGGCAAACATCTTCCAGTCCATCTGCGCGACAAAGGCCTGGCCGCCACGCATCTGCTGACCGTTGACAAACCCCAGCACCACCAGCACCAGCACATTGGTCATGGCGATCAATGCGATCACGGCGATACCAAACAGCACGATCAGCAAGATCGTGTGCTTGCGCGAGCGTTCCTGGGATTCGAAGAAATTCATCGATCGGCCGCCAGTTTGCACGTTTCAGTCAGAACGACACCTTTGGCGCCGCCTGGATTGCAGCGCTGTCGGTGAATTCCAGCAGCGCGGCATCCTGTTCATGGCCGAACATGGACGCGAAAACAACCGGCGGAAAAGACTGCTTGTAGGTGTTGTACGCCATCACCTGATCATTGAACGCCTGGCGCGAAAACGAGACCTTGTTTTCTGTCGAGGTGAGTTCCTCGCTCAGCTGCATCATGTTCTGGTTGGCCTTCAGGTCCGGGTAGGCTTCCATCAACATTCTCATATTCATCAGGGCGCCGGTCAACTTTCTTTCGGCGCCGATCAGGCCCTCCATGGCCGCAGCATCACCGGGTGCTGCCGCGGCGCTGGGCAACATGCTGGAGGCCTCGTTACGCGCCTCGACGACCGACTCCAGTGTTTCACGTTCGTGCTTGATGTACGCCTTGGCGGTCTCGACCAGATTGGGGATCAGGTCATAACGACGCTTGAGCTGTACTTCAATCTGGGCAAATGCGTTCTTGTACCGATTCCTCAGCATGACCAGCTTGTTGAAAATCCCGATCAGGAAAAAAACCGCCAGTGCGATGACAACGAGGATGACGATCAGTGTGGTGCTCATGGATTGCCTTTTGATGAGGTTGTTTGAAACTTTGGAAAACTGTCTGACGGGTCATTTGTTTGGTTGAGGCCAGTGCGAAGCCGTTGCGCTACACCCCACGATATTCGCCCAGGGAGCGGCCTGGCTGGTTTGTTCCAGACAAACCCTGCGCGTGGTCAGGCGATCGTGGTGAGCTTTGCGGCCCGCCAGTAAATAAAAATCCCAATGAGAATCATGGGCAATGAGAGCAACTGACCCATGGACAGGCCACCGGCAAAGAGCCCCAGATAGCTATCTGGCTCGCGGGTGAACTCCACCATAAATCTAAAGACGCCGTACGCTGTCAGGAACACCGCAGTCGTTTGCCCGATCGGGCGTGGCTTGCGTGCGAACCACCAGACAAGTGCAAACAACGCAAATCCCTCAAGCCCCATTTCATAGAGTTGTGATGGATGGCGCGCGATGCCATCACCCGTTTGCGGAAACACCATGCCCCAAGGCATTGTGGTAGCACGGCCCCATAACTCGCCGTTGATAAAGTTGCCCAATCGTCCAGCGGCCAAGCCCAAGGGAACGAGTGGCGCGACAAAATCACCGATCTCCAGCAGTGCGCGACCGCGCTTGCGGGCAAAGATCAGCATGGCCACGATCACGCCCAGCAGACCACCGTGAAACGACATGCCGCCTTCCCATAGGTAGAGCGCCGAGAGGGGGTGGCTGAGGTAGTCGCCTGGTTTGTAAAACAGTACGTACCCCAGCCGCCCACCGATTACCACGCCCAACACGCCGTAAAAGATAATGTCCTCTAGGTCGCGTAGGGTCAGGCCGCTGGGATGATGCCGGATACGCCAGCGTCCCAGCAACCATGCCAGGGCAAACCCGGTGAGATACATCAGGCCATACCAGTGGATGGCGAGTGGCCCGATTTGCAGGGCGACAGGGTCAATCTGGGGGTATTGCAGCACGGATGTGGTTCGACTAAAAAATGATTGTTGGACTAATGGCACGCCAACGCCAGGGTGTCCATCAGCACACCCCCTTGGGGGAAACAGGCTGACTCGGGTTGCGGGGCGCAGTGAAAGGCGGATTCCGTCTCCGGTGCGGTTGGGGTCGGCAAGCGGATGCCCGCCCGGTACATCCAGGCCGCGACCGCCAACCCCGCCAGACGTGTCTTGGGCGGGTCGACCCGAGAACTCAGCACCACCGGCACCGTCAGCCCCATGACCACGCCCGCAGCGGTGGCGCCCGCGCGGTACTCGAGGTTTTTCGCCAGGACGTTGCCGGAGACCAGATCCGGCATCAGGAGGATGTCCGCCTGGCCCGCTGTCGAGGGGTCGATGCCTTTCTCCCGAACCGCGCGCTCGGAGATGGCGTTATCGAGAGCCAGCGGACCGTCGACCTCTGCGCCGGTATTTTGCCCGCGCCGGGCCATGACGGCCAGACAGGCGGCGTCCAAGGTGGAGACGATCACCGGATTGACGGACTCTACGGCCGAGATCACCGCCGCCCGGGGCGTCTCGACGCCGACCATTTGCATCAGCGTGATGGCGTTTTGCAGGATCTGTGTCTTGGCGTTGAGGTCCGCCATGTTATTTACTTCCGCATCGGTGATTGTGAACAGCCGTGGGCAACTGGGTATATCCATCAGAAAGACGTGGCTGACGCAGTTGCCGGGCTGGCGCAGACCGTGCTCACCGTCGAGCAGGGCGCGCATGAACGCATCGGTGTGAATGTGTCCATTTTTCAGCGCATCCGCATGGCCGTCGCGCACGAACTCCACCCCGTGGCGGGCAGCGTCGGCCTCCGAGTCCGCTTCGATGACCGATGCCGGTTCAAGGTTCCAGCCGAGCGTGGTGGCGACCTCGGCGATCTCAACCGACCGGCCGATCAACACCGGTTCGGCGATTCCGAGTCGCAGCGCGTCGCGCAGAGTTTCCAGCATCGCGGCCTGAGCCGCGTTGACCACGGCAACCCGGATCGGGTCCCCATCCCGGGCCTGTTGGACCAGGTCGTCGAGCATGGCCAGTCGTTGAGCCGTTCTGTCGATCACGCGTCCTCCTGTTGGTTGGCATATAAACGCTGCACGTGCCGGGCGATCATCCGTTCTTCATCGGTGGTCACCGCTTCCACCGGGACCCGGCCTCGGCGGCGGAGATCAGTGGCTCGGGCTTGCGATTGCGCTCGTCATCCAGCGTGATGCCCAGATACCCCAGGCCATCGCAGATCTGCGCGCGGATGGCCGGCGCGTTCGCGCCGATGCCGCCGGTGAAGACCAGCCGGTCCAGTCCGCCGAGGGCGGCGCTCAGGGCGCCGATGAAGTAGCGCGCGCGGTGACAAAAGAAGTCGATCGCCTGCGCGGCCTTCGGGGTGTCCTGTCGGTGCGCCAGAAGCTCGCGCATGTCGGCGCTCACGCCGGACAGGCCCAGCAAGCCGGAGCGACGGTAGAGCAACGTCTGGAGTGCCTGGAGATCGAGTCCCTGCTGCCCGGCCAGATACAGCAGGATGCCGGGATCCAGGTCGCCGCTGCGGGTACCCATGGGCATGCCGCCCAGAGCGCTGAAACCCATCGTCGTCTCGACGCTGCGCCCACCCCGGATCGCCGCCATGGAGGCGCCGTTGCCAAGGTGCGCGACGATCAGGCGTTCGTCAAGTGCCGCAGGGCCGTGGCGACGCGCCAAATCTTCGAAGATGAATTCGTAGGAGAGTCCGTGGAAACCGTAGCGACGCACTCCCTGAGCCTCATACTCCCGGGGCAGTCCGGTGTGCCGGGCGACCTCGGGCAGGCCGTGATGGAACGCCGTGTCAAAGCAAGCGAGCTGCGGCACGTCGGGGAAATGCGCGCGCATGGCAACGATGCCGGCCAGGTTGTGCGGCAGATGCAGCGGGGCCAGTGGGATCAGCGTTTCCAGACGGCGCAGCAGCGTGTCGTCGATACGCTGCGAACAGTCGCAGTCCGCGCCGCCATGAACCACTCGGTGTCCGATGCCAACCAGATTCAGTCCTTCGCCTTGCTGACGCAGGATCTCGTCCAGACGCGCGATGGCCGCCGCATGATCGTCGAGCCGCACGTCGCTGTTCGCGAGTACTTGCCCCCCGGTCTCCATCACGCGAAACCGTCCCCGCTCGGTACCGATGCCGCTGGCCGCTCCCCACCACAGTCGATAGGGGCCGTCAGCCAGAGCCAAGCCGAACACGGCGAACTTGAGGCTGGATGAGCCGCTGTTGACCACCAGGATGGAGTCGGTCATCGCCCGGCTCTACATCTCTTTCTCGTGGGTGGGCGGCTAAGCGGGTTCATCAGTCTTGCCTTCGTCACGCTCGTCCTTGCCGTGGGAGCGATGGCCATGGCCGCCACAGCCGCCGCCCATTCGGTGACCGAACAGGTGCATGCCGATGAAACCACCGCCCAGCACCACCCAGATCCAATTCTCTGCAAGCCAGCTCATATCGTTTTCCTCCTCAACATCGTGTGCAATAGCCGTCACGTCGTACCGTAATCCATCAGCCATCAGCCATCGGTGCTCGCCGTTTCTGTCTCGCTCTTGCTCTTGCCGGGCCATGACCCGCCATAGAGCCCCTTGAACACCGTCTCGAAGACGCTGTCGCGGGTCGTGCCGGCCAGTTCCAGATTCGATGCGAACGCATCGCTCATCAATGTTTCCCATTGACGATAAGGGCTGCTGCTATCGACCGGCATTGGCGTAGTCTCCACCCTTTCGGCCAGCCACTTCACGCCGCTCATCCAGGGTGAGAAGCGCTCCGAGAACATCAGCCGGCTGGTCCGAGCCGGATGCAGTTGACGCAGCATCGCGGCCGACCAGGGGGTGGTGGCCAGCCGCACCCAAGGACCGACGAAGGTCTCGTAGAGGGCCACGTTGCGTTTGGAGAGGGTTTTTACCTGCTCGAACTCTGACGTCTGCTCGGGGTAATCCAGGTCTTCCACTCGACGTTCCTCGAAACGCACCTGGAACTGCGGCTTGTGACAGTCCGGGTCGCCGCTGGGATTGTCTATCTTCATCTCGTAGAGTCCGGGGGCAAGATCGTTGAGCTCACCGATACTCTCGAGGATGGCCCGGTGCTCGAGGCGCGCGATCCGGGCGGAGACGAAGATTCCCAGATGGCCCACGTGGGGGTTGAGCAGGTAGACGATGCGCTGGTCGGCAGCCTTGAGTGCCTCGGTGTCGGGATATACCGCCGGGATCCAGTTGAGCGCCTGGTGCGGCGGGGTGATGTTGTCGCCGCTGGAAGCGAAGATCACCAGCGGGTTGCGGATGCGCTTGAGATCGACGGTACAACCGGGACAGATTTCAAACACGCCACGTTCGATCTCGTTACCGATGAAGAGGTTCTCGACGATGGCAACGATCTCCTCCTTGCTCAGGCTATAGAAGCCCGTCCACCAGCGCTCGAATTCCAGGAACCGCTCGCGCTCGCCGTCGATGTCAGCAAACAACTGGTAATCCTTCTGCCACAAGGTATTTGCCGGCTTGAGACTCTCGAAGTTGGCCGTCAGATGGGCGCCGTCAAAGCGCCCATCCCCCAGGTCCGCCGACAGGTGCGTTATCCAGGCACCGCCGAGCAGCCCGCCGGCCAGGCGCATGGGATTGACCCCGGATTCGCCAGACCAGTAGGACAACGGTGAGCCGTTGAGTACCGCCGGTCCGACCAGGCCCTCACAATCGGCCGAGAGCAGGGCGATGGCCCAGCCCCCCTGGCAGTTGCCGTAGAGCACCGGCGGCTTGCCGGGATATCGTTCAACCAGCGTCTCGACGAAGCGCCGCAGGACGTGCAGCACGTCTTCCAGCGTCTGCCCTGGCATGGGTTCGGGAAAGAAGATCACGAAGTAGACCGGGTGCCCCTCGTGCAGCGCCATGCCCACTTCGGAATCTTGTTTGAAACCGCCTATGCCCGGGCCATGGCCGGCGCGGGGGTCGATGATCATCACCGGCGGCTTGGTCTCGTCGAGGCAGTGTTCCAGACGGTCCTCACCGACCCGGGTGATGCGCAGCAGGGCGTAGTTGGCCGGGCGTTCCAGTCGGCGCCCGTCCAGGATCATCTCGTATTCGAAGTCGAGCAATGGCGGCATGCCGGCCTGCTCATGCTCGAGCATGTTGTCGGCCCGCTGGCGCAGGGTGTCCAGGTAGCGTACGCCGCGCCGCCACAGGTCGGTCTGATAGGCGAGTAGTTCCGCTGCCGGGTTGCTCGGGAGGGTGTCGCGTTCGAGCTCGGGCGCAGTCATCGGGTCGGCCGCCTTTTGAGGGGGGGCAGATTGACGCTTGAGCTGGGTTTTAGGTATTCTGGGGGCCTTGGCTGTTGATGGTTTGGCATTCATAGCGGTTTGACCTTAGTGTCAGGATGTAGTTTGGTTAATTCGACGGTGCGATGGCCAATGTGCCCTGGCGTGCCGCGGTCAGGGCCAGCAGGCACCTCGCGCCCATGTCGCATTGATATACAAGAGTTTAGCGGAGTGTCCATGTCAATTAGATGACGCCGCCATGACAATCTTGTAATGTAATAATTATGCAACGCTGATTTTGTATTGCAATCGTCACTAAGCCGAAAGCTCACGATCTGGTTGGACTCTTTTCTCAAATAATATTAATGTGCTTAGCTTTTAACCGCTAGCAGCCTGTCGGACTTTTTCCTAAGACTCGGCCGTTCCTTCAAACGGCCCTTCCTTCAACAGTGCAACAGATAAAATTTGCGTTACCGCAACCGCACCGCAGGTCATGAGCAATTTCATCAGCGCCGGGCGCGCCACCGCCTACCTGCTGCCGCCATCGGTCGATGAGTGGCGTACCCAAGATCATCTGGCGCGCTTTGTCGTCGAAGCCATAGACCAGCTCGAGCTGAGCGAGCTGACCCGCAAATATGTAGTCGGCCCATGCAAAATCCCCCAGCCCCGCAAGAACACTGGCGCATTGGGGCAAATCCCCATGGTCAGGACTCCCAGCACTTGGTTCAATAGGGGTCAGTTTCCGGGAGCTTTTGCCACATGACCGATGACTTCTTTCGCGCCCGCACCGATCAAATGATCGACCTGCGCCACCCGCTGGCCGTGCTGGCGCAGCGCCTGCCCTGGGAACATCTGGAGCAGGCCCTGGCCCCGTACTTTGCCCGGGACAAGGCTTCGGGAGGCGCTGGCGCAGTGGCATGGGGCCCCGACCTGTTCGGCCAGGAGCCCGTGCAAGAGCGCGGCGCGAGCAACGCCGGCCGCCCCTGGCTTGCCATGCGCCTGTGATGATCAGCCTGTTGTACCTCAAACACGCCTTTGACCTGAGTGACGAAGAACTGGTCTCCGCTGGAGCGAGAACGTGGTGTGGCAGTACTTCTCTGGTCTTCGGTACTACTTCGCGCAATTGTTGCTGGAGGAGACGACGGCCGTCTTGATCTGCTGCGCCCGCAGTGCCCGCACCAGCGTGATCGCCGCTTCATAGGGCTCGACGCCGTGCTGCTCGAGATGTTCCAGAAAATACTTGTCTTTAAGATTGCCCAGCGCGCGCACGCTTTGGGCATCGGGTCCGTCTTCCTGCGCCCCCTCTGCGGCAGTTCGATGGCGCGCGCCTTGAGAAAGGTCGTCACGCCATCGTAGCGTGGCTTGCCGTCGGCATAGCGCCGATAGTCGGTGTTTATGTCAAAGGGGACGAACGGAACGCCAAGGTCACTGGAGCGCTTTTTTGAGGAACTCGTCAAACAGTCTTTTCCAGGCAGCAGCACGCACGCTAGCCGTCCTGGTCAAGACGCCATCGAGATCAGACAGGATAGCGTCATGGTCCCGCGGGGAGAGCGTACAAGAAGGAGTCGCGGCGGCCGCTGACGAGTTCACAGTTTGGCCCGCTTCAACAGTTGGGCATTGATCGCCACCACCACCGTGCTCGCGGACATGAGCACCGCGCCCACGGCAGGTGTCAGCAGGATGTCCAATGGCGCAAGCACGCCGGCGGCCAGAGGAATCGCGAAGATGTTGTAGCCCGCCGCCCACCAGAGATTCTGCACCATCTTCCGATATGTGGCCCGGCTCAGGGTAATGATCCGGGGAATGTCGCGGGGGTCGGACCGCACGAGTACGATATGCCCGGCCTCGACGGCGACGTCGGCTCCCGCGCCGATTGCAATCCCGATATCGGCCGTGGCCAGGGCCGGTGCGTCGTTCACACCGTCGCCGATCATCGCAACTTTCTTCCCCTGGGCCTGAAGCTCGCGAACCTTGCTGGCCTTGTCGTCGGGCAGCACTTCCGCGAACACGGCGTCGATGCCGAGCTCCTTCGCAACAGCATCGGCCACGGCCTGCGCATCGCCCGTCAGCATGGCAACCTGGATCCCCCTCTCATGCAGCGCCACGATAGCCTCGCGGCTTTCCTCACGAATCGCGTCCGCCACGGCGTAAACGGCCAGGGCACGGCCTTCACGAACGAGATAGATCGCCGCCTGCCCGCGGCTGGCCGCGGCCTCGGCGGCCTCTTGAAGCGCCGGTGGCACCTGGACCTTCTCCTGCTTGAGGAGGGCCGGGCCTCCCATGTGGTACTCGGTGCCTTCGATCATGGCCGCCACACCCTTGCCGGTGATCGCGCGGAAACCCTCGGCGGCAGGAACCTCTATACCTTTGTCCTCTGCGGTTTTCACGATGCCCCGCGCAATCGGGTGCTCGGACTCCGATTCGATGCCGGACGCGATGCGAAGCGCTTCGTCCTCCGCCATGCCTTCCGCAACGGCCATGGCCACGACCCGGAACTCGCCGAGCGTCAACGTCCCGGTCTTGTCGAAAATCACGGTGTCGACGTTGCGGGCCTCCTCGAGCCCACGCCGGTCCCGTACCAAAAGACCGTTGCGGGCCCCCAGCGTCGTGGAAATGGCCACCACCAACGGCACGGCCAGTCCGAGCGCGTGGGGGCAGGCGATCACCAGCACCGTCACCATCCGCACCACAGAGAAGTCGATCGCCGCCCCCAACGACTGCCATACCCCTAGCGTGATGGCGGCGGCGGCGATCGCCACGACGGTCAGAAGCCGCGCCGCGCGGTCAGCCAGGTGCTGCGCTCTGGATTTGGATTCCTGCGCATCGGCCACGAGCCGCATGATGCCGGAGAGCTTGGTCTTCTCCCCCGTCCCGGTGACCTCGACGCGCAGAGATCCTTCTCCGTTGATCGTGGCGGCGATCACCTCGTCGCCTTCCTGCTTCTTCACCGGTCTGGACTCCCCGGTGATCATCGCCTCGTTGATGTCGCTCTCGCCACTGCGGACCACACCGTCCGCGGGAACGCTCTCGCCCGGACGCACCAACACGAGGTCCCCGTTCTGCAACGCGCTGACGGCGACCTTCTCCTCGCCCCCAGCGGTGATCCGCGTCGCGGTATCCGGCAGGAGCTTTGCCAGTTCCTTCAATGCCCCCTGAGCCTGATTGATGGATCGCATCTCGATCCAGTGGCCAAGGAGCATGACCGCGACCAGCGTGGCCAATTCCCACCACAGCGCATTCGCCTCGATCAGCCCGAACTGAACCACCCAGGAGAACAGGAAGGCGACCGTGATGGCGAGCGAGATGAGGGTCATCATCCCGGGCAGTCGGTCCCTCAGTTCCGCCCATGCGCCCCGCAGGAAGACCAGCCCGCCGTACAGGAAGACCACCGTGCCGAGCACGGGCCCGATCCAGTCCGATCCGGGGAACTCCGGAGCCCGGTAGCCGAGCAGCTCCTGGATATGGGCCGACCAGAAGACCACCGGAATGGTAAGAGCAAGCGAAAGCCAGAACCGGTCCCGGAACATCGCGGGAGAATGGCCCTCGTGCTTGTCATGGTTGTGGTTGTCGTGGCCTGCATGGCTGGAGGCCGCTCCATGCTTGTGAGGCTGCGCGTCCGGCGCTGATTCCGGCACGGTGGACGTACGCGCGGGTGCGGTGGCCGGCGCATCCGGGGAAGGATCCGGTATAAACGGCGGTGCCTCGTCTTGTTGTTGGTGTCCTGAAGGTGCGATGGGCGTGACGGAACCGGCGTCCGGTGGCGACTTCGGCGCAGTGGGCGCGGAGCTTGCAGGTGGCTCGCCCGTCGAAGCGACGGCGGGCGCGGCGGAATCGTGCCCGTGTTGGCGCACGGCCGACTTGATATCGGCGACCTCAAGTCGAGTTTCGTCGTAGCGCACGGTGGCGCTTCCGGCAGCGAAATTCACAGTAACGCTTTCGACACCCGGCACGTCGCGAATCCGCGTTTCCACTTCATCCACGCTCAATACCGATAGCATGTCGCGCACTTCAATAACGCTCGTTTTCATCGTGTCTCCGTGGTCGGTTTGAGGTTTAACTCAAGTTTCGAAGTTCAAAACAGTAAAAATCAGCCCTGATCGCACCATAACTCATACTCCAATCGCATAGCAAATGTCCGCTCCTGTGTCTTCCGGGTTCGTTCATATCATCACATCGCATCGTGGCAACGTTTTTGCAGGCCAATACGGACTGCGCCACGCTGGCCAGGTTGCATCCGTTACATCCGATGCGGCCGATAAGTGATGCCATTGGCGGATTGCAATTCGCGCACATAACGAACGATCGCAGCGATTTCCGCGTCACTCAGATGTGGCTGCGCCGGCATATTGCCGAAAGGCCAGTGATGCTGCTGCACGCCTCTCCTTACGGCGGAAAAGAAAGCCGCATCGCCATGATGACCGGGGTTGTAGATGTCATGGACCAAGGGTGGTCCCTGGTCGGTTCCGGCGGCGTTTCGGCCATGACATCGGGCACAGTTGGCGTCGAACGCCACCTTTCCTGCGCTTGCGATGGACGAGAGTTTCGGCACGGTGACTTCAATAGTTGTATCGCGTAACAGTGGTGCGAGGGCTTTCCATCCGACGAAGACGGCACCGGCGGCAACGACGATGATGACAAAAGTGACAGCCAGACTTGGACGGCGTTGCCGGCCCATAGCTGAGCGCTTATGATTCTTTTGGTTCACGTCCAACCTCTTCCGGTGCCTTGGCGTGCAGCCGAGAGTCGTGCAGGCGCCGTCGACAACCGGTCATTCCGACTGGGCCATAAAGCCGATAGTGAACTCGGCTCCTTGTGCAATCCTTGCCGTTTTTGACATACGACCGAGGTCATCCGCCCGCGCTCTGGAACATCTGGTGGCCTTTGCCGCCGATCTGAATCTCTCCACGGACCCTCAGATCCCGCTGATCGACCACCCAGAGTTTTGGTTGGTCGGCGCTGGAGACGTAGAGCTTGCCCGTCCCGCGAATGACAGCCAGGTGATAGGGGGCGGGAGCCAAGGAACCACTGCGTTCGGAGCCGGTAGCGAGATCGACAGCGACCACCTTGTCGCCGCCAAGGACCGCGACGAAGAGCGTTTCGCCGTCATCGGACAGATCGATTCCGTGAAGGGTAGATCCCACGGGAATCGTCTTCACAACCTTTCGATCGTCAACGGCGATCACCGAGACCGTGCCATCGTTGACATTGTTGACGAAAAGACGGGCGCCGTCGCTGGACAAGACGACATGCTCGGGACTGCGGCCCACCACGGCGTTCCACCGGACGATCCACCGTGCCGTGTCCAC
>Ga0265293_10004104_pt1 | contig 26128 bp, 27 predicted proteins | sample Munlanlewell138R_FD_192505 | JGI IMG/M metagenome (GOLD analysis project Ga0265293, IMG submission 192505) | Leachate microbial communities from a municipal landfill in Southern Ontario, Canada - Leachate well 138R | ecosystem: Engineered > Solid waste > Landfill > Unclassified | place: Canada...
TGCGGGCTGTAATCTGTCCGCCCAAGTCGAGTATGTTTTCTGTGGTAAGCGTGCCCCAACCGTTGGTAGTATAGAACAAAGCAGTGCCGCTGTAAAAGTATTTAGTTGTATCCTCGCCCTCTGTTTTCTGCACTCTCTGCCCCTGCGCGTTGTATACGTTTGAGGCTGTGAGCGTCTCATACGTGACTTCGCCTGTCTGTGTGTCCGCCCCGGGCGTATTTATCTGCGTGCCAATCATCTGGTTGCGCAGGTTATAGGAGTAGTCGGTGGTGTTATAATATGTTGTAGTAACTCCGCCAATGGTTAAGTCGAAATACTTTGAGCTTTCCTTCGTTTGGTTGCCGCGGAGATCGTACTCATATGTTGTTTGAGTTTCGTTGTTTTGCAATAAGGCGATAAACTGATCAAATTGGTTGTAATCATACGTATATCGCTTTAGCTTATCACCGGCCTTTTATGTCCGCTCTTTTCCCTGCAAGCAAACTGTATTCACATCGTTTTCTGTTTCTTCCCTTTGGTCCCTTTATACATTAAAAGTATTGTTATACTTAACATAACTATTGGCGCTACAATATTTAAAATAGTAATTTTACAAATAGTATCTTCTATTATTTCCATAATCTTTACTTCTAACATTTGTTCTCTCAAAATATTATTCATAATAAATTGAGAAATACTTAACAATAGCAAAGCAATTGAAAGTATATAAATAGCAATACTTTTCTTCTTAAAAAATGAAAGGTATACTATGCAACAAATTAATAATGCAATATGCATAAAACGCATCATATCATACATTTTTATTCCCTCATTATATATTTCTGTTAATAATTATTATCCATATCAATTTTAATAAAAACCCGATTTGACTAATAATAAATAAAAGCAAAGAACCCCTCAAGGAAGATATCCCTAAAAAAATAGATATTAGAAACATGCTCCACATGATAAGCGTAATCATTGAATTCTTTATTTTTTTTATTATTCCGATTATACTAATGACCATTCCCATAATGCCTAAAGTCATTATCATTGTATCTTTTTCTCCTTTTCTTTAAATGCTTTCAATTCAGTCAAGGTTGCCATCGGGGCCCACTATGTTAGTCATGCTGCCACGTATGTCATAATTGTAGAAGTAATACTTGTTAGCGAATGGATTTGTTTCCGGTTCGTTCGGGTCTTGGAACCGTTTGCTGGCTGTAATCTGCCCGCCCAAGTCAAGTATATTTTCTGTGGTAAGCGTGCCCCAGCCATTGGTGGTATAGAACAAAGCCGTTCCGCTGTAAAAGTATTTGGTTGTATCCTCGCCCTCTGTTTTCTGCACCCTCTGCCCCTGCGCGTTGTATATGTTGGAAGTTTCTAAGGTCTGGTACGTTACTTCGCCCGTCAAAGTACTTTGAACTTTCCTTCGTTTGATTGCCGCGCAAATCGTACTCATATGTGGTCTGTATATCGCTGTTCTTATTGATTCCCTGTAACTGGTTGAATTGGTTATATGTGTAACCCAACACATCATCGCCGTTATCCATCGTCAGTCTGTTCCCAACCCTGTCATACGTATACTGCGTCAGCCTATCCCAGTTGTTCCAAGCCTCTTGCTGCGTCTCGCCGCTCGCTGATTTCAACAGCCGTCCTATGGCATCATACTCGTATGCCTTGTATATGCTCGTTGCCGCTTCGGTTTTGCTGTAGTCTGTGTCAAGCCTTTCACCTACAATATACCCTCTCCCATCGTATTGTACCGTATACTGTTCTGTTATTCCAGAGGGATTGTCATCACCAACGAACTCCGCGTCGCTGTACGTTATCTGTGTAACAAGCCCTGCGCTGTTGTACGTATACGCCGTCTTTATGTAATCGTCTATGTCATTCTCGTCAAACCCGCGATAATCCTTCATGTTCAGCAGTGTGCCCGTATACGTATCGTATTCGTACTCGCGCACTATGTTCCCGTCAAAGCGTATTTGACTGGCTCGCCCAAAATCGTCATAAACGTACCCAAGGTTGTGCTGTTCCCCCGTTGCGCTCGTCTTGTAGCTGATTTGTGTAAGCTGCCCCGCCCTGTTATACTGATACGCTAAGTCCAGCCCGTCCGAAGCGTCAGCCTTGTTAAAGTCCATAACCTTACGCCCGAGCGGGTCTATCATGTAATTTTGTTATCCTCTCTTTTCTTTATTCTCTTTACTATCAGTTTCCCTGCATCTTAAATAAAGCCAAAGCAATACTATGCATGATATAATAAACACTACCACAGTTACTTTCATCATTATTCCATACCATTCACCTATATTTACGAATGGTTCAACTTTCAAATCTTTCAACAATGATATTAAAGAGATTGAAGACACTAATACTCCTAATATTTTTGCTGCCAAGTCTATTCTTTTCTTCAAACTATTTCTCTCCTCACATTTAAGTTAATTATCTAGGATTAGCCATCATATGGGATAAACCCAATTCCTCCTCTGTCCGATACTAGGAAAGCCGAACCTTTACTTCAATTATTTCTTTTGTCCTAATATTAACCTTATATATCAACCGGTGGGATTCGACGCTAGTTTTTGCAGTCCTTTTATAAATGAATAACCAATCCCCGGCTATTTCAAATATGTTATCGGTTACGATATCACTTTTCATATCAATTTCATACAGAGTTTCACCAATTCCGTTTTGGTCAAGCGTGTTACACTTAATAATATTTTTTTCAGCAATAAATGCTTTATCTTTTTCCAAATGCAATAACAGTTTGTTCTTGTTAAATGTGGCAACCTCTTTAACCTCATGCTCATTTGTATTTACAATAAATAATTTTGTTTCATCACTTTTAAATTTGTTTAGAAGTGCAAAAATGTTATTTTCATATATATAGATATATGTGATTTTCATTTCTTCACTGGTTCCTTTTAGTGTAATTTCATCTTGAACATCTAAACATGAGCGTTCAATAAATATTAATTTGTTATTTAATGAACAAATAATCGTATTATTATCGGCAAATAAAACTTTAAAGTATTGGGAATTCAATAAATTTAGATTACTCATAATATACTCTCCATAAAAAGCATCTAAATATGAACAATAACGTCCGATTATATTTTTTTGCCCCGATAACTCTATGAAAAAGTCGCTGGAAGTAATTAATCCGTCATGTTCTAAACTAATATATAAGTCTTTATCTATTTCCTTTCGGTTACTTTTATCATCTTCAATTTCATTCTTTATTTTTTTCTTAAGTTCTTCAGAATTGGTGACTTTATCAAAATGCTCTTCTTTTGCATCATCCGCATTTGGTTGAACAACAAATGCACCATTTTGTGGAGGCGCGGAACCTATCAAACCAGAAATATCTAACACGGCTATTGTTCCGCTTTCTGTTACATAAGCATCGACAACTGATGCTTGTTCCGATAAATTATAATTAGAATAAATCACTTCATTTTTATTTAGTGAATTCCTGTCAACTCCATATAAAGCAAATATCTGTTCATTCTTTTCTAATACCTTTTTTAGACCGATATAGTAATAAACTTCGCTTGTGACGATTAATTTTGTTGTTTTAGGTACCTCAAATTCAATTTTAACATCAGAGCCATCATGGCACATACTATATACGCCGTTTTTTGATTCTTCTTGAGATATATAAAATATCCTATCTCCAAGAACCGCCGCAGACTGTCCCGCATAACTAAATAAATTTTGCTTACGAAATATATCTTCTGCTATGCTATATTCAATATTTTCTGTTTTCCAACTACACCCCATAAGTGCAATACAGAAGAATAAACATATAAATATAATAATCTTAATGTATTTTTTCATTTTTCTATCTCCTTAATTAATCCCCATATTATAGAGAAACACCATATTCTGTTTTTCGGCTTTCCTTTTTTATTTTATAAATTTAGGGGTACATATTAAAAAGTATAGAGCTATCTTCATTTCATTTTATTTTAAACTCAACATCACTATTAACTATACCATTATAGATCAGAAGTATGTATTCATTACTATCATATGATACTATTACCTTATAATCTTTTTCATCATCATTAAACGAATCATAAAATGCAATATATTTTCCGTTGGCAATACGCATTGTTTCCAATAATGTTCCTCTATTGTTAAACAGTTGTATGTTTTCAGGGTCTGCATGTGTTTTGTCTAGAAAGATATCAGTTATATGTTTATCCATATTCCGTGTCTCCATTATCTGATAAATCTTCTCTTGCTCGCTTCTGCTATCAATTATTAACATGAATGCATGTTTATTGCCCTGATTCGCAATTCTAATTTCAGTGAATAATACATCAAGTTCTTCTTTTAAAAAGATACTGTAAATATTTCCGGATTTTAAATAGTTACTTTTATCAGGATACATGCCATTAAATTGCGCAAACAAAATGTTTGAATGACATATGCCGTTTTTGTTAGCAAGAATAAAAAGTGTATCATTTTTTATTACGCAGTCATAATCCTTATCGTCTTCATAGCTTGTATTCACTCCTTCATAATAATAATTTTTAAATATAACATAATCTGGAGACCCTACAATATAACCGGTATTTTTATAGATATCATCATTAGTATTAGTCTCATTTACAAAATTATTAACTAAATAAACAATGAAAAAAATAATAAATAAAATTCCAAATACTAAGCTAATTATTCTTTTTGATTTTAAGTAACTTTTTGTGGCTAGTTCCGGGTCAATACCTTTTTTCAAATAAATAAGAGCTATAACGTTGCTGATATATTCAGGTATTAACGAAATTATTCCGACAATTATTATAATAGTTAATGATATCGGAAATAAAGTGCACAATATAACAATAACGATGGGTTTTTTCTTTTTAAAGTATCTGCAAAAAATTATACTGCCAGATGCTATTCCACCAAAAAATATACCTCCTAATAATGAATATACAACTACATTGGGTAAAATAGCAAATGTAGCCAGAAGTCCATAAAGAAACATTCCTAAAATTATAAATATGCTTGTAATTATTAAATTAAATTTTAGTTGTTTTTCTGATTTCATTTTTACTCTCCATCTAATAATAGCTTATTCTGTAAAAGTTAAATTCTTTAATAAAAAAATCAAAAGCCTTTTGAAATGTTTTAGTAATACAGCTCAACCTCTTCGTCTAGCCCCTATGTACGTAAAGCTGCCGTTGATGTCCGTGTTGCCGTATGCGTCACTAGATATAGCACTTTACAACGCTGTCTGCAATATCAACGATGCAGTAATTATAATAAATATTCACCAGCGTTTTCTTCTGATTTATCAGATGTACTGATAAAAGTCAATTTCATATTATCAAAAATATATGTAAATTTATATATACTTGTATTAGTATCGACTACTTAAGTTTTTCCAATTATCCCAACGCCTTGTTTATCTTATATCTGTTAGAAATTCATATTTGATTTTTTACGCCTATTTCTAGCTTACTGGTATCATACTCTATCCAGACTAACGGTGCTTCACTTAATTCATAAAGGTTATTATAACTTAACAATACCCCATGAGCTAACTCCCGCATCTTTTATTTTCAATGTCCTTTTGTCCGAAATGTATTGAAGTGCTGCAACCGTGATTACCAACTTTAATTATGTTTTATTGCAAGTCGCATTCAGAAATTGTAATATGGAAGAAATCCTTTTGTCTTCGGTTAATCGCAGATAATATAGGCTGTCAAATCAAAATGAGGGCAATCGAATAACGGGAGGGCAAGAATATGGCAATGCAAAAGGTTGTTCTGATATCCTGTTCAAAGTACAAACGCGGCGTTTCATGCGCGGCTCGCTTATTATATGACGCAAGTAATTTGTTTCGCAAATCTCTTGCTTACGCACAGACAATTTCAAATGAAATTTATGTGATTTCATCCAAATACGGGCTTGTGCCGTTGGATGATGTCATTGCGCCATATGATGATACCCTCAATGATAAATCGGCACACGAATTAGCGGTTTGGGGACAACGGGTTGCGGAGCAAATTCGTAATCGGTATGATGTTACCAACACAGAATTTATAATACTGGCCGGCAGAAGTTATTATTCACCACTACAAGAACACTTTCCAAACATAAGTCTTCCACTGCGAGGTCTGCCTATGGGAATGCGGCTTGCAAAGCTGGACAGCCTGCTCGCTGCGGCTAACCTTATACGGCAAACTATATGTTACAGATTGCATGAACTGTTCAATTCAATGACGCGTTTCCGCTGGGATACGATTAATGATATCCGGTTCAGTAACGGAATCTATATTGTGTTTGAAGATGGCGAGAAGTACCATAACCTGGACAGAATCGTTCGTGTCGGTACACATAGAAGTGACGGAAGGCTTAAAGGTCGGCTGAAAGACCACTTTCTTAAAGCAAACAAAGATGGCAGTATTTTTCGAAAAAATATCGGAAGGTCAATTCTAAATGAAAACAATCATCCTTACTTATCTTTGTGGAATATGAACACCGGCAAACCAGACATAGTTGCGCAAATGGGAAATCGTTATGACCCTGTCTTTCAAAAAAAATTAGAACAGCAAATTAGTGGGTATATCCGCACGCATTTTTCCTTTGTTTGCTTCCCTGTTTCCTCCGAAGCGGAGCGGCTTCGCCTGGAGGAAGGCATAATTGCGACACTCCATTCAACCGCCGACTTTCTCCCAAGCCCCGAATGGAAAGGGAGGTTTAGCCCGGAACGCAAAATTGTGCAAAGCGGTATGTGGCTCAAAGATGGTCTTACCGCTGCACCGCTTTTTGAAAGTGAGTATGCAACGATTGAACAACATTGTTCTGATATCGGAGCTGAATTTGCCAAACCGGCGAATATGGCAAATGACAATCTGCCTATGAAAAGCGGTTCGTCTAAAAATGTCTTTCTATGTGAAAAAGCTGATATGTTATGGCAAAGCATTATTTGTACGCTTGGCCAATCTCCACGCGAACTCCAAACCATAAGCCAAAGTGGCAAAAGAGGAAAATGGGTTTCTATTCGCGCCGATAAAAACAACATATTTATAGATCGAGCTTGGCAAAATACGCCTTCATCTTCTATAACTCATAAACGTACAATTAGCAAAAGCGAGTTTATTAAGTTGTATCCGCTTTTTTATCAATGGCGGGAAAGGCGCATTTCACGCGAAGAAGCAAAAGGCGGCTCTATGAACTCCTCTTATATTTTTGCGCTTATTAACGAGTTCGATGTTTCAAAAGAAACGGAGTAGTATTATGCCTTTTATAGACTGGAATAACAACGGTAAAATCGACCCAACGGACATTGGTATTAGCATTGGTTTGGACAGTGAATATAGTGAGGACGCTCCGCAGCCCGAAAGCAAAAGAAAACTCCATAATGGCTGTTTTCTCACGGCATTAATCTTTGTGCTTGGCATAGTAATTCTTGCTCTGGTGATTGTAATACATTGAACGTCTTCGGGCCGACGCGGGTCAGTCCCGCTGCTCCGCGTTGTCTGTTACGCTTCGGTATTAAATGGAGTCCCCTTAAAAACCGGCGTCTCTATGAAACCTTATACCATATGAAAGCAATTTATGTTACAATAATTTATATAATCAATATGAGCTGAAAAATAGGGGTGTAAAATGAAAAATGTTTTAGTTTTTTTGTTGGCTGTTTTTTTTCTTATCTTTGCCGGCTGCGTCACGGATGTTCCCGTTCCCTCTCAGGATACGGTTTTAACGAACACACAAACAAAGCCGCCGGCGCCGGCTGTAACAGCTGCGCCGACTCCGGAGCCAACGCCCATACAAACAACCCGGGCAGAGCCTGTTGAAATAAGCATAATGTCGGTAGGCGATATAATGTTTCATGGCGCTCAAATAAAAGCGGCTTACGATGAATCTTCCAAAACTCATGATTTTTCGTACAGCTTCTCTTTTATAAACGATATAATAAAGCGCGCCGACCTTGCGATAGCTAATCTTGAATGCCCTCTCGCGGGACCGGACAAACCGTATTCATACCCTAACTCCAAAAGCTTCAGCGCCCCCGATTCGGCCGCCGCCGCTATAAAAGATGCCGGATTCGATGTGCTTTCAACTATAAATAACCATTCAAACGACAGGGGAATAGAAGGCGTTGTCAGAACGGTAGACGCGGTGCGCCGGCACGATATGGTCGCCCTGGGAACAAGAAAAGACGCCGACGAACCTCTTTATTATATACTTGATATAAACGATGTCAGCGTCGGCATCGCGGCATATTCGTATGGGACAAGGCCCGGCAAAGACAGCGTGGCGCTTAACGGCACAAAACTTAAAGGCAACGGTAAAGATTTAATAAACATTTTTACATACAAAACAATAAAAGACGACCTTATACCGATGGGAAAGCTTGTGCAGGAAATGAAAAATGCCGGCGCGGAAGTTGTTGTGTTTGTAATTCACGCCGGCACGGAAGGCTCGCGCAAACCCAACAAATATCAAGAGCAGCTGGCGCGGGGGCTGTGCGACGCCGGAGTTGATATCATTTTCGGCAGCCACCCGCATGTGCTTCAGCCCATAGAAATAATAACGTCGCAAAACGGCCACCGCACATTGGTTGCGTATTCACTTGGCAACTTTATATCCAACCAGCGCACTAAATACAACAAAAAATGGACATATAACGAGGACGCGATGATACTGAACGTCAAAATAAAAAAATATTTTGACGGAAGCCCCATTGAAATAACGGCCGTTGAGTATCTCCCAACCTGGACTATGCTTTATACAAAAGGCAGCAAGAGATATTACGCCGTGCTTCCGCTTGAAAAAGCTCTCGCGTCCCCGGACGACTTTGACCTTAATACATCGTACAATCTAAGAAAAGCGAAGCAATCTTTTGAAGCCACAAATGAGCTTATGGCTAAAGCGGTTGAAAAAGGTTACCTTGCTTTAATGAAAACAGATTGATTGAAACAGTATAAGCAAAAAGCAGAAGCTTTACCGCTCCTGCTTATTGTGTCCTTTTGTTTAGAAAAACGGCTATCCGCTTATCGCTTTGTCTTTTATGCCGGCAAAACATTTGCTTATATGGTCTGCGGCAAGCCGTTTCTTGCTTATTGTTTGTACTATAACCGTCACCAGTATGGATAATGTCAAAGATATTATAAGCGGGTCGACAAACTCAAGCAGCGTGCCCTTGGGCGCAAGAGTCCCCGCGCCAAACAGCGCGTCACAAAGCAACAGCTTTGAGGATTCGGCGGAATGGACGAAAAGCATCCACAAAAGGCTACTGGAAAAACCGGCGATCATTCCGGAGATTGCGGCGGCTTTAGTCATCTTCCTTACATAAAGCGCGCCGAAATACATAGGCAGAAATGCCGAGCAGCATAACCCGAAGAACATCGCCGTTCCGCTCGTAATAGCCCCTTCCCAAATAGTCGGCAACACATATGCCAGTATTATAGTCATCACTATCGCGCAAAGCACGCCTATGCGGGTTATAAGCAACGCTTTTTTGGAATCGTCGCCTTTTATTTTAAATATGTCCCGCCCGACCGCCGTACCTATGGCATGGAACTGCGAGCTGATGGTAGACATGCCCGCCGACAGTAGTATTACAAGGAAAAACATCATAAACCATTCGGGCATAAAGCTGCTTAAAAAAGTCGGGACAATGCTGCCTGTGCCGCCCGTTGCTGAAACGGCCGTCAGGCCTTGCGTATTAAAAAAATGTATGTTAGACAACGCCCCCACGGTAAACGCCACTCCGGTCATCATGAGTATAAAAACGCCGCCCATAGGCACCGCGCGGTTTATTTCCCTGTCGCTTTTTACCGTCATAAAACGAACGGCAAGCTGAGGCTGCGCAAGCACACCGACGCCCACGCCCATCACAACCGTTGTTATCACAACCCACCAGTTTTGCGAAAACAGCGTGGGCATAGACGTCCACCCTGTAAACCCCTGCGCCTTTATGCCGCTTATCTGATCTGCCACGGCGGGGTTGGACGAAAGATCGGTCAGCTGCTGATGAGCGGCCGTAACGCCGCCGAAATGCGTATACACCGCAATAATAAGCACCGTCATGCCCACGAGCATAAGCGCTCCTTGGAACGCGTCCGTGTACATAACGCCCTTAAGGCCGCCGAACAACACGTATGCCGCAACAACAACGGAGAAAACAAGCAGCACAACGTCGTACGGGAGCCCAAGCCCCGTTTCTAAAACCTTCGCTACGCTTATCATTACCGCGGCGGTATATATAGGCATGAATATGAATACGACCAGTCCGGCAAATTTCTGTATAAATTTAGATTGATAGCGATTGCCTAAAAATTCAGGAAAAGTATGCGCGTTAATATTATGCCCTATACGGCGCGTGCGTTTACCAAAGAATATAAACGCAATAAACACTCCGAGAAAAATGTTTAGGAACGTGAGCCATAAAAGACTAAAACCATTCGCGCCGGCCGACCCGCCGAAACCGACTATAGCGGATGTGCTTATAAAAGCCGCGCCGTATGAAAGCGCCATTATTATAGGGTGAATTCTCCGCCCGCCCAAAAGGTAATCGCCCGTTGTCTTTGTTCTTCTGTATCCCATAACGCCAAAAACAGCCACTACGCCAAGATAAACGACAATAATTATTATTTTGATTGCAAAGCTGTCCATTCTATCCCTCCTCTCCTTTTTAAATATCCAGTTCCTCAGTAATGTTCTTTTCAGTATCCTGCCACTCTTTTTCAACCTCGGGCTTGCTCAAATCCGCGCCCTTATTCCAGTTGACTACGCCATAGATTACACAGGCCAGCGCGGAGAGCACGCACAAAGCGTACACCAGGAATGTAGGAAAATCGCCCATACCCAGCATAATATCACCATCCTTCCATTATTCTGCTTGTAATATATATAGAAAAACCCTTTGGCGTGTTCCAAAGGGTAAACAAAAATCGGCTGTTTAAACCATTCTGCCATACTAACTGTTAGTTTGTTACCCCGTCGCTACCGTACTTAGATTACAGTATAAAAACAGTATAATATGTTGTCAATAATTATTTTACGTGCAAATATTATTATTTTATTAAAACTAACCCTTTGTTGTTGACATAACGGTATTAAAAATGTTTTAATTCATTTATCGGCGCCCGCTCGGCATGAAGCCGGCGCAAATACGGGCGATATTATTGTTTTTGCTTATACCATGAAGGTATGCGCTTTCTATTGAAAGCTAAAGCTTATGGTATTTTTTATTTGGGAGGAAAACTGAATGAAACACACAAATTTAAAAAACTTGCTTATAAGCGCGATGCTGCTTGCCCTTTGCCTTGTGCTGCCATTTCTCACCGGTCAAATACCGTCCATAGGCAGTATGCTGCTGCCCATGCATCTGCCCGTGCTCCTTTGCGGGTTTATTTGCGGATGGCCGTATGGTCTTGCGGTAGGAGCCGTCGCGCCTATACTAAGAAGCGTCACTTTTGGTATGCCGCCCATGATGCCGGGCGCGCTCGCCATGGCGTTTGAGCTTGCGACGTATGGATTGCTTTGCGGTTTGCTGTACAGGGCTTTTCCCAAGAAGGTAACATTTATATATGTATCCTTGCTGCTTAGCATGATTGGCGGGAGGCTTGTTTGGGGGGGTGCAACATATTTGCTGCTTAATTTTACAGGTTCCGCCTTAACGTTTGAAATCTTTTTGGGCGGCGCCGTGCTCAACGCCCTGCCCGGCATAGCGCTCCAGATAGCGCTTATTCCGCTTATAGTAATTGCGCTCGAGCGCGCAAAGCTTTTAAAAAGCAGCGAGCAACAATAACAGTGAAAGAGATAATGCGCTCGCACATAAAGCGCTACCCTAAAATGCGGCTTTCGGATATGGTAAAGCTGCTATATCAAAGCGAATTCGCGGGCAGCCGCGAATCGGCGCATAAGCTTGTTAGCGTTGAACGGGAATGCCTTTCCGCCTCGCCCTGCGCCGCGGGCGTTTTTGAGGATATAGGCGGCGGATTATGCCGCCTGCATCTTTACAACGCAAAGCAAATGGAAATAGGCATGGATACGGTAAGCCGTTTATTCTTAGCGACGGCAAATGCTGTTAACGGTAATATCGTAAATTTAGAGAAAAAAATGAATCTGCTCCATGAATGTATAAAGAATAAGCTGCTGCCGTTTGATTTTAATTTGTTCAAAGAATATACGGGCAATTTGCGCGAAAACGGTTGGCCTGCTTTGCGCCACAGCGAGCAATACCGCGCGGCGTACCGTCCGTCTTACCGTGTAGTCAAAAAAGAGTACTGCGTATACATAAAGGCTATAGCCGCGATTGATAAGCTGCTTGACAAAAAACAAAGGGTTACCGTCGCTATAGAAGGCAGAAGCGGAGCGGGCAAATCTACTCTGGCTGCTTATTTACGCGAAGTATATGATAACTGCGGCTTATTTCATATGGACGATTTTTTTCTTCCCAGCAACCGCAGAACCAAAGAGCGGCTTTCGCAGCCCGGCGGTAACATTGATTACGAGCGTTTTGGCGACGAAGTGCTTTCCGGCATAGGCGGCGAGACTCCTTTTTGTTATCGCGCATACAATTGCAAGCAGGACGCGTTGGGCGCTCCCATATATGCGTGCCCTTCGCGTATTAACATTGTCGAAGGCGTATACAGTATGCACCCCGCGTTGCAGGGCAGCTATGATTATACTGTTTTTTTGGACATAGACGTAAAGACGCAAAGCGAACGAATAAAAAAACGCAGCGGGGAAAGCCTGCACAAACGCTTTACGGAAGAATGGATACCGCTGGAGGAGCTTTATTTCTCGGCGTTTAATATAAAAAACCGATGCGACATAGTATATCCGTAAACAGTCCGCTTTTTTGGGCATATTACCGCGGCCTGCCGGTTACAGTCAACAGGCGTATCCGTTAAAATTTACGTGTTTTCCAGTTTTATTCTTGACTTTTGTTCCGCCTTGTGCATATAATAGCGCAAAGAAAAAAAAGAGGAACACGTATGGACGGTTGTTCGTGTACAAAACAATATTTCTCGTTTATATACCGGAGCTATTATTATGGCTTCGGATACTTTGCGTTAAATAATGAACACCGGTATAAATGGGTTGCTTGAAACAGGCTTATAATCAGTACATATAAGGGAGCTCATGCCGGGCTCCCTTTTTGATTTATAATACGGAGGCGATAAAATGATTGTTATATTAAAACCGGGCGCGGAGCCGGAAAAAGTATCGGAGCTGATAAAGTCGCTGGAACAAAACTATTCGCTCGAAGTACAGCGCATGGACGGCGTTAATTACTCTATTTTGGGGCTTATAGGCGACACCGCTTCTCTTGACACCGAGCCTATCTCCGAGAGATCGGTGGTTAAAAAGGTGCTTCGCGTACAGGAGCCTTACAAAAAGGTAAACCGCGCGTTTCATCCCGAAGACACCATTGTGCAGGGCAAAGGTTTCTCGATAGGCGGAAAACAGCTTGCCGTTATAGCAGGACCGTGCTCAGTCGAAAGCGAGGAGCAGATAATATCAATCGCAAAGCAGGTTAAAGAAGCGGGCGCTAATTTCCTTCGCGGCGGCGCATTTAAACCGCGTACCAGCCCGTACCGTTTTCAGGGACTTGGCGCCGAGGGACTGCGGTATCTAGAGACGGCTAAAGCCGAAACCGGATTGCCCATAGTTACCGAAATAACAAGCGTACAGTACGTTGATTTGTTTGTTGACAAGGTCGATATCATACAGGTAGGCGCGCGCAACATGCAAAACTTCGTGCTGCTTCGGGAGCTTGGCAACAGCAAAACGCCCGTGCTGTTAAAACGCGGTTTATCCGCAACCATAGAAGAATGGCTTATGTCGGCGGAATATATAGCGGCGGGCGGAAACCCGAATGTGATTTTGTGCGAGCGCGGCATACGCACATTCGAGACCGCAACGCGCAATACTCTTGATATAAGCGCAGTGCCCGTAATAAAGCGTCAAAGCCATCTGCCTATAATTGTAGACCCAAGCCACGCCGCGGGGCTTTGGTGGGCTGTCGGTCCGCTGTCCATGGCCGCGGTCAGCGCCGGCGCCGACGGCGTTATGATAGAGGTACACGAACAGCCGGCGGAAGCGCTCTCGGACGGTAAACAGTCGCTTCTGCCCGAGAAATTCAGCGCGGTTGCAAAGCAGTTAAGACGCGCGGCAGTTATGATGGACAGGACGGTATAACCATGGAAACGCGCATGACAGAGAAAAGTATACTTGCCGCCGGTCTTGGGCTTATCGGCGGCTCCGTGGCAAAGGCGCTGCGCGCCGCCGGCTGCCTTTATATAGACGGCCTTGATACAAACACTAAAACGCTAGAGCGGGCTCTTTTTGACAACGTAATCGATTCGGTATACTCGCCCAACGCGAAAGAGTACGATATAATAATATGCGCTCTGCCTCATCGCGAAATTCCCTCCCTGTATTCGCAGATAAAGGGCAGCCTTAAAAGCGGCGGAATATTCGCGGAGCTTTCGGGGCTAAAGTCCTGCGTTACGCGCTCTTTATGCTCCTTAATGTGCGAACAGCACGTGCTTTTGTCACTTCATCCCATGGCCGGCAGCGAGAAAACGGGCTATTTGAACTCCGACGCTTTGCTTATGCAAGGCGCTCCGATGATATTGACTCCAACCGGTAAAACCAATGAAACAGCGCTTGAATGGGCGGGTTTTATAGCGGGCGCTTTAAACTGCGGCGAGACTATTACGCTTTGCGCGAAAAGGCATGACGAGGTTATTGCCGCCGTCAGCCATCTCCCGCATATTTCGGCGCTCGCGCTGTGGGAGACTGGCAAACACAGTATGCGCTACGCCGGAGGAAGCTTCCATTCAGCTACCCGCGTCGCAAACCTAAACGCTCCACTCTGGGCAGGATTATTAATAGATAATGCAGAATACCTGTTGGACAGCCTTGCGCGTTTTAGGCGGTGCCTTAACGCTTTAGAGCAAGCTATACGCGCCAAAGACGCGGCGGCTCTTGAAAAACAAATATGCCTTATGGCAAAGACGGGAGATATGCCATGAACATGCTGACAATAAAAACAGGAACAAGCGTATACCGCGTTTATATAGGCAAAGGCCTTCTTTACGTTCTTCCCGACAGGTTAAAACAGCTTTTCCCCGAAAGCCGCTTTGTCATAATTACGGACACCACTGTATTCAATCTGTACGGAAACAAATTAAAACAGTATTTTTCGGACGAGGGGCTCGATTGCCACGTACTCACCGTAGAGCCGGGCGAGGGCTCAAAGCGAATCGAAACATTATCCCGCCTTTTAAGCGCGCTCGCGCAGCGCGGCTATAACCGCGCCGATGTAATTATAGCGCTCGGGGGCGGCGTGGTGGGAGACCTTGCCGGTTTTACCGCCGCGGTTTACCTTCGCGGAATACGCTATGTGCAGGCTCCAACAACGCTTCTGGCGCAAATCGACAGCTCCATAGGCGGCAAAACAGCCGTTAATCTGCCCGAGGGCAAAAACCTCGCGGGCGCGTTTTATCAGCCAAGCGCGGTATTTGCGGATACGGACGTTTTAAAAACGCTCCCCGAAGAGGAATTCGCCAATGGCATGGCGGAGATAATAAAGCATTCGCTTATAAAAGACGCCTCTATGTTTGTTTCACTGGAGGAAGGCGAGGCGATAAACGCGCATTCGGACAGTCTGGAAGGTCTTATAGTCGCGAATCTTGCCATAAAGCGCGATGTCGTCGCCGTGGACGAGCGTGACAAGGGAGAGCGTATGCTGCTTAATTTCGGGCACACAATAGGACACGGAATAGAGCGGTGCTGCGCGGCTTTGGATACGCCTGTAACGCACGGCAAAGCCGTCGCCATGGGCATGGCGGCAATAGCGGCGGCGGGAGAGCGCGCGGAGCTTACGGCTGAAGGAACAACGGCGCGCATCATAAAAGTTCTCGAAAAAGCGGGTTTGCCGCATGATATAAGCAAATTTGACAAGGACGAGATTATAAAGGGTATATTTATCGATAAAAAGAACGTGGCCGATACGCTTAACCTTGTAATGATAAAGAGCCCGGGAAACTCTTTTTTATACAATATACCCCGCCACGATGTGCGGCGGTTTATATAAGGAACAGATTATGGACAAAACAATTTTACCGTCTTCGCTTTTTGGCGGCGTTAATATTCCCCCCTCTAAGAGCGCGGCGCATCGCGCGATTATTACGGCGGCGCTGGCAAAAGGCGCAAGCGTTATAAGCAATATAGATTTGTCAAACGACATGCTCGCAACAATAGGCGCGTGCCGCGACCTCGGCTGTAACATCGCCGAAAACGGACAAAACGCGCTGACCGTACACGGCGGCTTGTCCTTAAAAAATAACGCTTTTATTGACTGCCTCGAATCCGGCTCCACGCTGCGTTTTTTAATACCTATAGCGTGCGCGTTAGGCGGAAAGTACACATTTGCGGGAAGCGGGCGGCTGCCCGTAAGACCGCTGGACGATTATCTGCGCATATTCGACGAGCAGGCAATAAAGTATACGCGTCCCCCCAACGCCTATCTGCCTCTTACCGTAAACGGCAGGCTGCGCGGCGGAAGTTTTATACTTGACGGCCGCGTAAGCTCGCAGTACGTAACCGGATTGCTGTTCGCCCTTCCGCTTCTTGATACCGATTCGCGTATCACTGTACGGGGCGGTTTTGAGTCGCGCGGGTACACCGATATGACTGTTGATATGCTGCGCCGTTTCGGAGTTCGCGCCGACACACAAAACGACAGCTTTTTTATACCCGGCGGCCAGAAATACGCGCCGCGAAACATTTCCGTGGAGGGAGATTATTCCCAGGCGGCGTTTTTTCTCGTCGGCGGCGCGGCGGCCGGAGAAGTGCGCGTAGAAGGCTTGCGCGAAAGCTCCCTGCAGCCCGACAGCGCGATAGTGCCATTGCTGCGGCGTATGGGAGCGGATATAACACGCGAAAAAGACGCGCTTACGGCAAGAAAATCAAGCTTGCGCGGCATAAACGCGGACGTTTCCCAATATCCGGATTTAGCGCCGCCATTGGCTGTAGCCGCGGCTTTCGCGCAAGGTACAACGCACATAACTGGCGCGAAGAGGCTTCGTATAAAAGAGTGCGACAGATTAAGCGCGCTTGCAGTAAACTTGTCGCGCCTCGGTATAAAAACCGTCGAAACGCAAAATTCGCTTACTATAACGGGCGGCGGCATAAACGGCGGGGAGATAGACTCTTTCGGCGATCACCGTATCGCCATGGCTTTCGCAATAGCGGCGGCGGGAGCGCGCGGCGGCGTAACCATTCGCGGCGCACAAAGCGTGGATAAGTCGTATCCGTGTTTCTTTGACGATTTTATGGCATTGGGAGGTAAAGTATTATGAGCAGCATATGGGGACGGCGCTTTATTGTCGATATATTCGGGGAATCTCACGGGCCTAAAATAGGCGCGGTAATAACGGGCGTACCCGCCGGCGTCACGCTTGATTTTTCGCGAATACGCGCTTTCTTGGACAGGCGGCGCCCCGGCGGCGAAATGTGGTCTACAAAGCGCGGCGAGGCGGATGATTTTGAAATTGTCAGCGGTTATTTTAACGGGCATTCCACGGGAACGCCGCTTTGTGTGCTGTTTCACAATACCGCGCAGCGCCCGTCCGATTACGCCGAGCCCCCAAACCGTCCCGGACACGCGGACTATACCGGCTATGTGCGGTACAACGGCTATAACGACCCGCGGGGCGGAGGACATTTTTCCGGACGTCTTACGGCGCCGCTCGTCTTTGCGGGCGCGGTTGCCGCGCAGATACTTGAACCTTTTGGCGTATACGCTGCAACGCACATAAAACGCATAGAAAATGTTGAAGACGCTTCCTTCGACAAAACCGGCATAAAAAAAGAACTCGCGCAAAGCCTGTCAAAAATGCGTCTGCCGCTGATTGACGAAAAAAAGCGCAAATCAATGGAGGACGCGCTAAGCGCCGCCGCGTCCGAGGAAGACTCGGTGGGCGGCATTATAGAGTGCGCGGTATGCGGTCTGCCCGCCGGGCTTGGCAGCCCGTTTTTCGATACCGTTGAAAGCGCTCTTGCCTCTTTGCTTCTGGCAATACCCGCGGTAAAGGGCGTATCCTTCGGGGCGGGCTTTGAGTTCGCCAAAATGCGCGGCAGCCGTGCTAACGACGCTTATCTGGTGAAGGAAGGAAGGGTTGTTACGGCAACAAACAACAACGGCGGCGTTCTTGGCGGCATAACCACCGGTATGCCTCTTGTATTCGAAACGGTGATAAAACCGACCGCGTCCATTGCGCGCGCCCAGCGGACGGTAAACCTAAAAACTCTTAAGTCTGAAACCTTGGAAATAAAGGGACGGCATGACTCATGCATAGTTCCGCGCGCCGCGGCAGCAGTCGAGGCGGCCGCATATATCTGCGTTCTCGACTTGTTTATGGAAAGGAGCCTTTGATGGGATACGAAGAAGAAATTGCCGGCATCCGCGCGAAGATAGACAGCATAGACGCACAGATTGTGCCTTTATTTGAAGCGCGAATGCGCTCGGCCGATGAAGTAGCAGAAATAAAAAAGCGTTACGGGCAGTCCGTTTTTGACGCGGGGCGCGAAAACGCTGTTATATCACGCGCTCTTTCACGCCTGCAAGACGCCGCGAATGACGACGCGACACGCCGTTTTTTCAAGGCGCTTATGGATTTGAGCAAACAGCGCCAGCACACCCACCTTCCGTATCCGATAGATACGGACTCGGACGCGCCTCCCGCTATAGGGTATCTTGGGCTGCGCGGCTCGTTCTCGCACATAGCCGCGTGCGAAGCGTTCGGAGAGCAGTCACCGCTTATAAGCTGCGATACTTTTGAATCTATTTTCGAGGCGCTGCGCAACAAAGATATAGGACGCGCCATACTGCCGGCGGAGAACACGGAAACGGGCAGCATAACGGCGGTTGTGGACTTACTGGCGCGCTACGGTTATTATATAACGGCGGAAAGGCTGCTGAAAGTGTCGCAGAGCCTTCTTGGAATAAAAGGCGCGAAATTAGAGCAGATAGAAATGGCTTGCTCTCATCCGGAGCCTATAGCGCAATGCAGCCGTTTTCTTTCCGCGCATCCGCATATATCCGCGTATCCCGCGTTAAGCACCGCACAGGCGGCAAGCAGCGTCGCAAAGCTTGGCAGCAAAACGGTAGGCTGCATAGCGTCCGCGAAGGCGGCGAAAATATACGGCCTTGAGATTTTGGCTGACAATATACAAAACACAAAAAGCAACTCGACGCGTTTTATTATAGTGGCGCGAAAGCCGGCGCTTACTGCCGCGTGTGACAAGACAAGCGTTATTTTCAAGCTTGACCACAAACCGGGCGCGCTTTTAGAGCTTCTTCGTCTGTTTTGTGATATAAATATATTAAAGCTCGAGTCGCGTCCGCTTGCCGGACGCCCGTTCGAGTACCTGTTTCATTTAGATTTTGAAGGCAGTATAGAAAATAAGCATATCGCGCAGGTTATAGAGCAGGCAAAAAAACAAGCCGCTGAACTTGTCTGGCTTGGCTCTTACCCGCGAATGACGCTTGTCTGATTGCCAAAAAGGAGGGCATTTGATTAAAGCGGGTCTTATAGGCGGCAGACTGTCACACAGCCAATCTCCGCAAATACACGAAAAATACTGGCGTTTGACAGGGCGCACCGGACAGTATTCCCTGTTCGAAGCGGAAGGCAAAGAGCTTCGCGCAAGGCTGGCGGCTCTTGAAAAACACGGCTTTATAGGCGTTAACGTAACAATACCGCATAAAACGGAAATAATACGGCATTTGGATTTGCTTTCGGCGGAGGCCGACGCGATAGGCGCGGTCAACACAATCCATTTCTGCGAAGGAAGACGGGTCGGATACAACACCGATTATTTCGGGTTAAAGTATATGCTGGAACGTAACTTAATGCCCCTTGCAAATAAACGCACAGTGATACTCGGCTCCGGCGGAGCGGCGCGCTGCGCGCTGCGTCTCGCCAAAGACGAGGGAGCGTCGGAGGTAATTGTGGTAAGCCGCGCCCCGATGCAGGCGGACAAAAGGCTTGCCGCGGTCGGTTATGATACGCTTGATTCAATCGATTCAATAGATGTGCTTATAAACACTACTCCGGCCGGCATGTATCCTAAAACGGACGAATGCCCCGTTCCCGATTCTGTGATTGCCAAAAGCGGCGCGGTGGCGGACCTTATATACAATCCCTCAAGAACCGTACTGCTGAAAAAAGCGGCGGCTTACGGTAAAGCGTGCGCCGGCGGGCTGTGGATGCTGTGCGCGCAGGCTGTTAAAGCGGAGGAAATATGGACAGACCGAGCCTTCTCCGATTCTATATGCGCCGCCATTTACGCTGCGCTTACAGAACCGCCGCCCAGAACGAATGTCGTGCTTATTGGTATGCCCGGAAGCGGCAAATCAACCGTAGGGCGTATACTGACTAAAAAAAGACCATTTGAATACACCGATACGGATTCTATGATAGAAGAGGAGCACGGCAGCATACAGGATATTTTCGAGATACAGGGCGAAGCCGGATTCCGCGAGATGGAGCTTACGGCGGCGAGAAAGGCCGCGGCGCGCTCCCGCGCGGTTATCGCAACGGGCGGCGGCATAGTTACTACCGACGCGGCGATGGCGGCTCTTAAACAAACCGGAATTGTTATTTATATTGACCGTCCTCTTGAGCTGCTGCTTAGCGAGGTTGACATATCAAACCGTCCGCTGCTGGCAAACGGGCGGCAGCGGCTTATATCCCTTTATTCGCGGCGTCATATGCTGTATCAGAAATACGCCGACATAACGGTGCAAAATTCCGGCGACGCGGAGCAGTGCGCCGCGCTGGCGCTAAAAAAACTGGAGGAATACAAAGATGAAATTGCTCGTAATAAACGGTCCTAATATAAACCTTCTCGGCAGGCGGGAGCCCGCCATATACGGCAGCGGCGATTACGCGGCGCTTATTGCGGGCATTGAAGAGTTCGCGCAGGCTAACGGCGTATCCGCGGATACATTTCAATCTAATAGCGAAGGCGCGCTTATAGATAAAATACAATCCGCGAAAAGCCGCTATGACGGTATAATCATAAACCCGGGCGCTTATACGCATTACAGCATAGCCATTTTAGACGCGTTAAAATGCTGCGGACTGCCCGCCGTCGAGGTGCATTTAAGCCACATAGCCGCTCGCGAAGAATTCCGGCAAAAATCCGTTACCGCTCAGGGCTGCGCAGGCCAGATATCCGGTTTCGGATTTGATTCATACTATCTCGCGCTGACGGCTCTTATCGGCATACTGAAAAAAAGATGAGCGGCACGCAAGAAAACGGCGGCTTAAGCGGCCAGTCTGTGATTATATGAATCACAGACTCTTTCTCTATTAACTTTAATCTATAGGCAATTAATCTTTTTAAAAGATCAGCTATCGCCATCATCTCTGCGTTAATGTTGGAACCCCCAACTCTAGCACCTAAAGCGACAACTCCTATATCACATACAGCGCCCCAACCAATAATAGGAGCTCCTTTATGCAGCCCAATTCTCGAGCCATCAGTCCAAAATTTCATAATTATTCATCATCCCATTCTGGAGGAGGTGGTGGATCAATATAACTTTCTGTGTATAGGTATGTGCCATCGGCAAGCCAATGACGATTTCGATCGTCAACCCAATGTTTAACGCCATCAAAATATTTCCCACGCCATGTTGATGTTTCTATATGCCATAAAGCTTCAGGAATATTGGGGTTCCCCCACCATTTTGTTTTAGGTTTTTCTTTATCTGGATTCTTACCACTGTCTTTATTATTTTTATCCTTCTTCTGTCCAATTTTTATTGTTTTATCAATTGTTTTTGTTTTCCCATCCTTAAGTGAATATTCTATCTTTATTTTTGACTCGCCATCTTTAATAAAATTTAGAGTGTTTTCAAGAATAAGAATGACGCTTTCATCACTTGAAGTAGCATTTAAAATTTTAGCTTCTTTGGGAAGAGTTATATTCAAAGATGTATATTTTTCTGCAACTTCTGGTAGCTTATCAATCGCAAAATCCCCCGAACTAGGATATCTAACTAAAATCTTACAAAGACCTTCTTTTTCATTGCAATTGGCTTTTGCTTTGATGGTAATAATTCCAATTGCTTTGCAGGTTACTAAACCAGTCTCATTTATTTCTGCTATATCCGGATCGCTAGATATCCATGAAAATGATTTATCCTCCGCATTTTCGGGAAGAATTTCGGCCTCTAATTGAAAAGTTTCCTCAACATTTAAAATTAGTTCGGTTTCATTTAAAATAATAGTTTCCACATCAATAATCTGAGGAATTTCCTCAATTAGAGGGATCTCCTCAATTGGTAATAAGGTAAACGTTTTAATCCCGCCATAAATAGTTAAATCGTCAACCGTTACATAAGCTGAATAGAAATATTCTATTCGTTCACTAAGCTCATTTAACAAACATGAAAATGTTCCTACTTCTAACTTATTACCTAATGAAATTGATTCTTTTGAATCATTAACGCTCCACCATTCAAATCCGTAATCAAGAATATTATCTGCATCTATTTCAAGTATATTACCTTTAAGAACAGCTGCCTTTGGTAAAATCTTCGCTGCTTCTGTTGCAATTACAATATTAGGCACTTTTTTGATTACTTCTGGAGCTTCACATGAAGCAAATAAGAATAATATCACCATAATCATAATCATAAATTTTTTAAACATAATTATTCTCCTTTCTTAAAAGAAATGGTTTTTTATAGCTCTGCTACCACATTATAAAAAGTAGTTTCATAACAAATAATGATTAATTGCTCCCACCTTTTAAGACAAACTTTTTCTAACGGATTAAATTATTTGTATATCATAAATGTTTCTTGGGATTTTTTACATGATAGCATATATGAATGTATATTGGCAATACTTTTCTGCCCGTTCTAATAATGCTTATATTCTCTTTATTTAGTAATGAAAAAGAGGCCTTCACAGCCTCCTTTTACAGCCGCCGGTCTGTTACCGTTTATCAACCCGTATACTGCCGGATACGGTCGTCAGCGATACGCTTACGCCGCCGCCGTTCACCGCTCCGTTAATATCTTCGCCGACAATACTGTTTTTAAATTCGCCGCTAACCATAATATCAAAGTTTGTCGCTAAATTGCCCGAAGTCGATTTGGCGGAAAGGTCAAAAGCCGCCCGCTCATGCAATACGCATTGTACGCTTCCGCTAACCGTGCCTATTCTTATCTGTTTCATATCCTTATGCTGCTGCAGAAGGTAAACGCTGCCGGAAACATTATCCGCATATACCGCGCCCGCGACATCGGTTAAACGTACCGCGCCGGAAATGTTATTTATCTTAACGTCTCCCGATGCGCCCTCAAGTACGACGCCGCCCGATGTGCAGCCTATTTCCGTTCTCTCAAAATTGGCGTTTTCAACCCTGACCGCTCCCGAAACAGAATTGGCGCTCAGCAAGCCGCCCGAGCAATCTGTTACCGAAACCGCACCGCTTGCGCTTTTAAGCGTCATATTTTCAAAGCTTAAACCGCAAACTACGATGTTGGCTGACGCTCCCGTTACACAAACATTAGCCTGCATACTTTCCGGAAGCCATATACGCATTGTTACTTCGCCATTAACATAACCGGGGTACGACGTATTGGCGTCAAAGCGCACGGCAAGCGTGCCGCCTTCCCTTTTAACAATCAAATACTTATCCTTTTGGACATTAGTGGTAACATTTCCGGTAAGCTCCGCGCGCGGCTGACCTGTTTGAATAATAACTTTGCCTATTACGCTGTCTATATTTATTTGATTTGCTCCGTCAACCCGCAAAGGCTCGCTCTCGTCAATAGTTACCGCCGTACCCACAAGCGGTACAAAGATATTTGGGAATGAACCGCCGTAGGCTATCATTATCACTATGCCGGCGCCTATAAGGCAAACAACAAGAACCGCCGTAACAATAAGCGCAACTTTTTTGGTATCACTCATTTTTCTTCACCTTCTTTTATAATGTTTTCCGAAATCTTATTTAAAAAAACCATATTGGCTTTGTTAAACGCCTTTATAAGCCTTACGTTAGCCAAACAAATAAGAAACCCCGCCGTTATTATAGCGCCGCCCGAGAACACGGACAGCCATACCGCCATTACGTTCTCGGGAAAATGCCTCACTGTCGCCGCGAAAGCAGCCACCGCCGCAACAGCCGTCGCCGCCGCCGCGATAAACAGAGCGCCCGCCACCATATAGCCCAAACCCGCCACAAATACGGCGTACAGCGCATTTACCCCGCAAAGCCCCGCCGAATATAATATGGCGCGAATCACGCTGCGCATATTTTTTGTTTCATTGGCGTTCGCTATAACGCTTTGCGCAAGATATTCCTTCGCAAGCTTGCGCGGCTCCCCTAAGCGCCTGCACAGCGTCGGCTCATCCTCTCCCACGGCACAATCGAAAAACTCCCGCATATCGCATAATATCTCGCCGCGCTCGCTTTTCGGCATTCTGCCAAGATGCTTCTCCAGCTCTTTTAAAAACTGCTCTTTATTCACACTGCCCTCCTAATATACGGTCTATACCGTGGCTAAAAGCATTCCATTCAGCGAGCTGTACGGCTCTTGTTTCTTCCCCAAGCCGCGTTAAACTGTAATATTTGCGCGGCGGTCCCTCGCTCGATTCTTTTAAATACGTGCTGACATACCCTTCGGTTTTAAGCCTTCTCAAAAGCGGGTATATTGTGCCTTCGGATATCTTGACGCATCTTGATATTCCCGCCACCAACTCATACCCGTATCTGTCCCGCGTTTTAAGCAGCTGCAGCACACAAAGCTCTAAAACGCCTTTTTTAAACTGCGTGTTCAACAGCACACCTCCCCTATGCAAGATACATAGTATCATACAGTACTGCACATTACAAGGTAGTTTTAAAAAAATATTATATTAATAAACAACAAGCTGAGTAAATAAATGTTTTGCCAGCAGTATTTCAGTCTTACTATCAATATTGTATCGATATATTCCGCGGGCATTGTTTTTATATGCAATATAATAAATATCGCCGCTTATAATTATAGGCTTGATTTTTGCGGATGCGTCTGTCATTAAAACATTCTCTATATCGTTTTCTATTTGTATCAAATCAACTGATTCTGATATATTATCATTTCTGCTTAAATATACCTTATTGTCCTCAACCCCGATAAGCTTAAATTCAAAAAGACCTTTTTCAGTATATATTCTTGTTGTTTCTTCAATACCTTCATCATTAAAAGGCTTATAATATACAACAATCATATCGGGAAATTCAGATAGGAAAAAGACTCCTTCTTTATCTATAACGTAATCAATTGCGTTTTTTATAAGCAACGTATCATTTGAGCCATCTTCCCTTATTCTATATAGATTATCGTTTCTGATATAATAAAGCCATTCATCATTATATTGAATATTAAAGCACTTGTTTTCTACCAATTCAGTATATTCTTGTCCATATAATGTCTTTCTTGATAATGCGTGATTCCACGTTGATATGCCAAATATATGACCGTTGCGTATAATGGTATCACTAAACCAACCGATAGTTTTTACCTTATTATTGTTAAGTTCATCGTTAAAATCAATAACACCATTAACGCCAGCCAAATCTGATACGATAGTATCGTCTAAAACTAAAAATATATCTCCTATTCCAATAAAAGTGCTTTTATATTCGCCTTTTTCTTTACGTATAGGTATTAAAACAGGCTCATTATTATTCAATGATAAATATATTTGATACTCGTTCGCTTCAGCAGGCTTCCCTTTGCTGATAAACAGTACAGTCTCGTTCTCGTTTAAATTATACGTCCCGATGATTTGTCCTGCATCACTTAAGTATGAGTATTCTTCAATTTCCGCGATGACGATTTTGCCTTCATTTTTAAGTTCATTTAATATTTCTTCGTTACTTTTTCGCACAGCGCAGCCACCGAAAATTAATGCAATACTTATTAAAACCATTACACACAAGCTTATCTTTTTCATAGCTACACCCTTCTATTAAAGCTTATCATAACGCTTTTCTATCGCTTCGCTCCGCAATGCGGGCACCAGGAAAAGCTTGCGTCGATTCTCGCGCCGCAGTTTTGGCATTTATCATAAAATGACGACAACCC